>Ga0222420_100695_pt1 | contig 12656 bp, 14 predicted proteins | sample 3A2ome_FD_182470 | JGI IMG/M metagenome (GOLD analysis project Ga0222420, IMG submission 182470) | Enriched microbial communities from leaf-cutter ant dump, University of Wisconsin, Madison, United States - 3A200A (version 2) | ecosystem: Environmental > Terrestrial > Nest > Insects nest > Nest...
AAGCCCGAGCGCAGCGCCGCGTGCGCGACCTCGTGCAATTCGCCCGTGCCCAACTCCTGGTGATACAGCAGCCCCATCACGGCGGCGAGCAGCGGCGCGATGACCAGCATGAGCAGCAAGAAGTGCGACAGCCCCGTGTCCAGATAGCGCCACACCGCGCGCGGCAGCACCCAGCGCAAGGCCGCAGACCACTGCACGGCCATGCTCGCATCGGGCTTGCACAGGTCGCCGCAGCGCGCGTCCAGCGTGCAGCACAGCGAGCAGATCGCGCCCCGGTACGCGGGGCACTGAGCCATGTCGGGCGCTTCGTACTCGCGCTCGCAGATCACGCAGCGTTGCATGCCATGCGCGGGCGCTGCGGGCCGGGCGATGTAGTAGCGCCCCTTGGTAGCCCACGCGATCAGCGGCGCGGCGATGAAGGCCACGGCCATGGCGATCACCGCCGAAAACGCCTGCGCCAGCGGCCCGAACAGTCCCAGGTGCGCGCTGATGGACACGACAGAAGCCAGCGCCATCGCCCCCACGCCCACGGGGTTGATGTCATACAAATGCGCCCGCTTGAACTCGATGCCCTTGGGCGACAGGCCCAGCGGCTTGTTCACCACCAGGTCGGCCACCACCGCCATGATCCAGGCGATGGCGATGTTGGAGTACAGCCCCAGCACCTCGCCCATGGCGCGGAACACGTTCATCTCCATCAGCATGAAGGCGATCAGCGTGTTGAACACCACCCACACCACACGCCCCGGGTGGCTGTGCGTGAGGCGCGAGAAGAAGTTGCTCCACGCCAGCGACCCCGCGTAGGCGTTGGTCACGTTGATCTTCATCTGCGACACCACCACGAACAGCGCCGTGGCCGCCACCGCCCAGCCGTAGCGCGGGAACACGTATTCATATGCCGCGAGGTACATCTGGTTGGGGTCCACCGCCCGCTCCACCGGCACCATGTGGGTGATGGCCAGGTACGCCAGCAGCGCGCCGCCCAGCATCTTGACCACGCCCAGCACAACCCAGCCCGGCCCGCCCGCCAGCACGCCCAGCCACCAGCGCCAGCGGTTTGCGGGCGTCCTGGCGGGCATGAAACGCAGGTAGTCCGCCTGCTCCCCCATCTGGGTGATGAGCGCAATGCCCACGGTGAGCGCCGCACCAAACAAGGGCATGCTGAATTGCGCGCGCTGGCCGAATTCACCGCCATAGTGCATGACGCCCGCGAATGCACCAGGATCGCGCATCAGCACAAAAGCAAACGGCACCACCAGCATCACCAGCCACAGCGGCTGCGTCCACACCTGCAAGCGGCTGATGGCCGACACGCCGTGCGTGACCAGCGGAATCACCACGATGGCACAGATGAGGTAGCCCCAGGTGGGCGGAATGTCCAGCGCCAGCTCCAGCGCATAGGCCATCACGGCGGCCTCCAGCGCGAAGAAGATGAAGGTGAACGATGCGTAGATCAGCGAAGTGAGTGTGGAGCCGATATAGCCAAAGCCCGCGCCGCGCGTCAGCAGGTCCATGTCCACGCCGTAGCGCGCCGCATAAACGCTGATCGGCAGCCCCGCCAGGAAGATGATGAGCCCCGTCGCCACGATCGCCCAGAAGGCGTTGATGAAGCCGTACTGCACCAGCAGCGTCGCGCCCACGGCTTCGAGGATGAGGAACGAGGCCGCGCCGAACGCGGTGTTGGCCACGCGCCATTCCGACCACTTGCGAAAGCGCTGCGGGGTGTAGCGCAGGGCGTAGTCTTCCATGGTCTCTGTCGCCACCCAGCTGTTGTAGTCGCGGCGCACCTTGACCACCTGCTGGGGCACGGGGTCGATGGCGGCTTCGTTGGTGGACATGGGGGCGTTTGTGCAGGTTCTGTGCCACGACAGGCACGGGGTTTGCGTAAGGAAACCCCATGGAACTCACTCCCCGTGTTCGGCCGACAGGCCGCACGCGCTAGCGACCCCAGCACTGAGCGAAGCGAAATGGAACTAACTCCGCGTGAAAAAGACAAGCTCCTGATCTTCACCGCCGCCCTGCTGGCCGAGCGCCGCCAGGCCCGGGGCCTGAAGCTCAACTACCCCGAGGCCGTGGCCCTCATCAGCGCCGCCGTGATGGAAGGCGCACGCGACGGCAAGACCGTGGCCGAGCTGATGAGCGAAGGCCGGGCCGTGCTCACCCGCGCCGACGTGATGGACGGGGTGGCCGAGATGATCCCCGACATCCAGGTGGAAGCCACCTTCCCCGACGGCACCAAGCTCGTCACCGTGCACCAACCCATCGTCTGACTGGAGACACACCCGCATGCGCCCCTACCTGAAAGCTACTCTTTTCATAGCTGCCAGCGCTTTATCCATAAGCACCAGTGCCCATATTGGCGCTGAATCGCACAGCCACAACAGCTTTATCGACGGCTTCCTGCACCCCCTGCTGGGCATGGATCACCTCGCCGCCATGGTGGCCGTGGGCCTGTGGAGCGCCCTGGCCGCACGCCGCGCCGGGCCGGACTTGCTATGGGGGCCGCTGGGCTTCGCCGCCCTGCTGCTGGTGGGCGCAGTGCTGGGCCTGCAAGGCGTGGTGGTGCCCGCCGTGGAGCCGATGATCGCCGCATCGCTGCTGGCAACCGGCCTGCTCGTCGTGTCGCGCCTGCGCGTGCCTGGCATCGTCGCGGCGCTGGGCGTGGGCGTATTCGCCATCTTCCACGGCGCAGCCCACGGCTACGAACTGGCGGGCGACGGCCATGCATGGCAAACGCTGGCAGGCATGCTGCTCGCCACCGTGCTGCTGCACTGCGCGGGCCTCGCCGCAGGCTGGGCGCTGCGCCAGCGGCACGTGTGGCTGGCGCGCGCCGCCGGAGCGGGCGTGGCGGCTTTTGGCGGTGCCCTTCTGCTGCAAATGACATGATCCCCGGCGAACTCCTCATCGACCCCGGCGAGCACGCCCTGAACACGGGCCGCCGCACGCTGACGCTGGTGGTGCGCAACACAGCGGACCGCCCCATCCAGGTCGGCTCGCACTACCACTTCGCCGAAACCAACGGCGCACTCGGCTTTGACCGCGACGCCGCACGCGGCATGCGGCTGAACATCGCATCCGGCACGGCAGTGCGCTTCGAGCCGGGCCAGGAGCGCACTGTGGAACTGGTGGACTACGCGGGCGACCGCACCGTCTATGGCTTTCGTGGACTGACGCAAGGCTCGCTCTAGAAAATACAAGCCAAATCGGCCTCTAGCGCTTATGTAGCAAGCGCCAGCAGCTATCAAAATAGGAATGACTTACGCAAAACAGGTTCATGCAAGACACATCTCCCAGGGATACGTCACCTGTGCATCCTTCTTTGCGTAAGTCCTAACAGGACTAAGCACCATGGCAACCATCGCCCGACGCGCCTATGCCGAGATGTTCGGCCCCACCGTGGGCGACCGCCTGCGGCTGGCGGACACCGACCTGATCCTGGAAGTAGAGGCCGACCACACCCTGCGCGCAGGCAGCTACGGCGAAGAGGTGAAGTTCGGCGGAGGCAAGACCATCCGCGACGGCATGGCCCAATCGCAGCGTTCTACCGCCGAAGGCGCGGTGGACACGGTGCTGACCAACGCCCTCATCATCGACCACACCGGCATCGTCAAGGCCGACATTGGCCTGAAGAACGGCCGCATCGCCGCCATCGGCAAGGCAGGCAACCCCGACACCCAACCCGGCGTGGACATCATCATCGGCCCCGGCACCGAAGTCATCAGTTGCGAAGGCAACATCGTCACCGCAGGCGGCATCGACAGCCACATCCACTTCATCTGCCCTCAGCAGGTCGAAGAAGCGCTGGCCAGCGGCATCACCACCATGCTCGGCGGCGGCACCGGCCCGGCCACGGGCACGCTGGCCACTACCTGCACGTCCGGCCCGTTCAACATGCAGCGCATGCTGCAAGCGGCGGACGCCTTCCCCATGAACCTGGGCTTTCTCGGCAAGGGCAACGCCAGCCTGCCCGGCGCGCTGCGCGAGCAGATCAGCGCGGGGGCCATCGGCCTGAAGCTGCACGAAGACTGGGGCACCACGCCCAGCGCCATCAGCAACTGCCTCGACGTGGCCGACGAAACCGACACGCAGGTGGCGATCCACAGCGACACGCTCAACGAAAGCGGCTTTGTCGAGAACACCATTGCGGCCGTCGGCGGGCGCGGCATCTGCGCCTTCCACACCGAGGGCGCAGGCGGCGGCCACGCGCCCGACATCCTGCGCGTGGTGGGCGAGGACAACTTTTTGCCCAGCTCCACCAACCCCACCATGCCCTACACGCGCAACACGCTGGACGAGCATGTGGACATGCTCATGGTCTGCCACCACCTGGACGCATCCATAGCCGAAGACCTGGCCTTCGCCGAAAGCCGCATCCGCAAAGAGACGATTGCCGCCGAAGACATCCTGCACGACCTGGGTGCCATCAGCATGATGAGCAGCGACAGCCAGGCCATGGGCCGCGTGGGTGAAGTCATCCTGCGCACCTGGCAGACCGCGCACAAGATGAAGGCGCAGCGCGGCGCGCTGGATGGCGACAGCGCCCGCAACGACAACACGCGCATCAAGCGCTACGTCGCCAAATACACCATCAACCCCGCGATTGCCCACGGCATCAGCCACGAAGTCGGCTCGGTGGAAGTGGGCAAGTGGGCCGACCTGGTCATCTGGAAGCCCGCCTTCTTCGGCGTCAAGCCCGCGCTGGTGCTCAAAGGCGGCTTCATCGCCCTGGCCGCCATGGGCGACCCCAACGCCTCCATCCCCACGCCCCAGCCCGTGCACTACCGGCCCATGTTCGGCGCGTTCGGCGGGGCCATTGCCAAAACCTCGCTCACCTTCGTCTCGCAGGCGGGGCTGGATGCGGGCATCGGCGAGCGCTTCGGCCTCGCCAAGCAGTTGAGCGCTGTGCGCAACATCCGCAGCGTGCGCAAGCGTGACATGGTTCACAACGGCTACACGCCGCGCATGGAGATCGACGCGCAGACCTACACCGTGCGCGCGGATGGGCAACTGCTGACCTGCGAGCCTGCGACCGTGCTGCCGATGGCGCAGCGGTATTTCTTGTTCTGATGACCATGGCCGCCGACAACCTGCGCATCGACCTGGATGAGAGCCTGAGTGACCCACGCATTGCCGCCTTCCTGGAAGAACACTTGGCCGACATGCGCCGCGTCTCACCACCCGAGAGCGTGCATGCGCTCGACCTGAACGCCCTGCGCCAGCCCGGCATCCGCTTCTGGACGGCTTGGCTGGGCGATGCGCTCGTCGGCACTGCCGCGTTGAAACGCCTGGACAACGAACACGCCGAACTCAAATCCATGCGCACCACCACCGCCCTGCGCGGCCAGGGCATTGCAGCGCAGATGTTGGAGCACACCATTGCCCAGGCCCGCGCGTTGGGCCACACGCGCCTGAACCTGGAAACGGGCAGCCAGCCCTTCTTCGCCCCAGCGCGTGCGCTCTATGCAAAACATTGCTTCGAGGAATGCGGCCCCTTCGGCACCTACAAGCTCGATCCACATAGCTACTTCATGACACGCACGCTGTGATTACCGCCAGCAAACTCATCCCCCAAGCCCAGGGCCTCGCCCCCGTGCTGCTCAAACGCGCCCCCACCATCGAACTGGATTGGGACGTGCGCCAGAAAAGCCGCTTTTCCACCACCGACTCCACGGGCCGCACCCTGGGCGTGTTCCTGCCACGCGGCACCCTGGTGCGCGGCGGCGACGTGCTGGTGGCCGAGGACGGCTCGCTGGTGCGCGTGCTGGCCGCGCCGCAGCCGGTGCTGGTCATCACCCACTGCCCGCAGCACGGCACGCCGTTCGACCTGACCCGCGCCGCCTACCACCTGGGCAACCGCCATGTGCCCATCGAGTTGCAGCCCGGTCACCTGAAGATCGAACCCGACCATGTGCTGGCCAACATGCTGCGCGCCATGCACCTCATCGTGGTGGCGGAGAACCTGCCCTTCGAGCCCGAGGGCGGCGCGTATGCGGGGGGGCATCACGCGCATGGGCACGACCATGACCACCACGGCCACAGCCACGCCCACTGACGGCGCGCTGCCCGCCGCGAGCCTGCTGCAGCTCATCTGGCTTGCATCGCCCGCGCTGCCGGTGGGCGGCTTCTCGTATTCCGAAGGGCTGGAAAGCGCCATCGAGAACACCGGCCTGGCATCCGAAGCCGCCGTGGCCGAGTGGCTGCTGGACCAGTTGCACATCGCCCAGGCACGCGGCGACATGGCCGTGGTGGCGCAGGCGCTGCACGCATGGCGGCATGCGGGCCATGACCGAGTTCGCACGCTGAACGACTGGGTGCTGCACACGCGCGAGACGAGCGAGCTGCGCTTGCAGTCCGAGCAGATGGGCCGCTCGCTGGCCGACTGGCTGCGCAACCAGCATCAGGGCGACGATGAACGCATGCGCGACGTGCAGTGGCTCGCCGCCCTGCCCCCGACCTACCCCGTGGCCTTCGCCCTGGCCGCCGCCTTCACCCACGCCCCGGCCCGCGACGTACTGCTGGCCTATGCCTTCGGCTGGGCGGAGAACATGGTGCAGGCCGCGCTCAAATCCATGCCCCTGGGCCAGAGCGCGGGCCAGCGCATCCTGGCCCGGCTGGCCCAGGCCATTCCCGCCGCTGCCGAGCACGCCATCAGCTTGACGGACTATGAACGCCAAGCCTTCTCCCCCATGCTGGCCATCCTCTCGGCCCGGCACGAAACCCAGTACTCACGCCTTTTCCGATCATGACGACAACGCCCCATCTGCACCATATCCCGAACCGCACCAAGCCCCTGCCCCCGCTGCGCGTGGGCATCGGCGGCCCCGTGGGTTCGGGCAAGACCACGCTGCTGGAGATGCTGTGCAAGGCCATGCGCGATGACTACGACCTGATCGCCATCACCAACGACATCTACACCAAGGAAGACCAGCGCCTGCTCACCGTTAGCGGCGCGCTGCCGCCCGAGCGCATTCTGGGCGTGGAGACGGGCGGCTGCCCGCACACGGCGATCCGCGAGGATTGCTCCATCAACCTCGAAGCCATCGACCGCATGTTGGGCGAGCATCCTGACGCCGACATCGTGTTCGTCGAAAGCGGCGGCGACAACCTGGCCGCCACGTTCAGCCCCGAGCTCTCGGACCTGACCATCTACGTAATCGACGTGGCCGCCGGCGAGAAGATCCCGCGCAAGGGCGGCCCCGGCATCACCAAGAGCGACCTGTTCGTCATCAACAAGACCGACCTCGCGCCCCACGTGGGCGCCAACCTGGACGTGATGCACGCCGACACCGTGCGCATGCGCACCAATGCGCAGGGCGTGCTCAAGCCCTTCGTGATGACCAACCTGAAGACGCTGGCGGGCCTGGGCGAGGTGATCGCCTTCATCGAGGCGCGGGGCATGCTGCAGAAGAGTCCCGCCCCCACGGCCGGATAGAATACGCGGCCTCCCCGGAGACTTGGGTGAGTGGTTTAAACCAGCAGTCTTGAAAACTGCCGACGGGCAACCGTCCGTGAGTTCGAATCTCACAGTCTCCGCCAGGCAGCACACCGGCCAGCAACAAGCGCCTTCGGGGCGCTTTTTCATTGGCTTCCCGCGCCCTCCATCCGGCCGGAAGCATGGCGCTCCGCCACCGGCGTGAGGTCTTCGGGCCGGCACACTTCGTCGCTGTGCGCCAGGCGGATCCACAGGCCGGTCTTGCGGATGATGACGAAATCCACCGTGACCAGCCGGCCCTTGAAGAAGAATTGCGTTCCGGGTTTGTACAGGATCATGGCGGCTTTGTAGCGGGCGGCCATGGCCTCGCCATGACAACCCCTGCCCCGTATCGTGCCCGCATATCGCGCCCCCTGCCGAGGGCCCGCGCAAAGACATAGAGAGCGCCCGCTCTCTGCTTGACAGGGGCTGCAGGCCGCACTTTTCCGCTTGCTTTTCTTTCGACCAAAAAGAAGCCCGCTCGAAGCGGGCTGAACACTTGCATTGCGCAAGCGGGAGGGATGTCGAGAGAGGGGTTCGACGGAATGGATCGTAAGGCCGGGCCCGGCCACGGGCTGTAGGACATCGCCGCGCTGTTACGCGTGGACACCCACCGCGCGGAGGCGCTCCGGTATGGTGGCCCCTTTGTCCGCGCAGGAGCACGCCGCCATGTCCACGAAGATTTCTCCTCTCCCGATCCGCCTGCTCACAGCCGCGGCGTTCGCAGCCCTGGCCGGATGCTCGGGCTATGGGCAGGCGCCCGCAGGCTCCGCCGCCGTGGACGCGGCACCGCCGCCCGCGGCGGCAGCGTGCAATGCGCAGGCGGCCCAGTTCGCTGTGGGGCAGAACAGCACGGCGTCGGTCATGGAGTCCGCGCGGGCGCGGTCCGGCGCGCACATGGCCCGCATCCTGCGGCCGGGGCAGGCCGTCACGATGGAGTTCAATGCGCAGCGGCTGAACCTGGAGGTGGATGCCGGCGGCCGCATCGTCGCCGTGCGCTGCGGCTGAGCCGCCCGCGCCCGGTCGTCTTCGTTCAGTCCGCGAGAAAGAGCGCCTGCAGGTCGCTCAGGAAGTCGAAGCCCCGCTCGGTGGGCCGCACCCGGGCCCCCATGCCACCATCGGCGCGTTCGATCAGACCCTTGCGTTCCGCCTCCTGCAGCCCCCGGGCGATGGCGGTCAGCGGCAGCCCGGTGCGCGCCATGAAGTCCTGCAGTGCAAAGCCTTCGCGCAGGCGCAACGCATTGAGCATGAACTCGAACGGCAGGTCGGCCCGCTTCACGTCCTCGTCCTGCGCCACGGCGCGGCCGGCCAGGGCGTGGTCCATGTAGCGCTGCGGCTCGCGAAAGCGCACCTGCCGCACCACGCGGTGGGCAAAGCTCAGCTTGCTGTGGGCGCCCGCGCCGATGCCGAGGTAGTCGCCGAACTGCCAGTAGTTGGTGTTGTGGAAGCACTGGTGGCCGGGCCGCGCGTAGGCCGATATCTCGTAGCGCGCCAGGCCCGCCTGACCCGTCATCTCGGTGATGCGGTCGAGCATGGCGTAGGCCTGGTCGTCCTCGGGCACGGCCGGGGGGAACTTGGCGAAGTAGGTGTTGGGCTCGATGGTCAGGTGGTAGATGGAGATGTGCGGCGGCTGCAGGGCCAGCGCCGTCTGCATGTCGCGCTCCAGTTCCTGCAGGGTCTGGCCGGGCAGCGCGTACATGATGTCGAGGTTGAAGGTGTCGAACGCCTCGGCCGCCTCCTGCACTGCCGCCAGCGCCTGGGCCCGGTCGTGCACGCGGCCCAGGGCCTCCAGGTGGCGGTCGTCGAAGCTCTGCACGCCCACGGACAGGCGCGTGACGCCCGCCGCGCGGTAGCCGCGGAAGCGGTCCTTCTCGAAGGTGCCGGGGTTGGCCTCCAGCGTGATCTCGCACTCGGGCGCGAGCAGCAGGCGGGCGCGCAGGCCGCCGATGAGCTGGTCGATGGCCTGCGGCGAGAACAGGCTGGGCGTGCCGCCGCCGATGAAGACGCTGTGCACGCTGCGCCCCCAGACCAGGGGCAGCGCCGCTTCCAGGTCGGCCATCAGCGCATCGAGGTAGCGTTGCTCGGGCAGGTCGGCCTGCCGGGATTCATGCGAGTTGAAGTCGCAGTAGGGGCATTTCTTGAGGCACCAGGGCAGGTGCACGTAGAGCGAGAGCGGCGGCAGGCTGGTCAACTGCAGCAGGCCGGGGCGCATGTAGTGCTGCACGTCGCGCAGCGCGTGCGCATCGCCAGAGGCCGGGTAGATGGGGATGCTCATGGCAGGGGGACTATCAGAACAATAGCTGGTTGCGCTTTCTACTCCTCGGATTCAATATGAAATTGATCTGAAACCAAGGATTGACAAGCGCCAGCAGCTCCCATTTTCATAGCCAATGCGTCCGCATCAGCTCCAGCATGCGCTGCGATGCGCGGCCCCGGTGGCTGTGGGCGTTCTTCACCTCCACGGGCAGTTCGGCGAAGGTCTTGCCGAATTCCGGGATGAACATCACGGGGTCGAAGCCGAAGCCGCCCGTGCCGCGCGGCTCGGGCGCGATCTCGCCCGCCACGCGGCCGACGGCGATCAGGGGCTCGGGGTCTTCGGGGCTGCGCACGGCCACCAGGGTGCTGACCATGGCGGCGCGGCGGTTGCCCTGGCCCTGCATCTGCTCCAGCAGGGCGCGCACATTGTTGGCATCGCTCTTCTCGTAGCCGAACTGCGTGGCGTAGTAGGCCGTGTCCACGCCGGGCAGGCCGCCGAAGGCGTCCACGCACAGGCCCGCGTCGTCGGCCAGCGCGGGCAGGCCGGTGTGGGCAGCGGCGAAGCGCGCCTTGGCCAGCGCGTTCTCGACGAAGGTGCGGAAGGGCTCCTCGGCCTCGCCCACGCCCAGATCGGCCTGGCGCACCAGCTCCACGCCCAGGGGCGCGAGCATGGCCTGCAGTTCGGCAAGCTTGCCGCGGTTGTTGGATGCGAGAACGATTTTCATGGTCAAAAGGGGCTCCAGCGCTTGTGCAGCAAGCGCTGGCAGCTATCAATTGGTGAGTGATTGCTTTTGCAACGCCACCAGCTCGGCGATGCCTTTTTCCGCCAGCGCGAGCAGCTGGTCCATTTCGGCGCGCGTGAAGGCCACGCCCTCGGCCGTGCCCTGCACTTCCACGTAGTGGCCCGCGCCGGTCATCACCACGTTCATGTCGGTGTCGCAATCCACGTCCTCCACGTACTCCAGGTCCAGCAGCGGCGTGCCCTGCACGATGCCCACCGACACGGCGGCCACGGGCTGCAGCAGGGGCGACTGCGCGATCTTGCCGTTGGCCAGCAAGTGGTTGACGGCATCCTGCGCCGCCACCCATGCCCCCGTGATGGCGGCGGTGCGCGTGCCGCCGTCGGCCTGGATCACGTCGCAGTCGAGCTGGATGGTGCGCTCGCCCAGGCGCTTCAAGTCGAACACCGCGCGCAGCGAGCGGCCGATGAGGCGCTGGATCTCCTGTGTGCGGCCGTTCTGCTTGCCGCGCGCGGCCTCGCGGTCGCTGCGGGTGTGGGTGGAGCGCGGCAGCATGCCGTATTCGGCCGTCACCCAGCCCTCGCCGCTGCCGCGCTTGTGCGGCGGCACGCGCTCTTCCACGGAGGCCGTGCACAGCACCTTGGTGTTGCCGAACTCGATGAGCACCGAGCCCTCGGCATGCATGGTGTAGCGGCGGGTGATGCGCACCGGGCGCAACTGATCGGCGGCGCGCTGGCCGCTGCGTTCAAAGGTCGTCATGGGGTCTTTCAGGCTTTCCGGGCGGCAGAGCGCCGGATGGCCTCGTTGATTTCGGCAATGGATCGCTCGATGGCGGCGTCGTCCAGGTCGTCCACCAGCCCGTCGAGCGGACCGGCCTGGATGGTGGAGGCGAACACGTCGTCGCTGATGCTGTCGGTGGACACGCCCTGGGTGGACTCGAACGCATCGGGCGTCTCCCACTCCAGCGCCACCACGGTCACGTTGTCGCTGCCGTCGCCGGCCTTGCGCAGCGCGTTCTCCACCAGCTCGGGCACCGAATGGGACACCGCGTTGGCCGCGAGCTGCTTGGCGATTTCCTCGTCGCTGAGCGTGCCCCACAGGCCGTCGGAGCACAGCAGGATGCGGTCGCCCTGCTCCAGGTACACCGGGCCGGTGATGTCGTAGATGGGCTTGGTGGGCGAGCCCAGGCAGGTGAAGAGCACGTTGCGGTTGATGCGCTCCAGCCCCGGCGGGGGCGAGTTGCGCAGCTCCATGTAGGAGTGGTCGCGCGTGCGGGTCAGCAGGTCGCCGTCGCGCACCATGTACAGGCGCGAGTCGCCGCAGTGGATCCAGGTGGCCGTGCCGGCCTGCACCACGGCGGCGACCAGCGTGGTGCGCGGCGTGTCGAGCATGCCGCGGTCGGTGGCGTAGCGCAGGATCTGGTGGTGCGCGGCCAGCAGCGCGCCCGAGAGGAATTCCTGCACGTCCTTGAGCTGGGGCTTGGCCTGGCGCTGGAACAGCGCCGAGATGGTCTGCAGCGCGATCTGCGCCGCGACCTCGCCCTCGGGGTGGCCGCCCATGCCATCGGCCAGCACGAACAGGCCCGACTCGCGCGTGTAGCAGTAGCCCATGCGGTCTTCGTTCTTCTCGCGGCCACCGCGGCGGCTGATCTGGAACACGGAGAACTTCATTTGGGTTTGGCTCCGATTCCGGTGGCCTCGCCCACCTTCTGCACATTCTTCTTGGTGTCGGACACCAGCGTGTCGAGCTGCAGCCGCATCTTCTCGGCCACCGTGAGCTTGGTGTAGCGGCGCTCGCCCTCGCGGCTCAGCTCCTTCTGCAGCGCGAACACCGACTGCGGGCGCGAGAGCGGGTCCAGCGCCATGCACCACTCCACCACCTCGATGAGGTTGTCGGAATACACGCCGCGCAGCTTGGTCAGCGCGAGCGACAGGCGGTCCTTCTCGATGCGCTGCGGCGCCTCGTTGGGCGGAAAGCCCTGCATGCAGGCATAGATGCAGGCGCCGATGGCGTAGATGTCCGTCCACGGGCCCATCTGCGAATCGCGCCGGTACATCTCGGGCGCCGCGAAGCCGGGCGTGTACATGGGGCGGATGAAGTTGCCCTCTTTGCTCAGCACCTCGCGCGCCGCGCCGAAGTCGATCATCACGGCCTTGTTGTCGTCGGTGATGAAGATGTTGGCGGGCTTG
>Ga0222420_100698_pt1 | contig 12582 bp, 9 predicted proteins | sample 3A2ome_FD_182470 | JGI IMG/M metagenome (GOLD analysis project Ga0222420, IMG submission 182470) | Enriched microbial communities from leaf-cutter ant dump, University of Wisconsin, Madison, United States - 3A200A (version 2) | ecosystem: Environmental > Terrestrial > Nest > Insects nest > Nest...
CGCGGAAGACGCGGCTGACCCCGGTCTTGGGCGTTATGAAATCGGTCGCCCGCGTCGAATTCAGGATGTTTTCGTCGGCGGCATATTCGCGTTCGATGCCATAGCTGTCGACCAGGCTTTCGGGCGCACGCCCACCCAGCACCAGCGCCAGTTTCCAGGCGAGGTTGTCGGTATCCTGGACCCCGGAATTGGCGCCGCGCGCGCCGAACGGCGACACGCCGTGGGCGGCATCGCCGGCGAACAGCACGCGGCCATGGCGGAACCGCTCCATCCGCTGGCAGGCGAAGGTATAGACGCTGCACCATTCCAGCTCGAACTGCGCCTCGGGCCCCAGCAGGGCGCGGACCCGCGGCAGCACGCGCTCGGGCTGGCGTTCGGCCACCGGATCGGCATCCCAGCCCAGCTGGAAATCGATGCGCCAGACATTGTCGGGCTGGCGATGCAGCAGCACCGACTGGTTGGGGTGGAACGGCGGGTCGAACCAGAACCAGCGCTCGCTGGGGAAATCGGCGGTCATCCTGACGTCGGCGATCAGGAAACGATCCTTGAAGACCCGCCCCTTGGCTTCCAGCCCCATCATCGCCCGCAGGGGACTGCGCGAGCCGTCGGCGGCGATGACCCAGTCGGCCTCGACATCATACGGGCCGTCGGGCGTGTCGACGGTCAGCCGCGCCCCGTCGGGCCGCGCATCGATGCCGGTGACCTTGTTGCGCCAGCGGATCTCGATGCCGGGAAAATCTTCCGCGCGCTCCAGCAGGTAGCCCTCGCAGTAGTACTGCTGCAGGTTGATGAAGGCAGGCAGGCCGTGGCCGGTTTCCGGCAGCAGGTCGAAGTTGTAGACCTCGGCCTCGCCGAAGAAGACGCGGCCGGTGTTCCAGCGCACGCCCTTGTCGACCATGCGCCTGCCGCAGCCCAGCCGGTCCCAGATTTCCAACGCGCGCTTGGAAAAGCAGATGGCGCGCGACCCGTTCGACAGGCGGTCGTCGTCGTCCAGCACCAGCACCGCGATGCCGCGCTGGGCCAGGTCGATCGCCATGGTCAGGCCGATCGGCCCCGCGCCCACCACGACCACCCGATGACGGGCCGGCTCCGTGCTGTCCTGATCGGCGCTGCGCCGATAGGGCAGCACCAGCGCCTGATAGTCGACGTCGGCCATGGCGCGTGCCTCAGCCTTCCAGGGCCAGCCACATGTCCTTGTCGCGCTGCGCGGTCCAGATGCGCGGGTCGCGATGCCCGGTCGCCTCGTCATAGGCGCGGCTGACATCGAACGGCATGCAGTGGTCGAAGATCACCCAATGGCCGTATTTCGGCTTCAGCCGGTCATAGGTCGCGCGATAGACGGCGCGCAGGTCGTGGCCGGCGCGCGCCCCTTCCTGGACCGAGGCGTAGAGATCGGCGATGAAATCGCGCGTACCCGACAGACCGGCCTGGACCTCGTCGGGTGTGGTCAGCGACTTGCCGCGGCCCGGCACCAGCTTTTCCGGCTGCAGCGCCGCGATGCGGTCCAGCGTCGCCGGCCAGTCGGTGAAATAGGCATCGCCGCAATAGGGCGTCGCGCCGTATTCGACCAGATCGCCCGAGAACAGGATCTTCTGCTGCGGCAGCCAGGCGACCGTGTCGCCCTTGGTGTGGCCGCGGCCGAGCTGCAGCAGCTTCACTTCCAGCTTGCCCAGCCACAAGGTCATCTCGCCCTTGAAGGTGATCGAGGGCCAGGTCAGGCCGGGCACCGATTCCACCGCGCGGAACAGCCGGGGAAAACGCTCGATCTCGCTTTTCATGTCGGCCTCGCCGCGCTCGACGATCAGGTCGCGTGTATCGTCGCTGGCGAAGACATGCTCGGGGCCATAGGCCGTGGCGCCCAGCACGCGGACGGCGTGGTAATGCGACAGCAGCACATAGCGGATCGGCTTGTCCGTCACCTCGCGGATGCGGCGGATGACGTCCTGGGCCATCACCGGCGTCGCCTGGGTGTCGATCACCATGACCGCGTCGTCACCGATGATGATGCCGGTATTGGGATCGCCCTCGGCCGTATAGGCATAGGCGTTTTCCGACAGGCGGTCGAACGAGACCGTCTTTTCCGCGACATCGGCGTGGCTGGCGAACTGCTTGCTCATGGCGGCGGTCCTTACCCCGTTTCCTGGCTCCCTATTAGTTACGACTGTAACAGATTTTAGTTATTGCGCAATCGACTCGATAATGACGAAATCTGGCGATGGAACGGGACCGGCGCGGCATCCAGTCGATCGAGGTGGGCGGGGCGCTGCTGCAGGCCCTGGCCCGCGACGGCGCGCCGATGATGCTGCGCGATCTGGCCCGTGCCGCCGACATGCCGGCGGCCAAGGCCCATCCCTATCTGGTCAGTTTCGGCAAACTGGGGCTGATCGAGCAGGATGCGGCCACGGGCCTCTACGGCCTGGGGCCGCTGGCGCTGCAACTGGGCCTGGCGTCATTGCGCCATCTGGATCCGCTGCGGCTGGCGACACCGGCGATCGCGGCGCTCAGCGATCGGATCGGGCACGCAGTGGCCGTCGCGGTCTGGGGCAACATGGGGCCGGCGATCGTGCGGCTGGAAGAATCGCGCCACCCGATCCACGCCAATCTGCGGGTCGGCAGCGTGATGGCGCTGGCCGATACCGCGACCGGCCGGCTGTTCGCCGCCTACCTGCCGCCCGAGCGGCACCACTGTCCGGCGGGGCCGCCGCCGGCAGCAGATGACATGGCTGAGATTCGGAGGCGCGGCATGGCCCGCGCGCAGGGCCAGCCGATCCCCGGCATCAATGCGTTCAGCGCGCCGGTCTTCGACCAGTTCGGCCGGATCGTGCTGGCGCTGACCGCGCTGGGGCCGGCGGCCAGTTTCGATACCGCCTGGGACGGCCCGATCGCCGCGGCCGTGGCCGACTGCGCCGGGGCGCTGTCGGGCCGGCTGGGCTATGTCAGCCCCGCGCCGGCTTCTTCTTGAAGACGGGCTTGTTGCCGCCTTCGGGCTTGCGGAATTCTTTCCTGTAAGGCTTCTTCGGACCGGGGCGGTCGCCGGCGGGCGCGCGGTCATGGGCCGGGCGATCGGACGGCTGGGGCCGCTGATCGCGGAATTCGCGCCGCTCGCCCGGTGCTGCCGCGGTGTCGATGCGGATTTCGCCCGGCGGGGCCTGGCGGACGGCGGCGGTAAACCGCTCGGCCACGTCGCGCACGATCTCGAACTTGGTTTCGCGATCGAAGACGCGGATGGCGCCGATTTCCTTCTTCGTCACATGACCCAGCCGGCAGATCAGCGGGATCAGCCATTTCGGATCGGCATTGGCCTGGCGGCCGACCGGCATGCGGAACCAGGTCATCTCGCCTTCGGGCCTGGAATCATAACGTTCGCGCGGCGCACGCTGGTCGCGATCACCATCGCGGCCGCGCTCGCGGTCGCGGAAAGACGGGCGGGCCTGCGGTTCGTCGATCAGGTCTTCCGGCGCCGGCAGGCGGGCGCGGTGCAGGCGGATCAGGGCGGCGGCGATTTCCTCGGCCGACCGGCCGCCCAGCAGGGCGCGGCCCAGCGCCAGGTCCTCGGCCGTCGCCGGCTCGATCAGCAGCGGGTCTTCCAGCAGGCGTTCCTGGTCGCGGGCGCGGATCTCGTCGGCCGTGGGCGGCCGGCCCCATTGGGCCTCGACGCCGGCGGCCGCGATCAGCTGCTCGGCCTTGCGGCGGCGGGTATAAGGCACCAGCAGGGCCGAGATGCCCTTGCGCCCGGCACGGCCGGTACGGCCCGACCGATGCAGCAGGGTGGCGCGGTTGTTGGGCAGGTCGGCGTGGATCACCAGCGCCAGGTCGGGCAGATCAAGGCCGCGGGCGGCGACGTCGGTGGCGATGCAGACCCGCGCCCGGCCGTCGCGCAGCGCCTGCAGGGCGTGGCTGCGTTCGTTCTGGCTCATCTCGCCCGACAGGGCGACGGCGGCGAAGCCGCGCTCCATCAGGCTGGCGTGCAGGTGCCGGACCGCTTCGCGCGTGGCGCAGAACACCAGGGCGGCGCGCACTTCGAAATACCGCAGCAGGTTGACGACGCCGTGCTCGACGTCGTTGGGCGCCACCCGCACCGCGCGGTATTCGATGTCGCCATGCGGTTCGTTGCGGACCAGCGTGTCGATGCGCAGCGCGTCGCGCTGATAGCGACGGGCCAGGTTGGCGATGTCGCGCGCGATGGTGGCCGAGAACAGCAGGGTGCGGCGTTCGGTCGGCGTCGCGTCCAGCAGGAATTCGAGATCTTCGCGAAAGCCGAGGTCGAGCATCTCGTCGGCCTCGTCCAGCACGACGACGGCCAGGGCCGAGATATCGAGTTGGCCGCGTTCCAGATGGTCGCGCAGGCGGCCCGGGGTACCGACGACGATATGGCAGCCATCGGCCAGCGCGCGCTGTTCGCGCCGCGCATCCATGCCGCCGACGCAGGACACGATGCGGGCACCGGTCTCGGCATACAGCCAGGTCAGTTCGCCATGCACCTGCAGCGCCAGTTCGCGGGTCGGCGCCACGACCAGGGCGCGCGGCTCGGCCGCCGGGCCGAAACGTTCGGCATCGCCCAGCAGGGTTTCGGCAAAGGCCAGGCCGAAGGCGACCGTCTTGCCCGACCCGGTCTGGGCCGAGACCAGCAGGTCGCGGCCGACGGCATCGTCCTGCAGCACCGCCGCCTGCACCGGGGTGGGTTCGGAATAGCCGCGCGCCGCCAGGGCACGCGCAAGGGCGGGGTTGGTCTCGGGGAAGGGCATGGTCGCTTGCGATCGTGGTTGCCGCGGGGGCCGCATTCCGGCCCGCGCGAAGAAACGGCGGCGGCACCATCTCGGGCCGCTCTCGCCGGTAAGGGCGTTCAGATAGAGCAGAAGGCGTCTTTTTGCCAGTGCGAAGATGAGGGATCGCCCATGCGTACCAGTTCTGCGCGCACCCGCCCTATCACGCCGGGCCAGTCGCCGGGCGTCGTCTGGCGGAACTGGCGCAGGGTCGGATACCACGGGCTGTCGTCCCGGTCGCGCAGCCAGCGCCATTCGGCATCGAAGCGGTTCAGCAGCCAGACCGGCCGGCCCAGCGCGCCGGCCAGATGGGCGACGGCGCTGTCGACCGCGATGACCAGGTCGAGATTGGTGACCAGTGCCGCGGTATCGCCGAAATCGGCGGCATCGGCCATCAGGTCGACCACGCCGGCCGGCGCGACCCGGTCCTTCTGCAGGCTGAAGAAGGTGACGCCGGGCAGGTCCAGCAGCGGCGCCAGCAGATCGGGCGCCAGCGACCGCCTGACGTCCGCCGCCAGGGCCGGGTTGCCGGCCCAGGCCAGGCCCACGCGGAACCGGCCGGCGACACGCGGGCGCCAGGCCGCGGCCTTGTCCGGGTCGGCGGTCAGGTAGGGTACGGCGGCGGGAATGGTTTGCAGGGTGGTGCCGAAGATTCCCGGCAGGCTCATGACCGGGCAATAGGCATCGAAGGCCGGCAAGACGTCGCCGCGCGCCACCACATCGGCCGCGCCGTCCAGCCGGCCGATCAGCGGGATCAGGAGCCTGTCGGCCTCGACGACGACACGCCAGCCCCGTGCGGCCGCCAGCGGCACATAGCGGCAGAACTGCAGCATGTCGCCCAGGCCCTGCTCTGCATGGACCAGCAGGGTGCCGCCCTGCCCGCCCTCGCCCATCCAGCGGCGGCCCGGCAGTTGCGGCCAGGCGGGGGCATGCTGGGCGGTGCGGCTGCGCCATTCGTATTCGCGCCAGCCTTCGGCCAATTGCCCCGCGGCCAGCAGGGCATGGGACAGGTTGTGGTGCAGTTCGGGATCGTCCAGCAGGGCCAGGGCCCGGCGGGTGACGGCGATCGCCGCCGCATCCTCGGTCGCCTGGTGCAGGGCCGAGCCGAGATTGCCGACCGCCGCGACATAATCGGGCGCCGCCGCGGCCGACCGCCGATAGGCCGCTATCGCCCGGTCCAGCCGGCCTGTCGCCTTCAGCACATTGCCCAGGCTGTTCCAGGCTTCCGGAAAGGCCGGATCCTCGACCAGGTTGCGGCGCTGATTGGCCAGCGCCGCATCGAAGGCACCGCAATGTTCCTCGGCATTGGCCAGGTTGTTGCGCAGCAGGCGGTCGGCCGGGGCCAGGGCGGCGGCCCGGCCGAACAGCGCCCGCGCCACGTCGTAGCGACCCAGGTGGAAGGCCAGGCGGCCGAATTCGCACAGCGACGGGAAATGATCGGGATCGCGGCCCAGGACCTGGCGATAGCCCGCCTCGGCCTCGGCCAGCCGGCCGGCCTGGTGCTGCCGCATGGCATCCAGGAAGATCCGGTCCAGCTCGGCCCGCATCGCGGCGCCTTCAGCGGCGCAGGAAGGTCAGGTAGATCGGCTTCAGGCCCTTGGCCAGGGCCTTGGCCTCGTAACGGGTCTCGGGCTCCTCGGCCGGGCGGACGCGCCAGTCGTCGGCGCGCGTCGCGGTCCAGCGGAATTCCGGCCGGTCCAGCAGATGGCGCAGCATCCAGACGCCGTAATCCTCGTGATCGGTGGCCAGGCGCAGCATCGCGCCGGGTTTCATCGTCCGGGCCAATTGGTCCAGCACGGCGGGGGACACGATGCGGCGGCGGTTGTGCCGCTTCTTGGGCCAGGGATCGGGAAACAGGATATGGACACGGTCGAGCGAGCGGTCGGGCAGCGCCGCCAGCAGCAGCCGGGCGTCGTCCATCAGGATGCGGACATTGTCCAGCCCGTCGCGCTCGATCGAGACCAGCAGCGAGGCCATGCCGTTGATGAACGGCTCGCAGCCCATGAACGAGACGTCGCGATGACGGGCGGCCAGGGTGGCCAGATGCTCGCCCCCGCCGAAGCCGATCTCGAGCCAGGTCTGGTCGGTGCGGCGGCCGAAAAGCGTCGCGAAATCAAGCTGCCCGCCAGCGGCGGGCAGCACGATCTCGTTTACCGGTAGCGTGGTCTCCAGCGCCGCCGCGCGGCCTTTGCGCAGCGGCCGGCCGCGCCGCCGTCCGTGGACGGTGCGGCGCGGGCCGTCGGCCTGGTCGCTCAAGCGCCGAACGCGCTCTTGAGCTGGGGCACCAGGTCGGTGCGTTCCCACGAGAAACCGCCGTCGGCGGTGGCTTCGCGACCGAAATGGCCATAGGCCGAGGTGCGGGCGTAGATCGCGCGGTTCAGCTGCAGATGCTCGCGGATGCCGCGGGGGCTGAGCGAAACCAGTTCCTGCAGGACGCTGGAAATCTTGGCCTCGTCGGCATTGCCGGTGTCGTGGGTGTTCACATAGACAGACAGCGGGTGCGACACGCCGATCGCGTAGGCAAGCTGGATCGTGCAGCGCGAGGCGAGGCCCGCGGCGACGACGTTCTTGGCCAGATACCGGGCGGCATAGGCGGCCGAGCGGTCGACCTTGGTCGGATCCTTGCCCGAGAACGCGCCGCCGCCATGCGGGGCCGCGCCGCCGTAGGTGTCGACGATGATCTTGCGGCCGGTCAGGCCGGCGTCACCGTCGGGACCGCCGATGACGAAACGGCCGGTCGGGTTGACGTAGAGCTGGTCCTCGGGGCACATCCAGCCCTCGGGCAGGACCTTCTCGATATAGGGGCGCACGGCTTCGCGCACCTGCTCCTGCGTCGCGTCCTCGACATGCTGGGTCGAGACGACGACGGCGGTGGCGCCGACCGGACGGCCGTTGACATAGCGCAGGGTCACCTGGCTCTTGGCATCCGGCAGCAGGCGCTTCTCGATGCCGGCATGGCGATCCTCGGCCATCAGCCGCAGGATCTTGTGCGAATACTGGATCGGGGCCGGCATCAGTTCCGGCGTCTCGTCGCAGGCGTAGCCGAACATGATGCCCTGGTCGCCGGCGCCTTCATCCTTGTTGCCGGCGGCGTCGACGCCGACCGCGATGTCGGCCGACTGGGCATGCAGGTAGACGTTGCAGTTCGCGGTCTTCCAGTGGAAACCGTCCTGCTCGTAGCCGATTTCCTTGACCGCGTTGCGGGCGATCTGCTCGATCGCGGCCTTGTCGACCTGGCCCTTGGCATCGACGAGCGGCGCGGGACCGCGGACTTCGCCGGCGATCACGATCTGCTGGGTGGTGACCAGGGTTTCGCAGGCGACACGCGCATAGGGATCGGCACCCAGGAAGGCATCGACCACGGCATCGGAAATCCGGTCGCAGACCTTGTCGGGATGGCCTTCCGAAACCGACTCGCTCGTGAACAGGTAATCGTTGAGGGCCAAGGTTCGAACCTCCAGCAGCAGGCGGACGGCGGCGTATCACCGCGACGAAAAACAGGCGACGCACCTTTTGACGGTACGGGGCCGGCGAACGGGGTTTTTTAGCCCACCATATCTATGGGTCAAGCTGTTTTACTGTAAGGTTTGCGCCGCCAGTAGCCGCAGGCCAGCCCCAGCATGGCCCAGGGCAGCAGCAACCATTCGCCGTAACGGCCATAGGCGGGGGCCTGGGCCAGTGCCTGGGGCAAGGGCCCGTCGACCACGCCGACCCGGCCCAGCGGCAGTTCGGTACGCACCCGGCCATAGGGGTCGACGATGGCGGAAATGCCTGTATTTGCTGCACGAACCAGCGGCAGGCCCTGTTCGACCGCACGGAAGCGGGTCATGTCGAAATGCTGGTGGGGGCCCGAGGAATCGCCGAACCACCCGTCGTTGGTGACGTTGAGCAGCAGACCGGCACGCGCGTCCCCCGATACCGCAACCTCGTCGGGAAAGACACCCTCGTAACAAATCAGTGGCCGCATCGCCGGCAGGCCCGCGACGTTCAGCAGCGCCGAGCCCTGGCCGGGCGAGAAATCGACCGAACCGACGGCCAGCTGGTCCAGGTTGATCAGCGAGAACAGCCGGCGCATCGGCATGAATTCGCCGAACGGCACCAGATGGCGCTTGTCGTAGGTGCCCAGGATCTGGCCGGTCGAATTCAGCGCATAGACCGAATTCCAGATCTGCAGCGGCTGGTCCAGCGGGCTGCGCCTGACCGCCCCGATCAGGGCGACGGCGCCCGGCGGCATTGCCGCCGCAATCGCCTGGCGGCGCAGGACGTCGTGTTCGATCAGGAACGGCACGGCGGTTTCGGGCCAGACCACGACGGTGGTCTTTTCACCCCCCGGACCGGCGGTCAGGTCCAGATGCTGGCGCAGCACGCGGTCGCGTTCGGTATCGAGCCATTTGGTCGCCTGGTTGATGCCGGGCTGGACCAGGCGCAGCATCACGCCCGGCACGTCGGGTGCCGGGGCCAGGCGCCAGAACCCGGCAACGATCAGCCCGATGACCATCAGCCCGGCAACGCCGGGGGCGATCAGCCGGCTGCGCCCGCGATCATCGGCATCGCCCAGCACGGCCGGCAGGGTCGCGGCCAGCACCGTCGCGAAACTGAGGCCGTAGGGCCCGAACCAGGCCGCGCCCTGCATGGTCGCATCCGATACCCCCCAGACATAACCGATCAGGTTCCAGGGAAAGCCGGTCAGGACATTGCCGCGCACGAATTCGCCCGCCGTCCACCCCAGCGCCAGCACCGCCGCCCGGCGCCAGCCCGGCCCCCACAGCAGGCCCGCGACCAGACCGCCCAACGCGGTGAACAGCCCCAGGAACAGGGGCAACCCCAGCACCGGCAGCGGCAGCAGCCAGGCGAACCGGTCGGCTTCGACCAGGAAGGAGATGCCGATCCAGTAACAGCCGACCGCGATGAAACCGTAACCGAAGGCATAGTGGACCAGCACGATGTCGCGCAGCCGCCGGCAGCCGTCGGTCAGCCAGGCCAGCCCGACGAAACAGGGCACCAGCAGCGGCAGGGCATAGAACGGCGCCAGCGTCAGCGCCGTCGCCGCCCCCAGCACGACGGCCAGACCCAGCCGGCGCCAGCCGGTCAGCGCGCCTACGCGCCGGGCGAGATCGACGAACATCGGTTGCTCCGCTTACAGGGTTTACCGCTGGATTGCCCCAATGGCGCCGACTTTGACTCGTGATCGAGTTCAGAGGGCCGATCGTCGTCCCGGCGAAGGCCGGGACCTAGGGTAGGCGCAGTGCAGACTGCGACGTCCTTGCCCTGGATCCCGGCCTTCGCCGGGATGACGACCGCCCTTTGAGGGCGCGTTCAAGCTCAAAGTCGGCACCTATGGGTCGAACCCGGCGTTTCAGGTGTGATCCGCGCTCAGCCCGCCGCCTCGGCCGTGTCCGCCGGGGCCGGCGGCACCAGGCGCAGGCGCTTGACCCGGCGGGGATCGGCGTCCAGCACCTCGAACTCGAAACCGCTGGGATGGCGGACCAGTTCGCCCCGCCGCGGCACCCGGCCGAGCAGCGCGAAGACCAGGCCGCCGATCGTGTCGATGTCCTCCTCCCGCTCCTCCTCCAGCAGCGACAGGCCCAGCCGTTCCTCGAGATCCTCGATCGGGCAGCGGGCATCGATGTCCAGGCTGCCGTCCGGCCGTTCGGACAGCATCGGCGCCTCGGTCTCGTCGTATTCGTCGTCGATGTCGCCGACGATCTGCTCGACCAGGTCCTCGATGGTGACCAGCCCGTCGATGCCGCCGTATTCGTCGACGACCAGGGCCATGTGCTGGCGCGCGGCACGCATCTGGATCAGCAGGTCCAGCACCGGCATCGACGGCGGCACGAACAGCACGCGGCGCACGATCTTGGCCAGCGGCAGGCGTTCGGGGCGCTGGCCGAACCAGAAGCGCAGCAGGTCCTTGACGTGGATCATGCCCAGCACGTCGTCGAGGGTGCCGCGATAGACCGGCATGCGGGAATGGCCCGCTTCCTCGAAGATGCGCACGACTTCGTCGAGCGGGGTGTTGTCGGCGATGGCGGCGATGTCGGCGCGCGGCACCATCACGTCGTCGACGCGCAAGCTGCCGACCGACAGGACATTCTCGAGCATCGCGCGCTGTTCGCGCGTGTCGACGTTCTCGCCGTCGGCATGTTCCTCGAGCAATTCCTCGAGATCCTCGCGCAGCGCCTCGTCGCCACCGCGATTGCCGCGGAACGAACCGACCCATTCGCGCAGGCGCAGCCACAACGGGCCGCCGCCGGCAGTCTGGCCGTGGCCGTTGCGTGACCCGGCGCCGGAAGACTCGCTCATGGCCCGATTCCCGCCCTGCCGCCCGTCGCCTCCGCATAGGGATCGGCAATGCCCATCCCCGCCAGCACGACGCGCTCGCGCCCTTCCATCACCTCGGCCTCCTCATCGGTTTCATGATCATATCCGGCCACATGCAGCGCCCCGTGCACGACGAGATGCGCCAGGTGGTCGGCAAGCGTCTTGCCCTGCTCGTGCGATTCGCGCAGGACGGTTTCAAATCCCAGGATGATGTCGCCCAGCAGGACGACGCCGTCGGGCGTCTCCTCGCCGTTGGGAAACGACAGGACGTTGGTCGGCTTGTCCTTGGCCCGCCAGTCGCGGTTCAGGCTGCGCAGTTCGGCGTCGTCGGACAGGACGACGGTCAGGGCATGGCGGCCGGGACCCAGTTCGCCGCGCAGGGCGGCGCGGCCGGCGCGGCGGCACAGGGCGGTGGCATCGGGCAGGCTGTCATCCCAGCCTGCGGCCGTGGCGATGATGGCGATGCTGAGGGAAGACCGGGGTTTGGGTCGACTTCGATCCTGGCTCATCGCCGTCGCCGCGGCTCCTGCGGCTCCTGGGCCAGGCCCAGATCGCCTTCCGCGGCGGCATAGGCGCGGATCACGCGCATGACCAGCGGATGGCGCACGACGTCGGAATCGCTGAACCGGACCATCGAGATGCCCTCGACGCCTTCCAGCTTGCCCAGCGCGTCGCGCAGGCCCGACATCTGCCCGTTGGGCAGGTCGATCTGCGACAGGTCGCCCGTCACCACCATGCGCGAGCGTTCGCCCAGGCGGGTCAGCAGCATCTTCATCTGGACGGGCGTCGTGTTCTGCGCCTCGTCCAGGATGACGAAGGCATTGGCCAGGGTGCGGCCGCGCATGAAGGCCAGCGGCGCGACCTCGATGTCGCCGGAATCGAGGCGGCGGCGCACCTCGTCGACCGGCAGCATGTCATAGAGCGCGTCATAGAGCGGCCGCAGATAGGGATCGACCTTTTCCTTGAGGTCGCCGGGCAGGAACCCCAGGCGTTCGCCGGCCTCGACCGCCGGGCGCGACAGGACGATGCGGTCGACCTTGCCCGTCATCATCATGGCGACCGCGACCGCCACGGCCAGATAGGTCTTGCCGGTGCCGGCCGGGCCCAGCCCGAACACCAGTTCCTGGCGGTAGAGTTCGGCGATGTAATGGGCCTGGGCGGGGGTGCGGGCCTGGATCGCCCGCTTCTTGGTGCGGATCTGGGGCACGGCCGCGGTGGCGCCGTTGCCGACGGGGGCGCTGTCGTCCTCGCCCGCCTCGGCCATCCGGATCGCCCCGTCCACGTCGCCCAAACCCACTTCGTCACCCCGCTTCAACCGTTCGTAGAGAGAATGCAGCACGTCGCGCGCTGCGTCGCGGGCCCCGACCTGGCCTGTGATGACGACCTGGTTGCCGCGCGGATTGACCGACACCCCCAGCTTCTGCTCGATCCTGGCCAGGTACCTGTCCTGTTCACCGAAGAGGGCCGACAGCAGGCGGTTGTCGGCGAAATTGACGAT
>Ga0222420_100699_pt1 | contig 12570 bp, 15 predicted proteins | sample 3A2ome_FD_182470 | JGI IMG/M metagenome (GOLD analysis project Ga0222420, IMG submission 182470) | Enriched microbial communities from leaf-cutter ant dump, University of Wisconsin, Madison, United States - 3A200A (version 2) | ecosystem: Environmental > Terrestrial > Nest > Insects nest > Nest...
ATCAGGCGGCTTTCTTCAGGGCCTTGATGGACTTGACGGCCTTGAGCACTTCGTCCACGTGGCCCGGCACCTTCAGGCCGCGCCATTCCTGCACCAGCACGCCGTCGGGGCCGATCAGGAAGGTGCTGCGCTCGATGCCCTTGACCTTCTTGCCGTACATGATCTTGTTCTTGACCACGCCGAACATGTGGCACATCTTCTCTTCGGTGTCGGCGATGAGTTCGAAGGGGAGTTCGAGCTTTTCCTTGAAGTCGTCGTGCGACTTCATGTTGTCGCGCGAGACGCCGAACACGGCGGCGCCGGCCTTCACGAAATCCTTGTACTTGTCGCGGAACTGCATCGCTTCCGTCGTGCAGCCAGGCGTGTTGTCCTTGGGATAGAAGTAGAGAACCAGAATCTGGCCAAGGTGCGAGGTGTTGGACACCTTGATACCGCCTGTCGCGTTGGCTTCAAATTCGGGGAGGGGTTTGTTGACAACGATCGCCATACGCTTCAGTCTCTCAGGATGTAGTCATTGGGAAGCCAGGGGAGTAGGGGTGTTCTTGCTCTTGGAGGTGCCCCTGACCGCAACCCGTGATTTTACCCCGAAATTGTTACCTGCCCAAATGTAAGACAGTGTGTCGGCGCGGGCCAAAGGGCGCTGTTCAGGCCTCCAGGATCAGCGCCGCCACCACGTTGCGGCCTTCGCTGGCGAGGATGTTGTAGGTGCGGCAGGCCGCGGGCGTGTCCATGGTTTCCAGGCCCAGGCGGCGCGCGATGAGCGGGGCCAGCCAGGCCGGCGGCGGGAAGCGGTTGCGCGTGCCGCTGCCGAAGATGATGAGCTCGGTCTCCAGGCCGGCCAGCTGCTCGAAGTGCGCGGGCGTGAGGTCTTCGAAGCGTGTGCAGGGCCAAGCCTGGCGCAGGCCGCCCGAGCCGACGATGACGCTGTGGGTGATCTTTTTCCCGTCGATGCCGATCCAGCCGGGGCCGTAGCCTTGAATGGTCTGTGCGTCGGAGCGGTCGGGCTGGAATTTCATGCGGAAATCGGCGGGGGGAACTGTGGTCAAATTATAGGTTTCCCCTATTCCCCTACCCGTCCATCCTCCAGGCCCGCGCATGAAGCCGATCCGCAAGTCCGTCAAGCTCAACAATGTCCTCTACGATGTCCGCGGCCCCATCGTGGACGCGGCCAAGCAGATGGAGGACGAGGGCCAGAAGATCATCAAGCTGAACATCGGCAACATGGCGCCGTTCGGCTTCGATGCGCCCGAGGAAGTGCAGCAGGACATGATCCGCAACCTGCCCAACTCGGCGGGCTATTCGGACAGCAAGGGCATCTTCGCTGCGCGCAAGGCCGTGATGCACTACACCCAGCAGCTCGGCATCGCCGGCGTGACGCTGGACGACATCTACCTGGGCAACGGCGCCAGCGAGCTGATCGTGATGGCCACCAACGCGCTGCTCGACGACGGCGACGAACTGCTCGTGCCCTCGCCCGACTACCCGCTGTGGACGGCGGCCACCAGCCTCTCGGGCGGTAAGCCGGTGCACTACGAATGCCGCGAGGACAACGGCTGGATGCCCGACCTGGCCGACATGCGCGCCAAGATCGGCCCGCGCACGCGCGGCATCGTGGTCATCAACCCCAACAACCCCACGGGCGCGCTGTACTCCACCGAGCTGCTCAAGGGCATCGTGCAGATCGCGCGCGAGCACCAGCTGGTGCTGCTGGTGGACGAGGTCTACGACAAGGTGCTGTACGACGGCGCGCAGTTCACCTCGATGGCGAGCCTGTCCACCGACGTGCTCACGCTCACCTTCAACTCGCTCTCCAAGGCCTACCGCTCCTGCGGCTACCGCGCCGGGTGGATGGTGATCTCCGGCCCCAAGGCCAATGCGCGCGACTACATCGAAGGCCTGAACATGCTGGCCAACCTCAAGCTCGGCTCCAACGTGCCGGGCCAGTGGGCCATCCAGACCGCCCTGGGCGGCTACCAGAGCATCAACGACCTGGTGCGCGAGGGCGGCCGCCTGCGGCGCCAGCGCGACCTGGCGTACGAGCTGATCACCGCCATCCCGGGCGTCACCTGCGTGAAGCCCCAGGCCGCGCTGTACATGTTCCCCCGGCTCGACCCGGCCATCTACCCGATCGACGACGACCGCCAGTTCTTCATGGAAGTGCTGCGCGCCACGCGCGTGATGCTGGTGCAGGGCTCGGGCTTCAACTACCCGGACCAGCAGCACTTCCGCATCGTCTTCCTGCCGCACGAGGACGATCTGCGCGAGGCCATCCGCCGTCTGGCCGACTTCCTGGCGCAGTACCGGCTGCGGCAGGGCACCGAATAGACAAGCTCTTTTTTTAATAGCTGCTCGCGCTTGACTGGCAAGCGCTGCGGCCCATTTTGACTGGTAAAGACTCCATGAAACCCATCCAAGTAGGCCTGCTGGGCATTGGCACCGTGGGCAGCGGCGTGTTCAACGTTCTCACGCGCAACCAGGAAGAAATCCGCCGCCGCGCGGGCCGGGGCATCGCCATCACCATGGTGGCCGACCTCGACGTGGAGCGCGCGCGCTCCATCGTCGGCAGCGGCGTGCAGGTGGTCAACGACGCGCGCGCCGTCATCGCCAACCCCGACATCGATATCGTCATCGAACTCATCGGCGGCTACGGCATCGCGCGCGGGCTGGTGCTTGAAGCCATTGCGGCGGGCAAGCACGTGGTCACGGCCAACAAGGCGCTGCTGGCCGTGCACGGCACCGAGATCTTCGCGGCCGCATCGGCCAAGGGCGTGATGGTGGCCTTCGAGGCCGCCGTGGCCGGGGGCATTCCCATCATCAAGGCGCTGCGCGAAGGCCTCACGGCCAACCGCATCCAGTGGATCGCCGGCATCATCAACGGCACCACCAACTTCATCCTGTCCGAGATGCGCAGCAAGGGCCTGGACTTCGACGTTGTGCTGAAAGAAGCGCAGCGCCTGGGCTACGCCGAGGCCGACCCCACCTTCGACATCGAGGGCGTGGACGCCGCGCACAAGGCCACCATCATGAGCGCCATCGCCTTCGGCATCCCGGTGCAGTTCGACAAGGCCTACGTGGAAGGCATCACCAAGTTAAGCGCGCAGGACATCCGGTACGCCGAGCAGCTGGGCTACCGCATCAAGCTGTTGGGCATCACCAAGCGCGCCGACAAGGGCATCGAGCTGCGCGTGCACCCCAGCCTGGTGCCGTCCAAGCGCCTGATCGCCAACGTGGAAGGCGCGATGAACGCCGTGGTGGTGCAGGGCGACGCCGTGGGCACCACGCTGTACTACGGCAAGGGCGCGGGCAGCGAGCCCACGGCCAGCGCGGTGATCGCCGACCTGGTGGACATCGCCCGCCTGCACACGGCCGACCCCGAGCACCGCGTGCCGCACCTGGCCTTCCAGGCGCACACGCTGTCGGACGCCATGGGCCAGCTCCCCGTGCTGCCCATGAGCGAGGTCGTCACCAGCTACTACCTGCGCCTGCGCGTGGCCGACCAGGCGGGCGTGCTCGCCAAGGTCACGGGCCTGCTGGCCGAGGCCGGCGTGAGCATCGACGCGGTGCTGCAGCGCGAGGCCGACGAGGTGGGCGGCGAAGGCTCCACGCAAACCGACCTCATCATCCTGACGCACGACACCCGCGAAGGCACCATGGACGCCGTCATCGCCCAGATGCAGGCCCTGCCCACGGTGCTGGCGCCGATCACGCGCATCCGCAAGGAGGAGCTCAACTGATTCTGGCCTGATCGGCTAAAATTCTGGCCATATTCAGCCGTCAGGAGGTCGCCATGTCCGCAGTCTGGCAAGTGCAGCAAGCCAAGAACCACTTCAGCGAAATCATCGACCGCGCCCTCACCGAAGGGCCGCAGACGGTCACGCGCCACGGCAAGCCGGTGGTGCGTGTGGTGGCTGTCGAGGGATACCAGGCCGCGCTGCGTGCGGACGATGGCTTTCTGGAATTCCTGCTGAGCATGCCCAAGATTGAAGGCGGCCTGCCTGAAATGCCGCGTGACCGCAGCAAGGGGCGAGCACCTCTGTTCGGGGAAGGCTGAAACTGTGCGCTGGCTGCTCGACACCTGCACCGTTTCGGAGTCCTCTTATCCGCAGCCCCATCCCGGCGTCCTGCGCTGGCTGGATGAGCACATTGGCGATTGTGTGGTGTCGGCGGCATCGTTCGGCGAAATTCACTACGGCATCGCCTGCCTGCCCCATGGCGCCAAGCGCAACCAGTTGCACGCCTGGGCGACAGCGCTGGGCCAGCAATTCGCGGGCCGCGTCCTTGCCACCGACGATGCCGTGTGGCGCCAGTTCGGCGAACTCAAGGCGTCCTTGCGCGCCATGGGCCGCATGCAGGACGCGTTGGACATGGCCATTGCCGCCACGGCGCTGCGCCACGGGCTGGCCCTTGTCACGCGCAACACACGCCACTTTGAAGACACGGGCCTGGTGCTCGTCAACCCCTGGGCCTGAGATCAACCCATGCACTACCTTTCCACCCGTGGCGACGCCACTCCCCGCAAGTTCTGCGACATCCTGCTCGAAGGCCTGGCGCCCGACGGCGGCCTGTACCTGCCCGCGCACTACCCGCAGATCGACGACGCCGCGCTGACCAAGTTGCGCAAGGCCTACCACGAGCAGGGCTACGCCGAGCTGGCGTTTCAGATCCTCTCGCTCTACATCGACGACATCCCTGCCGCCGACCTGAAGGCCCTGTGCGCCAAGACGTACACCGCCGAAGTCTTCGGCACCGGCGAGATTGTGCCCCTGCGCCACCTCGAAGACGGCCTGTGGCTCGAAGCCCTGTCCAACGGCCCCACGCTGGCCTTCAAGGACATGGCGATGCAGCTGCTGGGCAACCTGTTCGAGTACGAGCTGGGCCGCCGCGGCGAAGAGCTGAACATCCTGGGCGCCACCAGCGGCGACACCGGCAGCGCGGCCGAATACGCCATGCGCGGCAAGCAGGGCGTGCGCGTGTTCATGACCTCGCCCCACGGCCGCATGAGCGCCTTCCAGCAGGCGCAGATGTTCAGCCTGCAGGACGCGAACATCCACAACATCGCCATCGAAGGCGTGTTCGACGACTGCCAGGACATCGTCAAGGCCGTGAGCAACGACCTCGATTTCAAGCGCCGCTACAAGATCGGCACCGTCAACAGCATCAACTGGGCGCGCTTGCTGGCGCAGGTGGTGTACTACTTCGCGGGCTACATCCAGGCCACGGAAAGCAACGACCAGCAGGTCAGCTTCACCGTGCCCAGCGGCAACTTCGGCAACGTCTGCGCGGGCCATGTGGCGCGCCAGATGGGCCTGCCCATCGCCCGGCTGGTGGTGGCCACCAACGAGAACGACGTGCTCGACGAGTTCTTCTGCACCGGCGTGTACCGCGTGCGCGGCAGCGCCGACACGCACGAAACGTCCAGCCCCAGCATGGACATCAGCAAGGCCAGCAACTTCGAGCGCTTCGTGTTCGACCTGCTGGGCCGCGATGCCGCCCGCATCAAAGCGCTGTTCGGTGATGGGCTGGCCAAGGATGGCCGCTTCGACCTGAGCGCCGACCCGCTGTTTGCCGAAGCCGCCACGCGCTACGGCTTCGAGAGCGGCAAGAGCACGCATGCCGACCGCCTGGCCACCATCCGCGACAACTACCAGCGCCACGGCGTCACCATCGACACCCACACGGCCGACGGCGTGAAGGTGGCGCGCGAACACCACCAGGACGCCCGCATCCCCATGATCGTGCTGGAGACGGCCCTGCCCATCAAGTTCGCCGAGACCATCCAGGAAGCCCTGGGCCACGCGCCCGAGCGGCCGGCCAAGTTCGACGGCATCGAGGCCCTGCCCAAGCGCGTGCAGGTCATGCCCGCCAGCGTGGAACAGGTCAAGGCCTACATCGCCGCGCACTGCGACCGGTGAGTAGTTAGTGGTCAAAATGGCCTCCAGCGCTTGTGCAGCAAGCGCTGGCAGCTATCAATTCGGGAGTTTCGGATGAAGGTCGCCGGGTTTGCCGGTTTCTCGGGCAGCGGCAAGACCACGCTGATCGAGCGCCTGATTCCCCTGCTGCGCCAGCAGGGCCTGCGCGTCTCAGTGGTCAAGCACGCGCACCACCGCTTCGACCTGGACCACCCCGGCAAGGACAGCTGGCGCCACCGCCAGGCCGGCGCCCACGAGGTGCTGCTGGCCTCCGACACCCGCCTGGCGTTGCTGCACGAATACGCCCAGCCGCACGAGCCCGACGTGCACGCGCTGCTGGCCCGGCTGGACGCACGCGCCGACTGGGTGCTGGTCGAAGGCTTCAAGGACGCCCCCCTGCCCAAGATCGAAATCTGGCGCGCCCCCGCGCCCGGCGAGGCGGCGCGGCCCGTGCTCTACCCCCACGACCCCTTCGTCGTCGCCGTGGCCACCGACGTGCCGGGCCATCTGCCTGCGCCTGCGCGGCAGCCCGTGCTCGACCTGAACGCCCCCGCGCAACTGGCCGACTGGCTGCTCGCCCACGCGGCGCGCTTCGACTACGCTGTGCAGGTGGACGAAAAAAGGACTGCAACGTGAACCCCCGCCCCCCTTTGAAACCCCTGGACGAGGCGCTGGCCGACCTGCTCGCCCAGGCCCGGCCCCTGCCCGGCAGCGACACCGTGGCCACCTTCGACGCCGACGGCCGCGTGCTGCTGGCCGACGCCGTCTCGCCCCTGCACGTGCCCCCGCAGGACAACAGCGCCATGGACGGCTACGCCGTGCGCCGTGCCGACATCACGGCGCCGGGCGTGCAATTGCCCGTGTCCCAGCGCATCGCCGCCGGCGCGGCGGGCGGGCCGCTGGCGCCCGGCACGGCCGCGCGCATCTTCACCGGCGCCCCCGTGCCCGAAGGGGCCGATGCCATCGTGATGCAGGAAGACTGCGAGGCCCTGGACAGCGGCAGCGTGCGCGTGAATGCCGTGCCTGCGCCCGCCCAGTGGGTGCGCCGCGCGGGCGAGGACATCACGCGCGGCGCCACCGTGCTCACCGCGGGCACGCGCCTCACGCCCGCCGAGCTGGGCCTGGCCGCCAGCATCGGCCTGGCCGCGCTGCAGGTGGCGCGGCGCCCACGCGTGGCGCTGTTCTCCACGGGCGACGAACTCGCCATGCCCGGCGAGGTGCCGCCCGAGCGGATGAAGCCCGGCGCCATCTACAACAGCAACCGCTTCTTCCTGCGCGCCATGCTGCTGCGCCTGGGCTGCGAGGTGACCGACTTCGGCATCGTGCCCGACCGGCGCGACGTGACCATCGACACCCTGCGGGCCGCGAGCAACGCGCACGACCTCATCCTGACCAGCGGCGGCGTGAGCGTGGGCGAGGAAGACCACGTCAAGCCCGCCGTGCAGGCGCTGGGCCGGCTCGATTTGTGGCAGGTCGCCATGAAGCCGGGCAAGCCCTTTGCCTATGGCCGCGTCGGGGAGGCGCACTTCATGGGCCTGCCGGGCAACCCGGTGTCGAGCTTCATGACCTTCGCGCTGCTCGTGCGGCCCTTCCTGCTGCGCCTGCAGGGCGTGCGCGATGTCGCTCCCAAATCCATAGCTGCTACCGCGCGGTTCGATTGGCCCCGGGCCGATAAACGCCGTGAATTCCTGCGCGTGCGCCAGGACGGCGCGGGCGGACTGGGTCTGTTCTCCAACCAGAGTTCGGGCGTGCTCACCTCCACCGTCTGGGGCGACGGCGTGGTGGACAACCCGGCGGGCCAGGTCATCGCGCAGGGCGATACGGTGCGCTACATCCCCTTTTCGGAGCTGCTGGCATGAGAGTCACGGTGCGCTACTTCGCCTCCATCCGCGAGGCCATCGGCCAGGGTTCTGAGACCGTGGAAACTTCCACGGCCACCCTGGGCGCATTGCGCGACGAACTCATCGCCCGTGGCGGTGCGCATGCCGCCAGCCTCGCACGCGGCAAGGCCGTGCGCATGGCGCTCGACCAGACCCTGAGCGATGAAGGCGCCGCCCTGGCCGATGGGGCCGAGGTGGCGTTCTTCCCGCCCGTCACGGGCGGCTGAAGCCTTCCAGCCGCGCCTGCATGGCGGGCGAGGCGGCGGTCATCGGCGCGCGCAGCACGTTGCGCATCGCGCCTTGCCGCGCCAGCAGGGCCTTGAGCGGTGCGGGGTTGGGCTCGGCAAAGCAGGCCATGATCCACGGCTGCAGGGCTTGCCACACGCGCCGGGCCCCGGGCAGGTCGCCCGCGCGCAGCAGGGCGATCAGTTCCACGAAACGCGGCGCCTGCCAGTGCCCGCTGGCCGCGATGGCGCCCGTGCCGCCCAGCGCCAGCGTGGCGAACATCTGCGCGTCTTCCCCGGCCAGCACGGCCAGCCGCCCGTCGGCGATCAGCGCCTGCGTCTTGGCCGCGTCGCCGCCGCAGTCCTTGATGGCCTGGATGCGCGGGTGGGCTGCCAGCGCCAGCAGCGTTTCGGTAGCCAGCGTGGTGCCGGTGCGGTAGGGGATGTCGTAGACGATCAGCGGCGCGCTGCCGGCATCGGCGATGGCGGTGAACCAGTGCCGCAGGCCCTCCTGCGACGGGCGGATGTAGTGCGGCGCGGGCACGAGCAGGCCGGCGAGCGGGTAGCGCGCCAGCGCCCGCACGAAGGCCAGCACCTGGCCCAGGTGGTAGCCCGACAGGCCCATCACTACGGGCACGCCCTGGGCGGCTTCGTGCACCGTCTCCAGCACGGCCAACTGCTCGTCCTTGTCCAGCGCGGCCGCCTCGCCGGTGGAGCCGCAGGCCACGAAGCCCGCGACACCGTCGGCCCGCAGCCGGGCGGTGAGTACGGCCAGGGCCGGGTGGTCCACGGCGCCGTCATCCTGGAACGGCGTGACGAGGGGAATCCAGAGCCCGGAGAACACGGGCGCGGGGGTGGAGGAAGCGGGCATGCGGAACATCCTTTCAGGGTTCGACCAGGGGAGGAACCGTCACGGGACTGCGCGCGCGGAATGCTGGGGGTGGAGAAGAAAGGGAAAAAGGGGGAATCTCTCTGCCAGGTGGTTCCGTCGCTCATCCGGACGGAACCGAAGCTCCGGTCAGACGAGCTTCAGTTTTTTGGCTTTGGCCGCGCACTGCAGGGCCGCCGCTGCGAAAGCGGGGCGCGTTGCAAGGGAGCTGTGCGTGGGCATGGGGCGCAGTTTACTGCAGCGCGGGACAGGGCCAGTTCAGCAGCTCGGCCAGGCGCGTGGCGATCCAGGTGGCTTCGGCGGCGGACACGCCCGATTCGGCGCTGGCCAGGCCCGCGTGGATGCGCCGCAGGATCTCGGCCTCGGAGGGGGCCTGCACGTGGTACAGCGTCTGCGCCTGCTCCACCAGGTGGCCCGCGAGGTCTTCGCAGAGTTCGTAGCGTGCGCGCACCACGTCCGCCCGCTCGGTGAGCCGCCCGCGCGCGTCGCTGTACACCGCCATGAACGAGGGCGGCACGTGGATCTGGTTGTCGTCGTCCATCATTCCGTCAATCCGGCGTGAACAGCCGCTCGAACTTCGCCATGTCGGCCGGCAGCTCGAAGCTCACCACCTGCCCCATCTTCATGTCCGACAGCCGGCACGCGGCGAACAGCGTGGTCTTGCCTGCCAGCTCCATCACGGCGAGGTCAATGATGGCGTAGGGGTGGGGCACGAAGACCTGGTGCGCGAACACGTCCTTGTGCGCGTTGCGCGGTGAGGGGTAGAGCTTGTACAGCTCGGTGGTGATGGTTTGCGTGGCCATGAAGCTGGGCGAAGGGGGTACAGTGCGGGCGAATCGTACAGACAAACCCAAACCCTTCCATGGCACGACCCAAAAGCGAATGGCCCGCCAAAGTGCTGGCGCTGATCCAGGGCGGCAACCAGAGCGCCGCCATTGCCCAGATCAAGGTGGCGCCCTCGGTGGCCGACGTGGCGCGCCTGCAGACCCTGCTGGCCAAGCTCCCGCCCACGCCCGCGCTGGCCCAGTTGATCAAAGTGGTCGAGGAAGAGCGCGCCCTGCTGGCCGCCCCCCGCCTGCACCGCTCGCCATGACCACGGTGCCGCGCGTTTCCATCCAGACGGAGGACTTCGACCTCGCCGCCGAAGTTGCCGCCCTGCGCCAGGGCCACGGCGGCGTGGGTGCGGTCTGCAGCTTCGTGGGCACCGTGCGCGACCGCAATGCCCATGAAACGGTCGCGTCGATGGAACTGGAGCACTACCCCGGCATGACCGAGAAGTCCATCGAGGCGATGGTGGACGAGGCCTTCGGCCGCTTCGACATCCTGGCCGCCCGCGTGGTCCACCGCGTGGGGTTGCTGCAGCCGCTCGACCAGATCGTCCTGGTGGCCGTGGCCAGCGCCCACCGGGGCGAGAGCTTCGCGGCCTGCGAATTCATCATGGACTACCTCAAGACCCAGGCGCCGTTCTGGAAGAAGGAGGCCACCCCCGGGGGCGCGCGCTGGGTGGATGCGCGCGTGAGCGACGACGCAGCGCTGGCGCGCTGGGGCATTGCGCTCAAGAACGCCTGACAAAAAAATAGGTCAAATCGGCCTCCAGCGCTTATGTATCAAGCGCTGGCAGCTATCAGATTGATAGGCGAGGTGCCCAGCGGACGTGTCTTGAAATCAGGCACTTTCCGCCCCAGATGTTCTGCAATCCGGAGGACATCCACCCATGCGTCTCGACAAATTCACCACCAAGTTCCAAGAGGCCCTGAGCGACGCCCAGAGCATCGCCCTGGGCCATGACAACGCCTACATCGAACCCGTGCACGTGCTCATGGCCATGCTGCAGCAGGACGACGGCCCCAAGGCGCTGCTGCAGCGCGCGGGCGCCAACGTGCCCGGCCTGCTGGCGGCGGCCGAGGCGGCCGTCAAGCGGCTGCCGCAGGTGCAGGGCAATGAGCAGGTGCAGGGCGGCCCCGAGCTGGGCCGCGTGCTGCAGGCCACCGAGAAGGAGGCCATCAAGCGCGGCGACCAGTTCATCGCCAGCGAGCTGTTCCTGCTTGCCCTCATCGACAGCAAGGGCGACGCCGGCAAGATCGCCAAGGACAACGGCCTCACCCGCAAGAGCCTGGAGGCCGCCATCGACGCCGTGCGCGGCGGCCAGAAGATGGACAACGCCGAGGCCGAGGGCCAGCGCGGCGCCCTGGCTAAGTACTGCCTGGATCTCACCGAGCGCGCCCGCATGGGCAAGCTCGACCCCGTGATTGGCCGCGACGACGAGATCCGCCGCGCGATCCAGGTGCTGCAGCGGCGCAGCAAGAACAACCCCGTGCTGATCGGCGAGCCCGGCGTCGGCAAGACCGCCATCGTGGAGGGCCTGGCCCAGCGCATCGTGGCGGGCGAGGTGCCCGAGTCGCTCAAGAACAAGCGCGTGCTGTCGCTCGACATGGCCGCACTGCTGGCGGGCGCCAAGTACCGCGGCGAGTTCGAGGAACGGCTGAAGGCCGTGCTCAACGAGCTGGCCAAGGACGAAGGGCAGACCATCGTCTTCATCGACGAACTGCACACCATGGTCGGCGCCGGCAAGGCCGAGGGCGCGATGGACGCGGGCAACATGCTCAAGCCCGCCCTGGCGCGCGGCGAGCTGCACTGCGTGGGCGCGACCACGCTCGACGAATACCGCAAGTACATCGAGAAGGATGCGGCGCTGGAGCGGCGCTTCCAGAAGATCCTCGTGGGCGAGCCCACGGTGGAGGCCACCATCGCCATCCTGCGCGGGCTGCAGGAAAAGTACGAGGTGCACCACGGCGTGGACATCACCGACCCGGCCATCGTGGCCGCGGCCGAGCTGAGCCACCGCTACATCACCGACCGTTTCCTGCCCGACAAGGCCATCGACCTCATCGACGAGGCGGCGTCCAAGATCAAGATCGAGATGGATTCCAAGCCCGAGGTGATGGACAAGCTCGACCGCCGGCTGATCCAGCTGCAGATCGAGCGCGAGGCCGTGAAGAAGGAAAAGGACGAGGCCTCGCAGAAGCGCCTGGCGCTGCTGGAGGAAGAGATTGCCCGGCTGCAGAAGGAGATCGCCGACTACGACGAGATCTGGCAGTCCGAAAAGGCCCAGGCCCAGGGCAGCGCGCAGGTCCGCGAGGCCATCGACAAGCTCAAGTTCCAGATCGAGGAGTTCACCCGCAAGGGCGACTTCAACAAAGTGGCCGAGCTGCAGTACGGCAAGCTGCCCGAGCTGGAAAAGCAGCTCAAGGAAGCCCAGGCCCAGGAGGAGGGCAAGGACGGCGCGCCCGCCGCGCACCGCCTGCTGCGCACCCAGGTCGGCGCCGAGGAAATCGCCGAGGTGGTGAGCCGCGCCACGGGCATTCCTGTGTCCAAGATGATGCAGGGCGAGAAGGACAAGCTGCTGCAGATGGAAGCCAAGCTGCACGAGCGCGTGGTGGGCCAGGACGAGGCCATCAGCGCGGTGGCCAACGCCATCCGCCGCTCGCGCTCAGGCTTGAGTGATCCGAACCGGCCCACGGGCTCGTTCCTGTTCCTCGGCCCCACGGGCGTGGGCAAGACCGAGCTGTGCAAGGCGCTGGCGGGTTTCTTGTTCGACAGCGAGGACCACCTCGTGCGCATCGACATGAGCGAGTTCATGGAGAAGCACTCCGTGGCCCGCCTGATCG
>Ga0222420_100700_pt1 | contig 12564 bp, 10 predicted proteins | sample 3A2ome_FD_182470 | JGI IMG/M metagenome (GOLD analysis project Ga0222420, IMG submission 182470) | Enriched microbial communities from leaf-cutter ant dump, University of Wisconsin, Madison, United States - 3A200A (version 2) | ecosystem: Environmental > Terrestrial > Nest > Insects nest > Nest...
CTTCATGACCTGGGTGCGGATCGACCTCGTCGGCTTCCTGTTCGGCGACATCCTCGCCGTCTCGCGCGCCGATGTGGATCTCGTCTGGGGTGGAGGCATCCTCGTGCTCTTCGCCATCGTCTGGATGTGGCGGCCGCTGATCGCCTCCACGGTCAACCCCGAGCTGGCGGAGGCCGAAGGCCTGCAGCCGGAACGGGCGCGGCTCGCCTTCATGCTCCTGATGGCGCTCGTCATCGCCATTTCCATGAAGATCGTCGGCATCCTCCTCATCACCTCGCTGCTGATCATCCCCGCCGCGACGGCGCGGCGGTTTTCCACGAGCCCGGAGGTCATGGCCGTCCTTGCATCCCTCATCGGGGCGCTCGCCGTCATCGGCGGGCTCTTCGGTTCCCTGAAATTCGACACGCCCTCCGGTCCCTCGATCGTGGTTGCAGCGCTCGGCCTCTTCATCCTGAGCCTGCTGACCAGGCCGAGGACGGGCGGGGCGGAGCATCCGGCGGCAAGCCAGAAAGGTCCCGCATGACCACGCAACAGTTGACGCGCAACCAGGGCCTCGTCTTCGACGTGCTGTCGCATTCCGACGGCCCGCTCAGCGCCTATTCCATCCTCGACAAGCTGCGCGACAGCGGGTTCCGCGCGCCCTTGCAGGTCTACCGGGCGCTGGACAAGCTGCTGGAATTCGGCCTCGTGCACCGGCTTGAAAGCATCAACGCCTTCGTCGCCTGCGCCCATCCGGAAGAGGATTGCCACGCGCACGGCCTCACCGCCTTCACGATCTGCGAGACCTGCGGCAAGGTGACGGAGTTCCACGACCATGTGATCGAGGAACGGCTGAAGGGCTTTGCCCGCGACCGCAACTTCAAGACCGGCAAGACGACGATCGAGATCCGGGGCACCTGTGCGGGCTGTGCCTGATTTCAGGTGAGAGGCTTCAGCCCCTTCTTGAAGCGCTGCCAGTTGCGCACGTAGCTTTCGGCCGAGCGTCTCAGGCCTTCGATGGCCTCATCGTCCAGCGTGCGGATGGCCTTGGCGGGCGAACCGACGATCAGCGAATTGTCCGGAAAGATTTTTCCTTCCGTCACCAGCGCATTGGCGCCGACGAGGCAGTTTTTGCCGATCACCGCGCCGTTCAGCACCGTCGCGCCCATGCCGACCAATGAATTGTCGCCGATGGTGCAGCCGTGGACGATGGCGCCGTGCCCGATGGTGCAGCCCTCGCCGATGACCACCGGCCGGCCGGGATCGGTGTGCACGACGACGCCCTCCTGGATGTTCGAGCGCGCGCCGACGATGATCGGCTCGTTGTCGCCGCGCAGCGTGGCGCCGAACCAGATGCCGACATCCTCGCCGAGGATCACCTTGCCGATGACATTGGCATCGGGCGCCACCCAGTAGCGGTCCTCGGCGGGCAGCGTCGGCACCCGGTCGTCAAGGGCATAAAGCGGCATCGGCATCCTCCGGCGGTTCGAGTCTTGCCGCACTCTAGCACCCATCCGCGGCGGCGGGGAAAGGCCGAGGGTGGTTTTTCCGCCGCGCATGGAGTATGAGCCGGCCATGACGACGAGAGGCACATTCTACCGGCAGGCCGTGGAGACGGGGGCGAAGATCTTCGCCACCGCACCGATGATCGACTGGTCCGACCGGCACTACCGCGTCTTCGCGCGCCAGCTCACGAAGAACGCACTGCTCTTCACCGAGATGATCGTCGCCGACGCGATCCTGCGCGGCAACCGCGACCGGCTGCTCGGTTTCGATGCGGTGGAACGGCCGGTGGCGCTCCAGCTCGGCGGCAACGATCCGCAAAAGCTCGCCGAGGCGGCGCGGATCGGCGAGGGCTTCGGCTATGCCGAGATCAACCTCAATGTCGGCTGCCCCTCGGACCGGGTGCAATCCGGCACCTTCGGCGCCTGCCTGATGCGCGAGCCGCAGCTCGTCGCCGATTGCGTGGCGGCGATGAAGGCGGCGGTCGCCATCCCCGTCACCGTGAAATGCCGCATCGGCGTCGACGACCAGAACCCGGAGGTGGCGCTGCGCGACCTCGTCTCCCGCGTTTCGGCCGCCGGCACGGACGCCGTCTGGGTCCACGCGCGCAAAGCCTGGCTGCAGGGGCTTTCGCCGAAGGAGAACCGGGACATCCCGCCGCTCGACTACGGCCTCGTGCGCCGGCTGAAGGCGGAGAACCCCGCTCTTTTCATCGGCCTCAACGGCGGGCTTCACACATTGAGCGATGCCGTCCGCGAGATGGACGGCCTCGACGGCGTCATGCTTGGGCGGGCCGCCTACCAGGATAGCGGCATCCTGACGGGCGTGGACGCGCTTTTCCCCCATCCGCTTTCTCCCGAAGGAAAGCCCTCCGGCGCCGCCATCGACCCGCGGGACCTTCCGTTCGATCGCTGGGAGGCGGTGCGCGACGCGATGATCGCCTATGCGGCGGACGTCGTCGCCAGGGGCGGGCGGGTGGCGCATGTGACGCGGCACATGATCGGGCTCTTCCAGGGTTTTCCGGGCGCGCGGCGTTACCGGCAGATCCTGTCGAGCGATGCGACGAAGCCGGGGGCGGGGGCGGAGGTGATCGCGGCGGCCTTCGCGGCGGTGCTCACCGCACGGGCCGAGGCCACGGCGGCGGAATAGTGCTTTCTGTGCATCGCCCCGGCGCGACCACAATTTCGTCCCCTCGGGGTCCGAGAGTTTGCTAGAACCGACGACGCAATGCAGGAAGACAAGACAGGTGGCCGCGTGATCGATCCCTACGCCATGCTTGGAATAGAGCGCGATGCCGACGACAGCGCGGTGAAGACCGCCTATCGCAAGGCCGCCAAGGGCATGCATCCCGATTCAGGGGGCGACGCCGACCAGTTCGCCCGCCTGCAGGCCTGCTACGACCTGCTGCGCGATCCCGTGCGCCGCAAGGTCTTCGACGACACCGGCTTCGACCCGCAGCTCGCCGACCCGCGCGACCTCAAGGGCCTGATGCTGCTCGAACCGCTCGTCAACGACGTCATCCTCGACGAGCGCGAGCCCGGCAGCTTCGACCCGCTCGCCGCCATGCGCCGCAAGCTCTCCGACGACATCGTCAAGAGCCGCTTCCACATCCTGGAGCTCGAACGCCACCGCAACCGCGTGCGCCAGCACATCGACCGCCTCGGCCGCAAGGCCGGCACGGATTTCCTAGGCTCCATGCTGCGCGCCCGCTCGCAATCCATCACCGAGGCGATCCGCAACGCCGAGGGCCAGATCCAGGCCATCGAGCAGGCCTACGCCATGCTGGAAGGCTATTCCTACGAGCTGGCCGCCGCGCTGGAGCCGGCGAAGGGCGAGGCGGCGGAGTAGGCCGCCAGCACCGCCGGGTGTTTACTGTCCCGGCCGCCCCGTCTTGCCCTTGGTGCGCCCCTTGCGCTTGGCCTCCGCCGGATCTTCGTAACTTCCTACACCGATTTTCTCCCGGCGAACCGGCTTCTGTTCATCGGGCAGGGGTGCAGTGCGTTTCTTGGTGGAGAGGGTTTCGTCCGGGCGTTCCGGCAGGTTGCCGGTAACGGGTTTTTCGGTGCGGCCGACGGTCATTTCGTCGAGGGTGTTTCGGCGGAAGAGGGATTTGTCGGCCGGGGTGGCGATGTCGCGGCCCATGTCGTCGAGGTCGGGCTTGCGGAAGAGCGGGCGTTCGGTGTCGGTGCCCGGGCCCATGTCGTCGAGCGAGGGTTTGGCAAAATAGCTTTTGCCATTCTCTTCTGTGCTCACGGCCGTACCGCCCTTCGGGCTGGCCTCCGCACGGGGCGCCGGACGACCGGCGGCGGCCGCTTGGCCTTGCGGCTTCGCCGGGCTTTTGCCCTTTCCTCCACCTTCCTGCGATCTTGCTTCGTCCCGCGCCATCGCGTCGTCCATGACGGCGAGCTCGGCGGCCTTGAGGCGCTTGATCTCGTCGCGGATGCGGGCAGCGGCCTCGAAGTCGAGGTCGGCGGCGGCGTCGCGCATCTGTTTTTCGAGCGCCTCGAGATGGGCCTTGAGGTTGTTGCCGACGAGGTGGCCGGCGTCGGCAAAGCCCTTGCCGGAGACGCCGGAAATGTCGGCGCGGACGTGGTCGCGCTCGTAGACCGAGTCGAGGATGTCGGAGATCTTCGCCTTCACCGATTCCGGGGTGATGCCGTGCGCCTCGTTGTAGGCGACCTGCTTTTCGCGGCGGCGGGTCGTCTCGTCCATGGCGCGTTGCATGGAGCCGGTGATCTGGTCGGCATAGAGGATGACCTTGCCGTCGACGTTTCGCGCCGCGCGGCCGATGGTCTGGACCAGCGAGGTTTCCGAACGGAGGAACCCTTCCTTGTCGGCGTCGAGGATGGCGACGAAGCCGCATTCGGGAATGTCGAGGCCCTCGCGCAAGAGGTTGATGCCGACGAGGACGTCGAAGGCGCCGAGGCGCAGGTCCCGGATGATCTCGATGCGCTCCAGCGTGTCGATGTCCGAGTGCATGTAGCGCACGCGCACGCCCTGCTCGTGCAGGTATTCGGTGAGGTCCTCGGCCATGCGCTTGGTGAGCACGGTGACGAGGGTGCGGTAGCCGGCCTGCGCGGTCTCGCGGATCTCGCCCAGCACGTCGTCCACCTGGCTTTTCGCCGGGCGCACTTCGACCGGCGGGTCGATGAGGCCGGTCGGGCGGATGACCTGCTCGGCGAAGACGCCGCCGGACTGTTCCAGCTCCCAGCCGCCGGGCGTCGCCGAGACGGCGACCGTGTCCGGGCGCATGGCGTCCCATTCCTCGAAGCGCAGCGGGCGGTTGTCCATGCAGGAGGGCAGGCGGAAGCCGTATTCGGCGAGCGTCGCCTTGCGACGGAAGTCGCCGCGGTACATGGCGCCGATCTGCGGGATGGTGACGTGGCTTTCGTCGATGAAGATCAGTGCGTTGTCCGGCACGTATTCGAAAAGGGTCGGCGGCGGCTCGCCGGGGCGGCGGCCGGTGAGATAGCGCGAATAGTTCTCGATGCCGGCGCAGGAGCCGGTGGCCTCCAGCATTTCGAGGTCGTAGCGCGTGCGCTGTTCGAGGCGCTGCGCCTCCAGAAGGCGGCCGGCCTTCTCCAGCTCGGTGAGGCGGTGCTTCAGCTCCTCGCGGATGCCCTTGATGGCACCGTTGAGGGTGGGGCGCGGGGTGACGTAGTGGCTGTTGGCGTAGATTTTTACCGACTTCAGGTCGCCGGTCTTCTGGCCGGTCAGCGGGTCGAATTCGGTGATGGCGTCGATCTCGTCGCCGAACATGGAGATGCGCCAGGCGGCATCCTCAAGGTGGGCGGGGAAGATTTCGATCGTGTCGCCGCGCACGCGGAAGGAGCCGCGCTGGAAATCCATTTCGCGGCGCTTGTACTGCTGGGCGACGAGGTCGGCGAGGAGCTGGCGCTGGTCGAGCCGGTCGCCCACCTCCATCTGGAAAGTCATGGCCGTGTAGGTCTCGACCGAGCCGATACCGTAGATGCAGGAGACCGAGGCGACGATGATGCAATCGTCGCGCTCCAGCAGCGAGCGCGTCGCGGAGTGGCGCATGCGGTCGATCTGCTCGTTGATCGAGGATTCCTTCTCGATATAGGTGTCCGAGCGCGGGACGTAGGCCTCCGGCTGGTAATAGTCGTAGTAGGAGACGAAATATTCGACCGCGTTCTCCGGGAAGAAGTTCTTGAATTCGGAATAGAGCTGCGCGGCCAGCGTCTTGTTCGGCGCGAGGATGACGGCGGGGCGCTGCGTCTCCTCGATCACCTTGGCCATGGTGAAGGTCTTGCCCGAGCCGGTGACGCCGAGCAGGACCTGGCTGCGCTCGCCGGAATTGAGGCCTTCGACGAGGTCGCGGATGGCCGTCGGCTGGTCGCCGGCCGGCTTGTAGTCGCTGATCATGCGGATCGGGATGCCGCCTTCGGACTTCTCTGGTCGGGCGGGGCGGTGCGGCGTCCAGAGCTTGCCGTCCTTGAAGAGCGGGTTGCCGCTTTCGATCAGCTTCGACAGGGCCTCCACGGTGGCGGTGACGCCGGACCCTTTCTCCAGCGCGGCGGCGTCCTCCAGCGAGACGTCGAGGCCGGAGACCGGGTTGAGGCCGGCGGCGGCGCGCGTCTTCGGGTCGGACGAGCCGCCGATGGAGACGCCGCGGGAGGTTTTCGAGACCGTGACCTGCTCGGTGTGGCGGCGCGCGGCGTTCTCCACGCTCTTGCGGTGCTTGCCGGCCTTGGAGGCGACCTCGCGGCGGCTTTCGACGCTTGCGGCTTCCGCCTCGGCTTCGAGCTGCTTCACCCAGTCGGAGACGCTGCCCGAGAGCGGTTCGCCCTCGAAGGGCGATTGCGGGGCTTCCTCGAAACCGGGGTTCGGGGCGGGGGATTTCTTCGGAGATCTGGCCATGCGGGGAATATGGAGAGAGTCACCGCGAAAGGGAAGGGGGAGGGAGTACAAAAGGGAAACGAATTTGCGGGCGGCCGATCCTAGGAAAGGCCGGCGAATATCGCCCGCAGCTCCCCCGCCACATGCTGCACGGCGCGGTCCCTGTCACGCCGGCGGTGCCAGGCGAGATGCAGCGGAAAACCCGGCACGGGAATGGGCGGCGGGAGGATGTCGAAGCGGTCGCTGGCATCGGGCGGCAGGCAATGGCTCGGCGTCATGGCGATGAGGTCGCCGTCCTCCAGCAGCGGCGGCACCATCAGGAAGCTCGGCACGACGATGCCGATGCGGCGCGTGCGGCCGAGGGCCGCGAGCCGGTCGTCGAGGTCGGAGCGGGTGTCGCCGCGGCCCGAGACGAGGACATGCGGATAGGCGAGCCAGCTGTCGAGGCAGAAGCCTTCTACGGCGGGGTGGCCCTTGCGCATGGCGACGACGTAGTGCTCCTCCAGCAGCGTTTCGCGGTGGAAGGCGGCCTCGTCTATCGTCGGAAAGACGGAAAGCACGATGTCGCTGGCGCCGCGGGCGAGGGATTCGAGCGCGGCCGGAGCGCCGTGCCAGGGCTGGATGACCAGGTCGATGCCGGGCGCGGTGCGGGCGAGCGCCCTGTGCAGCGGGCCGGCGATGACGATGCCGGGGTGATCGGCGGTGACGATGCGCACGGTCCGGCGGATTTCGGAAAGGGGTTCCTCCGGCGCATCGACGACGGCGGCGATGCCGGCGAGCAGGACCTTCAGCGGATCGCGCAGGGCTTCGGCCTTCGGCGTCGGGCGCATGCCGCCCTTGCCGCGCTCCAGCAGGGGATCGTCGAAGAGGTGGCGGCAGCGGTCGAGCGCGCTGGACGTCGCCGGCTGGGAGAGGTTGAGCCGGGCGGCGGCGCGCGAGACATGCGCCTCGTCCAGCAGCGCATCCAGCACGACGAGGAGGTTGAGGTCGATCGATCTTAAATTCATGAGATCGATAATTGCATATATCGATCATCGATTGGAATGATTTTATCGCTCCGGGCATCCTGTGCGCATCGACACAGGAGACGATGCCATGAGCAAGACGCTGATCCTTCTTTTCCATTCCGGCCCCAACCGATCGCGCGCAAACGCGGCGCTGGCGACCGCCGCCGCCCGCCTGCCGGGCGTCGAGGTGGCGGATATCCACGCGCTCTATCCGGACGGGCGGATCGATATCGACCGGGAGGTCGCCCGGCTGCTTTCCGCCGACCGGATCGTGTTCCAGTTCCCGATCCAATGGTACTCGGCTCCGCCGGTCCTGAAGGCGTGGGAGAACGCGGTGCTGACGCGCATGTACTATCTCGCCTACGAGACCGAGGGCCGGCTGCTGGAGGGCAGGCCGCTGCTGGTCGCCGCGACGGCCGGCAACGTGCCCGAGGCCTACGGGCCGGGCGGCGCCAACACGTTCACCATGGCCGAGCTGCTGCGCCCGCTGGAGGCGACCGCCCGACGCTGCGGCCTGCTCTGGCAGGCGCCGTTCCTCCTCTTCCGGGCCGACAGGCTCGACGACCTCGCCCTGCACGACGCGGCGCGGGACTATGCGGCCCTTCTCGAGGAATGGCGCAGGGCGGGCCAGCCGGCGGAGGACCCGCGGCGCTACCTCGTGGAGGCATGGGGATAGGGGTCAGGCGCCGTCGGAAGCCGGATCGACGGTGCGGACGTGCCGCTTCAGCCATTTCGGGATATCCGCGGCCGGCATGGGGCGGGCGAAGTGATAGCCCTGCGCATGGCGACAGCCGAGCATGCGCAGGATCTCCGCCTCCTCGCGCGTCTCGACCCCTTCCACGACGATGTCGATGGACAGCGCATGGCCGATGCCGATGAGGGCGGAGATCAGCGCCTGGTTCTCGCGGCTTGTGGCGATGCCGGTGACGAAGCTGCGGTCGATCTTCAGCCGGTCGATACGCAGGCTCACCAGATAGGCGAGGGAGGAGTGGCCCATGCCGAAATCGTCGACGGCGAGGCGGAAGCCGGCCGCGCCCAGCCGGGCGAGCTCGGCGCCGGCGGCCTGCGTGTCGAGCGTCGCCTCCTCCGTTATCTCGATCTCCATCAATCCGGGCGAGACGCCGTGCCTATCGGCGATGGCGACCAGCAGGCGCGAAAGCGTATCGCCGGAGAACTCCCGCGGCGAGACGTTCACGGCGACGGCCGCCTGCGACAGGCCGAGGCGGGGCAGGCTGCGCAGGAGCTCGGCGGCGCGGGTCGCCACATAGCCGGTCAGCTCGGTGGAGATATGCAGGGCATGGGCGGCACGCACGATGTCCGGCGGGCTGACGGCGCCGAGCTGCGGATGCGTCCAGCGCAGCAGCGCCTCGAAACCCGTGACGCGGCCGGTGGCGAGCTCCACCTGCGGCTGGAAGAAGACCTGGAGGGCGCGCGTCTCGATGGCTTCCGTCAGGGTCGCCTCGATGAGGCGCTGGCGCTCGATGCGTGCCTTCAGCTCCGGATTGAACAGGCCGAGCCGCCGCCGCCCGCCTTCCTTCGCCGCATAGAGCGCGATGTCGGCGCTGGCGAAGAGGTCGTCGGCCGTCTCGCCGTGCTGGGGGTAAAGGGCAAGGCCGGCGCTGGCGCCGACGGTGACCGGCCGGTCGCCGATGAAGACGGGATCGCCTGCGAGCCGCACGATGCCTTCGCCGATCCAGCGGCCGCGCGCCTCGGCCGCGCCGCCTTCCACGATGACGGCAAATTCGTCGCCGCCGAGCCGCACGACGGTGTCCGTCGGATCGGTGAGGTCGGCAAGGCGGCGGGCGATCTCGGTGAGCACGATATCGCCCGCGCCGTGGCCCATCGTGTCGTTGATGGCCTTGAAGCGGTCGAGGTCGATGGCAAGGAGCGCGAGCGGGCCTGCGTCGGTGCGGTCCGTGTCGAGCAGGCTGCGCAGGCGCTGGTTGAAGAGCGCACGGTTGCCGAGGCCCGTCAGCGGGTCTCGGTTCGCCAGCGTCGCCAGCCTGTCGTAGGACTGGCGGATCTCGGCATTGGCGTCGGAAAGCGAGGAGGCGAGCGCCACCGCCTTCAGCCGGTCGATCTGGCTGCGGATGAAGCTCGCCTCGCTGAGCTGGCTGGCGCGCAGCATCATGACGGCGAGCAGCACGGCGTCGGCGGCGATGACGAAGGCTTCCGTCGTGCCGGAGACGAGGAGCGAGATGAAGGCGGCGGCGAGCGGCGGGGCCGAGAAGAACAGCGCCGTGCGGGCATAGGCGGTGCTCTGCATCAGCGCGCCCGCGCAGATGCCGCCGATGATGAAGATCAGATAGGGATTGAGGCCGTTGGCGCCGTGCGCCGAGCCGAGGAGGGGCGAGAGGCTCCAGACGAGGCCGCCGGCCAGCGCGCCGAGCGACAGGACGTCGAGCGCGCGCTGCGGGCGTTCCATCGCGCAGTCCATCCGCCGGATGATCCGCACGCCGACATAGCGCGCGAGATTGACCGCGACGACGGCGACCAGCCAGAAAAGGATGCCGGCATTCGGCGTATCGAGCCAGAGAATGGCGGCGGTGGTGGCGGCCAGGAAGCTGTTGGCGACGAGCGACAGCACGATGCCGTCCAGCACGGACAGGGCCTGTGCCGAACGAATCTGTCGTCGTGTCTGTTCGTCCGCCGGCATCAGCCGGGTCGCATCCGTCATTCTCGTTCCCGGCCTTGCGGAAGGTCGCCGTCGCGGCTTGCGGGCGATGGTGTGGCGGGCGGCATAAGATTGTCTTAACGGGGGATCGCCAGAATCCACTAGGCGGCGGACTTGACGGCGCCGACGGGTCGGCTATGCCGTGGCGTTCTCCTCCACTTTCAGGATTCGCCGATGCCCTTCAGCCTCAACCCCGCGGCCGTCTGGCCGATCGCCATGCTCTGCCTTTCCAACGTCTTCATGACCTTCGCCTGGTACGGGCACCTCAAGTTCAAGGCCGCGCCGCTCTTCGTGGCGGTGCTGGCAAGCTGGGGCATCGCCTTCTTCGAATATTGCCTGGCGGTGCCGGCCAACCGCATCGGCCACGAGGTCTATTCGGCCGCGCAGCTCAAGACCATCCAGGAAGTGATCACGCTTCTCGTCTTCGCGGGCTTTTCCGTGTTCTGGCTCAAGGAAAGCCTGACCTGGAACCACGCCGTCGGCTTCATGCTGATCGCCGCCGGCGCGGCCTTCGTCTTCAAGGGATAGCCGGCGTCCTATTCGACCGGAACGGGGGTCGGGTGCCCCGTCCGGTCGAGCGCCACCATGACGAAGGTGGCGGCGGTCACCTTTTCCAGCGTGGTGGTAAGGTAGCGCTGCGCCCAGGCCTCGACGGTAAGCGTGATCGAGGTGCGGCCGACGCGGGCGATGTCCGTGTAGATGCTGAGCGTGTCGCCGATCTTCACCGGAAGCTCGAAGGCCATCTCCTTGACCGCCGCTGTGACGACGCGGCCGCGGGCGCGCTCGGCGGCGCGGATGCCCGAGGCAAGGTCCATCTGCGCCATGACCCAGCCGCCGAAGATGTCGCCGGCGGCGTTGGCGTCGCCCGGCATGGCGAGCGTGCGAAGGGTGAGCTGTCCGTTGGGGGCTCCGGTATCGGTCATGCGCGTCCTCTCCTTTTTCCTCAGGTCTAGCGGAAGAGCGGCGGGCGAAAAAGGGCCGCGGCGGCGAAAGAACCGGCGTATTTGCGAGTATTTTCAACTTCTAAAAACTGATAGCTGCAATTTTAGATGATTTTAAAGGATTTCCTCGACCTTGGATCACAAGACGCACTGCGCCCGGAAAGATCGAGGAGAGCATGATGAAGAACCTGAGAATATCCACACGGCTGTCATTGCTGGTGGCACTGGCATTGACCATCTTCACGGGTGCGCTCGTCTATACGCTCTATCACTACCAGGGCGCGATGGTCGCCGAGCGCAAGTCGAAGCTCGCCGCGATGGACGAGAACATGCTCACGCTCTTCAAGCATTACCAGGAGCTCGAGGCGGCCGGCACGCTGACGCGCGAGGAGGCGCAGACGCGGGCGAAGGACGCCGTGCGGGCGCTGCGCTACGAGGACAACGGCTACTTCTGGATCAACGACATGAACGCCGTGATCGTGATGCATCCGATCAAGCCGGCGCTCGACGGCACCGACCAGTCCGGCATGGCCGACCCGACCGGCAAGCACATCTTCACCGAATTCGTCAAGGCGGTGAAGGGCAGCTCCACCGGGCAGGCCTTCGTCGACTATTACTGGCCGAAGCCGGGTTTCGAGGAGCCGGTGCTGAAATATTCGCATGTTGCGGGCTTTGCGCCCTGGGGCTGGATCGTCGGCACGGGCGTCTATGCGGACGACCTTGCCGCCATGTTCCGCCGCAACGCGATCGAGACGGCGTCGATCCTGGCGATCGGCGCGCTGGCGATCATCCTTGCCGCCTGGGGCATCGTGAAGAGCGTCACCGGCCCGGTCGGGCGCCTCAAGGCCTCCATGCAGGCGATCGCCGAGGAGGACGTGTCGAGCGAGGTGCCGGAGACGGACCGCAAGGACGAGATCGGCGAAATGGCCAAGGTCGTTTCCGTGCTGCGCCAGTCGGTGGCCGAGCGCGCCGAGCTGCGCGAGCGCGAAGGCGAGCAGCAGGCCCGCCTCGACGCCGAGCGCTCGGAAGGCGAGCGGCGCCATCGCGCCGTCAGCCAGAGCCAGACGGATGCCATGCAGACCGTCGGCCAGGCGCTGGAACGGCTCGCCAACGGCGACCTCACCGCCTCCATCGACACGATCGCGCCAGAATATGCCAAGCTACGCGACGACTTCAACCGCGCGGTCGACGCGCTGGCCGGCGTCATCTCGGCGATCTCCCGCTCGACCGACATCGTGCACGGCAGCGCCTCCGGCATTGCCGAGGCCGCCAACAACCTGTCGCACCGCACCGAGCAGCAGGCCGCCTCGCTGGAGGAGACCGCCGCGGCGCTCGACGAGATCACCGCGACGGTGCGCAACGCCTCTGACCGTGCCGCCGAGGCGAGCCGGATGGTCGCCGAGACGAAGCAGTCGACCGGCCGCTCCGGCACCATCGTGCGCGATGCCGTCGCCGCGATGAGCCGCATCGAGGACGCGTCGAGCCGCATCGGCCAGATCATCGGCGTCATCGACGAGATCGCCTTCCAGACGAACCTCCTGGCGCTCAATGCCGGCGTCGAGGCTGCCCGTGCGGGCGAGGCCGGCCGCGGCTTTGCGGT
>Ga0222420_100702_pt1 | contig 12496 bp, 17 predicted proteins | sample 3A2ome_FD_182470 | JGI IMG/M metagenome (GOLD analysis project Ga0222420, IMG submission 182470) | Enriched microbial communities from leaf-cutter ant dump, University of Wisconsin, Madison, United States - 3A200A (version 2) | ecosystem: Environmental > Terrestrial > Nest > Insects nest > Nest...
CCATATGTCCGTTCGGATGGTTCTCGACGTCGTTGCGGTCGAACCAGTGCTTTACGGTCAGCTCCTCTGGAATGTCCGGGCTGGGGCAATCCGTCTCGACGTCCTCGGCGAATTCGTCCTCGCGGGGCCACGGGCTGTCGAACACCGCGTCGGAGTAAGGCATGCTGGCTTCCCACGGGAACTCCAGCCCCTCCGGGCCGCCGAGCGCGCCGAACAGGAATATGCGGGAACGGTCCTGGCCGACCCCATAATGCAGGGCGTTGACCAGACGGTCGTGCAGCGTGTAGCCGCAGGCTTCCATCCGCTCCTTCATCGCGTCGTAGAACTGCCTGTGAACCTTGGTGCTCCAGAGGCCTTGGACGTTCTCGAAGATGAAGAAGTCGGGCCGGAACTTCTCGATCAGCGAAAAGTAGGTCGCCGACAGGCGGCCGTTGTCGCCTTCCGCGCCGGCGTTCTTGCCCGCGATGGAGAAGTCTGGGCAGGGCGGCCCGCCCACAAAGCCGACCTTACGGCCGCAGGCGCGGTTGTCGTCCATCACCATCTGCAGGATGTCATGGACCTCGCCGCCCTCGAACTCCTCGACGCTGCCGAGATGGTGGCCGTAGGCCGGGCGCGGCGACCCCAGCTTGCCCCGCGAATGCAGGTAGCAATCGAGGAAGCTGGAGCTGTACTCGTTGACCATGTCGATGCGGAAGCCCGCCTTCTCGAAACCGAGGTCCAGGAAGCCAGCGCCGGTGAAAAAGCTGATGATCGAGTTCATGCCCTATTCCAGTCCAGCCGCGCGCAACAGACCACGCACCGCACGCTCGGCCACTGGAACGGGGACGCATTCGCCAAGAAGGGGGTAAAGCTCGACATTGCCTGCATAGCCCCGGTAGTTCTCCGGAAATCCAAGGATCATCATGATTTCCAACGGGGTGAGCATCCTCTGTCCGCGCTTTCCGTATTTCACGATAGCCGCTCGCGGATCGTGCCGGTAGTCGCTTCCGATGCGCTTGGCGATAAAGCGGGGGAAAACGTTCCCCTTGACGTTTCCGGGGACCGCGAAGTCCTCCGGACGGAAGTGATTCAGGACGAAATCGGATGCCTGGGCGATCTCCTGGCCGTCGCCGACCATCCGGAAATCCGCCGTCCAGTGCCGCGCCGCCGCGATGAACAGCTCGTGACCCTTCATGGGGACGAAACGCTCGTTGGCCGCCACCGTCCATTTCGCTGTGAACCCGGAAAGCCGGGCCTCGACGAACTTCGCGACGGCTCCGGGATCGAGTCCCATCCGCGCGCCCGCCGTCCAGTCCATCCGGAACAGGACGGCTTTGGCGCGGTGCGACCGTTTGGCCGCCTCCGCCAGCACCTCGTTCACGCCCGGGTCGCCGTCGCCGCGGGTTGCGAATACGGAGAAGGGCAGGTCTGCGAGGAGAACCGAATAGGAGCCATGCGGCTCGCCAACGGCGTCCGAACCCTGGAAGTCCCGGTGAAGGTGTTTCGCCAGCCGATGGATCATCGTGGCGCCGCGGGAATGGCCGCCGGCGAGCTCGGCGCCGAAGCCGAGGGCGGAAATGCCCGGATTGACCTCGTAGAAGTTGAACGGGCGGTTGGAAGCCAGGAGGCGCGTGTCCTCCTCCATCATCGCCAGCAGCCGGGGGAATGCCTTGGCCTCGTCCGCCTGCCATCCGGCGATGCGGGAAAGGCCGTCGAGGTAGCCTGGATGGCCGACGTATTCAGCGGCAGGCGTCGTAAGCGCTTCCTGCCAGACGGCCGCAAGGGCCTTCATGGCCGCGCGGCGGGCCGAAACCGTCTTGGCGGAAAAGCCTGCGGTGCCCATCCAGCGCCCGAACGACTCCGGCGTCAGGTTCCGTTGGCTTCCGTCGAGGCCGTTGAGGGATGCGTCTGTGGTCATGGTCCGCCGCTGTGTCAGGTCTAGGATGCTTAATTCCAGAAGGGGCCTTGTCAACCGTTTGGAGACGGAAAGGATTCGTCAAAGAGCATCTTATTGAATCCTATTGCCCCCGGCGCCGCCGTCAATCTAGAATTCAGGTCTTCGCCAAACGAAAGGTCACAAGGTGGAAGTCAAGGTTCGCGACAACCAGGTCGACAAGGCCCTCAAGATCCTCAAGAGGAAAATGCAGTCCGAAGGCATCTTCAGGGAGATGCGCGCCCGCGAAGCCTACGAAAAGCCATCCGAGGCAAAGCGCCGCCGCAAGGCCGAAGCCGTTCGCCGGTCCCGCAAGGAGCTGCGCAAGCTCGCGGAACGCGAAGGACTCGCTCCCCGCCAGACGGGACGGTAACCGGCCATGTTCGATGTCGTGATACGCGGGCGCTGCCTGACGGTCGTTCACGACACGGACCTCGACGGCTGCCATGCCGTGGTCGTCGACGCCGGAGCGGTGGCCATCATCGAACGCGACGGCTACAGGCGGGAAATAGGTCATCTTACGGCCGCGATGGCCGAAGGCGCCGAGACCTGCGAAATCGCGGTCGTCGCCCGCATGCGCGGCCCGATGGTCGTATCGAGCGCCCAGATCAGGCTCATCAAGCCGTGACTGCCCGTTCCCTGCGGGACGGCCCCATCACGGCTGACGAGCTCCGCGCGATCCTGGCGGCTCTCGGCGAGCAGGGGCGGGAGGACGTCGAATGGTCGGAGGCGGTGAGCCTTCCGGAAACCGCGGAGGCGTTCGCGCTGGAGGCGATCTGGGTCATCTGCAACTCCGGAATGAAGCATTCCGTCGCAAGGCTCATCGAGGGCCGCGTCATGGCCGCGATCCGCGAAGGACGGCCGGTCTCGGAGGCGTTCGGCCACAAGGGCAAATCCGCGGCCATGCAGACGATATGGGACGGCCGGGAAGGCTACTTCCAAGGGCTGCTGTCCGCCGACGACAGGCTTGCGTTCCTGGAAAGCCTTCCATGGATCGGGGCCATCACGAAATTCCACCTTGCCAAGAACTGCGGCGTCGACTGCGCCAAGCCGGACGTCCATCTCCAGCGGCTTGCAGCCTTCGATAACGACGACTGCCAGTCCCTGTGCGCGCGCCTCGCGGCCGCGACCGGCTACCGGGTGGCCACGGTCGACCTGATCCTGTGGCGGGCCTGCGCGACTGGCGTCATTGATTCCAGGGCGGGGGTGTTGAAGCTGTGACCAAGATCGCGACGGACGAAGAAATCGCAGCGATCGAGGCGGGTCTCAAAGGACTGCCCGACGGGCCGTGGAACTACCGCCCGAACGAGTTCGACGACTGGGGCATTGTCAGGGCGGCGGATGGATCGATCCTTGCGAACGCCCGTGCCGGAGACAGTCTGCGTGAAAGCGAAGCCTACAAGGCCCGCTGTCGTCAAAATGGACTGGATCCGTATTCCGATGTCGGCGAACACATAGCCAGATGTTCTCCGGAGACGATCAGGGCGTTGGTCGCACGCCTCAGGGCGGCCGAGAATGCCTTAAGCGAGGCCGCTGACTGAAGTCCTTGCGGCCGTGGCGAGCTACGGCTTCCTTTGCGAATTATTAGATCTCCACAATGAACAACTATCTCGATCTGAAAACAGAGTCCTTCTGTCCAGATGAACCTTCGGAGGGAAGAAAACCTTGCATGGATTGCTGAAAATCGCGGATGTCCTCGACGAGCACGTGACGGCCTGAGGCAGGCTGTATGTCACGCTGATGCCTGCAAACGAGCAGGTGATGACCTTCGGCAGCGATAATTGGCAGTTCCTTCGAGAGGCAGCCTCCCGGCTTGTGCGGTCGGAGCAAGCAAAAACCGATCCCGACACATACGTAGTCTTCGCGCGGCGTTTCGACGAGGAAACCGTCCCCGGCAAGGTCCCTCACAAAACAGTCGCCGCCTATCTTGTACGCCGCGAGGGAATCATTCCGCTGTCTCGCCACGACGTAATGGCGGCAAGCGCAACCGACCACAACACGGGCCGGAAGCTTCCTCCGGAACCAAAAGTGAAATACGTCGACGGCCTCGATCTTTTGCCGGAATTGCAGCCTTATGTTTTGAAAGCAGGCGGCCTACCTCCGACTCGGATGGCGCACTGAGGCATTTCATGCCCGCGTGGGCGGTCCAATCAAGTCCCGATCCCTTCAAGATATGGTATCATGCGGGAACGAATGGCTTTCTGACGGTCAGAGTGTCGCATCCGGAGGAAAAGCCATGAGACTGTCGATGGTCGCCGAACGGATCAGAAACATGCAGGCAGACAAAGAAGATGTCCTCGAGAGGTTTTCCCGCGGCGAGCTTGGGCGCCTCCAAGCGATGCGAAAGCTCGACATGTCCTATTCCGAGTTGCTGGATCACTTGGCGAAGAAGGGTCTCGACCTTCCACGCGTCCCGCGTGGTGAGGCTGAACGCATGGGTCGTGATTTGAACGAACTTCTAAACGGCTTGCATCAATGAGCAACCGAGTGATCTTGGTTGTTCCAGACGCAGTCCTCCGAAATGAAGGATATGCTTTGCCCCCAATCACATCCGCGGGAGCAGCTCCAAATCTTCCGAGTCGCTCACGATGTCCAACGCCCGGACCACGGATGCCTTCACCAGGATGCGGCTTGGTCGGTCGGGGTTGTTTTTCCATCGCGCATGACCACGGACCCACGTTTTGCCGATGACACGTTCGCCTTCAGGACCCTTGCCTTCCCCTTCATCTGACAGTCGCCGCCAGAAGCCATCGACCTCGACCTTGTATCTCGGAGGAGTGAAACTCCTGCCCTCTGAATGAAAGCCGTTCTCGATCCGAAGCGCAGGGACGGTCGTGAATTCACGTCCACCGAAAGCCGGCGCGGAAACAATCGCGCAGCCGTTCTGGCCTTTCATGGGGCCTTGTTCCTGATGGTCGCGTCGGGCTTTAAGGACGAAGCCAAAATAGGCGGGAAGTCCGAAGCAGGTCTCTGCCATGCTCCACAGAACACTGGATCCCTCTATTTGACGGGCCATCGATTCCATGGATTCCACATCGATGCCGGAACCAAATACCTGCTGGGCGTCCAGCATGTCGTCAGTAAGGCAAACGACCTGCTGTCCGAAGAACCTGTCGATATTCCGTCCTCCATGGCTCATGGCGGCGATGTCGAACCGTCCGGACGCCCTGACTACCTGCGACCTTTCAGTTCCTTTGACCGGGGTGGGCATACCCGCCTTGCGCGCGAGATATAGAAGTCCTTCGATCGGAGGGCAGTCCGCAGGATGGTAGCCAAGGCTTTCGTCGGCCGAATCCGCATCCAGATTGGCGCAATCGGCGAATTGGCCCCACGTTTCCTCGTCGAATATTTCGCCTCCGTCCAGCATCCAGGACAGCTCGCTTCCATGCCGGACCATCGACATGCCCGTCATCGAGAAGGGCAGGTCTGCGTCGTCGATCAAGGTGAATTCGAGCGGCTTGCCGCGAATGCTGTAGTTGTGAATCACTCCCTCGGGAAGCGAAGCGAGGCCGGCCGCCACCGCTTCGCCGTCAAAGGACTCGCCGGTCGAGAAGTCGAGGAAGTCCACCAGGTCGAACAGGTGATCCTTTTCAGGCTTGAATGCGTATGTAGGGAAATCCATGACTTTCGGGCCGCTCCGCACGAAGTCGCGCAGAACGATATGGCTGGCGGCTCCAGGACGGCCACGGTTCAGACCGCCAATAAGCAGACCCAGATACTCCCGCAAGGCTCTGTCGGCCGACAGCCCCGCACCATTGGCGGATGCCTGCAGGACGTATCGGTTCATCGCCCTGTTGATCAGGTCTCGCCGCTTTTCGAACATCCGCCGTTCCTGACGGTTGACGGGAGCGTCCTGCGTTTCCGGAAGCGGGAATTTCATGAGGCCATCTCCTGCCGATCATGGGCTTTGCGGAGATGATGTGACGTCGGCCCGAAACGCACGACACGCAAATTCGACAGGGCTCCCACATTAGCGTTCAATGACCAAATCCGGTATGAATCCTACCGATTGAACACGGTCTGACTTCTAATGCCTCACACTTCGTAGCTGTAAAAGGCTGGCCGTCCTTTGTATCGAGGATCGTCATGTTCCTCGCAGGTTGGCATTGGCGCCCCCTTCAAAATCCTTCCCTTGCAACCACATCGGCCACAGGTAATCCCAGATCTTCTCTCGATCTCATGGAAAATAGGGTCCACAACGTCCAAGGCAACATAGTAGTCAACTTCACCTTGGGTCCCGTTGTCATAATGGAACCTGAAAAGACAGTACTTCTCCTCGATCGCATGGATTTTGAAAAACTTCCTATCTTCTCCTTTCAGAGCCTTGTCGATCCGATCAAGGAGTTCATCAACCAGCCCGAACCAACCCGGCTGGATCGCCAGATATACATCGTCAGCAAATTCTGGATATTTGGCCGCGAGTTCATCGGCCTTTCTGCAAAGTGCGGAAGTCATTCGATTTCTCCAAAATGTCATGAAGGCGACGAGCGCCAATTGGCCTGCCAATCAGTTAGCGGGCCAATATTCGGACATCGTTGGGTCGAATGAAAAAGATCATTCCAAAGGATATAGACGCCAAAACTAGGCTTGTCAACAATTTGATATCGTGCGTGAACGCTCTCGATCAGGAGAACCTTCTCCGCCTGCGTCGTTGACGTCATGGTCCCCTGCTTTCACGATCATCAGGTAACCGCACGCTGGAAAGCGTGTCAGGAGCCTGCCGACCATGGAATCAATCCCGCCCCCCGTCAGGTCTCACTGCGAACCAGATGACGTCCTTGCCTATCTTGAGAACAGGCTGGCCACGCGTCTTCGCCTCACCGCGCCAGGCCGCAAGCGAAACAAGGTCTTTATCAGGCCAGCGGGCAGCGATTCCCGCGTTCATGTCATCTTCTCAAGCGGCAAACGCTACGCGACAAAGCATGAATGGTTCTTCAAGATTCGTGAGGACACACTCCTAACGCATGACTTCGTCGCCATCTGGAGCGACTGGACCCAGACAGGGTGGCTAATTCCGTCATCCGAACTCTACGGTTTCATAAAGGATATGCCTGCGTCGATCTCTGAGGGTCCGAAGAGATGGGATCCGCGAATAGCGATCAAAGAGGGGGAAGCTCGTCTATGGACACATGAAAAGCTTGGTTATCTTCCTGTCAGCGGCTTCAGAATCGACTTCGGCGACGGAGACCATCTGTTCGCTGACGACCCTGCGAATGTGATCGCCGGCTTCGACCCGCTTGAAGTCGTCGACTTGGAAGGGCATAGGCCGGCGGCCGCCGACCTAGAGGAACTCCCCGAGGCGCTGATCGCGCGCGGCATCAGAGACCAGCGAAACAGAGAACTCGGTTTCGCTGGAGAGATGCTCGTGGTGAACATGGAGCGTGCCAGGCTGACCGACTTGGGAATGCATGAGGAGGCGAAGGCCGTGACACATGTCGCCCGCCAGAAAGGCAGCGACTCCCGCGGGTACGATATTCTGTCTTTCGACGAACGAGGCCGGGACAAGCTCATCGAAGTAAAGACCACGCGCGGAGTATTGCAGACACCATTTTTCCTTTCCCGGAACGAGATAAAGGTGGCCGACAAGAACCCGAATCGATGGAAGCTGGTGCGTGTCTTCGAGTTCGGCGGCTCACCCAAGGCATTCGAAGTCCGTCCGCCACTCGACCGCCGACTTCACACGGAGCCCGTCTCCTTCATGGCTCGGCTGCGTCCCGGCTGGAACTCCACGCAGATCGCCTGACTTGACACATTGTAGCCCGCCCCACAAAAGGAGCCGATGCATCCGCATACCAGCAGCCAATCCAGTGCTGGCATCGGTTCCTTGCACATGACACCCTGTTAGAGCCAACAGGGGAAAAGCTCATGAACAGACTCCTTGCCGATGCCGTGGTGGCGCTCAACCAACTGGGTGCCCTGATTATCATCGTCGTCTGCCTACTCGCCGGATATGGCATCGCGTCCAGATCCGGCTCGCCAGGTGGAGTCGGCCTCTTCATAGGAGGATTCGTCGGTATCTTTGTAGCTGGTTTCTTCTGTGGAATCGTTGCCCTGCTTGCATTGATTGAAAGCCATCTACGTGTCTTGGCGGAACGGACCAGAAAAAACACGCAGACCACAGCCGCTTCGGCTCCTGCCCGCGCCTCGGTCACCACTTCCAGGGACGCAGGTCCAAATTCTGACCCGTGGGGCATCAACAAAGGTCGGACCACCAAGTCGAGTGCAGGTTAAAACTGATCGGGTGCCGAGATCGGTAAAGACAGCAGGAATAAAAATCTCCTCTTGCCTTGAATGCCGAATCAGCCCAGTTTCCGTTCTGGGCTAGGTGAGGCCCCGCCGTCCACATTGGCGAATCCTGGGTTTTCTAGGAATCACGAACATGCGCCGAGGTGCATTTCACCCTTTGGGAAGCTCAGTGGACAAGTTTCTGTACAAAGGGGATAGCCATGCGACGCTTGAACGTTCGCTCAATCCGCCATGCCAAAAACCTGGCGAAAACACTTAAAACCGAACTCGCCGATCTCGGATACAATCTGTCTCTGTCAGCAACCCTAGAATTGACGGCAGCCACACTCGGGTATTCGTCATGGCATGAGCTGATATCCTCGGATCACGACGGGGACGGTCCTTTCGACGAAGAACTCAGCATTCCGGACCTGATCGACCGTCGCCGGATGGCACTCAAACACCTCCAGTTGGTAGGTGTCCGCGAGGTAGATGCGAGGGTCGTTCTCGGACGGCTCTCGCTAACAGGCAAGGATACCAGACACCCCGTACCAGCCCCCGGGTTCGACGTCATTCACGAGAGCATGTTGACCTCCGGCGATAAATGGGAACTCCCGGAGAACTTTTCGCTCGTCGAGACGACTACGAACGAACCCTACGAAATCCCCATCCGGTCAAAGGAAGTCCTTGGAATAGGGTTGGAACTTCTCGATACAGAGGACGACATCTATATTTTCGCGTCAGCAGCGTGGCTGGATCGGCTTCCACCGGTGTTCAGACCCCAGACTGATTATTCGGAAGGGATGGATTTTCTCTGGAGGGAGGGCGGCCAGATATTCCCCCTATGCTTCCCTGAAGTATTCGAGGCAGCACAAGTTTCCTCCGCCTCCACCTATATGCAAAAGAATCACCCGGAAGCCTATCGGGTCTTCAAACTCGGCGCAGAAGCTACGCAAGCCGAGATCGAGCGCGCCGGAAGAGGCTTCGCGACCGACTGGATCGAATACGGTTTCCATAGTGTCCTTTCGGAAAATGAGAATGGGGATGCCATTGTGCTCGCGGTCGTCTCGCTCCGGTTCGGTCCGCAGGAGAAAGTTGACGACCGGGAGACCCTCTACATGTTTCGGATACCAGCAAGGGATGTCGAGGAACATGGGTTTAGGATCGACCAGGATCGGCACGAATGCCTGGGTAAATACAAAAGACCCGGCAGTGAAACGGCGGCCTAGCGGAGGGGCAGTTCTAGATTGACCTTGGTCCCCATAACGGCTTGCTCCTTGACGGCGGCAAGCCAGCCAACGGCTCCCTTTGCTCAGTTTGTGGCTCTCATGGCCTCTGCGTACGGTCTTCCTCAGGCTCACCGGAGAACCAGTCCATGAAATCGAAAGACGCTCTTGCCCTCGAAAATCGGCTGCTCAGGATGGCCGCCCGAGGCGAAAGCGTGCTGATTGCTCCGTACGGCGGCAAGTCGATGCTGGTAACCCGTGGCGAGGAAGGCCTCCCCATCGCGATCGAAGTCGTGGACATCCGTCCGGTCGACATGAAAGCCGTGGTCGACAACCTCGGCGTCGGCCCATCCGTTTCCTTTTATGACCTCCCCAAGCTTACAGTCGACGTTTCCCATCCGGGCATCCCCGACACGAAGGTGGACGCCGCCGCTGTCCTGATGGCGGCATGGCACGACGGTGAAGCCGATCTTTTCGACGAACTCTGCATCCACGTATGGGACGACTGGATGGGGTACCCGGGCGCGGCGATGGCCGGCCCGATCGCGTTGCATCTGAACGGAAAGCCCGCTGCGGTAAGCAGCGATGATTTCACGGACACGGAAGTCACGGTTTCCCGGTCGGCGTTCTCTGACTGGCTCCGCAAGCTCCGGAACTCGGACAACGAGGACATCGCCCATTTCGGCAACGGCCTCACGCGGTCCCATAGGCACTTCCGGAACCACGACCTGGAAGGAAACCGATACAATCGCGCCGGCGACATCGTGGACAATGACGGGGTGGCGTTGGCCTAACCGCGGTCGAAGCCATCCAGCCCCATTTTCCGCACGCTTGTTTGTCGGCTCATTCACAGCATCGGCTTAGTCAGGTTCTTCAACGGAAAGCAGATTCCGTTCCTCTTGCGTGCCAAGAGCTTCAATGCTGCTGACGAGCATCCACGCACGATAGGCATCGTCTGGCGCCGGCATGACCCGTTCGAGAACAGCCCTGAATTCTGCCTTAAGCTCATCGTCCGCGTTCTCCATGGTCCACCCAAGAGGAATGTCACTGGAAAACTCGTCCCAGATCGCACCGAACTCCCGAAGGCATTTCGATCCCCCGAAAAGCATCAGGTTAACGAGAACAAGGTGCCTCAGACGTTCGAGGTTACTTGGCAGGGGACGGGCTAACACCCATTCGGGCATGTGGGGAAGCACGAACGCATAAAGCAGACACTCCGAAATCTGGAGGTAGCCCTCACCATATGGAACGTTTTCCTTGAGGAGCAGGCATTCCCTTCCTTCAATGATGTCTTCGACAAGTCCGTCACGGGCCATCATCCGGATCAAAGTCTGGCCTATCTGCACAGCATTTTCCGAATAAGAATCCGGGTCGTCGACGTCGTAGCTGAAGGCAAAGGCCACCGCCCAAGCCAGTTCACGAATGTCAACGTACAAGCCTTCGGCCTGAATTCCTTCGGAAATCCGAGACAGATCGTCAGCATCCATCTTCCCCAAAGTTGCAAGGATTCCGGGCAAGACCATTGCGCTCTCCCCATGGAGAGTGGCGGCGCTCATCAGCCCAAGCACGCGCTCCGCCTCTTTTCCTATCCCGTATTCGCGTTGCAGCGCGACGCTGAAGTCCCCAACGTCGTAGAACGCTTTCCTGAACCGCTTGATGTCGAGAATTGGTCCTACAGCCACCGGGAGCCGGAAAGCCGCATCGATTATCGACATGCGACCTTCTTCGGTCAGGTGATCTCCGCAGACGAGGTTCATGTGACGGAAACTGAACGACGTTTCGCGGACGAGGCGCGCCGCAATGTCGTCGACATTGCGCAGCATCCGATCGAGGATCGTGGCCGCGGTCTCGGATACGATCTGGAGCCATTCACCACCCAACGGGTGTTCTGGCACAGCCCAATCGGGGACTTTGCCTTCAAAGCCTCCGTAGTCATAGACAGTCCTGTCAGGGCCGTATTCCGTCTCCTTGCATTCGGCAGCGGCCGCTTCAATCGCCTTCTTCGAGATTTCTTCGGCTAATTCCTTGACTGCGGCTTCCGTTCGGAGTTCTGGCAGCTGGACCGTCGCCCAACCTTGCCGGAACTGGCCGTCCCTCGCCAATATCCAGAAACTGCAACTGCCAGAGAACCCGATTTCGCCGGCGATACAAGTGAAGAGCGCGTCGCCACCAGGCGTCGCATAGAACGGCACGTTTCTGAGCGTAGTCTCATCAAGGCTCCCGAAGACGTCAAAAAGGCGGGTCAGCGTTTTTGGCAGAGTCGATGTGTAGCGCATGGCTTCAATCATCCTTGAGCAGCAGCGGATAAATTTCAGGGCAGAGGTCGCGAATACGGCGGGTTAGAGGCGGCTCTAGCCGATACGCGCGCCCCTCCGCCTCCCTGAAGTTGTCCTCGTCAATTTCCATTGCGAACTCGTGGGCATCTGCAATGCATTGACCGAGGAGGACCTGGTCCTTGTCCTCCTCGTAAACATCGACCTCCACGGTGACGCTTCCAGTCACCGGAGGGCGGGGATAGGAAAGCAGCCAGACAAGGTCCTGGACCATGTGCATGGCCATCATCGCCCCAAGCATCTCTGCGATGTCCTGCCTGCGGGAACCGCGCACTGGGAGCTTGCACTCGCTTATTATCCATTCCTGCCGCACCGATGCGATCTCCGTCGGACGGAGCGGGCGCGGCTCATCCTCGTCGAGGGACGCGATGGCGTAGCGGGAGAATGCCGTGGACGCGACGGCCTTTACCCCTTCGAAAACCTCGATCTTCCAGGTGCATTTACTCAGTCTCGACGCACGCATCGGAAGGAAGCCAAGGTTTTCGGCGTAGTAGTCCGCCAGGACGAATGCGCAACCGTATTCAGTCGTTTCGTTCCATACGGCTCTGGCTTCCGCGGAATACAGGTCCAGCATACCCTCGTCCGTTTGCGGAAGCGGCGGGAAAACATAGCGCAGGGCCAATGTGTCGTCAGGCCCGTCGACTCTTAACGGCCCGGTGCCGCTTCCTGTCGGCTCTACTTCGTCTATGAGCCATGTGGCCATAGAGGCATCGATCCCGGTCAGGCGCCGGAGCGCCTCTGCCTGACGGATTCGCCGAAAGATAAGCTGGTCAATGTCCCTGATTTCGTGGTCCAGGATG
>Ga0222420_100703_pt1 | contig 12473 bp, 6 predicted proteins | sample 3A2ome_FD_182470 | JGI IMG/M metagenome (GOLD analysis project Ga0222420, IMG submission 182470) | Enriched microbial communities from leaf-cutter ant dump, University of Wisconsin, Madison, United States - 3A200A (version 2) | ecosystem: Environmental > Terrestrial > Nest > Insects nest > Nest...
ATCCGCCAACAGCAGGAGCAGCTTGGCTACAACGCACAGGTCGCGCGCAATCTTGCTGATCAATCCCGTGCTGCTGGCCTTCAGAATGAGCTGAATTCTCGCCGCCGTACAGGTGCCATCCAAGGAGAGCAGCGCGCGGCAGTCGCTGAATCGGGATTTGATCCTAACAGCGGTACAGCATTGCAGGTGCAGGTCGACAGCGCACGACAGGCCGAGCTGGATGCTCTGCAACAGCGGTACGAGGGTACGCTGCGCGGCAATGCATACGATACGCAGGCCCGCGAGTTCGATTACCAAGCGGATGCGATTGGCAGTGCGGCCGGCGGGAACATCTTGAGTACGGGCCTGAGCATGGCGAGCCAATTGTTGAGCAGCGGCGGCTTTGGCGGAGCAGGTGGAGCCGGCGCGGCAGGAGGAGCAGGAAGCGGCGCTCTGTCGATCGGTAGCGGCTTTATGTCAGGAAGCACAGCCACTTCCGGAGTTGGCGCCGGCGGATCGCTGGGCTCCTTCGCCAGCGGCACATCGTCTGCCGGGACTGCTGTCAGTGGCGGGGCATCAAGCAGCGGCTTGGGCAGCGGTCTGGCCGCCGCCGGTCCTTGGGCGGCGCTTGCTGCGGCGGTGATTGGCAACGAGACCTATGCCCGAAATCGCGGTGATCGGCGAAGCGGCGGCGACTATTACAAAGATCTGGCAACCGGCCGAGTGCTGAGCCAAGACGTGGACAACCGCTGGAGTCCGATGCTCTTTGGCAAGGACGACAAGTGGGGCTTTGGACATGACATGAGCTTTGCTGCCGACCTGGGATCGTTCCAGTTCGGCAAAGCATGGAAGGACTTCCAGAAGGGGTCCATTTTCAGTCTCTTCAAGAATATCTTCTAGGCCGGATCTATGGCGCGCATCCCTATCCCCACTGTTCAGCCTGGCGGTCAGGCAACGCCCACTGCGTCGCTGCCCTATCTGCAAGTCCAGAGTACAGCGTCCAACGCTGTGGCCAGCAGCTTGCAGCAACTTGGATCCGTCTTTCAGAAGATTGGCGAAGAAGACGCGCGCGCATGGGCGTCCAAGAACGCCAGCGATGACCAGTTGAAATGGATGCAGCGGCTGGATGAGCTAAAGGGCACGGCACAGCCCGGTGCGCCCGGCTTTACAGAGACCGTCCTGGGTGAATTCGACGCATACGCTACCAAGGCCCGCGAATCTGCGCCTGCCCATGCGCGCCGCTTCTATGACACGCAGTTGAACGAACTCCGGAACTATCTGGGCCGTAATGCCGTCGGTTGGCAGGCGCAGCAGCATCGGGCAAATACTGTGGATCAGTATCAGCAGGGGCTTAGCGCTGATTCCGCCTCGGTCGCCCTAGATCCATCACTGTACGATGAGCGCCGTGCCGCCCGGCTTGCTGTCCTCTCGCAGTCGAACCTCCCCCCTGACGTTCGAAACGATATGCTGGCCCGCACCGAGGGATCGATGGCGTTCGCGGCGGGCGCTGCGACGATTGACCGCGATCCCCGTGGAAGCATGGAGGCATTCGCGGCCGCCAGCCAGGGTAGCGTACCGACTGGTTATGAATGGATCGGCCGGTTGGGCGCCGAGCAAATCCAGCAGCTCCGTACGAGAGCACAAACACAGTCAGATCGCATGGAGACCCGCGCACGTGTGGATTACGACCGGGCCATCGCCCGGGCTCAGCGCGCTGTGGGGGAAATGGACAAGCAGGTTTCCACCGGGGTGCCAGCGCGAGGCGACGACATGCTACGGTGGTCCAGAATGGTTCAGGGGACTGAATACGAGGCATCATTTCGAGAGATGATGCGCGGTCAGGAAGAGGTGCAGAAGGTTCTGAGGATGCCAGTCGATGAGCAGGCAACTTACATTCAGGACCGACGCTTGCAACAGCAACGCTCAGGGGCCAGCACCACCGATATCGCAAACTTGGATCGGCTTTCTCGCGCTGTCGAGTCGAACGCCAAAATGTTGCGTGATTCTCCGCTCGCCTGGGTGGAGATGCGTTCGGGTCAGCGCGGGGTGCCCTTGAACTTCGGCCAATTGGCGACCCCGGAAGGCACCGCAGCATTGGGACAGTCTTTACGTGACCGCTCCGACGTCATCCGAGGGCTGCAACGCGCGAACCCGGCTGGCGCCGTGCAGATGCGCCCTCTGTTGCCCGCGGAGGCCGAGCAACTGTCCGCCGCCTTTAAACAGGCCGGCGCGCGTGAGAAGCGGCAGATCCTGGGCCAGCTTTTCTGGGCAGCCGGCTCCCCCGACACGTACCAGGGAATCGTCAGCCAGGTGGATGGCATTGACCCCATGATGGCGCGCCTGGGCCGCCTGGCCGGCAGCTACGAACAGGCCAAGCTGCAGAACAACTTCTTCTCGCCGGATGTCGTCCAGTCCGCAGGGGACGCTGCCGCTACAGCCATCGCTGGCGATGAGATCCTGCGCGCTGGGGGAAAGGCTGGCTCTCTGAGTTACCCGCTGCCGAAGGACAGCGAGTTCACGCAGGCCATCGCCGACAAAGTGGGGAAGCTTTACCGCGGCGCGGGCGCAGGTGACAGTGGCGGCCAAGCGTTCATGCAGGATGCCTATGCCGTCAAGGCCTACTACGTAGGCAAGGCCGCCCAGGAGGGCGATCTTTCGCCCGATGTGAATTCCTCGCGCCTGGATCAGGCTATCGCGGCGGTCCTTGGACAGCCGGTGAATTTCCACGGGAATGGTGAGATTCTGGCCCCGTGGGGCATGAACGAATCTGACTTCTTGGATAGGGCCAATCGCGCAGTGGTGCAAGAGGTGGCTGCGCGCGGGCTCCAGGATCAGATGGGTAGGAGCATGTCGAACACTGGACTGATTGGTGTCGGTGCTGGTGCATACGCCGTGACGCTCGGCGGTCTGCCTGTGCGTGATCCGAAGACTAGGCAGGCAATCATCATTCAGATGACGCCGGATGCTGATGCTGGCCGTGACGAGTTCGGCCAGCGCTTGAGTGACATGATCCCGGGGACGCCGCAATGATGAATTTCGATGAACAGCGCCTGCGTGAGATCAACGCAGCGGCGCGCACGCCTGGGGAGATTCTCGGACAGGCGGATCCCGGCGTATTGAGCGGTGTGGTGTCGGAGGTGCCGCGTGGTGTCGCTCGCGGAGCGGCGAAGGTGCAGGGCGCACTGACCAGTATCGCTGGCCAGGCATACCAGCCGGCCCTGGACGCGCTGGAGTCGGTGACCGGCGTCCGTCCGCTCAATCCTTTTGACCCGTTGACCCTGGCTTCTGATGCAGCGGTCCGTCAGTATGCCCCCGACCCGCTCACTACGGGTACTGCCGGCCAAGTGGTCAACGGCGTGGCGGATGTTCTGACGCAAGTCGGGCTTGGCACCGGCCTGTTCGCAACTGCAGGAGGCTCTGGGGTTTCTCTCGCCTATGGTGGCGCTGCGACCGCAGGGGTTGCGACTGGGCGGTCCAGGTTCAAGGAACTGCGCGAGCAAGGGGTGGACGCAGACACCGCGGCGAACGCAGCATTTGTGGATGCGGTGACGACCGGCGGCGGCGTTTTGGTGCCGGGTGCGATCGGGTATAGCGGCATCGCCGGGCCAGCCGCGGCAGTAGGCGTGCGCACCGGGGCACGCGCCTATCTGGGCGCCAACGTAGCCTACGGCGCTGCGACCAACATGGCCATGGGGATCGGCCAGCGCGCGTCCACTTACGAACTGCTCAAGGGCGCAGGGTACGACGCGATGGCGGAGCAATATCGCCCGTTGGATGGTGCTGCGCTGGCTGCCGAGGGAATCCTTGGTGGGGTGTTCGGCGCAGTGGGGTCAGCCGCCGGGCTCCCGCAGCGCGCCACCGCTACAGTGGACGCAGCGATGGCGGCGCGCGACGCTGCTCATGCGAACATCGGAACGGCACCGGGCGTGCCTGCAGAGCCGTCGACAGCCAACGCCCACCGCGGCGCAATGGAAGAGGTTCTGGCGGCGGATGCCGAAGGGCGCGCGGCGGACGTGGGCCGCACCGGTGTGCAGGACCAGCCGTTTGTTCCGCGTGCCAGTGACCCGACCCCTGCGCGCCAGGCGCTCGGCTACTACGCCGATGAGCTGCCGGCCGGCCAGCGCTTCCTGCCGTCGCAGCGTGTGGCGACCATCGACCTGACCGCACGCCGAGAGCTTCGATTCGATGCCCCGGAGCTCAACGAATTCGCGGCTTCGGTTGAGCAGCAGTACGGCCTGCCGCCAGGGCTGTTGAACGCCCTGAAGAACGCCGGCGAGCGGAGCAACAGCAATCAGGTCAGTCCGGCCGGCGCGCGCGGCGTTATGCAGTTCATGCCCGAGAACCTGCGGAAATACGGTGTCACGGACGCGACCGATCCGGTACAGATGATTGACGCGGCGGGAAGGTACCTGCGGGACACCATGCGGCAGTATGGCGGGGACATCGACGCGATGATCGCCGACTATAACGGTGGGCCGCGCCAAGCGCGCGAAGTCTTGGCCGGTCGTCAGCCGCGGGCGAAGGAAACACGGGAATACCTGGCGCGTGTCCGAGAGTACTTGGGGCGTGACACTTGGGTGAGTCGCGGCCCTGCGGAAGAGGGGGCTCCGTTCCAGAGATTCCCGGCAGAGCAGGCGCGGGCAGCAGCCAGTATCGAGCAGGAAATTGGTGCGGTGGAAGCCGAGCGGGCGGATCTGCTGGCCTCCTTCGGGCAGGCGGCGGATCTTGGCGAAGTGTCTTCTGTGCGTGCCGAGTTGCTGAATTTGACCGCGCAGCGAAGCCAGTACGCCGCGGATGCGGTGCCGCGCCAGCGCGCCAAGGAGATTCAGGCCGAGACTCCGCGCACGAGCTACAAACAGGCACTGTCTCAGGCCAATCGGGAGATCATGGCATCAGTTCAGGATCTGGATGCGCGTATCGGGCGCCTACAGGGCTTTCTGGAAAGCAACCAGGCAGCGGCGCAGGCCGCGCAGCGCTTGGCGGATCTGGATATGCGCCTGGCGGACCTTGAGCAGAACCGGGCATCCATCGAGGCGCCAGCCACGCGCCCGGCCCCGATTGCTGCGGCCGTGCAGGAAATGGCGGCACAGCGTGGTGGGCAGGCTGCGGTATCCGACGCTACCTCGGCGCCTGGCGCTGTTGCTGAACCCGGGGCGCGGCCGGCGGCCCGAGCGGAGGCCGGTGGACGGGGAGCGCAGCCGGTGGAAGTAGCGCCCCGCGTTGCGCCAGCGGGGCGAGGTTCCACAGCCGAGCCAGCGGGCCGGGCGCCGCAACCCAGCGCGCGTGATGCGACGCCAGCGGATCTTGAAACCGAGGCGGGCCTGGCACGTCTGGATGAAGTGGGGGACATCCGCGTTCGAGAAGAAGACGCCGATGGAAACGTGCGCGAGGTCTCCTTGCGCGATCAACTGAACGAAGTGCAGGCAGAACGCGCCTACAGCCGGCCGGAAGGGTTCCGGGCCGCGGTGGCGTGTTTCCTTCGATTGGGGGCATGATGAGGCAGGAATGCATCGAAGCGGTTTCGCAAGCCTTGGGGCGCAGCTTGACACAGGCGCAAAGCCAGGACATCGAAAACCGCATTGCGCGGGCCATGCGGCAAATCGCCGCTGATGACCTCGGAGCTTGGCGGGCCATGAGCGAGGCAGATCGGTTGAGCGCGGCTGCCGAGCGCGCGGCTATGGATATGCAGGCTGAGATCGCACTTAAAGAACGCCGCATTGCATTGACGGCTCTGCGACATGACGCGATGGAAGCATATCTCAATCGACCGGGGCAGAAGAATCCTATTGAGGCTCTGGCTCGTTCACTCATGTTCTACGCCGACGGAAAAAGCGGAACGCTGTCGGTGGAGAGCACGTCTCAAGCCATTAGAAATCATGCCCTGGGACAGATGCTGGACGTGTTCGATACAGCGAAGGGGGGCTTGCTGGGCCTGGTGACTGACCCGGCCAAGACCTTGGCCATTGCGCGCGAATTGCGCGGCACCAGGACTGGGGATGCGGACGCAGCCAGGGCGGCGCAGGCTTTCAGCAACGTAGCCACCCAGCTCCGCGAACGGTTCAACCGTGCCGGCGGTGATATCGGGCGCCTGGAGAACTGGGCCTTTCCACAATCTCACAGCCAGCATCTTGTCGCCACTGGCGGCGGTGGTTTGAAGGGAGACGCCGCGCGCTCCATGTGGGTGGATGACGCGCTGGCGGGGCTTGATCGCGGCAGGTATGTGAACGAGGACGGCTCCTTGATGACGGACGGCCAGATCCGGGAACTGCTTTCGGCTGCCTGGGAGACCCTCGCGACCAACGGAGCCAACAAGATAGAGCCGGGCCGCGGGCTGCCGGGGCGCGGCCTGGTTGCGAACCATGGTAGCGCGGAGCGGATCCTGCACTTCAGGGATGCCGAGAGCTATATCCGCTATGCGGAGAAGTACAGCGAGTCGACAATCCTGGAGACGATGCAGCGGCATGTCGAAGGCCTGGCGCGCGACATCGCTCTGACCGAGACTTTCGGGCCGAATCCTCACCTGGCATTCCGGTACTGGCGCGAGCGCGCCACCCAGCAAATGAAGATGCGGGAGCCGGAGCGCACCGAGAAGATCGAGGCGAAGGCCCGCTGGCTGGACACCGTGTACCAGAACACGGCCGGCACCAAGGAACCGCCAGTCAATGCCGCGCTGGCCGAGGGCATGGATACCTACCGCGCCTTGAACGTCGCATCGCGCCTGGGTTCGGCCTCCCTGGTGGCGGCGATCACGGACCCCGCCACCAACGCGCTGACCGCAATTCACAATGGCATCCCGGTCTGGCAGGTGATGGCGAACGAGGCACGGACGCTCAACCCGGCCAGCGCAACCGACCGACGGGTAGCGTTGCGCGCCGGTCTCGGGATCAACCAATACCTGGGCGCTATGAATCGCTGGGGCATGGATGGCATGGCTAGGGATGGCCAGGTGTCTGGCAGGATTGCGCGCTATGCTGGCGGCATGGCCAGTGCGGTCATGAAATTCTCAGGTATGAACGCGGTGACGCGAGCTGGGCAGCAGGCCTTCGGTTCTGTGCTGTTGGATTCTCTAGGGGAAATGACCCGCGCGGCTGGTGGTCTGGATGCGGCGCCGAACGCCAAGCTCGCGCGGCGCCTGAAGGATGCCGGGATTAGAGACACCGTCTATAGCGTCTGGAAGTTGGCCCAGCCGGAGGACTGGCGCGGCATGGGCGATTCTGTGCTGACAGCCGAGAGCATCTATCGCATATCCGACGAGGCGCTGGAGGCGGTTGCACGAGCCGAGAACACCACGCCTGCAAGGCTTCGAGAGCGCGCGGCGACGGAGCTTATGGCGTACGTCGATGGCGAAACAAATATGGCGATCATCGAGCCCGGTGTGCGCGAGCGCACGCGGATCTATGGCGGGACTCGCCGCGGTACCTTTGGCGGTGAGGTGCTGCGTGGTGCTTTGCAATTCAAGGCGTTCCCGATATCCATTCTAATGCGGCATGGTGCGCGCGCGATGTCCATGCCCACTGGAATTGGAAAGATTGGGTACAGCGCCGCACTGATCGGATTGACAACGCTGCTCGGCGGCGTTGCGCTCCAGCTTGGCGAGGTGGTATCCGGCCGCGACCCGCAGGACAGTACCAATCCGCAGTTCTGGACCCGCGCGCTACTGAAGGGCGGAGGCCTGGGAATCTTCGGTGATTTGATGTTCCAGGATTACACCCGGTACGGTTCGTCGGTGGGCGCGCTGGCCGCCGGCCCGCTGGGTGGCGACATCGAGGATTTGACCAAACTGGTATTGGCCAACATCCAGCGCGGCGCAGAAGGGAAGGAAACGGATGTAGGCGCGCGTGCGGTGCGTATGCTCAAGGGAAAAACCCCGTTCGCGAACCTTTGGTACACGAAAGCCGCAACTGATCGGCTGCTGTTCAACCAGCTTCAGGAGATGGCTTCGCCCGGGTACCTGCGGCGCATGGAGCAGCGCGCGCGTAAGGAGTTCCAGCAGCAGTATTTCTGGCGACCCGGCGAGGTCGCCCCTGGTCGGGCACCTGAGTTCAGCCGCATCCTCGGTGAATAGGTCAGCCCCTCTTCGGAAGGGCTTGCGCTTATGGCTCGTTCAGCCTTTCCAGATAGATCGACGACCGGGATGCGCCGCGTCCAAGTTTTTTTTCTAAGACGACCGTGATCAGATCGAACATCCACGGAGGCGAATCTGGATGCACAATTACATTGCTGATCATTTTTTCTAGATCTAACGGGACTATCCGTCCGGGCATATCCCTCGTCGCATCGATGTCGGCCGCGGGGTCATACATCAGTGCACGGATCTCCCCCTCGTATACATACGCCCTGGATTTTTGCAGGTACAAAGAGAACTCTTCGTGCTTGCTTTCGGTGCCGCTAAACCGGTCGGTGTACACCATAGCCCCGATGTAGCCCTGATGCCCAGATTCCATGCTGATGGCATCAACGAGCTTTCCGATACTCGATTTGACGCAGACAGCGCCATCTCCGGCCCCATACTGGCGCCACATGGCCATATGCTCGTGCTCGAACTTATGCCAACACCATGCGTCCATCCAGGCACATTCCCGATTGTTAAGAGTCCGCAAATGATCGGATCCAAGGGGGATTGTGCGGGGACCGAATGCAGTAAGTACCGTTCGTTCTGTTGGCGGAGAGGGTCGAGGCTCCTTGGACGAGCCTTTAGAACGAGCGGAGGGCAAAATGCCGTTTACCAATAGATCGAGAAGTTCGGCGCTGCCGTCACGCATGAACTCGTCCACAGGGCTCCATCGCCCTTCGGTGGGATCGCCATGGTTGCCTGGTGCACCACGCAGAGTGGCGATGCTGGGAATGAATGCCTTGCTGAATTCCAACATGTACATGAACGTAGGGAAGCTCATATAGCGAGCGATTTCAACGTTGTCGTCTAAGCCAGCGCCGAGGCGAAAATTCATTGTCAGTTTTCCTGTAATTGACGTCTCCAATTCTAACCAGAGCCTTGGAGGCACAGTCTGGAGTGGAACAGTCACCGGACGCCTTCGGCCGGTTTTCCGCAGAAATCTGCGCGCGCGCGCGTGGAAAGTGGCGGGCAATCCACCCAGGTTGCGCGCCATGACCGTTTCTTCTCAAGTCTCCGAAGTCAGCTACGACACCGATGGTGTGGCCACCGCCTATCCAGTGCCGTTCTATTTCTTGGCCAATAGCCACTTGCGTGTTTGGTTGCTCGAGCCGATCTCTGGCACGGAAACGGACCTCGTTCTCGGGTCCGATTACGGAGTGACTGGGGCCGGAAATACGGCTGGCGGGACAGTGAATACATACACAGCTTGGCCTATGGGGCTGAAGCTTGGTATCCAGCGTATTGTGCCTATCACGCAGGAAACGTCTTACCAGCCGAACGACCCATTTCCGGCGAAATCACACGAGCGAGCACTCGATAAGCTGACCATGTTGGCCCAGCAGTTCGAGAGCTGGCTTGGAACTATCCCTGGCGCAATTTCTCGCGTCATCCATTTCCCGATTGAAATTCCTCGTCGGAGCGGCCGGCTGCCGGTCGCCTCCGCCCGCGCCCGCAAAGCCCTGATCTTCGACGACAACGGCAATGTGACCGTGGGCACGGACGACTACGAGGATCAGGCGGAAAATGCCGCCGAGAGCGCGGCCGCTGCAGCAGCATCCGCCGCTGAGGCCGAGGCCGATCGCCAGGAAGTCGAGCGGATCGCAAATGAGTTCGGCGATCTGGAAACTGCCGTGGATCGTGCCGAGGCGGCGGCGGATGCCGCCGAGGAAGATGCGACCCGCTCTGAAGTGGCGGCGGATCGTGCCGAGACGGCGGCGGACGCCGCTGCTCTGAATGGCGGAATATTTCCTGACATTTCGGCCGGTATCGCAGGCACCGCCAGCGGGAGCTACTTCACAGTTCCTTCGGCAGAGATCGATGGCTATCTGGACCTATACCTGAATAACGCCGGGGTTGCCGATTACATCGACACGTACCCGAATAAAGAGGCGGTGCAGGCTGCGCTGGTTGGGCTCGCACAGAAGGTGAGCTATGCGCGTTACCCGCTAACCACTTTTGGCGAAGCCGCTCTGGACCTTGATTTGGACACGACAGGAAACCCCGCCGGCGGGAATGACGTCCTTGAAGACCACGAGATCCGTCTTACCAACGTCGAGCTTGCAGGCGGTGTCGAATTCCGCGTGCCGCTTTCGGTTTGGGGAGAGGCCGCACGTTCGGTCGTGATCGATCCGCAGGGCAATATTGCGGGCGGCGAAGACGTGCAAGAAGCCCATGAGGTGCGACTGACTTCACTAGAGAATGGCGGAGGTGGAGGTGGCGGCAGCCGCGTCATTATCGGGCACATTTCGGTCGGCCAAAGCAACGCACGCGGCGCTGGCAATCCCGTCCCGTTTCCGATGACCGCGACTGCGGTGTACGTGCGACAGGCGTTCATGCCCGGCGGCCCAGGCATGAACGTCGCGCTCGGGACAGGAGCCGCCGGCTCCTACGAGCCGATCAATCCTGCTGATTTCCAATCCTTCCTGCCGCTGCGATCTGTACAGTTGAGCGCCAGCAATAGCACTACGCTGCTGGAAGGCATCGGCTGGGCGCAGGCCCAGCTCGAAGAGTCCCAAGGCCAGGAGCATGAACGCCTTTACTGGACGACGGCGCAAGGCGGGGTTTCACTTGCGGCCCGTAGTCCCGGCACTGTGCCGTATGACAACATGCTCGCCGCGCTGGACCGCAGCGTAACTATCGCGCAGACCACTGGCAAAAGTTACATCGTCGAGTCCCTGCACTCCAATGATGGCGAAGCCGATACTGCCACGGCGAACTTCGACCTGGAACTGATAGATGTCTACGCCGAACAGCTAACTGCGGACATCAAGGCCGCTACAGGGCAGACGTTCGACCCGCCCATCATTTTGTCCCAGCCGTCCAGCTTCTTCGGTAGCGTGGAAGGCGTCCTCGGGATCTATCGAGCAGCTCGCAACCACCCGAGGATGCATCTGGCGACGGCCGGATACCACTTGCCCTACTGGTCGGATCTGCTGCACTACGACAGCGCGGGGCATCCGATGAATGGGGAATACCATCTACGCGTGCTGCGCGCGCTGCGCGCCGGCCGCATCTGGCGCCCGGTTATGCCGAAGTTCATCAAATGGGATGGCGGAACCGGCCTGGATGTGTGGTTCCACGTTCCTGAGCCTCCCTTGGTGATCGATTTGACGGCGCCTCACCACGGAGATTATGGCTTCGTGCTGCGCGCCGACGGAGCCAACCAGACCATCGCATCTATCGAACAGATGGGTCCCGATCACATCCACTTCGAGGCCGCTGCGCCACTGGGCGCGAACCGGTCACTGCAATACGCCATGCGCGGCTATCAGTCCAGCCCGCGTCAGCCCGGCGACGGCCCCATGGGCGCGCTACGAGATAGCTGCGACACCCCTTCTATGTTCGATTCCTCGCACACTCTTTGGAACTGGGGTGTTCATTTCGTGGAGAGCTTCTGATGCATACCTTCCGACGTGTCGTTAAGTCCCAACCCAATATTGCTGCCCGGTATGGGTCAGTCTCAATCCCGGCAGTTTCTGCGATTGATAACTTGCTAGCCAATCTGTCTGATAAAGATGGCCGGCCGCTAATAGATTTCTGGATCTCGCCGCTGGCCTCCACTTTGGCGTCAGACGGTTCAAGCATCATGGATCGTAGGCAGCCGCAGGGCATGAACTGGGCCGTTGCGAACGGAAGCGGCGTCGTGTCGGTTTCAAGTGGTCGCATCGTACTGCCTGGAACCTTTAACCTCGCTGCCGGCGCCGGCGCGGCGATCAATTCATCGGCCTTCACCGTTATCGGCCGGGTGCATCCTGTCGCCAGCTCCATCCTTGTGGGGACTGAGCGAGCCTCGATCTCCGGAACGAGCGCCGTTTCTATCGGCGCTTCCGGCATCCTCACCGCCGCGGGGGGGGCGGGCAACGTCGCCGACAACGCTGGAGATGTCACGAACACCGACCTGGTGGCGACGGTGACGTTTTCCACCGCGCGCGGCGTGTCCATACGCCGGAACGGCGTCCAGACCTATGCGAATGCAGGCCGGACTGCAACGAACTTGGGCAACCAGCTCTATATCGGGGGCACCGGCGCGTCCACCAACTACTACAACGGGAACATCGGCTACCTGCTGTACTCGCTACGCGACCTGTCCGACCCCGCGTATCGAGCGGGGCTGTCCGCCATTGAGCGAGCTCTTGTGGATTTGGGATAGCGATGGCTTCGAAAGCTACTGAAGAACGGGCCGCCGACGTGTACCTATCCGAAGCTTTCATCAAGAGCCTGCACGCACAGGTTGTGGAAATGAAGGGCGATCTGTCCGAGTGCACGCAGGCTACCAAGCGGAACACCGCGGCGATCGAGCAAGTGCAGACGAACACCCAGGATATCGTCGATACGTTCCAAGCCCTGGCCGGAGGGTTTCGGGTTCTGCAGGGGCTGGGCC
>Ga0222420_100706_pt1 | contig 12462 bp, 3 predicted proteins | sample 3A2ome_FD_182470 | JGI IMG/M metagenome (GOLD analysis project Ga0222420, IMG submission 182470) | Enriched microbial communities from leaf-cutter ant dump, University of Wisconsin, Madison, United States - 3A200A (version 2) | ecosystem: Environmental > Terrestrial > Nest > Insects nest > Nest...
CTGAGGGCAAGGGCGTCGCAGCCTGACCAGCGCCGCCCCGGGTCGTCGGCTTTCCGCCACGCAACCCCGGAAATGCTACTACTGATTGCTAAAAAAAATTTCCATACAGCCCCCGTATGGGGGCTGAAGCCGCACGCGACCACGTGCTAGCGTACCGCCCATCAGGACGAAGTATAGTTTAAATATTGAACGCGAATTTTACTTAAGAACGTTCGTACAAATTCAATTTATTCTTCGGGTGTTTGAATTATTGATTATGAATTTTTGCAGTTCGTGTTAGGGATTCCGACCTGGATGCTTGATCCGCATGACTGTCGGGTCGCATCGAGGAAACCGGAGACCTGACCCATGACGATCCTGCGCGCGACCCTGGTCCTGCTAGGCCTGCTCGGCTTCGCTTCAGCGCGGCCGGCAGCGGCTGCCGACCTGGAAGCAGTGTGGAGCCGCAATTTCGGCCCCGTCGGCACGCCCGGCCTGACGACCGCGAAGGCAAAGAAGATCGTGCGCGACAACGCGGGCAACGTGTATGTCGCCGGCGACTACAAGGGCGGCACCATGGCCCTCGGCAGTGGGTCGGTGTCACCGTGGAGCCAGAACTCCGACGGTTTTGTCGCCAAGCTCGGCCCGGATGGCACGGTTCTCTGGGCCAACAATATCGGTGGCCCCGGGGCCACCATGTCAGCGCAGGACATCGCCCTCGACAGCGCGAACAACGTTCTGGTGGCTGGCGGTTTCAGCAGCGGCAGCCTGACCGATGGCCAAGCCAACCTGACTTCGGGCAGCGTTCAGGACGCCATCGTCCTCAAATACGATACCGACGGCAGCCTGGTCTGGTCGCGCAACATCGGCCATAACGGCACGGCCGCCCAGCTGACGGCCGTTGCCGTCGACAGTGCCGACAATGTCATCGTCGCCGGCACGTTCCAGAACAGCGACCTGGGCAGCCTGCCGCGGCGCAGCTTCCTCGATGCGTTCGTGCGGCGCTACGACGCTGATGGCACCTACCTGAACCAGACGCAGCTGTGGGGCAGCACATCGATGATCACCCCCACGTCGCTGGCGACCCGCGGCACCGACATCTATGTCGGCGGCCACTACTATTTCGGCGCGATGAACGACCCCAGCCTGCCCATGTCAGGCAACGGCACCAATTCCTTCATGCTGCGCTACGACGCCGGTCTCGCCAACACCTGGCGCCAGGCGATCGTCGGCAACAATGTCGCGGCCACCGGCATCGCCGTGGACGGCACGGGCAAGGTCATCCTTGTCGGCTCGTTCAGCAACGGGAACCTGACGACGCCGGCCCTCGACCTGGCGACTGGCGGTTCGACAGGCTTCGTGATCAAGGCAACCCCCGTCGATGCCGAAACCTCCAGCTTCGACTGGATCAAGGCTTTCGGCAGCACCACTGCGGAAACCTATATCGAGGATGTCGGCGTCGATGCCGTGGCGAATGTCCATGTCACCGGGTCGGTCCAGGTCATCGACTGGGGCGGAGGGATGCCCGTCACGACCTCGTCGCTGCTGGCCGCAAGCCTCAGCCCCACTGATGGCGCGACCACCTGGTCGACCACCATCGGCGGCACCGGCGGCAACGCATCAGGCACCGGCATCGCGATCGGCGCCGGTGGCGATCTCATCCTTGCCGGCAGCATGTCCGGCACCCTGGCCACACCGTCGCTGACCGCCGTCGCCTCGATCGACGCCCTGGTCATGTGCTACACGCCGCATTACACGCTGACGGCGGCCCGGGCCGGCACCGGATCGGGAACGGTGACGGCCGACAGCGGCGGGCTGGCCTGCGGCACCACCTGCACGGCCCGGTATGTCGCGGGCGCATCGGTCACGCTGACCGCCACGCCGACGAACGGATCGACCTTTGCCGGCTGGTCGGGCGACTGTTCCGGGGCTGCCGCCACCGTGGCCGTGACGATGTCGGCGACGCGCACCTGCACCGCCGCCTTCAGCCCGGGCCAGACGCCCGTGCCGGCGACACCCGCGCCCTCCACGCCCACACCCCCAACCCCGGCACCGACGATCGTCAACCTGCCGCTCGCCACCGGCGGTTCGGGTGCAGGCACCCTGGCGCTGGCCGCGGCCCTGGGCAATCCCGGCCCCGATGCGGTGATCACCGTGACCCTCGCCTCGGGCGCGCCCCTGCCCGACTGGCTGGTCTTCGACCGCGCCACGCTGTCGTTTTCGTTCAAGGTGCCGATCCCCGACACCATGCCCATCCAGGCGACCGCGGCCGATACGCGCGCCGCCCGGCCGGCGCCGCCCACCCTGGTCTATCCGCCCGGCGTGGTGGCCCAGTCGCTGTCGCTGGCCCTGACCATCGACGGCATCCCCTATGTCTTCAACCTGGACTTCCAGGCCCCGCGCAACCCGACGGCATTGACGGCCCTGTCCTACAGCGCGGCGGGGCGCAGCGGCGACGGCGCCTCGGGTCGGCCGGCCCTGTCGTGGGACGGCGGCCAGGTCCTGTTCGAGACGGCGGCCAACAACCTGGCCACCATCACCGGCAGCGATACCAAGGTCGCGCGCTATCACGGCCTGTCGGGCAATCGCGACCTGCTGTCCCAGGCCGCGGGGCTGGGCGGCGGCATCGCCACCGTGCTGGTCGGGCCGGCCACCGCACCGGCGGTGTCGGCCAACGGCGCCTATGGCGTGTTCGCCGCGCCGGCACCGGCCGGTACGCTGCGCCAGATCTATCGCACCGGCCTGGGCCACCCGCGCGTCGCCCAGAACGAAGCCGTCACCCCCGCGGCGGTGATGGTCTCGACCACGGTTGCGGGCGCCCCGGCCAATGCCGCCGCCGACCGCCCCGCGATCAGCGAGAACGGCGATTTCGTCGCCTTCGAAAGTGCCGCGACCAACCTGGGCTGGAACGACGGGGGCATCCAGGTCTGGCGCAAGACCATGGCCGGCGGCGCCGTCGTGCTGGTCTCGGCCAACGCGCAAGGCGGGGCCGGCAATGGCGCCAGCCGCAATGTCTCGCTGTCATGGGACGGGCGTTTCGCCACCTTCGAATCGACCGCCACCAACCTGGTGCCCGGCGCCACGGGCCGGCAGGTCTATCTGAAGGACATCGCCACCGGGGCGATCATCGCCATCGGCGTCGGCACCACCCCCAGGATCGACGCCCGCGCGACATCGGTGGTCTTTGCCGCCCAGATCGACGGCATCTGGCAGATCAGGCGCTTCGACACCGCCACCCGCCGCCTGACCACCCTGACGACGGGCAGCGCCGATGCCGATCAGCCCAGCCTGTCGGCCGACGGGCGCTTCGTCGCCTGGCGCGCCGGCGCCGACAACGGCTTTACCCAGATATGGGTTCGCGACGTATTCCGCAGCGTTGACGCCCTGGTGTCGCAGACCGCGACCGGCACGCCCGGCGGCGGCAGTTCCTATGACCCCGCCTTGTCGGGCGACGGTGCCTCGATCGCCTTCGGTTCCCAGGCGCGCGACCTGGTCAACGGCCGGCCCCTGCCCGGCCAGATCCACCTGGCCGGCAATCCGCTGGCCCTGCCTGCCCGCACCGGCCATTGGTACGTCCCATCGGGCGGCAACCAGGCCTGGGCCATCGAACGCTGGGGCGACCGTGCCTATGTCGCCAACCTGGCCTATCGCAAAGATGGGCCGGCCAGTTGGGTCGCCGGTCTCTGCACCTTCGTCGATCTCGGCTGCAAGGGCACACTCAATCCCGGGCCGCTGGCGCTCGCCACCTGGTTCCCGGTCGAGGGCACACAGGCCGTCGCCTCGCTCAACGGGGCCGCCAACCAGCCCTTGCAGTTCTATCCGGTGCTGGGCACCACCACCACCGCGATGCCCGGCCTGCCCCAATCGGGTTGGTGGTATGACCCGGCCAACACCGGCAGCGGCATCTTCCTGCAACTCGCCACCCAGACCGCCGCCGATGGCGCCACCTCCCACACCGCCCATCTGTCGCTGCTGGGCCAGGACACGGTCTGGTACGCCGCCGAGGGCACGCTGGGATCGGATCTCAGCCTGGAAGGCACGCTGTACCGCTATGCCGGCGGCGCACCCGTCGGCCAGCTATCAGGCAGTCCTACCCCTTCGGCCACCGCCATCGGCCAATACCGCCTGACCTTCACCGCCAACGACCGCGCCACGCTGCACCTGCCTGACGGCAGTATCCGCAACCTCGTCCGCTTCCGCTTCTGAGTTATCGGGAATCCGACCCATGTCCATCCTGCGTGCCGCCCTCGTTCTGCTCTGCCTGTCATGCCTCGACATGATCCGCCCGGCCCTGGCCGAGGCACCGGACGTGATCTGGGCCCACAACTACGGGTCACAGTCCAACAACGTCACCGCGGTGGCCAGGATGGTGACGGACAGCGCGGGCAATCTGTACGCGACCGGCGGTTATAGGCAGGGGACCTTGACGTTGGGCGGCGAATCCATCACCGCGCTCGGTAACAACTACAATGGCTTCGTCGCCAAATTCAGGCCTGATGGCACGGCGATATGGGCCCGCAACATCGGCGGGGCCACGGCCACGCCTTCGGTGGCGGGCGTTGCGGTCGACAGTGCGGGAAACGTCATCGTCGCAGGTTACTTCGGTGGCGGGGATCTGACCGACGGCCAGGCCACGCTCACCCCCGGCGCTCAGTACGATGCCTTCATGATCAAGTACGACACCGATGGCAACCGGATCTGGACCCGGACCTTCGGCGGCAGCGGCGCCCAGACGTACATCTTCGCGATCGCTATCGACGGCGCCGGCACCGTGATCGTTACCGGCAGTTTCAAGGGAGCTGATGTCGGTGGCATGACCCTGCGAGGTTTCCAGGATGGCTTCGTGCGCCGCTACGACCAGGCGGGTACTTATCTTGATCAGCAGCAGATCGCGGGCGGCGCGGGCAGCGGCGCCGACGTCGGGCCGACTGCGATCGCCACGCGCGGCACCGATATCTATGTCGCCGGCAGTTTCAGCGAGGCGGACCTGACCAGTCCTGCCTTGTCCCGGATTTCCTCTTCGGACAGCGGCTTCATGCTGCGCTACGATTCCAGCCTGAACAACACCTGGCGACAGGCGATCGGCCCCTCCTGGGGCGGCGTGGCCGGCCTCCGCGTCGACGGGTCGGGCAGCGTGCTGCTTGCCGGCAAATTCGATAGCACGCTGACCACACCGCCGCTGACCGCGACACCAGGCACCTGGAACGGCTATGTTCTCAAGGCCACGCCGCTCGGGGCCACCACCACCCGTTTCGACTGGGCGACGGCCATCGGCACGCCTGGCAACACCGCCGTGGCGGCGTTCATCAGCGATCTTGCCATCGATGGGACCGGCAATGCGCATGGGGTGGGAACATTCTACAATGGCGACCTGAGCAACCCGGCCGTGCCCATCCTTGGGCCCTCCTCGATCCTGCTGGCCAAGTTTGCGGCGGCGGACGGGACATTGTCCTGGAGTACGGCGCTGGGCGGGCCAGCCAGCCAGTTCACCGACGCATCGGGCATCGCCGTCGATGCCGGCGGCGACGTTTTTGTTGCCGGATCCATGAGCGGCAGCCTGACCACGCCCCCCTTGACCAGCACCGGCGGAACGGACGCCCTGATGGCGCGGATCAGGCCGCATTACATGCTGACCACGGCCCTGGCCGGCACCGGCGGCGGCACGGTCACCGCCGACAGCGGCGGGTTGACCTGTGGCAGCGCCTGTTCGGGTCGTTATGTCCACGGCACGGCAGTCACCCTGACCGCGACGCCCGCCGGCGGTTCGTCCTTCGCCGGCTGGTCGGGCAGTTGCGCCGGTGCCGCTGCCGCCACGGTCGTGACCATGTCGGACCCGCGCAATTGCACCGCCACCTTCAACGTGATCCCGCCGCCCCCCACGCCGCCTGTCACCATCGATCTGGCGATCAACCCGAACAGCGGGGGCCAGGGGCGCATCGCGCTGGGCGCGGCCCTGGGCAACCCGGGTCCGGGCGCCGTCATCACCGTCACCCAGGCCGGCGGCGGCGCCCTGCCCGGCTGGCTGGTCTTCGACCGCGCCACCCTGACGCTGTCCTTCACCGTGCCGATGCCCGAGACCCTGCCGTTCCAGCCATCGGCCGACGTCAAGGTCCGGGCCGCACCGCCGAATCTGATCTATCCGCCCAGCTTCCTGGTCCAGACCGTGCCGCTGGCCCTGACCGTCGACGGCCGCGCCTTCGCCTTTGCCATGGATTTCCATGCCCCGCGCAGCATGACGGCGATGACCGCCCTGTCCTACGGCCCGACGGGCGCCAGCGGCGACGGTGCCTCGGGCAAGCCCGCAATTTCGTGGGATGGCGGCCAGGTGCTGTTCGAGACCGCGGCCAACAACCTGCTCAATGCGGTCAGCGCCGAGACCAAGGTCGGCCGTTATCACGGCCTGTCGGGCAAACGTGACCTCTTGTCCCAGACCGCCGTCCCCGGCGGCGGTGTCGCCAATGCAAGCCCCGGCCCGGCAACCACCCCCGCCGTCTCGGCCAACGGTGCGTTCGGGGTGTTCGCCGCGTCGGGTGGCGGCATAACCCTGTCGCCCAGCAGCACGCTCAGGCAGATCTACCGCACCAGCCTGGTCTATCCGCGTGTGCCCCTGAACGAAGCCGCCACCCCGGCCCCGGTGATGGTCTCGACCTCGGCCGCCGGCGTACCCGCCAATGCCGCCACCGACCGGCCTGCCATCAGCGAGGACGGCAATTTCGTCGCCTTCGAAAGTGCCGCGACCAATCTCGGCTGGAATGACGGCGGCACACAAATCTGGCGCAAGGACGTGACATCGGGCGCCACCCTACTGGTGTCGGCCAATGCGCAGGGCACAGCCGGTAACGGCGACAGCCGCAATGTCTCCATCTCATGGGACGGCCGCTTCGCCGCCTTCGAATCATCAGCCACCAATCTGGTGACCGGCACATCAGGCCAGCGGATTTATCTCAAGGACCTGGACACCGGCGCCATCTTCGCCATCGCGCCCGGCACCGCGCCCAAGCTCGATGCCCGCGCCACCTCCATCGTGTTCGTGGCATCAGGCCAGGTCCAGCGTTTCGACATAGCCACCGGCCGCGTCACGACGCTGGCCGCTGGCGACCAGCCCAGCGTCTCGGCCGACGGCCGTTTCGTTGCCTGGCGCGCTGCCGGCACCGCCTTCACCCAGGTCTGGGTTCGCGACGTATTCCGCGACCTGACCGCCCTGGTCTCGCAGACCGCGACCGGCGCCCAGGGCGGCGGCAATTCCTATGATCCCGCCCTGTCGGGCGACGGCGCCTCGATCGCCTTCGGTTCCCAGGCCCGCGACCTGGTCAACGGCCAGCCCCTGCCCGGCCAGATCCACCTGGCCGGCAACCCGCTGGCCCTGCCTGCCCGCACCGGCCATTGGCACGTCCCATCGGGCGGCAACCAGGCCTGGGCCATCGAACGCTGGGGCGACCGTGCCTATGTCGCCAACCTGGCCTATCGCAACGATGGGCCGGCCAGTTGGGTCGCCGGTCTCTGCGCCTTCGTCGACCTCGGCTGCAAGGGCACACTCAATCCCGGGCCGCTGGCGCTCGCCACCTGGTTCCCGGTCGAGGGCACACAGGCGGTCGCCTCCGTCAACGGCGCCGCCAACCAGCCCTTGCAGTTCTATCCCGTGCTGGGCACCGCCACGTCAGCCATGCCCGGCCTGCCGCAAGCCGGCTGGTGGTATGACCCCGCCAACACCGGCAGCGGCGTGTTCCTGCAGGTCGCCACCCAGACCGCAACGGACGGCGCGCTCAGCCACACCGCGCATCTGTCCCTGCTGGGCCAGGACAACGCGTGGTATGCGGCCGAGGGCACGCTGGGATCGGACTTCAGCCTGGAAGGCACGTTGTACGCCCATGCCGGCGGCGCAGCGCCGTCGGCCACCGCTTCCGGTCCGTACCGCCTGACCTTTGCCGCCAACAACCGTGCCACCCTGCGACTGCCCGACGGGACAAGCCGCAGCCTCGTCCGTTTCCGCTTCTGATCGCGATCACACAACCAGGGAGCATAAAAAAATATTTCAACGCACCTCCCATATGGGGGCTGAACGGCAACGGGATCGCGTGCTAGCCTTTTGGCGCCACGCTTGGCAGGCGAAATAAATAAAGTATTATCCTGCATAATTATTTGGCTTCTTTCATATTTTTATTCGCAATATTGTGGCAACCGATTACAGAATTACAGGTGGGGTCAGGGCATTCCTGACCCGCTACCTGAATCAATTCTGTCCGAGGCGCCGATCATGCCCCCCATTGACGCTGCCCGTCATGCCGCCGGTTTCGCGCCGGCCCGCCACCTGTCCGTGCTTGCCGCCTTCATCGTCCTGCTGATTGGCCTGTCGGTCATCCGGCCCGCCGCGGCCGATGATCAGGCCGTGATCTGGGCGCACAATTTCGGCACGTCGGGGGCGGACGCGACGTTGCTGAAGACCGTGCGGGACAGCGCCGGCAATCTTTACGCGACGGGCACCTATACCGGCGGCACCCTGGCCCTGGGCGGCGTCCCCGCCCTGACCCGGCTGGGCGTGCAGGATGCCTTCGTCGTGAAGTTCGACGCCGCCGGCAACGTCGTCTGGGCCAACAACATCGGCGGCGTCGGCGCCACCGCGCAGGCGCAGCAAGTCGTCCTCGATTCGGCCGGCAACGTCATCGTGGCAGGCTATTACAGCGGCGGCAACCTGACCGATGGCGGCGTCATCCAGAACAGCGGTTCCGGCGGCGATGGTTTCATCATCAAGTACGACGCCAGCGGCAACACGACCTGGGGCCGGAGCCTGGGCGACACCACGACGACGACGATCATCAATGCAGTCGCCATCGACAGCGCCGACAACATCAACGTCGTCGGCAACTTCGCCGGCGGCAATCTTACGGCGGCCGGCTTCACCCTTGTCGGCGCGGCCGACGGTTTCGTCATCCAGTACGACGCCAGCGGCAATCTGACGAACTCCCGCCAATTCGGCGGTACCGGCGCGACCATCGTGCCGACGTCGATCGCCGCCAGCGGCACGACCCTGTATGTCGGCGGCCATTTCAGAAACGGCGACATGACGTTCTCGCCGATCCTTCTGTCCCGCATCGGCAGCGGCCAGACCGGGTTCATGCTGCGCTTCACCGGCAGCCTGACCCCCAACTGGCGGCAGAATTTCGGCGGTTCCGGCGCCACGATTGCCACCGGGTCGATCGCCCTCGACAGCGGCGGCAACGTGATCGTCGCCGGCAATTTTTCAGGCACCGCCATGAGCACGCCGGCCCTGTCGCGGCTGACGGCATCGGGCAAGACCGGCTTCGTCCTCAAGGCCACGCCGACCGGCGCCACCACGACAAGCTTCGCCTGGGTCAAAAACATCGGCGGCCCTGCGGTCGACACCAGCCTGCAGCAGGCGGTGGTCGACGGGGCGGACAATGTCCATGTCGTCGGCGACTTTACCGGCGACAACCTGACCAGCCCGGCCCTGGATCTGATCGGCACCGCCGCGACGGTGCTGGTGAAACTCGCCGGGACCGACGGCACCCTTTCCGACCCGGCGGCGTTTGGCGGCACATCGGCTTTCGGTAGCGGTATCGCGGTCGATGCCATCGGCAATGCCTTCCTGGTCGGCAACATGACCGGCAACCTGACCACGCCTGCGCTGAACCTGATCGGCGCCAAGGATGGCTACATCTTAAGGTACGGTCCGCGCTACACGCTGGCCGCGGTCAAGGCCGGCACCGGCAGTGGCGCGGTCGCGGCCGATTCGGGCGCGCTGTCCTGCGGCCTCACCTGCCAGGACAACTACGCCAATGGCTTGGTCGTCACCCTGACCGCCACGCCCGCCACCGGCTCGACCTTCGCCGGCTGGTCCGGTTATTGCAGCGGCGCCACCGCCAGCATCGCGGTGACGATGTCGGAGGCGCGCAATTGCACCGCCACCTTCACGCTGATCCCGACGCCGCCGCCATCGCCGTCCGGGCCGTCCGCGCCGGCCCCGGCACCGACGGTCGTCGACCTGCCGGTCAATGCCAACAGCGCGGGCCAGGGCAGCGTCGCGCTGGCCGCGGCCCTGGGCGATCCCGCCCCCGGCGCCGTCATTGCCGTGACCCAGGCATCGGGCGCGCCCCTGCCCGGCTGGCTGGTCTTCGATCGCGCCGGCCTGACGCTGTCCTTCAACGTGCCGCTGCCGGGCGACCTGCCGACCCAGCCCATCGCCGATACACGCGCCGCCAGGGCCACGCCGCCGAACCTGGTCTATCCGCTGGCTGTACAGGTCCAGGCCGTGCCGGTCATGCTGGTCGTCGACGGCCAGGCTTTTGTCTTCAACATGGACTTCTACGCCCCGCGCGGCATGGTGGCGGCAAGCGCCCTGTCCTACAGTGCCACAGGCACCAGCGGCGACGGCGCCTCCGGCAAGCCCGCAATTTCGTGGGATGGCGGCCAAGTGCTGTTCGAGACCGCGGCCAACAACCTGTTCGGCGCGTTCTCGGCCGAGACCAAGATCGCCCGCTATCACGGCCTGTCGGGCAAGCGCGACCTGTTGTCCCAGACCGCCGTGCCCGGCGGCGGTGTCGCCAATGCGTCGATCGGTCCCGCCACCGCCCCGGCGGTGACGCCCAACGGTGCCTTCGGTGTGTTCGCCGCTGCCGGTGGCGGCATCACGCTCGCCCCCGCCAGCACCCTGAAGCAGATCTATCGCACCAGCCTGGTCTATCCCCGTGTGCTGCTGAACGAGGCCGCGACCCCCACGCCGATCATGGTGTCGACCTCGGCCACCGGCCAGCCCGCCAATGCTCCCGCCGACAAACCCGCGATCAGCGAGGATGGCCGCTTCGTGGCCTTTGAAAGTGCCGCCACCAACCTGGGCTGGAACCAGGGTGGTAGCCAGATCTGGCGCAAGGATGTGGCGACGGGCGCCGTCGTGCTGGTGTCGGCGAATGCGCAGGGCACGGCCGGCAACGGCGACAGCCGCAACGTCGCGATCTCGTGGGACGGCCGCTTCGCCGCCTTCGAATCATCAGCCACCAATCTGGTGACCGGCGCGGCTGGTCAGCAGATTTACCTGAAGGACCTGGGCACCGGCGCGTTGTTCGTCATCGCTGCCGGCACCGCCCCGAAGCTCGATGCCCGCGCCACCACGATCGTCTTTGTCGCCCAGGGCCAGATCCAGCGTTACGACGTCGCCACCGGCCGCGTCACGACGTTTGGCCCGGGCGACCAGCCGACGATGTCGGCCGATGGCCGTTTCGTCGCCTGGCGCGCCGCCGGAACCGTCTTCACCCAGATCTGGGTGCGCGACATCTTCCGCGACGTGACCGCCCTGGTCTCGCAGACCGCGACCAGTGCCCAGGGCGGCGGCAATTCCTATGATCCCGCCCTGTCGGGCGACGGCGCCTCGATCGCCTTCGGTTCCCAGGCGCGCGACCTGGTCAACGGCAATCCGCTGCCCGGCCAGATCCACCTGGCCGGCAATCCGCTGGCCCTGCCTGCCCGCACCGGCCATTGGTACGTCCCATCGGGCGGCAACCAGGCCTGGGCCATCGAACGCTGGGGCGACCGCGCCTATGTCGCCAATCTCGCCTATCAGCCCGCCGGCCCAGCCAGCTGGACCGCGGGGCTGTGCGCCTTCGTCGACCTCGGCTGCAAGGGCACGCTGAACCCGCTGGGTCTTTCGCTTGCCACCTGGTTCCCAGCCGGCAACCAGGCCGTCGCCTCGGTCAATAGTGCCGCCAACCAGCCCTTGCAGTTCTATCCCGTGCTGGGCACCGCCACGTCAGCCATGCCCGGCCTGCCCCAGTCCGGCTGGTGGTACGACCCCGCCAACACCGGCAGCGGCGTCTTCCTGCAGGTCGCCACCCAGGCCGCAAGGGACGGCGCGCTTAGCCACACCGCGCATCTGTCGCTGCTGGGCCAGGACAACGCGTGGTACGCCGCCGAGGGCACGCTGGGATCGGACCTCAGCCTGGAAGGCACGCTGTACGCCTATGCCGGCGGCGCGCCGCTGGGCCAGATGACCGGCAGCCCCGCCCCCTCGGCCACCGCCATCGGCCAATACCGGCTGACCTTCACCGCCAACGACCGCGCCACGCTGCACCTGCCTGCCGGCAGCATCCGCAGCCTCGTCCGCTTCCGCTTCTGACTGCCGTCAAGCTGCACGAGCATGCCCGCGCAGCTTGACCGCCAGCATCTCGTGCAGCGGGCGCAACTGCAGGGCCATGGTCCGCTTTTTGACCCCAGCTGCTGGTGACGGCCGATCGCCACCAGCCAGGCTGACATCGCCGACGGCGCCGAACGCATGACGATCGGCAACCGGCGCTATATCGGCCTGGCCATCGACCATCCGGACTGGGCCAGGCTGATGCTGGACGTCGTCATCGCCTCGTCGGAGCTGGTCGAGGTGTCGGGCGCCTATGCGCGCGAGGACCTGATGCTGGGCATCCGCCAGGGCCGATTCCGCGTGGCCAGTCCGCTGGCGGCGATGAACCTGGTCGTCGGCAC
>Ga0222420_100708_pt1 | contig 12457 bp, 11 predicted proteins | sample 3A2ome_FD_182470 | JGI IMG/M metagenome (GOLD analysis project Ga0222420, IMG submission 182470) | Enriched microbial communities from leaf-cutter ant dump, University of Wisconsin, Madison, United States - 3A200A (version 2) | ecosystem: Environmental > Terrestrial > Nest > Insects nest > Nest...
CGCGCTGGGTTCGGCCAACATCGACTGCCGCCAGGACGGGGCCAGGATCGACCCGACCCAGCGGGCCGGCTGGCTGTTCAATTCGACCATCGCCGGGATCGAGGAAGCCGACGCCATCCTGCTGATCGGGACCAACCCGCGGCACGAGGCGACGCTGGTGAACACCCGGCTGCGCAAGCGCTACCTGCACGGCAACGTCGCCATCGGCCTGATCGGCCAGGGCGTCGACCTGACCTACCCCTACGAGCATCTGGGCAACGACGCCGGGCTGATCCAGGCGATCGCCGACGGCACGCATCCGTTCGCCGAGACGCTGAAGAACGCGCAGAAGCCGATGCTGATCATCGGCCAGGCCGCGCTGGCCCGTACCGACGGCGCCGCGATCCAGGCGGCGGCCCGGGCGGTCGCCGAAAACTGCGGCCTGGTCAAGGACGGCTGGAACGGCTTCAACGTGCTGCATGATGCGGCGGCCCGCGTCGGCGGCCTCGAACTCGGCTTCGTGCCGGGCGAGGGCGGCCGCGACGTGGCCGGCATCCTGGAGGGGGCCAAGTCGGGGGCGATCAAGCTGGTCTACCTGCTTGGTGCCGACGAGGTCGACACCAAGCAGCTCGGCGATGCCTTCGTCGTCTACCAGGGCAGCCACGGCGATGCCGGCGCGCACCGCGCCGACGTCGTGCTGCCGGGTTCGGCCTATACCGAGAAAGACGCGATCTGGGTCAACCTGGAAGGCCGCGTCCAGCTCGGCCGCCGTGCCGCCCCGCCGCCCGGCGAGGCGCGCGAGGACTGGGCGATCATCCGCGCCCTGTCGGGCGCCGTGGGGCAGCCGCTGGCCTATGACGACCAGCGTGCCCTGCGCCGCCGCATCCTGGAGATCGCGCCGCATCTGGCCGCGGTCGACCGGGTGACCCCGGCCGCCTGGGCGCCGTTCGGCACCGCCGGTGCCGTGGCCGCCTCGGCGTTCCATCCGCGGTTCACCGATTTCTGGCTGACCAACCCGATCGCGCGCGCCTCGGCCACCATGGCCGAGCTGAGCACGCTGTTCGGCAAGAAGGGCGAAGAGAAGGCGACGGGCACCCATGGCTGAGTTCTGGCAAGGCTATCTCTGGCCGCTCATCATCATCGTCGCCCAGGCGCTTGCGATCATCCTGCCGATCGTGGTCGGCGTCGCCTATGTGACGCTGTACGAACGCAAGGTCATGGCGGCGATGCAGCTGCGCATGGGCCCGAACGTGGTCGGCCCCTTCGGCCTGCTGCAGCCCTGGGCGGATGCGGTCAAGCTGATCTTCAAGGAAACCATCATCCCGACCTCGGCCAACAAGATCATCTTCCTGGCCGCGCCGATGACGACCTACATCCTGGCGATGGTGGCCTGGGCCGTCATCCCGGTGAACGACGGCTGGGCGGTCGCCAATATCAATGTCGGCGTCCTCTACCTGTTCGCGATCTCGTCGCTCGGCGTCTACGGCCTGATCATGGCCGGCTGGGCGTCGAATTCGCGCTTCGCCTTCCTCGGCGCGCTGCGCTCGTCGGCGCAGATGGTGTCCTACGAGGTCTCGATGGGCCTCGTGATCATCACCGTGCTGCTGTGCGTCGGCTCGCTCAACCTGAACGACATCGTCGTGGCGCAGAAGAAGGTCTGGTTCTTCCTGCCGCTGTTCCCGATGTTCGTGATCTTCTTCATCTCGGCCCTGGCCGAGACCAACCGCCATCCGTTCGACCTGCCGGAAGCGGAATCGGAACTGGTCGCGGGTTATCAGGTCGAATACTCGTCGATGGGCTTCGGCCTGTTCATGCTGGGCGAATACGCCAACATGATCCTGATGAGCGGGATCACCACGATCCTGTTCCTCGGCGGCTGGCTGCCGCCCTTCGACATCGCCCCGCTCAACTGGGTGCCGGGCCCGATCTGGTTCATCATCAAGATCCTGGCGCTGCTGTTCGTGTTCATCTGGGTGCGTGCGACCTTGCCGCGCTATCGCTATGACCAGCTCATGCGGATCGGCTGGAAGGTGTTCCTGCCCATCTCGCTGTTCTGGGTGGTGCTGACCGCTGCCGTGCTGGTGTTCTTCGGCCTCGCGCCGGGGATCAAGTAAGCGATCGATTTTCACGTCTCAGGGATCCAAGGAGAGACGGATATGAGCTTCCTCGAGTCAGGCGCACGGATGCTGCTCCTGAAGGACATGGCCAAGGGACTGGCCCTGACCTTCAAGTACATGTTCCGCAAGCGCGTCACCCTGAACTACCCCTATGAAAAGGGGCCGCTGAGCCCGCGCTTCCGCGGCGAGCATGCGCTGCGCCGCTATGCGACCGGCGAGGAACGCTGCATCGCGTGCAAGCTGTGCGAGGCGATCTGTCCGGCCCAGGCCATCACCATCGAGGCCGAGCCGCGCACCGACGGCCAGCGCCGGACGACGCGCTACGACATCGACATGACGAAGTGCATCTATTGCGGCTTCTGCCAGGAAGCCTGCCCGGTGGATGCGATCGTCGAGGGGCCGAACTTCGAGTTCGCGACCGAGACCCGCGAGGAGCTGATGTACAACAAGGACAAGCTGCTCGCGAACGGCGATCGCTGGGAATACGAGATCGCCCAGAACATCGCCGCCGACGCGCCGTACCGGTAAGCCTGAGAACGGCGTCAAGGGATCAACGACAATGGTGATTGCTACTATCGCTTTCTATCTCTTCGCCGCGGTGACGGTTGCCGCGGCGACGATGGTGATCGCGTCCAGGAACCCGGTCCATTCGGTCCTGTTCCTGATCCTCGCCTTCTTTTCGTCGGCCGGCCTGTTCGTGCTGATGGGGGCGGAATTCCTGGCGATGATCCTGGTCATCGTCTATGTCGGCGCGGTCGCCGTGCTGTTCCTGTTCGTGGTGATGATGCTCGACATCAATTTCGTCGAGCTCAGGCAGGGCTTCCTGCAATACCTGCCGGTCGGCGGGCTGGTCGGGCTGATCCTGCTGGTCGAGCTGTTCCTGATCGCCGGCGGCTGGGTTTCGGCGCCCAACGCCACGCAGGTCGCCTCGACCCCGATCGTCGAAGGGGTGACCAACACCCGCGCGATCGGCCAGGTGCTCTACACCAAGTACATCTATCTGTTCCAGGTCGCCGGCCTGATCCTGCTGGTCGCCATGATCGGCGCCATCGTGCTGACCCTGCGCCACCGTCCGGGCGTGCGCCGGCAGAGCACGCTGCAGCAGCTGGATCGCCGGCGCGACCAGGCGGTCGAACTGAAGAAGGTCAAGCCGGGCCAGGGCGTCTGACGCTCACGGCCCGAGCCTAGAGGGGGTACAACATGGCTGTCGGTCTTGGCCATTTCCTGACGGTTGCCGCGATCCTGTTCACGCTCGGGATCTTCGGCATCTTCCTGAACCGGAAGAACGTCATCATCATCCTGATGTCGGTCGAGCTGATGCTGCTCGCCGTCAACATCAACCTGGTCGCGTTCTCGAGCTTCCTCGGCGATCTGGTCGGCCAGGTCTTCGCCCTGCTGGTGCTGACCGTCGCCGCCGGCGAAGCCGCGATCGGTCTTGCCATCCTCGTCGTCTACTTCCGCAACCGCGGCTCGATCGCGGTCGAGGACATCAACATGATGAAGGGCTGAAGATCGTGACGATCTACCACATCATCGTCTTCCTGCCGCTTCTCGCCTCGATCGTCGCGGGTTTCGGCGGCCGCATCATCGGCGATGCCGCGGCCATGACCGTCACCGTGTCGGGCCTGGTCGTCGCGGCGCTCTTGTCGATCTATGCCTTCTACGACGTGGCGCTGATGGGCCATGTCCAGACCGTCGACATCATGACCTGGTTCGCGTCCGGCGCGCTGGAGGTCAAATGGGCGCTGCGCATCGACCAGCTGACCGCGATCATGCTGGTCGTGGTGACCGGCGTGTCGAGCCTCGTGCACATCTACTCGATCGGGTACATGAGCCACGATCCGCACCGCCCGCGGTTCTTTGCCTATCTGTCGCTGTTCACCTTCGCCATGCTGATGCTGGTGACGGCCGACAACTTCGTGCAGATGTTCTTCGGCTGGGAAGGCGTCGGCCTGGCATCCTACCTGCTGATCGGCTTCTGGTTCGAGAAGCCGTCGGCCAATGCCGCCTCGATCAAGGCGTTCCTGGTCAACCGCGTCGGCGACTTCGGCTTCACGCTGGGCATCTTCGCGGTGTTCGTGGCCTTCGGGTCGGTCCATTTCGACACCGTCTTCGCGGCGGCACCCCAGGCGGTCGGCAAGACCTTCCATTTCCTGGGCATGGACCTCGACTTCCTGACGATCATGACGCTCTTGCTGTTCGTCGGCGCGATGGGCAAGTCGGCGCAGCTGCTGCTGCACACCTGGCTGCCCGACGCGATGGAAGGCCCGACGCCGGTGTCGGCGCTGATCCATGCGGCGACCATGGTCACCGCCGGCGTGTTCATGCTGGCGCGCTGCTCGCCGCTGTTCGAACTGGCCCCGGCCACCTTGCAGTTCGTCACCTTCCTGGGTGCGTCCACGGCCTTCTTCGCCGCGACCGTCGGCCTGGTGCAGAACGACATCAAGCGGGTCATCGCCTATTCGACCTGCTCGCAGCTCGGCTACATGTTCTTCGCCATCGGCGTCTCGGCCTATCCGGCCGCGATCTTCCACCTGTTCACCCACGCCTTCTTCAAGGCGCTCCTGTTCCTCTGCGCCGGCTCGGTCATCCATGCGGTCGAAGGCGAACAGGACATGCGCAACATGGGTGGCCTGGCCCCGCACATCAAGCAGACCTACGTGCTGATGTGGATCGGGTCGCTGGCCCTGGCCGGCGTGCCGTTCTTCGCCGGCTATTATTCGAAGGACATGATCATCGAGGCCGCGTTCGGCGCCCATAGCGGCATCGGCTACTACGCCTTCATCATGGGCGTGGCCGCGGCCGTGCTGACCGCCTTCTACTCGTGGCGCCTGCTGTTCATGACCTTCCACGGTCATTTCCGCGGCGACCACCATGTCATCGAACATGCCCATGAGAGCCCGCCGGTGATGCTGGTGCCGCTCTATATCCTCAGCCTGGGCGCCCTGTTTGCCGGTTTCATTTTCCACAACATGATGATCGGCGACAACTGGCAGGCCTTCTGGGGCAAGTCGATTTACGTCGCCGAGGCGCACAAGGCGATGGAGAACGCCCATCACGTGCCGGGCTGGGTCAAGGCTCTGCCGCTGATCGCGGGCGTGGTCGGCATCTGGACGGCCTGGATGATGTACATCCGCCACACCGGTGTCCCGGCGGCGCTGCGCCGGGCCAACGAAGGCCTGTACCAGTTCCTGCTGAACAAGTGGTACTTCGACGAACTCTACGACTACACCCTGGTGCGTCCGGCCAAGTGGATCGGCCGGGTCCTGTGGAAGCAGGGCGACGGGCGGATCATCGACGGCATGGGCCCGGACGGGATCTCGTCCCTGGTCCTGCGCGCGTCGCGCCGGATCGCCGCGCTGCAGTCGGGTTACGTCTATCACTACGCCTTCGCCATGCTGATCGGCGTGGCGGCGTTGGTCACCTTCTATTTCTATCTCCTCGGTCGGTGAGGCCATGCCGCTCCTGACGATCACTACCCTGCTGCCGCTGGTCGGCGCCTTCCTGATCCTGCTGTCGCGCGGCGACGAGGAGAGCGTCGCGCGCTCCTCGCGCTGGATCGCCCTGTGGACGACGGTGATCACCTTCGCCGTCAGCCTGCTGATCTGGTTCAAGTTCGACAACACCACCGCGAACTTCCAGTATGTCGAGCACGCCCCCTGGTTCGGCGAGACGATCGGCTACCGGATGGGCGTGGACGGCATCTCGATGCTGTTCGTGATCCTGACCACGTTCCTGATGCCGTTCTGCATCCTGGCCTCGTGGGAAGCGATCCATGTCCGCGTCAAGGAATACCTGATCGCCTTCCTGGTCCTCGAGACCCTGATGATCGGCGTGTTCTGCTCGCTCGACATCGTCCTGTTCTACCTGTTCTTCGAAGCCGGCCTGATCCCGATGTTCCTGATCATCGGCGTCTGGGGCGGGCCGCGCCGCATCTACGCGACGTTCAAGTTCTTCCTGTACACGCTGCTCGGCTCGCTTTTGATGCTGATCGCGATCCTGTACATGATCAACGAGGCCGGCACCGGCGACATCCCGACCCTGATGAAGCACGGCTTCTCGCCCGAGGCGCAGAAGTGGCTGTGGCTTGCCTTCTTCGCCTCGCTCGCCGTCAAGGTGCCGATGTGGCCGGTTCATACCTGGCTGCCCGACGCCCACGTCGAGGCGCCGACGGCGGGTTCGGTGATCCTGGCCGGCGTGCTGCTGAAGATGGGCGGCTACGGTTTCCTGCGGTTCTCGCTGCCGATGTTCCCGGAAGCCAGCCTCTATTTCGCCCCGCTGGTCTTCGCCCTGTCGGCCATCGCGGTGGTCTACACCTCGCTGGTCGCCCTGGCGCAGGAGGACATGAAGAAGCTGATCGCCTATTCGTCGGTGGCCCATATGGGCTTCGTCACGATCGGCACCTTCACCTTCAACCAGCAGGGCCTGCAGGGCGCGATCCTGCAGATGCTGTCGCACGGCATCGTGTCGGGCGCACTGTTCCTGTGCGTCGGCGTGGTCTATGACCGCATGCATTCGCGCCTGATCGACGTCTATGGCGGCCTGGTCAACAACATGCCCAAATACGCCGTGGTCTTCATGGTGTTCACCATGGGCACGATCGGCCTGCCGGGCACCTCGGGCTTCGTCGGCGAATTCCTGATCCTGACCGGGGCCTTCCAGGTCTCGACCTGGGTCGCCTTCTTCGCCGCGACCGGCGTGATCCTGGGCGCCGCCTATTCGCTGTGGCTCTATCGCCGCGTCGTGTTCGGCAAGCTCGAGAAGGAAGATCTCAAGGCGCTGGTCGACCTGACCCCGCGCGAGATCCTGATCTTCGCCCCGCTGATCATCGTCACCCTCTGGATGGGCATCGCCCCGCAGATCTTCCTCGATGTGATGGCGGTGTCGGTCGACAATCTGCTGCAGCAGCACCAGGCCGCGATCGCGGCGGGTGCCAAGCTCGCCGCGTCGGTCGCCCACTGAGCCCCGCGGGAGTAGGACAGAAATGACCCACATGACCCTCCCCAGCCTGGTCCCGGTCCTGCCGGAACTGGTGCTTGCCGTGCTGATCATGGCACTGCTGATGTTCGGCGTGTTCCGCGGCGACAGCTCGACCCGCGCCGTATCCTGGCTGTCGATCATCGCGATGGTGGTCACCATCGTGCTGGTCGGCATGGGCCCGGCCGAGAAGACCATCGCCATGAACGACATGTTCGTGACCGACGGTTTCGCCCGCGTGTTCAAGACGCTGGTCCTGATCGGTTCGTCGATCGCGCTGATCCTGTCGTTCAGCTACAACCGCGATCATCAGATGGAACGGTTCGAGTATCCGATCCTGATCCTGCTGGGCACGCTCGGCATGATGCTGATGATCTCGGCCAACGACCTGATGTCGCTTTATGTCGGCCTGGAGCTGCAGTCGCTGTCGCTCTACGTCATCGCGGCCTTCCGCCGCGACGACACGCGCTCGACCGAGGCGGGCCTGAAGTACTTCGTGCTGGGCGCGGTGTCGTCGGGCATGCTGCTCTACGGTTCGTCGCTGATCTACGGCTTCTCGGGCTCGACCAACTTCGCCGGCATCGCCAAGGCGCTGGTCGGCGTGCCCCATGCCCAGGTTTCGATCGGCCTGATCACCGGCATGATCTTCCTGGTCGCGGGCCTGGCCTTCAAGGTGGCGGCGGTGCCGTTCCACATGTGGTCGCCCGACGTCTACGAAGGCGTGCCGACCCCGGTCACCGCCTTCTTCGCAGCCGCCCCCAAGGTCGCGGCCGTGGCCCTGTTCCTGCGTGCGATGCTGTCGCCGTTCGGAGATCTGGTCACCGACTGGCGCCAGGTGATCATCTTCATCTCGGTCGCATCGATGCTGCTCGGCTCGTTTGCCGCGATCAACCAGCGCAACATCAAGCGCCTGATGGCCTATTCGTCGATCGGCCATGTCGGCTTCGCCCTGCTGGGCCTGGCCGCGGGCACCCAGGAAGGCGTGCGCGGCGTCGTCGTCTACATGACCATCTACATGGTCATGACGCTCGGCACCTTCGCCTGCATCCTGGCGATGAAGCGCGAGAACGGCATGGTCGAGACCATCGACGACCTGGCCGGCCTGGGCCGCACCCATCCGGCGATGGCACTGGCCATGGGCATCTTCATGTTCTCGCTGGCCGGCATTCCGCCGCTGGCCGGGTTCTTCGCCAAGTTCTACGTCTTCATGGCGGCGGTGAATTCCGGCCTCTACATCCTGGCGGTCATCGGCATGCTGGCGTCCTGCGTGGGGGCCTTCTATTACCTGCGCGTCGTCAAGGTGATGTATTTCGACCAACCGGTGGGCGCGTTCGCACCCATCCGCGGCGAACTTGCCCTGGTGTTCGGTGCGACCGGGCTGTTCACGCTGTTCTTCTTCGTCTATCCCGCCCCGATCATGGCGGCGGCCGAAACGGCGGCGCGCGCGCTGCTGCCGTGACATCGTTGGCCTTTCGGGTCGAGCGCCATGCGGCGCTCGGCTCGACCAACGACCTTGCCCGGGAACGGGCCGAGGCGGGCGAGGGCGAGGGCCTGATCATCCAGGCCGACCAGCAGACCGCGGGCCGCGGCCGGCGCGGCCGGGTCTGGCAAAGCCCCGTCGGCAATCTCTATTCCTCGGCGCTGCTGCGCCCGGCCGTGCGGCCGGGGGCGGCAGCCCAACTCTCCTTCGTTGCGGCGCTGGCCGTGTCGGACGCGGTATCGGCGGCCCTGCCGCCGGGGGCGCCGATCGTCACCTGCAAATGGCCCAACGACGTGCTGGTCGGCGGCGAGAAGATCGCCGGCATCCTGCTGGAATCGCGCTCGCGCCCCGACGGGCTGGTCGACTGGGTGATCATCGGGTCAGGGGTCAATGTCGGGCTGCTGCCGCCCGATCCCGGCCAGCCGGCGACGTCGCTGACCGTGCATGGCGCCGCCGGTGACGTCGGTGCGGTCCTTACGCTCTATGCCGATGCGCTGGGCCTGTGGTATCAGCGCTGGCGCGAAGGCGGTTTTGCCCCGATCCGGGCGGCCTGGACGGCGCGGGCCGACGGCATCGGCCGGCGGATCCGGGTGCGGCTGCCTGATCGCGAGATGCATGGCGTCTTTGCCGCGCTGGACCAGGACGGTACGCTGATGTTGCGGACCGACGATGGCGCGATGGTTCCGGTCGCCGCAGGCGACGTCTTCCGGGAGGACTAGCCGATGCTGTTGGCCATCGACTGCGGCAACACCAATATCAAGTTTGTGCTGTTCGAAGGCGACACCCTGGTCGCCGAATGGCGCACGACCACCGACAAGCGACGCACAGCCGACGAATACGCGGTCTGGCTGACCCAGTTGATGTCGCTGAAGGGGCTGCAGGCCAAGCAGGTGACGGATGCGATCATCGCGACCGTCGTGCCCGATGCCTTGTTCAACCTGCGCCGGCTGGTCGAGGTCTATTTCGAGATCGAGCCGCTGGTGGTGGGCGACCCCGACTGCAACCTGGGGATCACGGTCAAGTATTCCAAGCCGACCGATGTCGGGGCCGACCGGCTGGCCGACGCGATCGGCGCCTATTCGATCTGGGGCGGTCCGCTGATCGTCATCGATTTCGGCACGGCGACGACGTTCAACGTGGTCGACCGCAATGGCGACTATCTCGGCGGCATCATCGCGCCGGGCGTGAACCTCAATCTCGAGGCGCTGCACGCCGCGGCGGCCAAGCTGCCGCGGGTCACGGTGACCAAGACCGACACCGTGATCGGCACCGATACGCCGACCGCGATGAAGGCGGGCGTCTACTGGGGTTATCTCAGCCTGGTCGAAGGCCTGACGCTGAAGCTGAAGCAGGAATACGGCTCGGAAATGACCGTTGCCGCCACCGGCGGGCTGGCGCCCCTGTTCGCCGATGGCACCAAGGCCATCGACCATGTCGACCCGCATCTGACCCGCCGCGGCCTGCTCGAGATCTGGCGGCGCAATCGGGGCCCGAAGGCGCCGGCGCCGCACGTGCTGGACGATCGGGGCTGACGCCCGTGCGGACCGCCGCGGTCCGCATTTCCTGCCTGCCGCGGGTCGCGGCGGTGGCACTGGACTGGCAGCCCAGCCATGTCGTGTCGCTGATCGATCCGGATCTGGCGGCGGCGTCGCGGCCGCGCTTTGCCAGCCCGATCGCCCATGACGTCTTCACCTTCTTCGACCAGGAAAACCCCGATCACCGCCCGGCCTTCGTCGCGCTGTGCGAAACCGTGGTCGACCGGCTGCAGGCGATCTGCGCGTCCCGCGATCCCCTGCGTCTGCTGGTCCATTGCCATGCCGGGGCCAGCCGGTCGACCGCGGCGGGTTACGTCGCGCTCAGCCTGCTGGCCGGGCAGGGGGCCGAGGCCCAGGCATTCGCCCGGCTGCTGGAATTGACGGTCAAACCCTGGCCCAACCGCCTGCTGGTCGAGATCGCCGACCGGCGGCTGGGGCTGAACGGTGCGCTGCTAGGCCCGCTCGATACCTATCGGGCACGGTATCCCCGTCGAATCGATGCCTATCATCGGCTGAACCCGCGGCGCGGGCTTATAAGCGCCGTTCGACGCTGATCACAGTTGAGAATTGCGGAGTTTTTTTCGCAATTCTGTCCAAAAGAGTCAGGTTCGGCTAGGAAACATGTGTCCTGAGTGCTATATCTTTCGTCGGTCATTGAGAAAGAATTCTCGGAACCGATGATGTCAAGGTGAGTGAAACTCGCCGCCATTGGTTTCCGGAAAGTAACCGGGAGGCCTGAATGGCGATGTTTCCGCGTCACCATGAGTTGTTTCCAAATATTTGGCGCCGACCAGTCGACAGTCCGGTCGCCCTTTATGGCCTGCCCCACCAGGTCTTTTTCTGCCGATCCTGCGTCATGTCCAACCAGCGGCCGAATTCCGTTCAGGAATTCACCAATACCGCCGGTGCGCGCAAGCAGACCATCGCCTTCACCGACGGTATTTGTGATGCCTGCAGGTTCGCGGCCGAAAAGAAGAAGATCGACTGGAAAGACCGCGAAAGACAGATGTGGGAACTGGTCCGCCGCTTCAAGCGGACCGACGGCGGTTATGACTGCATCGTCGCCGGGTCGGGCGGCAAGGACAGTTTTTATGCCGCCCATATGCTCAGGCACAAATACGGCCTCAACCCGCTCACCGTAACCTGGGCGCCGCATATCTATACCGACTGGGGCTGGAAGAATTTCCAGGCCTGGATCCACGCCGGTTTCGACAATCATCTGCACACGCCCAACGGGCGGGTGCAACGCCTGCTGACCCGGCTGGCGTTCGAGAATCTGCTGCACCCGTTCCAGCCCTTCGTCATCGGCCAGAAGAACACGCCGCCGCAGGTCGCCCTGCAACTGGGCATTCCCCTAGTCTTCTATGGCGAGAACGAGGCCGAATACGGCAACCCCCGGGCCGACAACCAGTCCGCGCGGCGCGACACGCAATTCTTCACGATCGACGACCCGTCGTCCTTGCGCCTGGGCGGCCAGTCGGTCGCCGACCTCAAGGCCGAGTTCGGGCTGAACGATGCCAGCCTGCTGCCCTACATGCCGTCATCGCCCGATGCGGTCGACCGGCTGGGGCTGGAGGTTCATTACCTCGGCTACTACGAACGCTGGCACCCGCAGTCCTGCTACTACTATTCCGTCGAGCACGGCGGTTTCCAGGCGTCGCCCGAGCGTACGCCCGGCACCTACAGCAAATACAACAGCATCGACGACAAGCTGGACGACCTGCACTACTACACCACGTTCATCAAGTTCGGCATCGGCCGGGCGACCTACGACGCCGCCCAGGAAGTGCGCAGCGAGGATATCGAGCGGGACGAAGCCGTCGCGCTGGTCCGCCGGTTCGACGGGGAATTCCCGTCGCGTTTCATCGACGAACTGCTGGCCTATCTCAGCCTGCCCGAAAAAGACTTTCCCCAGGCGTCACGCAACTTCGAACAGCCGGTCATGGATCGCGACTATTTCCATGACATTTGCGACCGCTTCCGCTCGCCCCATCTGTGGGCGCGGTCGGCGGACGGTCAATGGCGGCTGCGTCACGCCGTCTGGCACGACGAGGCGGCGCCGGCCCTTAGCCTGGCGCCGCAGTATTTTCATCACGGTAAGTTCGCCGCCGCCGCGGCGAACTGATGAAGAATACGCGGCTGATCGGCCGGCTGGACGTCAAGGGCGCCCATCTGGTCAAGGGCGTCCAGTTCGAGGGGCTGCGCAAGCTGGGGCGGCCCAACGATTTCGCCCGGCGGTATTATGCCGAAGGCGTCGATGAGCTGATCTACATCGACGTCGTCGCCAGCCTGTACCAGCGCAACGGCATCTTCGACCTGATCGAGGACGCCACGCGGGACATCTTCGTGCCCATCACGGTGGGCGGCGG
>Ga0222420_100715_pt1 | contig 12370 bp, 10 predicted proteins | sample 3A2ome_FD_182470 | JGI IMG/M metagenome (GOLD analysis project Ga0222420, IMG submission 182470) | Enriched microbial communities from leaf-cutter ant dump, University of Wisconsin, Madison, United States - 3A200A (version 2) | ecosystem: Environmental > Terrestrial > Nest > Insects nest > Nest...
GCCGATCATGCCGCGCAACACCTGGCCCATCGGCCGGTTGCCGAAATCGGGCGAAACCAGCCCGACGCGGACGGGCGGTTCGGGCCGGCGCGGTGCCGGGCGCAAGCGCGGCGGGCCGCTTTCAACTGCCAGCAGGTCGCCGCAACGGCGGCCCAGGTCCCGCAGCACCGTGGGATCCAGCCCGATATACGGACCCAGGTAGATCAACTGGCCGGCCAATCGCCAGTCGGTAATCGCCGCGGGCGCGACGGTATCGCGGATCGCGCGCGCCAGGGTCGCCGCGCGATCCAGATCGGCCACCCCGCTGGCAATGTTGAAGCGTCCCGTCAGCGCGGTCAGGTCGTTATGGCGCAGCCACAGCGCGCGGTCATAGGCCTTTGCGGCCTCGGCAGGCCGCCCGGCCTCGGCCGCGAGTTGGGCCAGGCCGAGCCAGGCGCCGGGCTGGGCTGGGTCGAGGCTTGCCGCCCGGCGCAGCGCTCCGCCGCCGCCCGCCCCCCGGGCACCGCCGCAATTCACCCAGGCCGCGGCATCCGCCGCCGGCACCCGCACCGCCCGTTCGGCCCAGCGCCGCCGCGCCGAACCATGCAGCGTCGCCGCATGGTTGGTCAGCGCCGCGGCCAGCACGGGATCGAGGGCCAGGGCCCGCCGCCGCGCGCCATTGCCCCCGCAGACGACCGCCAGCGCTTCGTACATCGCCGCATGGCCGGGATCGGCGCGCAGTGCCCGCCGGTACAGCCCGGCGGCCGCAGCTTCGCCACCACGCTGTTCCGCCAGCCGGCCGAGATTGGCCCAGGCCAGCGCCGCCCCCGGCTCCAGCGCCGCCAGCCCGCGCAGCAGGACGGGCGCCTGCCCCGGGTCGACGGATGCCAGCGCCAGGCGCGTGGCCCGATGGTACGGATCGAGGGTCAGGCAGCGGGTGAACACAGCCGGATCGCCGGCCAGTTCGGCCAGGCGGAACAAGGCATCGCGATGGGCGGGAACCAGGGCCAGGGCACGCCGGCTGGCAGCCTCGGCCCCCCGGCGATCGCCAAGGGCGGCCAGCACCGCCCCCAGATTATTGTGCGCCTCGGCCATCGCGGGATCATGCCGCAGGGCGGCACCGATCCGATCGGCGCCCAGGGCGGCGCGGCCGGTCTGAAAGGCCAGCACGCCCGACAGGTGCAGGGTGTCGGGTTCGTCGGGCAGTTGCGACAGGATCAGGTCGTAAAGCCGCTCGGCCCCCGCCAGATCGCCGGCCTGATGCAGGGCCACGGCATGGGTCAGGACCTCGGCCACCGTCGCCATGTCAGGCCCGGACGGTCAGAATTCGCCGTACAGCTTCTTGCTGAGGCCGCGCATGGCCAAGGGGGTGGTCGTCTCGCTGCGACGGATCGACCAGCCGTCGATCACATGGGACACGTCGCGGATGATGACGTCGATCGCTTCCATATTGGCGCTTTCGACCTTGGGTTCGATATGATCCAGGCGCCGCAGGAAACCGCGCGCATAGGTCTGATTGACCCCGTCTTCGAGCCCGGCTTCGAGAATTTCGCGCAGGCGGCGCACCGTCTTCTCGACGCGATCGCGCTTCTGCTCGAGTGTCGCGGTCAATGGTTTCATTTTTATTCAATTCTCTTGATCGGGAAACTTGCCCACCGGCTAGGTTTAGAGGCGCCTCCTGCCCCGGTCAAGAATTGGCACGCCTCAGCCGGCGTTTCCCGTCGGCAGATGCCGGGCCAGACGTTCCGCCAGGTCGCGTTCCTCGAACGGCTTGCGCAGGATCTGGTCCTCGTGGATGCCGTCCAGGGCCGAGGCGTCGACGTACCCCGTGGCAAACAGGATCGGCAGGTCCGGCCGGCGGGCGCGCACCTCGCGGGCCAGTTCGGCGCCGTTCATGCCGGGCATGGCGAAATCGAGCATCACCAGGCTGACATGGACGTTGCGTTCGAGCAGGTCCAGCGCAGCGCCGCCGCTGCCGGCCTCGAACACGCCATAACCCAGATCCCGCAGCATGCCCACGGTCACCTCGCGCACCGCACGGTCATCGTCGACCAGCAGGACGACCGCCCCCTTGGGCTTGCGATCCACCACGGGCCGGACCGCCGGCACCTCGACGGCCGCCGCCGCCCTGGCCCGGGGCAGATAGACCTTGACCGACGTGCCGCTGCCCGGCCGGGTGACGATGCGCACACCCCCGCCCGATTGCTTGGCCAGGCCGTAGACCTGGCTCAGGCCCAGCCCCGACCCCTTGCCCACCGCCTTGGTGGTGAAGAACGGTTCGAACGCCTTGGCCAGCACCTCGTCGGTCATGCCGGTGCCGGTATCGGACACGGCGACCATCACATAGTCGCCGGCGACCGGCTGTTCGGGCCGCGCGGGCGGCCCCAGCGTCACGTTCGCGGTTTCGACCGTCAGCGTGCCGCCGACATCCATCGCATCGCGCGCGTTGATGGCCAGATTGAGCACGACCAGTTCGATCTGCGTCGGATCGATCATCGCCAGCCACAACTGGTCGTCCAGCCGGACCTGGATGTCGACGCTGCCGCCCATCGTCGACTGCAGCAGGTCATGCATGCCGGAGACCGTCTCGTTCAGGTCGACCGGCTTGGGTTCCAGTTTCTGGCGCCGCGAAAACGCGAGAAGCTGGGTGGTCAGCTTGGCGCCCCTTTCGGCTGCCTGGACAGTCATGTCTAGACGCCGGCGCCGCTCGGCATCGGCTTCGCTTTTCTGCAGGCGCCGGGCATTGCCCAGCACGACGGTCAGCAGATTGTTGAAATCATGGGCCACGCCCGAGGTCAGCTGACCCACCGCTTCCAGACGCTGTGCCTGGCGCAGTGCGGACTGGATCCGCTCGCGCTCGACGATCTGGGCAGCGAGCTGTCGGTTGGTCTGTTCCAGTTCGACCGTGCGCTCGGCCACGCGCCGCTCCAGCAGCGCTTCCATGTTCTGCTGGGCGGTGACATCGGTATTGGTGCCGAACCACCTGACGATCTGGCCCTCGGCATCGCGGATCGGTGCTGCCCGGGTCAGGAACGGCCGGTATTCGCCGTTGGCCGCCCGCAGCGCGAACGTCATCTCGAACGGCTCGCCCGAGGTCAGCGATACCTGCCAGCGTGCCAGGATCTGGGGCAGGACGGCCGGATCGTGAACCGATTCCCATCCGCGCCCGGCCATGTCGGCGGCGGTCCGGCCGGTGTATTCGTACCAGCGCTGATTGAACCAGATCATGTCGCCATCGGCCGACGCCATCCAGGCCAGCTGCGGGATGGTCTCCACCATGATCGAGAACTGTGCTTCGGCTGCGCGGATCTCCTCCATCCGGCGGCGCGCCTCGTACTGGCGCAGCCGGCTGCGCAACGCGGTCTGGACGACGCTGACCAGGGTGGTCGGATGGAACGGCCGCTCCAGGAAGGTGACATTGCCCAGCACGTCCATCAGCCGCCTGGCGCCCGGGTTGCGTTCAAGCCCCGCGCCGCGCCGCGACAGGATGATGAACGGGAAATCCGACCAGGGCGGCTGGGCCGCCAGCAGGCAGGCCACGCCGCTGAGATCGGCACCCAGCAGCGCCTCCTCGACGATCATGGCCATGGCAGCCCCTTCGCCCATCGCCTCGCACAGGGCGGACAGGTCGGGTGCGACCGCGATGGCCACGCCCGCCTCGGCCAGGATGCGCGCCGCGATCACGGCGTCGCGCCCGGTGGGCGCCAGGATCAGCGCGCGCTCGGGGCTGGGGTCGACTGCGGTCACGTGACGCTTCTGTCCATCGGCCCCGCCCGGTCATCGATGAAGGTCGGAATGCCGCGCAGCACGCCCTGGAAATTCGTCAGCGGCGGGCCGACCGACACCCCGCGGGGGGAAACCCTCAGTTCGCGGATCGTCGTCTCATGCGCGCCCGACCGCTTCTTGATCACCGAGACTGCACGGCGAACCTGGCCCGCCGCCTCGAAGTAACGCAGGAGGATCACGGTATCGGCCAGATAGGTGACGTCGACAGGGGTTTTCATGTCGCCGACCAGGCCATGCTGGGCGATGGTCAGGAAGGTCGTGACGCCCTGCCGATTGAGGTATTGCAGCAGTTCGTGGATGTGCAGGACCAGGAACTGGTCCTCGGGCATCGCCGCCTGATAGCCGTTCAGGCTGTCGATGATGACGGTGGTCGCGCCGATCTCGCCGACGCAGGCGCGGACCTTGGCGGCGAATTCGCCGGGCGACTGTTCGGCCGCATCGATCTGCTGCATGACCAGGCGGCCATCCTCGCGCAGGCCGTCCAGATCGATGCCGACCTGTCGGGCGCGGGCCATCAGCATGCCCAGTTCCTCGTCGAAGATGAACAGCCCGACCCGCTCGCCCCGCTTGATCGCCGCCAGGGCGAAATGCAGGGTCAGCAGGGATTTGCCCGTTCCGGTCGGCCCCAGCACCAGGGCGCTGGAGCCACGTTCCAGCCCCCCGCCCAGCAGCGCATCGAGGCCTGCGACCTTCGACGGCATGGGCGTGCGGTCGAATTCCGTACGGTGTTCGGACGCGACCAGCCGCGGATACACCTGCAGGCCACCGGTCTTGATGGTGAAGTCGTGGAAACCGCCGCGGAACGGCCGACCGCGATATTTCAGCACGCGCACGCGGCGCCGTTCGGCACCGTAATTCGGCAACATTTCCTCCAGGCGGACCACGCCGTGCGCCACGCTGTGAACCGTACGGTCGCCCGCATCCGCCGTCATGTCGTCCAGCATCAGGACGGTCGCGCCATGGCGCGAGAAATAATGCTTCAGCGCCAGGACCTGGCGGCGATAGCGCAGCGAACTTTGCGCCAGCAGGCGGATCTCCGACAGGCTGTCGATCACCAGACGGTCGGGCCTGGTGCGCTCGACCGCCTCGAAGATCAGGCGGGTGGTTTCACCGAGTTCGAGGTCCGAGGAATAAAGCAGGCTCTGCTGCTGTTGTTCATCCAGCAGCCGTTCGGGCGGCGCCAGTTCGAACAGGTCGATGCCCGTCAGGTCCCAGCCGTGGGCGATGGCGGCATCACGCAATTCGGGTTCGGATTCGGAGAGCGTGATGTAGAGGCCGCGTTCGCCGGCCGCGGCACCCGTCAGCAGGAACTGCAGGGCCGTGGTGGTCTTGCCGGTTCCCGGGCTACCTTCCAGCAGGAAGACGCGGCCGCGCGAAAAGCCGCCGTTCAGAATTTCATCAAGCCCGGCAACGCCAGTGGCGGCGTCCCTCGATCGGTCGATAGCCATCGGTCCTTTCGCATCCTCATGAACGACATGACGACGGGCCGGCAATGGCGGTAGCCCGTGCTTGCGATGACGCGCATTTGCCGGCACCGACAGTCGCGTCGGTTGTCTTAGCGCCGACCAGGATGCAAAAGTTCCCTGCTAGTTTTGGCCCTCCAGGATGCGCAGGGTGTGGCGGGCGATCACACCCTCCTCGTCGGTGGGGATCACGCGCAGCGCCAGCGCCGAGCCCTCGGCATCGATGCGCCGGGCATGGGCGGCGTTCGCGCATTCGTCCAGCCGGGCACCCAGCCAGGCGCAGCGGCGGGCGACCGCGGCGCGCACGGGGGCCGCATGTTCGCCGATCCCGGCGGTGAAGACGATGCCGTCAAGCCCGCCCAGCGCGGCCGCCAGCGAGCCGATCTCGCGCGCGATGCGATAGCAGAACAGATCGACCGCCTCGGCCGCTTCCGGCGCGTCGCTGGCGGTCAGGTCGCGCATGTCGCCCGACAGGCCGGAAACGCCCAGCAGGCCCGATTCCTTGTACAGCATGTCGCGCACCGCGGCCGGCGTCATGCCCCGCTGTTCCAGCAGGTACAACACGACGCCGGGGTCGAGGCTGCCGCAGCGCGTCGCCATGACCAGCCCCTCCAGCGCCGAAAACCCCATCGTCGAGGCGACGCTGCGCCCGCCGTCCATGGCGCACAGGCTGGCCCCGGCGCCCAGATGGCAGACCACCACGCGGCCGGCGGCCAGCGCCGGTTCGTCGGCGGCCAGGGTAGTTGCGATATGTTCATAGGACAGGCCGTGAAAGCCATAGCGGCGCACCCCCTCGGCCTCGAGCCGGCGGGGCAGGCCGAACAGCGAGGCCAGGCGCGGCTGGGCGGCGTGGAAGGCCGTATCGAAACAGGCGACCTGCAACACGCCCGGCGCCATCTCGCGCGCGGCGCGAACCCCGGCGATGTTGTGGGGTTCGTGCAGCGGCGCCAGCGGCACATAGGCCTCCAGCGCCGCCAGCATCTCGGGGGTCACCGCGGCGGGTTCGACGAAACGGCCGCCGCCATGGACGATGCGATGGCCGATCGCCGCCGGCCTGACGCCGCCCAGATGGTCGGCCGCCCAGTCCAGCACCTCGGTCATCGCCTTGGGATGGCCGCCCGGCGCGATACGCTGGACAATGCCGGCATCAAGCCGCCGCGGCCCGTCATACAGCGCATATTTGAGGCTGGACGACCCGGCGTTCAGGACCAGGATCGGCTGCATCGCGGTCACCCCATCACGTTGAAGCCGCCGTCGACATAGACGACGTTGCCGGTCAGCAGCCTGGCAAAAGGCGTACACAGATAAGCGGTCGCCGCCCCGACATCGTCGATATCGACCAGGCTGTGCGACGGCGCGCGCAGGATCGCCTCGTCCAGCAGCCGGTCGAAGCCCTTCAGCCCCGAGGCCGCGCGGGTCTTCAGCGGGCCGGGCGATACCGCATGCACGCGGATGCCCTTGGGCCCCAGTTCGTGCGACAGGTAGCGGACCGAGCTTTCCAGCGCCGCCTTGACCGGCCCCATCAGGTTATAGTTCGGGATGACCTTGCGGGCGCCGTGATAGGTCATGGTGATCAGCGTACCGCCCTCGGTCATCAGCGGTTCGGCCGCGCGGGCCAGGCGGATGAACGAATGGCACGAGATATCCATCGCGGCCAGGAACCCGTCGGCCGAACTGTCGACCACCCGGCCGTGCAGGTCTTCCTTGGGCGCGAAGGCGATCGAATGGATCAGGAAATCCAGCCGGCCCCATTCGGCCGCGATCCGCGCGAAAACCGCCTGTTGCTGGGCCGCGTCGCGCACGTCGAGCGGCTGCAGCATCGCGGCGCCCAGCTCGGCCGCCAGCGGCGCGACATAGCCATGCGCCTTTTCGTTCAGATAAGTGACCGCCAGGTCGGCCCCCAGCGCCCGGCAGGCGCGGGCACAGCCATAGGCGATCGAATTCTCGTTGGCGATCCCGACGATCAGGCCCTTCTTGCCCGCGAGCGCGGCGCCCGGCGGTAATGACAGATCAAACATGCCCTGTTTCCCGAATGCTTATGATGTCACGAAACGATGGCGGCGCGGGCGCGCGCCACCTTGACCGCCACGGCGGCCGAGGCCAGCCGCGTCGCGGCGTGGTCGGCGCGGCTGGTCAGCATGATCGGGACCCGGGCGCCCATGACGATGCCGGCCGAACGGGCACCGGCAAAATAGGAAAGCTGCTTGGCCAGCATGTTGCCGGCCTCCAGGTCCGGAACCAGCAGGATGTCGGCCTGCCCCGCGACCGGCGAGGCGATGCCCTTGGCATGGGCGGCTTCGGCGCTGATGGCATTGTCGAAGGCCAGCGGCCCATCGACGATCGCGCCGGTGATCTGGCCGCGATCGGCCATCTTGCACAGGGCCGCGGCATCCAGCGTGGTCGGCAGCTTCGGGTTGATGGTCTCGACCGCCGACAGGATCGCGACCTTGGGCGGGATGATGCCCAGCGCGCGCGCCACGTCGATCGCGTTCTGCAGGATGTCGGCCTTTTCGGCCAGGGTCGGGTAGATGTTGATGGCGGCGTCCGAGATCAGCAGCAGCCGGTCATAGGCCGGCACGTCCATGACGAAGACATGGCTGGTACGGCGCGCGGTGCGCAAGCCCCCGTCCTTGGCGACCACCGCGGCCATCAGTTCGTCGGTATGCAGGCTGCCCTTCATCAGGGCGCCGACCGCGCCGGCCCGCGCCAAAGCCACTGCTCGTTCGGCCGCTTCGTGGCTGTGTTCGGTCGGGATCAGTTCCAGGTCCGAGATATCGGCACCGGCTGCGGCGGCGGCGGCCTGGATCTTTGCCGGCGGCCCCACCAGTACCGGGCGGATCAGCCCGGCCTGGGCGGCGGCGACCGCACCCTGCAGCGAATCCCGATCACAGGGGTGGACGACAGCGCAGGGCAGCGGCGCCATCCCCGCAGCTTCGGCCATCATGGCCTCGAAAATCGCCGACGCAGCTTCGTTCATCCCGCCTCTCCCGTATGTCAACAACCCGGCGCAACCTACTGATCCGCCGGCATTGTGCACTGCGGCAAAGTGGCGCGCCAACACCAAAAAGAAGAAGCCGCCAGCCCGGAGGGCGGCGGCTCGAAGTCAAGTACAGGGGAGGAAACACGCTTGAACTGGAGATGAGGTTATCCCATGACCGGTTAAAGGTGCGTCACCTGATGTAAAGAGTTGTCTGTCATTTACTGGTAACGCTTCAGTTCCATCCGGCCGATCTGGTTGCGATGGACTTCGTCCGGCCCGTCGGCCAGGCGCAGGGTCCGGGCATTGGCATAGGCCGCCGCCAGACCGAAGTCCGAGGTCACGCCGCCGCCGCCATGGGCCTGGATCGCCCAGTCGATGACCTGGCAGGCCATGTTGGGGGCTGCCACCTTGATCATGGCGATTTCCTTGGCAGCCACCTTGTTGCCGACCGTGTCCATCTTGTGGGCGGCGTTCAGCGTCAGCAGGCGGGCCTGGTCGATCATGATGCGCGCCTCGGCGATGCGCTCCAGCGTCACGGTCTGCTCGGCCACCGGCTTGCCGAAGGCGACGCGGGTCGAGACCCGGCGGCACATCTTTTCCAGCGCGCGCTCGGCCAGGCCGATCAGGCGCATGCAGTGGTGGATGCGGCCCGGCCCCAGGCGACCCTGCGCGATCTCGAACCCCCGCCCCTCGCCCAGCAGCATGTTCGACGCCGGCACGCGGACATTCTCGAACAGCACCTCGCCGTGGCCATGGGGGGCATCGTCGTAACCGAACACCGGCAGCGGACGCAGCACCGTTACCCCGGCAGTGTCGCGGGGAACGATGATCATCGACTGCTGCTTGTGCCGGTTCGGGTTCTGCGGGTCGGTCTTGCCCATGAAGATGAAGACCTTGCAGCGCGGATCATTGGCGCCCGACGACCACCATTTGCGGCCGTTGATGACATAGGAGTCGCCGTCGCGCACGATCGAGGCGGCGATGTTGGTCGCATCCGACGACGCCACCTCGGGCTCGGTCATGGCAAAGCACGACCGGATGCGGCCTTCCAGCAGCGGTTCGAGCCATTCCTTTTTCTGGGCCTCGGTGCCGTAGCGTTCCAGCACTTCCATGTTGCCGGTGTCGGGGGCCGAGCAATTGAACACTTCCGGGGCAAAGGCGACGCGCCCCATGATCTCGCACAACGGGGCATAATCCAGGTTCGACAGCCCGGCGCCGCGGTGGCTGTCGGGCAAAAACAGGTTCCACAGCCCCTCGGCCTTGGCCTTTTCCTTCAGCGCCTCGACGATCTGCGTCGGCTGCCAGCGGTCGCCCTCGGCCACCTGTTCCTCGAACAGATGCTCGTTCGGATAGACATGCGTGTCCATGAACTGGGTGACCCGGGCATGCAGCTCGCGGGATTTTTCGGAAAATTCGAAGATCATCGTCCATCTCCTCCGGTAGCGGGTTGCCCCCACGATAGAAAGCGCCATACCATCAATCAAATGAATGATTTTGATCCAAGGTCATAAAGATGGTTCATGTTTCGCGCATCGACCTGAACCTGTTCGCGGTGTTCGACGCGATCTACAGCGAAGGCGGCGTCACCCGTGCGGCGCGGAAGCTTAACCTGACCCAGCCAGCGATCAGCCACGCCCTGGCGCGGCTGCGCGACATGTTCGGCGACCCGCTGTTCCAGCGCCAGGGCCAGGGGCTGGTGCCGACGACGGTCGCCCGCAACGTGATCGAACCGGTGCGGCGCGCCCTGCGCACGCTGGAAGCGACGCTGCACGAAACCAGCCATTTCGACCCCGCCTCGACCGTGCGCCACTTTACCATCGGCATGCGCGACATCCTGGAGGCAACGGTGCTGCCGACCCTGGCCGCGCATTTGGGCACCGCATCGCCGGGTATCGGCCTGTCGTCGCATCGCTTCGACCGCCGCGCACTGGAATCGGGCCTGGCGGCCGGCACCATCGATGTCGCGATGGATATCCTGCTGCCGGTATCCGACGCGGTCAGGCGCCAGCAGATCGAGGCCGACAGGCTGGTGGTCATGGCCCGCCACGACCATCCCGAGGTCGGCGAGACGCTCGATCTGGCGACCTATCTGGAACAGGACCATGTCCTGGTCACCTCGCGCCGGCGGGGCCCCGGAATCGAGGATGTCGAACTGGGCCGGCGCGGCCTGGCGCGGCGGACGCGGCTGCGCTGCCAGCATTATTTCGCGGCCTGCCGGGTGGTGGCCGAAAGCGACCTGATCCTGACCATGCCCGGCCGTTATGCCCGGCTGCTGAACCGCCATTTCGGCAACCAGATCCTGCCCCTGCCGCTGGAGAACCAGAGCCTGGACCTGTTCATGTACTGGCACGAGACGGTCGACACCGATCCGGCCAACCGCTGGCTCAGGGCACATATGCTGCAGGCATTGCAGGCGTGACCGGGAACGAAATCAAAGGAACGAAAGCCCAAGGACCGACGTTACTTTCGCGCACTCGGAATTGAGTATTTCCGGCCACTTAATGTCACAGGTGGCCGCCCATAAAGATCCTGCGCGAAGGAGAAAATCATGCGCCGCCGTCTTGCGACTTTCCTGTTCGTGACGACCGCCATCGCCGGCACGGCCGGCATCGCGGCCGCGCAGACCACGATCTACCAGACCTACCAGACCACCGGCGTGGTCGCCACCCAGCCGGGCGCCGTGCGCACCGACGCCGTGCCCTACCAGGCCAACGCCAAGCTCGACATGGTCGCCGGCACCTGGGGCAGCCAGCCCCTGACCCCGCCGCTGGGCCTGGTCAGCGCGACCAACAGCGACCTGATCGGCCGCAACATCGCCGATACCAGCGGCACCAACGTCCTGACGATCGAAAAGCTGCTGGTCGAGCCGACCACCGGCAACGCGCGCTACGCCGTGACGTCGATGAACCATTTCTCGGACAAGGTCGTGATCCCGTTCTCGGCGCTGCAGATCTCGCCGATGCAGATCCGCGTCGACGCGTCCAAGGAAACCCTGGCCAACATGCCGAAGTTCGCGTCGTCCGAATTGGACCGCAACTATCCGGCGACCGCCCTGGTCGCGCCGGTGGCCGTGGTCGTCCCCTCGACGTCGCTTTATGCCCCGGCGGTGACCCCGCTGTCGCCGCTGCCGCCGGTGCCGGTCATGTCGACGACGGTCACCACCACGACCGTCCCGGTCGGGGTCGAGCCGCTGCAGCTTGCCCGCCGCGGCAGCGTGGTGGGCCAGCCGGTCTATGATTCCCTGGGCCAGCCGATCGGCACGGTTTCGGCGGTGGCCGCCACGCCCAGCAACGGCGAGGTGCGCTACGTCCTGGTTTCGGGCCCCAGCTTCGGTGCCGGCAACGACATCGCCATTCCGGCGGCCAGCGCCTCGGCGGCCAGCGGCCGGGTGGTGCTGTCGGCCCCGCTGGCTCAGTGGCAGCAGGCCCCGCGCTATCGCGCCGAGGTCGTGCCGCAGGTCTTCGGTTCGCTCGGCACCATCAACTGACCTCGCGTTTAATCGATGCGAAGCCAGCCCCCGCCGCAAGGCGGGGGTTTTGCTTTGGTCATTCGCCTGCCGGGATTTGTTGGTACAGGATGCTGTCGCTTTCCTTGCGCTCCCAGATCTCGTCGTCGGTCAGTGCGGTCTGGATGAGTTCAACCGGCACCCCGCCGTCCTCGATGATCGCCACGCGGAACCCCGGGATCGGTTCGTAGGGCCCCAGCAGGAGCGGCGCGCCGGCCGCTGCGCGGTCGAGATCAGCGACCTTGAATGCCGGATGCGGCACGGTGCGCAGCAGAGGATGCAGCGTGCTGTCTGCGTCGAAGCGATGCCATTGGACGCGCAGGCTGGCGCATTCGGCATCGACCGTCGACATGCCGAACATCGGGCTGTACCGCTCGCCGGGGCGGGCGACGGTCGTCGGAATGCCCATGTGATGGAAGACCAGCTCGACGCCGTTACGGTAAGGCATGTTGACCTCCGGGCCTGTGCCGCCATCAAGCCCGCATTCAACGACGGCCGGCAGTGTTGGCCGTCACAAGTCGTCCATGTCGGTTACGGGGTCCGAAGCGCCGGTCCGTTGCCGTTCTGCGCGGCCCGGGTGGCCGGCTTTTTCGCCTGCGCCTCGGCCTGGGCGTCGGCATGCAGCCGCGCACAATCGACGTCTTCCTGCAGGCCAGG
>Ga0222420_100716_pt1 | contig 12362 bp, 9 predicted proteins | sample 3A2ome_FD_182470 | JGI IMG/M metagenome (GOLD analysis project Ga0222420, IMG submission 182470) | Enriched microbial communities from leaf-cutter ant dump, University of Wisconsin, Madison, United States - 3A200A (version 2) | ecosystem: Environmental > Terrestrial > Nest > Insects nest > Nest...
AGGAAGCGTCGTCCAACGTGTCCGCCGTCAAGCGCGCGGCCGACGATGCCGGCCAGGCCGCCGACCAGGTACTGGAGGCGTCGGCCGAATTGTCGACCCTGGCCGAGAAGCTGCGCGGCGAAGTCGACGGTTTCTTGCGGCAGGTCCGCGCCGGCTGATGTGGTGGGGTCGCAGGTCCCGGTCTTGAAGGACATGTCGACCGACCCCGACGGATAGTATTCGCCGCCCGGCCCGACTTCGCGGCCGGGCGGTTTGAATTTCATATCGGAAATACTCGATTAAATTTTATCGATCTTTTAATATTATTGTGCCGGTAATGATTTACAAATATTTGACAATATTCGTGATGTTAGATCCGATGGCGATGGTATTTTCCCGCCCCCGGAATCAGGCGGCCTGACAGGGCGATTTGCCTAAATCGCTTTGTCACGACCGTTTTCCCGGCGGTGGTCGAGGGTGTCTCGAATAAGGCTTGATCATTGATGACGATGGCGGACGTCGACGGGATCGCAGCGGTTCTGGCCTTGGGCATGGCTGCGCTGGCTTTTGTGTTGTTCGCTATCGGCTACCGGTTTCCCGACATCGCGGGACCACGCTGGTGGGCGGCGGGGGCGGGGATGATGGTGGTCGTCGCCGTGGCCTGGCACTGGGGCGGGGACGATCGATGGGTCGGGTTCCTGCGCAGCCCGCTGTTCATCGCCAGCCTGCTGGTCCAGGCCTGGGGCCTCGTCCGGTTTGCCGGGCGTGGCGCCGGTGGCGAACTTGCCTTGATCACGCTGCTGGGCCTGGCCGTCGGCCTGAGCCGTCACCTGCTGCCGCATGGATCTGACGTCTGGCTGCTGGTCGCCAGCATCGGGCTGGCCGGCGCGCTCGGGGCCGTCTCCGGCCTGGCCTGGCGGCTGGGGACCGAGCGTGATCTGTTCATCGCCCGCATGGCCGCGCTGCTGGCCGCGGCCGGTGCCTGCTTCATCGCCCTGTGCTTTTCGGTCGCGATGGTCGGCGCACCGCTGGCGCATGCGCTGGACGAGACGGCGGTCAAAGGGGTCATCGTCGCCGGCCTGCAGGCATTGTTTCTGCCGTGGCTGGGGTGCCTGGCCGCGCTTGCGTGGCAGGCCGCTTCATTGCGTCGGCGGGCCGCTGCCGCCTCGGCCGCACATGACGATGCCGTGGTGACGATCGTTCGTCGCGGCCGGGCGCGGGCCGCCAACGCTTCCTGCGTCCGCCCGCCGCCGCCCCATTGCCGCCGAGCGGATGCCCTGTCGGCGCGGCCGCTCGTTCTTTGCCGTTTCCGGCCGCCATCGCGGCGCTGCCGTCTTCCGGGCTGACGGTCGGCCGATCGCGGCCGGCCGGCTTGGGGGCCATGCCGGCGCAGCACGCCGCGCCCCGCGCCTGCCCGGCGGCTCATGACGCTTTACCCCCGGCACGCCCGCTGTATTAATGCGCTGCATCAATGGCGGCATCCGCCAACCAAGGAGACCTGCTGATGCGCGGAACTTCTCGTCTGACCAGCGGGGTTGACGGCCTGGATCAGATTCTCGACGGCGGCTTCATCGAAGGCGCGTCCTACATCATCCTGGGACAGCCCGGCGCGGGTAAGACGATTCTTTCCAACCAGATCGCCTTCAACCATGTCGCCCAAGGCGGCCGGGTCCTCTACGTCACCTTGCTGTCGGAGAGCCATGAGCACCTGTTCCAGGCCCTGGACTCGATGAGGTTCTTCGACCGCAGCAGGCTGGGTCGCGAAATCATCTATGTCAGCGTGTTTCAGACGCTGCGCGATCAGGGCCTGGGCGAGTTGGTCAAGCTTCTGCGCAAGGAGACGAAACGCCACCAGGCCACATTGCTGGTATTCGACGGCCTGCTGAATGCACGGGATCGGGCCGCGACCGATTTCGACGTGAAATCGTTCGTTGCCGAGGTCCAGGGCCAGGCGGCTTTCGTAGGATGCACCGTCCTGTTCCTGACCAGTTCCAGTTCAAGCGAAGTCAGCCCCGAGCACACCATGGTCGACGGCGTCATCGAACTCACCGATTCAATCGCGGGTCTGCGCTCGATCCGGCAACTCCAGGTGCGCAAGTCGCGCGGCAGCCGCGCCCTGGACGGTCTCCACAAGTTCGAGATCACCACCGGCGGCATCATCACCTATCCCCGCCTGGAATCGCTTCCCCCATCCCGTGGCGCCGATGTCGCCGGGCAGAAGCTGAGCACCGGGCTCGGGCCGCTCGACGAAATCCTGGGCGGCGGGCTTGCCGCGGGATCGGTGACGCTGATCGGTGGCCCGACCGGCAGCGGCAAGACCAGTCTCGGCCTGCATTTCCTGTCGCGGTCCGGTCCGGCGGAACCGGGTCTGCATTTCGGGTTCTTTGAAGCGCCAGGGCAGTTGCGGCAGAAGGCGGCGGCGCTTGGCATCGGGTTGCCCGCGGACGATGGCGGGCTGACCATCGAGCGGACGCCGCTTGCCGAGAACCTGGTCGACAAGCTGGCTCACCGCCTGATTTCGCAAGTGCGCGCGCTGGGCGCCAGGCGGCTTTTCCTTGACGGCCTCGGCGGGTTCGAGCGGGCGTCGGTCCATCCTGCACGGCTGCCCGAATTTTTTGCCACGCTGATGGATCGGTTGCGGGCCGAGGGCGTTACCACAGTCGCCACGTGGGAGATGCGGGACCTGCTGGGGGGGCAGGTCAGGCTGCCCTACAACGATATCTCGGCCACCTTGGACAATCTGATTCTGCTGCGCCAGGTCGAAGAGGACCATGCCCTGGTTCGGTCGATCTCGATTCAGAAGGTTCGCAGCAGCGGGTTCGATCCGGCGGCGCGGGCCTTGAAGATTTCCGATCGGGGTTTGATCATCGGTGACCCGCTGAGCTTGGGCGCGGGCTCTCCTTCCTCACGGTGATCGGGCTGCACTGCCGTGGACAGCCTGGGAGGAAGAATTCTGCATGGCCCTGATCTTCGTAATCGACGATGAATATCTCCTGGCTACGCTGCTCGGGGACATATTGGAGGACGAAGGGCACGAGGTGGTTCTGGCGCCCAACGGCCGGGTCGCGCTCGAGCGCGTGCGCGAACGCAGGCCCGCGCTCGTCATCACCGATTTCATGATGCCGGTCATGACCGGGCTGGAATTCGCCCAGGCCCTGCAGGCCGATGCCGAGATCGGGCCCATCCCCGTCATCCTGGTGAGCGGTGCCCAGGGCGCTCTGGCGCGCGAGCACCCCGAACTGTTCCACGCGGTTCTCGACAAGCCCTATGACAACGCCAGGCTGATCGATGAAGTGGAAAAGGCACTGGGGCAAAGGAACGGCGGCGACGCCGAGCGTTGACGGTACCCTGCGGCCGTGGCGTCGATCACCGCGGCCGGCGCACGGCCCTGACCACCGGGCTGTTCGCCCCGCCGCAATAGAAGCAGTCGCCGCCGTCTGCCTCCAGGCCCGAAACGGGGGCGCCCGCCGGCATCTCGATGCGTTCCAGCACGTCGCCGGTCGCCGGGTCGATGCGCCTGATATCGCTGTCGTCGCCTTCCCAGGTGCCGTGCCACAGGTCGCCGTCCGACCAGGTGACGCCGGTGACGAAGCGGTCGGATTCGATCGACCGGATGATCGCGCCGGTTTCCGGATCGACCTGGTGGATCTTGCGGGCGCGATATTCGCCGACCCACAGCGTGCCTTCGGCATAGGCCAGGCCGGAATCGCAGCCCTGGCCGGGCGACGGGATCGTCGCGATGACCTGGCCGGACAGCGGATCGATCTTCTGGATGCGGTCCTCGGCGATCTGGAACAGATACCTGCCGTCGAAGGCGGTGCCCGCGTCGGCGGCGACCTCGATCGAGCGCACGACATCGCCCGTATCGGGGTCGAGTGCGTTCAACCGGTCGCCGGTGGCAAACCAGACCCGTTCCCCGTCGAACGAGACGCCGTGCACATGGCCGGCGCCGGGAAAGGGACCGTATTCCCTGATGATGTCGGCTGCGGTGGTTTTCATGACGCCATCCTCAGTCGGCGGGCAGCGGCCCGGGGAGTAACAAGGTTGTCGTGAAGCCGAGCGGCGGGGCGATCCAGCGGCGGGCCCGCCCGCTGCCATGGGCCTGCGCCTTGCCTGCCGCGCGCAATGCCTCCAGCGCGCGCTGCACCGTGCGCTGGCTGGCGCCCAGTGCCAGTGCCAGCGCCGAACTCGACCAGGCCTCGCCATCGGCCAGCAGGGCCAGCACGGCGGCATGGTCGTCCTCGACCGGCGGGGCCAGCACGACGACCGCCTGCCCCCGCGGCACCAGCATGAAACCGCGCCTGGTGGCGGTGATCGTGGCCAGGTCCCGCAGCGCCCGGCGCAGCCGGCCGATTTCGACGCGCAGCCGCGCCCGGTGCGATTCGTCGGCCTCGCGGGCGCGGAAGGCCCCGGCCAGCAATGCTTCGCGCCCGGCATCGGCAGGCCAGGCTTCGGCCAGTGTCCGGGCCAGGGCGAACAAGACCGGCCGCGACGCCAGCCCGACCTGGGTCCCACCCTGGCGGACGATATGGCGACAGGCATCGACGATCAGCGCCGGGCCGGCCAGCAACCCCTCGACCTCGTCCAGCCGAAGCATCCGGGCCTCGGCCCCGCCACCCAGGCGGCGCGCGGCCGGGGCATCCAGCAGCCTGGCGGCGGCCGCGACCTCGGCCCGCAAGGCCGCGATCGGGGCATGATCCGCGGCGGCCTGCGCGCGGGCCAGCGCCTGCCGCGCCGCGCCGATGTCCAGGCGCCGCACGGCGATGCCGGCGACCACCAGTTCATGGGCGGCACGCGCCGCCGGCGGAAACGGCGCCGGGTCCAGATCGCCCAGCAGCCGTTCGGCCTGGTCCAGCCGGCCGAGCAGCACCATCAGGCGGATTTCGAGATGGCCGGCATGGGCGGCGTTCAGCCTGTCGCCGCGCGCGGCCAATGCCTGCCGCGCCGCCGCCAGCACCCCGCCGGACAGCGTCCCGTCCTGCCGGCCGAGGTCGCGCGAGACCAGCGCGATTTCGGCCTGCGCCACGACGCAGCGGGCGCGTGCCACCACCTCGCGGGGGCCGAATGCCTGCTCGGCCCGTTTCAGCAGGGCCCTCGCCCGCTCGAAATCGCCCAGCTGCGCCAGGGCGATGCCGCGCAAGGCCAGGGCCGGCGCATCCTCGCGCAGCGCCACCCGCTTCAGCGCGCCCAGGATATCGCCGGCCTGCAGGGCACGCGCCGCGGCCGCAATCAGCGAGTCCATCGCAATCCCGACAGCATTGTCACTCTCAGGCCCGTCCCCCCGCGGCTTAACACGATGTCACGGCCGCTCGTCGCGGTCGGCAACCGACCAGGAGAACATCGACATGCCCGACATTCTGCACCGGATCGCGATCAAGGCGCAGCCGGATGCGACTTTCAAGGCCCTGGCGACGCTGCCGGGCCTGGCCCGCTGGTGGACCGGCGACACGTCAGGCGACGCGACGCCCGGCGGCATCATCCATTTCCGTTTCGGCGATCGCGGTTCCATCCACATGAAGGTGCGCGCCAGCGACGCCGATGCCCGCGTGGCATGGGAGGTCGTGGACGGCCCGGCCGAATGGCTCGGCAGCACCGTGGCCTTTGACCTGGCGCCCGACGCCGATCATACGATCGTGCGGTTCCGGCACCAGGGGTGGCCGGCGGCCAGCGACTTCATGCACCACTGCTCGACCAAATGGGCGACCTTCCTGCTGAGCCTGAAGGCGGCGGTCGAGACCGGCAAGGGCGCGCCCTATCCGCACGACGTGCATATCTCCAACAACGGCGATTGAGAAAGCGTGACCATGACCGACAAGGGCTTTTCCACCAGCTTCACCGTCGACCAGCCGCCCCAGGCCGTCTTTGCCGCGATCTGCAACGTGCGCGGCTGGTGGTCGGACGACATCACCGGCAGCGCGCAGAAGGTCGGCGACCGGTTCACCCATCAGGTCCGCGACCTGCATCGCTGCGACATCGAGGTGACGCAGATGGTGCCGGAGGCCCGGATCGTGTGGACCGTCCTGGCCAACCATTTCAGCTTCACCCGCGACAAGACCGAATGGACGGGGACCGAGATCGTCTTCGAGATCGCCGCCGTGCCCGGCGGCACCAGGGTCGGGTTCACCCATGTCGGGCTGGTGCCGGACTATGAATGCTACGCGGTCTGCACCGACGGCTGGCAGACCTACGTCGCCTCGCTGCGCGACCTGGTCGCGACCGGCCGGGGCCGGCCCTATGTCGGCGAGGCCCGCACGCAAAGCGAAGCGGCGCTGATGCAGGGGCATTGACGGAGGGGGGCGGGGGCGGCCGGCCGCCCCTGCCTACCCCCCGGCGGCCAGCGCCTTCAGCCGGTAGACCAGGTCGAGGGCGGCGCGCGGCGTCAGGTCGTCGGCGTTGGTCTCGTCCAGCAGCCTGTCGACCGCCGACGGCTCGGCCGGCACGGGGTCGACGGCGGCGGTGCGCGACAGGGCGGCAAACAGCGGCAGGTCGTCGATCAGGCGGCTGACCGCGCCCGACTGGCCGGTCTTTTCCAGTTCGCGCAGCACCGCCTCGGCCCGCTTGACCACCGGCGCGGGCAGGCCGGCCAGCTTGGCCACCTGGATGCCGTAGGAGCGGTCGGCGGCACCCGCTGCGACCTCGTGCAGGAAGATGACCTCGCCCTTCCATTCCTTGATCCGCATCGTGCGGTTGGCCAGGTCGGACAGCCGGCCGGCCAGTGCGGTCAGTTCGTGGTAGTGGGTGGCGAACAAGGCGCGGCAGCGGTTGGTCTCGTGCAGATGTTCGACCGTCGCCCAGGCGATCGACAGGCCGTCGAAGGTCGCGGTGCCGCGGCCGATCTCGTCCAGGATGACCAGGCTGCGGGCGGTGGCCTGGTTCAGGATCGCGGCGGTCTCGACCATCTCGACCATGAAGGTCGAACGGCCGCGGGCCAGGTCGTCGGCGGCGCCGACGCGGCTGAACAGCCGGTCGACCACGCCGATCCGCGCCTCGTCGGCCGGCACGAAACTGCCGGCCTGCGCCAGGATCGCGATCAGCGCGTTCTGGCGCAGGAAGGTCGACTTACCCGCCATGTTCGGACCGGTCAGCAGCCACAGCCGCTGCGATCCCGTCAGGTCGCAGTCATTGGCGACGAAGGCCGGGCCGCCGGTGCGGCGCAGCATCTGTTCGACCACCGGATGGCGGCCGCCGCGGATGGCGAAACCGATCCCTCCGTCGACCTGCGGCCGGCACCAGTTCTGTTCCAGCGCCAGGTCGGCCAGCCCCGCCGCCACGTCGATCGCCGCCGCGGCCGCCGCCGCCTCGCCGATCGCCGTGGCCTGGGCCAGCACCTCGGCCACCAGTTCGCCGAAAAGTTCCAGTTCCAGCGCCAGGGCGCGGTCGCCGGCCTGGGAAATCCTGGTTTCCAGCTCGCCCAGCTCGACCGTCGAATAGCGCATCGCGTTCGCCATGGTCTGGCGATGGATGAAACCCTGGCCCATGCGGTCGGCATGGCGCGGCGTGATCTCGATATAATACCCCAGCACGTTGTTGTGCCGGATCTTCAGCCCGGGCACGCCGGTTTCCTCGGCGTAACGCGCCTGCAGGGCGGCCACCGCCCGGCGGCTTTCGTCGCGCCAGGTGCGGAATTCGTCCAGCTCGGGGCGATAGCCCGCCGCGATGAACGATCCGTCGCGGGCCAAAAGCGGCAGATCCTCGCCCAATGCCCGGGCCAGATGGTCGACCACCGTGTCATGGCGGCCCAGCCCGTCCAGCGCGCGCCCGATCGCGGCGGGCATGTCCTCGGCCGCCAGGGCCAGGCGCAGTTGGCCGGCGGCGGCCAGGCCGTCGCGGATGCCGGCCAGGTCGCGCGGACCGCCGCGCCCGACCGACAGGCGGCTCAGGGCCCGCGCAAAATCGGGCATGGTCGCCAGCAGGCGGCGGGCGGCTTCACGCCGGCCGGCCTCGGCGCAGAACCAGGCGACGGCATCCAGCCGCATGTCGATGGCCGCCGGGTCGGTCAGCGGCGCGGCCAGCCGTTCGGCCAGCAGCCGCGCCCCGGCGCCGGTCAGCGTGCGGTCGATGGCGGCAAACAGCGATCCCGCCCGCTCGCCCGACAATGTCTCGGTCAGTTCCAGGCTGCGCCGGGTCGCCGGGTCGATCGCCATGATCGCGCCCTGGGCCACCCGCGTCGGCGGCTTCAGCGCCGGCAGGCGGCCCTTCTGGGTCAGTTCGAGATAATCGACCAGCGCGCCCAGCGCCGCGATCTCGGGCCGGCCGAACCCGCCGAAGGCATCCAGCGTGGCCACGCCATAGAACGCCTTCAGCCGCTTTTCGCCCGACAGCAGGTCGAACCGCGCGCCGGGCAGCGGCGTCAGGCGGTCGCGCACCTCGTCCAGCGTGTCGGCCAGGTCGCCGGGGGCCAGCAGGCCGTCGGGCAGGATCAGTTCCGACATCGCCAGCCGGGCCAGTTCGGCGCCCAGGCCCGCGGGATCCAGGGCGGTGGCGGCCAGATCGCCGGTCGAGATGTCGACCCAGGCCAGGCCCAGCCGCCCTTCGGTGCGGGCGAGGGCCGCCAGGTAGTTGTGCGACCGGGCGTCCAGCAGGGTTTCCTCGGTCAGCGTGCCCGGCGTGACCACGCGGACCACGCCGCGCTCGACCACCGACTTGGCGCCGCGCTTCTTGGCGGCGGCCGGGTCCTCGACCTGTTCGGCCACCGCGACCTTGTACCCGGCGCGGATCAGCCGGGCCAGATAGCCGTCGGCGGCATGGACCGGCACGCCGCACATCGGGATTTCCGCCCCGGCATGCTGGCCGCGCTTGGTCAGGGTGATGTCCAGCGCCCGGGCGGCGTTGACCGCGTCGTCGAAGAACAGTTCGTAGAAATCGCCCATCCGGTAGAACAGCAGGCAATCGGTGTGCTGCGCCTTGATCGACAGGTATTGCGCCATCATCGGGCTGGCGCGCGACAGGTCGGTTTCCGGGGTTGATGTCTGGTCGTTCATGGGCCGTTTCCTTACGGGAAGGGGGGCGGCCCTCGCAAGGGTCCAAAAACCACCGCCTTCGCTACCCCTTTGCCGACACCGGGGGATACCCCTAAGATCAGTGGTTCCTGCCTGACGTGGGGGTGGGGGAAACGCCTAAGTACACAAATAATCGTGGGAAACCGGACCAGACTATGAGCGACCAGAAATTCGCCAGCCTCTATGAGGAGGCGCTGAAGTTTCATGCCGTCGGCCGTCCCGGCAAGATCGAGATCGTCGCGACCAAGCCGATGGCGACCTCGGCGGACCTGTCGCTCGCCTACAGCCCCGGCGTCGCGGCCCCGGTCCTGGCGATCGCCGAGCAACCGGAGACGGCCTACGACTACACCGCCAAGGGCAACCTGGTCGCGGTGATCTCCAATGGTACCGCTATCCTGGGGCTGGGCAACCTGGGGGCGCTGGCGTCCAAGCCGGTCATGGAAGGCAAGGCGGTGCTGTTCAAGCGCTTCGCCGACGTCGATTCGATCGACCTCGAGGTCTCGACCGAGAACGTCGACGAATTCGTCAACGCGGTGCGTTACCTCGGCCCCACCTTCGGCGGCATCAACCTCGAAGACATCAAGGCGCCGGAATGCTTCATCATCGAGCAGCGCCTGCGCGAGCTGATGGATATCCCCGTCTTCCACGACGACCAGCATGGCACCGCCATCATCTCGGCCGCCGGCATGCTGAACGCCCTGCACCTGACGGGCAAGCGCATGCAGGACGTCAGGCTGGTGGTCAACGGCGCGGGTGCCGCCGGCGTCGCCTGCCTCGAACTGGTCAAGGCCATGGGCCTGCCGCATGAGAACGCGATCCTGTGCGACACCAAGGGGGTGATCTACCAGGGCCGCACCGACGGCATGAACCAGTGGAAATCGGCCCATGCCGTCCACACCGACGCCCGCACGCTGGAAGACGCGATGAAGGGCGCCGACATCTTCTTCGGCCTGTCGGCCAAGGGCGCCGTCACCAAGGAGATGGTGCGCTCGATGGCGGCGAACCCGATCATCTTCGCCATGGCCAACCCGGATCCGGAAATCACGCCCGAGGAAGTCTATGCGACGCGCGGCGACGCGATCGTCGCCACCGGGCGGTCGGATTACCCGAACCAGGTCAACAACGTCCTGGGTTTCCCCTATATCTTCCGCGGCGCGCTCGACGTGCGCGCCTCGACCATCAACGACGCGATGAAGATCGCCGCGGCCGAGGCCATCGCCCGCCTGGCGCGCGAGGACGTGCCCGACGAGGTTGCCGCCGCCTATAAGGGCGAGCGTCCGCAATACGGCGCGAAGTACATCATTCCCGTACCCTTCGACCCCCGCCTGATCGTCGAGGTGCCGCTGGCCGTCGCCAAGGCGGCGATGGATTCGGGCGTCGCGGCCAAGCCGATCGAGGACCTGAACGAATACCGCACCCGGCTGAAGGCGCGGCGCGACCCGGCGGCCGGCGCCCTGCAGGTGATCTTCGACCAGGTCCAGGCCAATCCGAAGCGCGTGGTCTTCGCCGAAGGCGAGGAGGAGCGGGTGATCCGCGCCGCCATCGCCTTCCGCAATGCCGGTTACGGCCGCCCGATCCTGGTCGGCCGCGAGGATCGCATCCAGGACACGATGCGCAAGGCGGGGCTGGGCACCAGCCTGGAGGGCATCGAGGTCACCAACGCGCGGCTGTCGCCCAACAACACGCGTTACGCCGAACATCTCTACAAGCGCCTGCAGCGCCGCGGCCATCTGCAGCGTGACTGCCAGCGCATGGTCAACCAGGACCGCAACACCTTTGCCGCCTGCATGGTCGGCCTGCGCGACGCCGATGCCATGGTCACCGGCATCTCGCGGTCCTATTCGGCGGCCTATCGCGAAATCCGCCGCGTCATCGACCCGCGCCGCGGCCAGCTGGTGTTCGGCCTGTCGGTGGTGCTGGCCCGCGGCCGCACGGTGTTCATGGCCGATACCTCGGTCCGCGAACGCCCGACGGCCGAGGAATTCGTGCAGATCGCCAAGCAGGCCGCCGCCATGGCGCGCCGGTTCGGCCTGACCCCGCGCGTCGCCCTGCTGTCGTCGTCGAATTTCGGCAACCCGATGTTCGAGACCGCCTCGCAGATCCGCCAGGCGGTCGAACTGCTCGACCATCACGACGTCGAATTCGAATATGACGGCGAAATGATGGCCGACGTGGCGCTGAACCCCGACCTGATGAAGCTGTATCCGTTCTGCCGCCTCTCGGGGCCGGCCAACGTGCTGATCATGCCGGGCCTGCATTCGGCGTCGCTGGGATCGTCGCTGCTGCAGACCTTGGGCGGCGGCACGGTCATCGGCCCGCTGCTGGTCGGGCTGGAACGCCCGGTGCAGATCGCCCAGATGGGGGCGACGGTCTCCGACCTGGTCAACCTGGCGGCGCTGGCGGCGTATTTCGCCAATAGCTGACAGTGTGCATGGCGGGTGCCCGGGCCATGGCGGTCCGGGCGCCCGTCCCCGGCCTCGCGCGGAAAATTGCACACAGATCGGCAATTGCTCATCGGGGCCACTCCGGTCATGGTGTCGTACCTGACCGGGAGGCAGTCGATGCGGATCGTGACCGGACCACCGCCGAGAAGGTGCCAGCCCTGCGGCCACGCCCGATCCCGGGGCTTGGCGATGGATGGTTCATGGCTGGACTGAAGTTCAGGTCCGCCGGTGCCATCCTGGCGATGGTTCTGGCCGCGGCGACCCTGGTGCCGCCGCCGATGGCGTTCGTCGTTGCCACGGCCACCGCCGTCGTCGCCGCCGCGTCGGATGCCGAGGCGCGCTCCAGCTCCAGCCGGTCGGGTTCCAGCGGCGGCTACAGCCGTTCGGGCTCGTCGTCGTCGCGCACGCCCTCGGTCGGCAGTTCCCGCTCGGGCTCGTCATCCAGCAGCGGGGGATATTCCCGGTCGACCGGCGGATCGTCATCGGGTGCCAGCCGCCCGGCTCCTTCGGCCAGCGACCGGGCCATCTCGCGCCAGAATTCGGGCGAGGCGCTGCAGCGTTACCGCACGCCGCCGGTCGTCACGGCGCCGGCCAGCCGCCCGCCCGCGGCGCCGGATACATCCGCTACCTGGTCCCGCCCCAGGGTCGAGGATTACGAGGCCAGCCAGCGCCGCCGGCAAAGCTGGACCCTGCCGCCCTATGCCTATCAGACGCAGCGCAGCTTCGGCGCCTGGGACGCGGCCTTTCTGTGGCTGATGCTCAACTCGCTGTCGAACCCGGCACATGCGCAGTTCTTCACCGCGCATCGCGACGATCCCGGTGTCCAGGCCTGGCGCAGGGAAGCCGACCAGGTGGCGCAATCGAATCCGGCGGTCCGCGATCAGCTGCAGGCGCTGGACGGCCACCTGGCATCGACGGCCGGCACCGGCGGCGATCCGGC
>Ga0222420_100717_pt1 | contig 12352 bp, 13 predicted proteins | sample 3A2ome_FD_182470 | JGI IMG/M metagenome (GOLD analysis project Ga0222420, IMG submission 182470) | Enriched microbial communities from leaf-cutter ant dump, University of Wisconsin, Madison, United States - 3A200A (version 2) | ecosystem: Environmental > Terrestrial > Nest > Insects nest > Nest...
GAACTGGCTGGCGGCGCGCTGCTCGTGGCGGGCCTGTTCACGCGACCAGTCGCCTTCGTCCTGTCGGGTATGATGGCCGTCGCCTACTTCATGGCGCACGCTCCGGCCGGATTTTTCCCGATCCTGAACCATGGCGAGCTCGCCATCATGTTCTGCTTCGTGTTCCTGTACTTCTTCGCGGCCGGCGGTGGCTCGTGGAGCGTCGACGCCTTGCTTCGCTCGAAACCCGCCGATCAATAAGGTCTTCGACGTCCTCTTGACGAAAACGGCGGAGGGCCGCATACGCGTCTGACAGCGAGGGGCCAAAGGCATCCCGCTGTCTCCTAGTCAAAAGGCCGCTTCGATGGCAAGTCGAGGCGGCCTCTTTCTGTTCAGCGGCGACTCTAGAACCTCATTCCATCAGGCTCGTTGTCGTCTTCCTCCTCGAGGAGATTGCCTGCGAGATCGTGATCCTTCATATGGTTGAAGGTGCTTTCGATATCGTCTCCGGCTGCCATGACCCGACGGTCCCCGGACTGTTGCGCAGCCTTGATCCAGTCCTCGAAAGCCGCAGTCGAGGCTCCCGCGTACCATCCTTCGTCGAAGAATTCGTCGCGGTTCACAGGCTGCCCTCCCCGACGGACGAAAGGATGGACCAGCGTGGCGCCCGTGCCGTCCCAAACTCCGTTTTCGGAGTGTGCCGCTTCGCAAAGTTCGTCGATGTACCAGCCGTCACCCGACATCCAGATGGCGAAGATGACGGGGGCGGCATTGATTACGGCGCCCTCGAGGTCTGGCACATTGTGCTCCACCCGAAGGACCGGGACATCTCCCCAAAGCGCCTTAGCCTGCTTCAGTTTGGTGACTGCCTTCCGAGCTACGTCGTGCGAAACCCGAAAATATTCGGCGACTATCCCCTTGTCCTCATCGTCGCTGCAGATGACCGCGGTCACCCGGTCGTCGGACGGGCAGACCACGACGGTGTCCCCTTCTCCCGACTTCACGAAGTCGATTAGTCTCTTGAGTTCGTCCATGGCGTGTGGCCTCCAGTTGCACGCCTGAATTCTCGATCTTCCTGAAGAATTGCACCAACGCCCGAAGTCCGAGCGTTCATGTCGCAGGCAACGGCTCCGTGCTCTTGCCAAACGCGATCTCGCGCCGTGGAGCAACGTCGGCCTCCACTTCTTCCAGATCGCAGGGATTGATGCCGAGATCGATCCCCTCAGCTTCCTCTTTGCGCCCGGCGAACACCAGCGTGGTGGCCCGGTAGTATCCTCCGAACAATCGGTAGTTCTGGGGGGACACGACGGGATCGTGCCAGCGGAGCCACCAGTGGTCCTCCCTGTCCAGCAGGACGACGCGGGAGATGGCTTCCGGCGGCACGGCGCCGAGATGGGTGCAATTGCCGATCACGGACATCGACCACTCCCAACCGGCTCCGTCCAGGGACCAGTCGGGAAGCCTGCGGGAGAACCATTCGGCGCGTTCCGAGACCTCCATGCGCCGCAACGCTGCGTTCGCCTCGAAGCCTGCGTCCACCTTTCCCATCCCCCAGGCGAGCGCCAGCGCGTCCTCGTCGGCATTGAGGCAGGAGCCGTCGACCAGCGAAGTGTCGATTTCGATCAGCGCGAGCCGGCCGCCGCCCCTGTCGGTGGCCGCGGCCGCGAAGTGGACCGCATAGGCGTCTGTCAGGTAGACGGATCCGGAATGGGAGGCCGCGGCCCAGTACGACGCGTTCTCCCCGCGCGGCCGCAATCCTTGCGACAGGATGGTTTCGGCCGCTTTCTCGCTGGTTCCGTGGTAGAGGCGCTTGCGCATCCGGTCCTTATAGCAGGATGGTGTCGGAGTTCCATAGGATTCAGGGTGAGGGCCGCACGCTGTCCGTCAGGTCCTCGCCGCTGACGGCATGAAGGATGCGGGCATCGTGATGGACGTCGGCGACTTCCCTTGCCTCTTCGAGGGTTTCGTACGATCCCACGAGTTCGTTCGCGACCCGGCCGACGGTGGCCCTAACGACGTAAGGGCGGTCCATCGCCTGTTTCCAGATGGTCCCGCCGACAGACATTTCGGCTACGTTCCGCTGGTCGTCCATGTCTATTTTTTCTCCGGTTGGATAGATATGCCGTTACGCTAGCGGACGGCAGCGCATTCAACCATCTGGCGAAAATGCTTCTGCCGGTTCAATCCAAACAGCGACCTCGGATGTGACGGTTTGCAAATGATCAACGTCCGAACGATAGACCGGGAGATGGAGCTTCCTGAAGCTGTAGGTCCGGTCTCCTTCTGCTTTGAGAGACTCCGGATTTGTCGACGACCGATGTCTGCCCAGGAGCCCAAGCAGGTTCCGCGCTCAAAACAACAGCCACGTTGACTCCCAGTCGGTTTAGTAGCCGATAGAGCCGATCGATGCTGAATTCCTCAAACTTGCCTCTTACGAGGGCGGAAACCTTAGGCTGAGGAAGTCCCATGATGCGGCCGGCTTCTGCCTGTGTAAGTTCACGCTTTTCGATGACGGATGCAATCGTTGATACGATATCCGCCTTCGCAAGTTGTTCTTCGGGATTATCAATGCCAAGGTCAGCAAATACATTGCCACTTCCGAACGCTTCCATTTCCGTCTCCTGACTAAGGCTGTCGCCCTTGCTTTGTCGCGATGGACTGGGTCACCAATCTTCGCTTCGCCTCTTCGAATTCCTCTCTCATCTCCCTGATGAGCTTTTGTCCAGATTCCGAATTTCTAAAAATCCGCAACCTGGTTAGCCTTCCCGCGATTCTGTCTATGTCCTTTTTGGGAGTGCTAATCCCCTTTTTGGATTGTTTATTAAAAACATCAAGAACCCAAAATCCTTCTTCGAATTCAGCAGCTATCGCAGTCCGGTAAGTATTCCCATCGCTTCCATCAACAACAATTTTTACAAGGTTAGCAATTCGGTTGTCTTCCCCGAATTTTTTGATATCACGATCCTGTTCATGTTCTCCATTTTGCAAGCGCCTGATCTTGAAACCTATCTGACGCTTAACATCTTCCGGAACCGAAAGAATCTCCTCCCTAGACGGGACAAACCATCTTAGCGGACGCGGAACTTGTCTCATATCTTATACCAAATCCGGAATAAATCAATCGGATTTCATCCTCGAACTCAGGAACGCAATTTTCAAATTTTGCCGAACCTGCATGCGCCAGAATCCAGTGGTTTTTTAGTTGTCTCGGCGCATGTGTCGAAGGTCTCAGCTAAGCTGCCGCAACGCCTCTCCCATGGCCTTCCACCGAGCCTTCAGCATCCGCAGCAACCGCATCCTCGCCTTGATCCGCATGGGTGGTCCTCCACTCCTTGCCCGTGCCGCCACAGGACAGGCACGGGCTGATCTCCGTCAGGCCGCCTTGGCATCCTTCAGCGACAGCGCGAACTTCGTCACCGACGGGAAGTCGACCTTGCCGGAGCCGAGCACCGGAACCTTGGCGACGACGACCTCGGCCGGGACCATGAGTTCCGACAGTCCTCTGGCCTTCGCGTGCTTAAGGAACTGGTCGCGGGTCGCCCCTTCGGCTTCCGTGACGAGCGTGAGGCGTTCGCCCTTGCGGGGGTCCGGAACGCTTGCCACGGCTGACAGGACGCCTGGCCAGACTTCGCCTGCGGCCGCTTCGACGGCTGCCAGCGAGATCATCTCGCCGCCGATCTTGGCGAAGCGCTTGGCGCGGCCCTTGATCGTGATGAAGCCTTCCTCGTCGATCGTGACGATGTCGCCGGTGTCGTGCCAGCCGTCCGACAAGGGCTCCAGGACCCCGGGGCGCTCCGCGCGGAGGTAGCCCGCCATGACGTTCGGCCCCTTGACGAACAGGCGGCCGCCCTCGTCCACGCCGGGAACCGGCTCGAGGCGGGCTTCCATGCCCGGCATCAGCTTGCCGACGCTTCCGGCGCGGTTGTACATGGGCGTGTTGATGGCGATGACCGGGGCCGCCTCCGTGACGCCGTAGCCTTCCAGGATACGGATGCCGAACTTTTCCATATAGGTCGTCCGCGTCGCCGCCTTGACGGGTTCGGCTCCGGCGAAGCAGTAGCGGATCGACCTGAAGTCATAGGGATGCGCCGAGCGCGCGTAGCCCGACAGGAAGGTGTCGGTTCCGAAGATGATCGTCGAGTTCGACCCGTAGATCAGCTCCGGGATCAGCCTGTAGTGGAGCGGCGACGGATAGAGGTAGACGGGCACGCCCGAGACCAGCGGCAGCACGAGGCCGGCAGTCAGGCCGAAGGAATGGAACACGGGCAGGACGTTGAAGACCTTGTCGCCCGTGTGGAAGTCGATGCGGGCGGCTGCCTGCGCGGCGTTCGCCAGGATGTTTGCGTGGGTCAGGACGACGCCCTTGGGCGTGCCCTCCGAACCCGACGTGAACAGGATGACGGCCGGATCGGTCGCCTTTCGCTTCACGAGCGGCCGGGACTTTGCGAGCAGCCCGCGCAGCTTGTCGGCGGTTTTGACGCTCGCACGGACGTCGTCGAGGTAGACGATCTCGACCTTGCGACCGATTTCGGCGACGACCGTGTCCAGCTTTGCCTGCTTCACGAAGGCGCGCGAGGTCAGCACCTTCCGCAGGCTGGCGGCCTCGCATGCCGACAGGATGCTGGAGGCTCCGGCCGTGAAGTTCACCATCGCCGGGACCTTGCCTGCCGACATGAGGGCGAGCACGGTGACGGCCGCGCCGTTCGCGTTCGGCAGCATCACGCCGACGTTCGTCTCGTCCTTGCAAAGGGAGGCCAGCTTGCGGCCGAGCACGTTGGCTCCGATCAGGAGCTTGCCGTAGTCCAGGTCTCCGGTCACCGGATCCTGGACGGCGAGCTTGTCCATGCCGTGTCGCTTTCCGGCGCGGACGACGGCTTCGAATACGGTGCCTCCGGGGATGGAGGTGCGGAACACGAGGCCGGACATCACCCGGTAGAGTTCGGCGCCCGCGGCCGCGCGGCGTTTCCTGCCCTTCAGGGCGGGATCGACGGACAGGGCGACCGGCTCGAGGACGGTGACCTTGACCTTCGGGAACAGGGACCGCTTCACCTGGCCCGAGGTGAGCCGGGAGAAGATCGAACGCTCGAGGCCGTCGATCCGGATCGGGACGACCATCGCCCCCGTCTTGTCGGCGACCATCGCGGCGCCGTCGTAGACCTTCATGAGGCTGCCTGTGACGGTGATGCGGCCTTCGGGGAAGATGGCGACCATGTCTCCGCCTTCGATGGTGCGGATCAGGGTCCTTGTGGCCATCGGCTTGGCGGGGTCGAGCGGCATTGCGCGGCACACCTTCAGGAAGGGCTTCACCCACCACCTTTTGGCGATGTCGGTGTTGATGGCGAAGACCGGGGCCCTGTCGGTCAAGGCGAGCGCCAGCGGGCCGTCGAGGAAGGAGACGTGGTTGAGGGCGAGGATCGGGGTCGGGCCTGCCTTGGCGATGTTCTCGAGGCCCTCCACCTCGAGCCTGTGGAAGGCGCGGAACAGGATGGAGATGAAGTCCCGGAAGGCGCTGGTCGGCAGGAAACGGAACATGACGGCCGCGGCCGCGACGTTGGCGACCCCCAGCGCGAACGCGACGGACGACAGCGACGCGCCCATGGCCTGCGCGGCGGCGACGGCAGCGGCTCCGACGGTCATGTAGAGCGAGTTCAGGATGTTGTTGGCCGCGACCACGCGGGCGCGCTTCTCTTCGCTTGCCCAGGTCTGCAGCGCAGCGAACGAAGGGACGACGAGGAAGGAGCCGGCGACGGCGACGCCCGCCAGGTCCACGGCCAGCCGGATCGCTCCGGGAGTGGCCAAAAGGGAGGTCCCGGCGGCCGGACCCATGCCGGAGGCGGTCCATGCGAGGTCGAGCGCGAACGCTCCGGCCAGCAGGGTTCCCACGGGAGCGGGCAGGAGCACGATGCGTCCGGCAGACATCCATGCGGCCAGGCCGGAGCCGACGGCGACCGAAACGGCGAAGACCGCGAGATAGGAAGTGATGGCCTCGGGACCTGCATGCAGGCCGGATTCGACCAGCGGCGGCAGGATCGACAGGACGATGGCCCCCACCAGCCAGAACCAGGACACGATCGAGGCGGCGACGAACAGTCGGCGGTCGGCGCGGAGTTCGGAGACGAGGCGGAAGGTGGACCGGAACACGTTGCGGTCGATCACGAGGCTCGGGTCGGCGGCTTTCGTCGAAGGGATGAAGCGGCTGGCGACGTAGCAAAAGACGGCCAACGCGATCATGGCGGGTCCGAAGACGGCGAGGTCGGCCCCGCCGGCGGCGAAGGAGAAACCTGCCGCGATGGTGCCCGCAAGGATGGCGACGAAGGTCGCGCCTTCGATCCAGGCGTTCGCCTTGGGCAGCTCCTGGCGCTCGATCAGGTCGGGCAGGATGCCGTACTTGATCGGACCGAAAAGGGCCGAACCGACGCCGAACATGACCAAGGCGGCCATCAGGACGGGAACCGACTCCAGCCAGAGGCCCAGAACCGAGACCGCCGCGGCTGCGATCTCCGCGAGCTTCAGCAGGCGGGTGATCTTCGCCTTGTCGTGCTTGTCTGCGATCTCGCCGCCAATGGCCGACAGGAGCAGGAAGGGCAGCGTAAACAGTCCGCCGGCCAGCGTGACGAGCGCTGCGGGATTTCCAGCGCCTTCGGCCGTAGCCGCCCTGAAGACGATCAGGAGGACGAGCGTGTTCTTGAGGAAGTTGTCGTTGAACGCCGCAAGCGCCTGCGTAAGGAACAGCGGAGCGAAGCGGCGGGACAGCATGAGATGGTCAGACATCGGATTTCCCTCGGGATTCGTGAACGTGGGGCAGCATGGAAGGATTCCCGCCGCCCCGCGTGGATCACAGCTTGGATTCGTGCTCGCTGAGGAGCTTTTCGGTGCGGGCTTCCTCGATCTTGCGGTGAAGCCTTCCGGATTCCTCGTTGTCGCGGATGGTCTTGGTGACGCTGATCGCGGTCTGGACGATCATGGCCATGCCCATGGCGAGGTAGCCCTTTATCCAGACGTCGACCGGAAGGAAGAAGATGCCTCCGCCCGTCAGGACGATGGAAGCGGCGAAGCTCCCGTAGACGAAACTCACCCATGCGGACGAGTGCTTCATCGGAATGTCGTTCATTTCGATTCCCCCATTTCACGAGAGCCCGTCTTCGCGGGCGTTGCAACGCGTCCCTTGACGGACGCCTTTCCTCCGCGATGGCTTGCGCCTCTCCCGGAATTCCTTTCGGCGACGGCCAGCGACAGCCTGTCGAGGGCCGCCTCCATCGCGATCCGCGCGCGGGCGGCGTCCGTCCTCAGGGAGGCCAGAAGCCGCTCCCCGTGCATGAGCCTTGCGTCCGCTTCGGATATCTCCTTCCGCAGCGCCGCGATTTCCTGAGCCGGACGTTTGCGGTCCAGCGCTGAGAGCGCCCTACGCTCCAGCTTCTGCAGGCTTCGCTTCGCAGCCATGACGGAGGCTTCCCGCTCGGCCGCCTTGCGGACGGCTTCGGCAAGGGCCTGCCTCGCCTCGGCGGCGTCTGCCCGGGCCGAGGCGACGGCGGCGTCTGAAGCCGTTCCGCAAACCGCCCTTGTTCCCTTGCCTGCCCTGAACCCCAACATGGCCTTCTTTCAATATTGAACATTGTTCATTTTTAAGGTACGTTCGGGCAATGAGCGACGCAAGCAATTTTTTGAACGTCGTTCATTTTTATTTGGAGTGACGATGTCGAAGGTCGAAGTGAAGAAGGCGATGCACCGGAAGGCCGCGCTTTCCGCCGTCAGGAGAATGATTTCCAGGAACGGGCTTTCAAGCCTGAACGCACGGGAGATCGCCGAAGCGGCTGGGTGTTCCGTGGGGACGCTCTACAACCTGTTCGGAAGCCTCGACGGCCTGATCATCGCGGCGAACTCCGCGACCATGAAGAAGATCGACGCGACGCTCACGGCTTCCGTCGTCCCCGGCGCGAAGCCCCGTGACAGGCTGCTGGCCCTCGCCCGTGCCTATCTCGGCTTCGTCGCCGGAAACACGAAGTCATGGTACGCCATGTTCGAGCACAAGCTGCCGGACGGGCAGCGCATTCCGGACTGGCACCTTCAGGAGCACCTCGCCCTCTTCCGGCACGTCGCCGTCCCTCTCAAGGAGATCAATCCGGGGCTGGGAGACGACGAAGCCGCCCTGCTTGCGCGCAGCGTCTACTCGGCGGTGCACGGGGTGGTTTCGCTCGGCCTCGACGACCGGATGAGCAGGATTCCGCTCGACGTGCTTGGGCGGCATGTCGAGATTATCGTGGGGGCCTTCGTCGACGGTTATGCGGGCTAAGACGCCGTCTCAGGGAGACAATGCAGGCCCTGATGGCTCGCCATCCGCCTCTGCGTTCAGGCTCCGGGCGATCCGGGCCGCGACCTTTGCGAGGAGGCTGGACTGCGAAGCCGCCTCCTCGACGATCCTGAACCTGTCTGCGATGCGGCTGCCGAAAACGGTCTTTACCGCTTGCCTCGAGAGGCCGGTCCGCTTGCCGTACTGAACCATGCCGCCGATGTCTTCCCCGTCGAGGAAGATGCGATAGGCGCGCGAATCCTTCAGGTATCGGACTTCCAGCCGCTCAAGAACGTTGGCCTTGCTTGCATTCGGCATCTACGCCTCCCTGTGTGAGGTATCGTTCCGTCGCATAAAACCGTCAAGCCGATCCCGGCGTCCGTCCATCCGGTTCGGGCTCGCTGTGCGGAAGCTGGACGCCGTGCCTGCCCAGGACGGCCGCGGCCTGCGGAACAAGCTTCCCGAAGTCGGACCGCTTCTCGAAGAAGCCGACGAGCCGCGGGATTTCGAGCGCCTCCCTCAGCTTCTCGGGATCGAAATCAACGACCTGGAGTTCCGGGTCTTCGGCCGCGGGCATGAACGAGGTTTCGCGCATATGGCCGACGGAGGTGAACGCCAGTCCCTTGTCGTCGACGCACCATGCGTCACCGGGAACCCGCCTGTCGGCGTCGTCCCCCTGCCTGAGGACGACGCCCTTTACCGTCCATCCGGTTTGCATGGCCACGGCCACGGCGAACCCTGCGTCAAGGAAGCATTCGTTCTCGGCTGTGATGACCTCGGTGGCCTTCGCAAGCCTTTCGCTCCGTTCCGCGAGGCCAGGATCGCCGTAGCCGATCACCTTGCGCTCTGCCGTCCGCTTGCTCCAGAAGCGTTCGGCCGGTTCCGACAGGGTTCCGGGCATTCCGTTGCGGCCGTGCGGAACGATGGGAAGCCCCGCGATCCTCTCGACCGCGTCATAGAATTTCCGGCAGATGCCCTTGCCGCGCATTCCCTCGTCCAGCATGACCGAACCGTTGAGGGTGGAGGTGCCCAGGAGGAAATCGGCTGGCCACTCCGTCCGCGTGAAGATGTAGCTGCCGACGACGGCGCCCCCGTCGATCCGGGACACCTGCGCCTTGGCCATCGGGTTTCCCGCGGTCTTGAGCACGGCAACCCTGAGGCCGTCGCCGATGTCCTCCGATCCGGACAGTTCGCTGCGCCGCCATGCAGCGGTTCCGGCATGGCTCGCAGCCGCGGTCGCCGCCATCGAGAAGGCCTCGCTTTCGTCGGCCGCTTCCCACAGGGGAACGAAGGTCCCCGCCAACGACACGGAAACCCGCCACAGGTCCCCGCTGGGTTCGACTCCCATCCTGATGCCGCCGTCAAAACACCGCTCGGCCATTCCGTTCCTGTGGCGGACCCATCCGTCCTTTCCGGCGACGATGCGCGCGGCGAGACGGCTGGCGGACGGCCCGGGCTTTCCGGTCACGGCTTCATTCCTGCGCCTGTTTCCAGCCCATGCGTCTCGGTCTCCTTGCTGACGTGCCTCAGCAAGGTCGTCCAGTCAAGAATGGCGGAGACCGTTTCCTTCATCCGGGCATCCATGGCTTCCAGCTTGCCCGGGTTCCAGTAGGGATCGAGATCGTCCTGCTGAAGCCAGCGGACAGCCTCGGCGGCCTCCCGGGTCATGACGGCAGGCCTTGGGAACGGAGCCGTCGCGGGTTCCTGGAGGCGACCGAGAAGCCCAGCCAGGGCGCGCATGTTCGAGCTGTCGTCCAGCCACTTCGAGCGGCCGCCGTCCTGGAAAGCGGCAAGCCGCTTCAGGTTGAGGTCCATCCGTTGCGAGAGATGGCGGTAAGCCCTGGACAGCTTGGCGCGCCGCAGCATGTTTTCGAATTTCTCGTCGCCGTCGCGAGGCCTCGTCTCCAGTTCCGCCTCAGACTCCAGTATCTGGTCGATCGCGGTTTCCATGGAGAAGGCGGCCCTGACGAGGGCGAGGTCGGGATCCGGAAGTTCGGCGAGCGGCGGGATTTCGTCCGGGCGGACCAGCGATCCCAGGATGCCTCTCTGGAGCGGCTCGTAGACGTCTCTCTCGAACATGACGTCGGCGGGGACTTCTCCCGCTGCCTGCCGGGCGGCCATCTCAAGCTCGAAATCCTCGGAGGCGTCCGCGTCCTTCTTAACCAGCACGACGTCGAGGTCGGACCATGGATGCGTCTGGCCGCGCGACAGCGACCCCGAGACCATCGCCTCGAATTCACTGCCGTCGACGGACGCGGCGACGCGGGCGGCGGCTTCCGCCAGAAGACGGCGGCGGCTTTCACGCAATTCGCGGTCGAATGTCCTGAAGAACGTCATGCCGTCCGCCTTCCTGCTCAGGGCCGCGGGCTATCCTGGTCGGCGAAAGACAGGAACTCTCCCTCGGGACCGACGATGACGTTCACCCATTTCTGGGTTTCCTCGAAGCCGTCGTCGACGGCGTGATACAGGACGTCCTCGGAATTCGCCAGATCGCGGACGTCTTCCGGAACGCCGATGGTTCCGTCCCAGTTGCGGTTGGTCACCGTTCCGTTGCGCTGCACGACCACCTGATAGGCGACGCCGCTCTCGGACTCCACGGTGCACATCAGCTCGTCCGAACCCGACAGGGTTTCGATCCTGTCCGCTTCCTCCGCGGTGACCGCCCAGCGTTCCGTCGTTTCATCAGCCATGCCAGCCTCCCTTTTCCCTTCGCCCATTGTAGGTCTCGGGCCGCAACCGGCAACCGCGCCTTGTCGGTCATCCGGATTGAAGCGGCCCCTCTCTTTGAATCCTGCACCCTTTCCACCCAGACTTCTCGATGAGGGAGATGTGGATGTCCGGAACGACGAAGGTCACGGGAACAGGGGCGGTCAACGAGCGCGGCGAAGTCATCGTCTTCGTCGGCGAGTGGGCCGACTACGACAGGTTCGCCGTCGAAGGCGACGCCATCGTCCTTGGCGCGGCTACGGGCGAGACCTTCTCCAGGACATACGGCCCGCTTTGCCTCGCGGCCGCACGCGAGAGCGGCCGGGTCCTGGCGGTCGAGGTGACGGCCGAAGGCAAGCCCGGGCGCTCGTCGATGACGGAAGCGGTTCGCGGAACCGGAAGGATGCCGCATGGACGCTGACGTCGCCCTCAAGGACTTCACCGACGTTCCCTATGTGATCGAGCGGCCGGCCGAGCCTGACCTGCTTGCGGACGCGGCCGTTTCCATGCTCGCCAGGTCGGGCCTGAGGCTTTCGTTTGGACAGGAAGCGCGGGAAACCGTCGCGCACGACCTTCTGGTCGCCTCCGTGCTGCCTGACGGCGTCGGCCTCCTTTCCCGGCGCGGCGGACAGGTCCAGTGTGCAGCGGGAACCGCTCCGGATACGATCCTGTCGGGACCGACCCGCGCTGCGGAGGAGGCTGGCGCTCCCTCCCCGCATGCGGCCATGGCTTTCCGTACGTTCGCGATGGCGGGACAGGCCATCCACGGGCTGGACAGGCCATCTTCGGCGACCTTTGCGGCTTTCATGTCCGTAACGCGCGGCGCACCCGAAGGCACGCTCGCCCACTGTGCGGCCAGAATGGATGCCTACGGCCTCGAAGGGGCGGCCCTCGTGCGCAAGGCTGACAGCCTGAAAGCTGGAATGAAGGCCAATCCGGAGTTCATGTCGTCGAGATCTGAAAGGCTTGCAAAGGCTGCAAGGTCGTTTTCGACGCGATATTCCAGGATGCTCGCCCCTGCCCGGCATTCCGTGGGCGAAGGATTCGACGGACTGGTGGTCAAGGCTTCCCTCGGCCCGGCGGGACCGGAAAGGCTGACGGACGGCATGACGGTTCTGCCAAGGTTCACGGTGAAGGAATTCGGCAGCGCGCCGGACGGCCCGGCATGGCTGCCGCCGTCCTTCAACGAGAGGAGCCAGGCCGAGGCGCAGGGAATCCATCCCGACCTCCTGAAGGTCGTCGCGCTCGCCAAGTCGCTGACGGCAACGGATTTCGAGATCGTTCCGCGCACCGGAGGCGTGCGCAGCGAAAAGGAACAGAAGCGCCTCAAGAAGGCGGGAAGGTCGCAGGCGAAGCTGGGACGGCACACAATCGGCCAGG
>Ga0222420_100721_pt1 | contig 12339 bp, 10 predicted proteins | sample 3A2ome_FD_182470 | JGI IMG/M metagenome (GOLD analysis project Ga0222420, IMG submission 182470) | Enriched microbial communities from leaf-cutter ant dump, University of Wisconsin, Madison, United States - 3A200A (version 2) | ecosystem: Environmental > Terrestrial > Nest > Insects nest > Nest...
GGATCGCGGGATCGGCCAAGGCCGCGCCGTCGATATCGCTGGCGCCAAGCCCGCCGCGCGTCAGGATGGCGGCCAGCGGAAAGGCGATGGCATATTGCGCCGCCTCGGTCGTGGTGGGCGCCGCGCCGGCCAGCCGCACGCCCTCGGCAAAGGTTTCCACCGTGATGCGGGCGATGGCATCGGCGGCGACGTCGTGGCGGCGCTGCAACGCCCGCCCCGCCTCGATCGCCGGCTGGGCCCAGCGGCAGACCGGATAGGGTTTGAAGTACTGTTCCATGATGCGCCAACGGCTGCCCAGGTCGGCCCATAGGTCGGCCACGGCGGGATCGTCGATCAGCACCGCCGGCGCGCCGGTGAAACCGCTTGCCGCCAGGTAACCCGCGCTGACCCCGGCCAGCGCCCCCCAGCCCGAGCCGTCCTTGACCATCGTCGGATGGTCGATGCAGCGCATCATCTGGCTGCGCGGCCCGTGATATTCGGCAATGCCCGCCGCCTCGCGCGTGCGGGTGCGATCCAGGCCCAGCAGCCGCGCGGTCAGCAGGGCGCAGGCGACGCCGTTCCAGGCGCCCGACGTGTGATAGTCGGCGGCGGTGCGATGCAGGGCGATGCCGGCGCGCGTCGCGATTTCATAGCCGGCGACGACGGCGGCGATCAGGTCGTGCCCCGCATCGGTCGCCCCTTGCGCATCCATCACCGCCAGCACCGCGGGCAGGATGGCGACGCCGGCATGCCCCTTGGTCAGGGCATGGCCGTCATGGGCGTCGAACGCATCGATCTGCGCGGCGCCGGCGAATGCCGCGCCCGATGCGCTGACCGGCCGCCCGTCGAACATCAGCCGGGCGGGCCGGCGACCCGCCGCCATCTGGTCGGCCGCGAAATCGCGCACGATGCGCGACAGGTCCAGTGTGCTGCCGGCGGCGGCGACGCCGGCCAGGTCCAGGATGCAGCGCAACGCCTGGGCCACCACCCGGGGCGGCAGGTCGGCAAAACGCAGGTCGTGGACGAAATCGAACGCGGTCATCGCAGATCCCTCAAGCTATCGGCCAGCAAGGCCTGCACGGTCAGCGGCGCGGCATCACGCATCGTCGGCAGGCGGTGGCGGGCGGCGGCGATATCGGCCAGCGCGATATCGGCCTGGATGATCTCGGGCCCCTCGCCGGCCTGGGCCAGGCAACGGCCGAAGGGATCGAGGATGCGCGAGCCGCCCCAGAAATCGAGATCGCCGCGCCGGCCGCAGTGATTGGCCATGGCCAGCGGCAAGCCATACGTCATGGCGATGTGGCGCAGCGTGACGTCCCAGCCGCCGGGATTGTCGAAATCGCCGCCGACCGCACCGCGGGCCGAGGCGATGGGCAGCAGCAGCAGCGCCGCGCCCTTCAGCGCGGCCAGCCAGGGCAATGCCGGGTTCCAGGCATCGGCGCAGATCAGGGTCGCGGCCGGCCAGCCGGGCAAGGCTTCGACCAGGTCCAGGCGATGGCCTGATGCGTAATGCTTGCCTTCCTCCAGCCCGCCATAGGTCGGCAGGTTCAGCTTGGCATGGCAGCCGACGACGCGGCCGTCGCGCAGCAGGGCGGCGGCATTGTGGAACAGGCCGGGCCGGCCGGCCTCGATGAAGCCGGCCAGCACCGCGATGTCGCGGCCCAGTTCGACCAGATCGGCGGCGGTGCAGGCCGCGCCGGGCAGCTCCGGCACGGTGCGATAGCCGGTCACCGACAGTTCGGGAAAGACCAGCAGGTCGATGCCGCGATCGCGCGCCTCGGATACGGCTGCGCGATGCAGGTCCAGATTGTGGTGGCGATCGGCGGTGCAGGCGATCTGCGCCACCCCCAGCCTGATCACGGGTTTCATCGGCGGGGAACAAGCCCCGACGTCGCCGCCGGGGCCTGCCGACATCAGACCAGGTTCTGCGACTTGAGGAAGCCGGCCGCGACTTCCTCGACCGACTTCTTGTCGACGTCGACCGAGGCGTTCAGCCGCGCCATCGTCGCATCGTCGAGCTTGGCCGACAGGCCGTTCAGGATCTCGGCCAGCTTGGGGTTCTTGTCCAGCGTCTCCTTGCGCACCACGGGGGTCAGCGCATAGGCCGGGAAGAAGCCCTTGTCATCCTTCAGGATCACAAAATCGAAGGCCGGCACGCGGCCGTCGGTGGCGAACACCAGCCCGACCTCGACCTGAGAATCCTTCAGCGCCTGATAGACCAGCCCCGTATCCATGCGCACCACGTTGTCGCGGCCGAAGGCAAAGCCGTAGGTTTCCTCGAGCGGCTTCAGCCCGTCGGGGCGGGCGTAGAATTCGGCGTTGCAGCCGAATTTCATCGCCGCGCCGCCCTTCACCTTGGCGGCCAGGTCGGACAGGGTGGCGATGCCCTTGGATGCCGCGTCGGTCTTGCGCATGGCCAGGGCATAGGTGTTGTTGGCCTTGGACGGGTTCAGCCAGACCAGGCCCTTTGCCGCGTCGAGTTCCTTGACCCGGGCGTAGGTCTGGGCGGCGTCGAGCTTGTCGGCCACCTTGTTGAAGGTGATCAGCGACGTGCCGGTATATTCCCAATAGACATCGACCTGGCCGTTTTCCTGGGCCTGGCGCAGCGGCGCGGTGCCGAGGCCGGCGCGCTTGTCGACGGTGAACCCCTTGGCCTTCAGCAGCTGGGTGGTCATTTCGGCCATCAGCTGCTGTTCGGTGAAGTTCTTGCCGCCGACCACCACGGTCTGGGCCAGGGCCGCGCCGGTCATCAGGGTGGCGGCGATCGCCCCCAGGGCGAAGGTCTTGAGCGCGCGCAGATTCATGGAAGTCCTCTCCTGTTTTATCGACTGTTTCAACGCAAGGGATTCACGCCGCGCGGCACCAGCCAGTATTGCAGCTGGCCGACCGCGATATCGACCAGCACCGCCAGCAGCGCGGTCGGGATCGCGCCGGCCAGCAACAGGCCCGGTTCCATCAGGTCGATGCCGGTGAAGATCAGTTCGCCCAGGCCGCCGCCGCCGATCAGGAAGGCCAGCGGCACGGTGCCGACATTGATCGCCAGCGCGGTGCGGATGCCGGCCAGGATCACGAACATCGCGTTGGGCAGTTCGACCTTGACCAGGATCTGGGCCCGGGTCATGCCCATGCCGCGCGCTGCCTCGATCAACGGTGCCGGCACGCTTTTCAGGCCCGCGACGGTATTCAGCATGATCGGCAGCAGGGTCAGCACCGCCAGCCCGAACACGGCCGACGGCGTCCCCAGCCCCAGCACAGTCATCGCCAGGGCCAGGATGGCGAGGGTTGGGATCGTGGTGCCCAGGTTGATGACCTGCCCGATCGCCGGCCCCAGGAAAGGAATGCGCGAGCGCGCGATCAGTATGCCCAGGGGGATGCCGATGACGATGGCAATGCTGCCCGACATCGCCACCAGCGTCATGTGCTGGCGCGCCAGATAGACGATATCCTCGCGATAGCGCAGGATCGCCGGCACGATGCCGCTGACCTGTGCCCAGATCCCTAGGCCGAACACCGCCAGCAGGACGATGCCCCGCCAGGTGCGGTGGCCGGCCCCGGCCTCGGCAACGCTAGCGGTCACGGTAGGTCGCCCCCAGCAGATGGGTGATGCCGCGCTGGGTGACATACCCCCGATAGAACCCGTCGTCGTCGACGCAGGCCAGCCAGGTCAGGTCGTGCATGAACATCTGCGAGACCGCCGTGCGCAGGTCGTCGCGGATATTGATGATGCAAGGCAGCTTTTCGTGGTTCTCGCCCACCATGCCGGGCCGCCCCTGGGCGGCATCGAGGCGGACGAACCCGCGGGCGCGGCCGCGCGGCCCGACCATGACGATCGAGACATGGCCGCGTTCCGCCATCAGCCGCGCCGCGGTATCGAGCGTATCTTCGGCCCGCACCACCGGCGGATCGCCCACCATGGCGTCGGCCACCCGCAACAGCCGCAGGCGTTTCAGCGTGCGGTCCGAGCCGACGAAATCGGCCACGAAGCTGTCGATCGGATGAGCCAGGATGTTGTCGGGGGTATCGTACTGGATCAGCCGGCCGGCGCGGAAGATGGCGACGCGGCTGGCCATCTTGACCGCCTCGTCGATATCGTGGCTGACGAAGACCACGGTCTTCTTCAGCGCGGCCTGCAGCTTCATGAATTCGTCCTGGATCACCTCGCGGTTGATCGGGTCGATGGCGCCGAACGGTTCGTCCATCAGCAGGACCGGCGGATCGGCGGCCAGGGCGCGGACGACGCCCACGCGCTGCTGCTGGCCGCCCGACAGTTCCTTGGGATAGCGCTTGAGAAAGATGCCGGGGTCCAGGTTGACCATGTCGAGCAGCTCGGCCGCGCGCTTGCGCGACTGGCGGCGATCGTGGCCCAGCAGGTCGGGGACGACGCAGATATTGTCCTCGACCGTCTTGTTCGGGAACAGGCCGATCTGCTGGATGACATAGCCGATCGACCGGCGCAGCGTGACCTCGTCGACCGCCGCCGTGTCGCGGCCGTCGACGAAGATCTTGCCCGAGGTGGGTTCGATCAGCCGGTTGATCATCTTCATCGTGGTGGTCTTGCCGCAGCCCGACGGCCCCAGCAGGACGCAGACCTCGCCGGCGCCAACCTCCAGGTCGACGGCATCGACTGCGGTGATGCCGGCAAAGATCTTGGTGACGTGTTCCAGCCTGATCATGCCCGCCCCCTCAGCGCAGACCCGGCGATGTCAGCCGCCGCTGCAGATAGACCAGCGACAGGTCGGCCACGATCGCGAGCACCGACACCGCGACCGCGCCGGTGACCAGCTGGCGGAAATCGGTCTGCGAAATGCCGCGCGAAATGAAGGTGCCCAGGCCCCCGGCGCCGATATAGGTCGCGATCGTCGCGATCGCGATGTTCAGGACCACGGCATTGCGCACGCCGTTGACGATGACCGGCAGGGCGATCGGCAGTTCGACTTCGCGCAGCCGTTGCAGCGGGGTCATGCCCATGCCGCGCGCGGCTTCGCGCAAGCTCGGGTCGATGTTCATGATCGCGGTATAGGTGTTGCGGATGATCGGCAGCTGCGAATACAGGATCAGCGCGATGACCGCCGGCAGATAGCCGATGCCATAGCCGATCGGCGACAACAACGGGATCAGCATGCCGAACAGCGCGACCGACGGAATGGTCATGACGATCGCGGCGGCATACAGCACCCGATCGGCCCAGGCCCGGTTCTGCGTGATCAGGATGCCGATCGGCACGCCGGTGATGATGGCCAGCACGACCGCGACCGAGACCAGCGACAGATGCTCGCCCGTCCTGACCGCGATGACCGACCAGTTGTCGATCGCAAAACGCAGTGTTTCCAAGATCGAAGCCCCCGTTTCTTCTCAAGGCACCGACTTGTTCTGGCAATCCCGCCGGTTCGTGCCCAAGTGTTGCCCGCATGGCCGCCGCCCGCCCCCATGCCTTCCGACCTGCTAGAGCAGGTTCGCGACATGGGCCCTGCCTCAGGCCCCGCCCGGCCGGCGCAGGTCGGACGGCCGCGTCTGATAGGCCCGGCGAAACCAGCGCGCGAAATGCGAGGTCGAGGCAAAGCCCGTCGCGACCGCGACGTCCAGCACCGGCACGTCGGAATAGAGCAGCAGTTCGCGCGCGCGCTCGAGCCGCAGGCCGACATAATGTCGGGCCGGCGTCACCTTCAGGTAACGCAGGAACAGCCGTTCGACCTGGCGCGCGGTCAGCCCGACACGCTCGGCGATGTCGGCGATGCTCAGCGGTTCCTCGATATGGCGGCGCATCAGTTCGATGGCGGCGCGCAGGGCATTGGGCAGGTTGGCCAGGCTTTGGTCCCGGCCGCCGCGCTGGTCGTCGCGCTCGTCGCGGATGCGTTCGTGGTGAAACTGGTTGGCGACGCCGCGGGCCAAGTCGCCGCCATGCTGTTCGGAAATCAGCTGCAGCATCAGGTCCATCGCCGCGGTGCCGCCGGAACAGGTCATGCGGTCGCGGTCGATCTCGAAGATCTTGCCGGTGCAGATCAGATGGGGGAATTCCTCCTCGAAGGCCGGGCGGTTCTCCCAATGGATCGTGCAGCGATAGCCGCCCAGCAGGCCGGCGCGCGCCAGCAGATAGGTGCCGGTCGACAGCGAGCCGATGACGATGCCGCGCCGTGCCGCCTGGCGCAGCGCGCCCAGCGCCCGGCGTTCGTCCGGCGCCTGGATGCGCAGGCCGCCGCAGACGAAGACATAGCTGGCGCGGGGCACGACGTTGTCGAAGACTTCGGTGCGGAATTCGACACCGTTCGAGGCGACCACGGGCCGGCCGTCCAGGCTGGCGAAATGCCAGCGATACAGGCTGCGCTGGGCCAGGCGATTGGCCGAGCGCAGCGGTTCCACCGCGGAAGCCAGGCTCATCATCGACATGCCGTCGACCAGCAGGAAGACGAAACCCAGCTCGGGCCCGCCCGCAGGCGGCGCAGCCGTTGTCATCATGGTTGAAGCCTCCGTGTACGAGGGTCCGTCATGATTGACCGGGCAACATAGGTCATAACCGACATCGAAGGATATGTTTACGACATTTGCACCGAGATCATGTCGGCTCCAAAGCCGCCGCAGTCGCAAACCGGCCGGCATGCAGACGCGATCGGCGCGATGATGGCGGGGTCGTCAACCCATTCAGGCCAGGCAGCACCGATGATCCCAGCCGAACGTGTCCAATCCCTGTTGGCCCAGCGCCGCGAAGGATTCAGCCTGCCGCAAGCCTTTTATGTCGACGACGCCTTTCACGACGCCGACATCGCCGCGGTGTTCGAGACCGAATGGCTGTTTGCCTGCAATGTCTGCGAGATCGGGCAGCCCGGCGATTTCCTGACGCTGACGGTCGGCAGGAACCCGGTCGTCGTGCTGCGCGACCGCGACGGCCGGGTCCGCGCCTTTCACAACAGCTGCCGCCATCGCGGCGCGCGCATCTGCCTGGCAGAAAAGGGCCGCGTCAACCGGCTGACCTGTTCCTATCACCAATGGGTCTACGAACTGGACGGTCGCCTGCTGCATGCCCGCCAGTTCCCGGCCGATTTCGACCCCACGGGTTACGGCCTGAAGCCCGTTGCGGTCGAGGTCATCTGCGGCATGGTCTATATCTGCCTGGCCGACAGTCCCCCCGATCTCAGCCGCTTTCGCCAGGCGGTCACGCCCTATATCGCCCCGCACCGGCCCGATCGCACCAAGGTCGCCCACGAGATGACCCTGATCGAGGAAGCCAATTGGAAGCTGGTGATCGAAAACAACCGTGAATGCTATCACTGCGCCGGCAACCATCCGGAATTGCTGGCGACGCTGGTCGAATTCGCACTGCCCGACGATCCGCGCGGCACCGCCGATTTCCAGCGGCTGATGGATCGCCAGACTGCGCGGTGGCAGGGCTACGGCCTGCCCCACCTGCCGGCCGACGGGGGCGAGGAATTCCGCTGCATCCGCCTGCCGTTTCATGAGGGCGCGGTATCCTTCACCATGGACGGCGGACCCGCCTGCAACAAGCTCCTGGGCGATTTCACCGACCCCGACCTGGGATCGGTGCGCATGTTCCGGGTGCCCAACAACTGGAATCATTTCCTGGCCGACCACATCATCCATTTTCGCGTGCTGCCGCTGTCGGCCAACCGCACGGCGGTGCGCACCACCTGGCTGGTGCACGAGGACGCGGTCGAAGGCGTCGACTACGATGTCGAACGCCTGACCAAAGTGTGGGTCGCCACCAACGACCAAGATGCCCGGCTGGCGCAGATCAACCATGAGGGCATCGCCTCGATGGCCTATCAGCCTGGCCCCTACGCTCCGTCGGAATTCATGCTGCGCAATTTCACCCGGTGGTATGCGGCCAAGATGGCCGCCCATTTCGGCAGCCCGATGGCCGAGGCCGCGGAATGAGCGGCCTGCTGTTCGACTGCGTCGCCGTGCGCGACGAGACGCCGACGATCAAGACCTTCGTGCTGCGCCCGCAGGCGGCCGGCTTCACCCATCTGCCCGGCCAGGCAATGACCCTGGCGCTGGATATCCGGGGCGAAAGGCTTTACCGCACCTTCTCGATCGCCTCGGCGCCCGGCAGTGACGCCATCGAACTGACGATCAAGCGCCACCCCCAGGGCCGCGGCGGCACCGCCTGGCTGCATGAGGCGCTGCTGCCCGGCATGACGGTCGCGGCGTCAGGGCCGGTCGGGCGGTTCGTGCTGGATGGCGACGGCCCCGTCGCCTTCGTCTCGGCCGGTTCCGGCGCCTCGCCGCTGATGGCGATGCTGCGCCACCTGGCCGCGACCGCGCCCGATACCGACATCGCCTGGTTTCATGCGGCACGCGATGCCGGCGAACTGGTCTTCGGCGCCGAACTGGCCGAACTGCAACGGCGCCTGCCGAACCTGTCGGTCAGCGTGACCCTGAGCCGCCCGGCCCCCGGCTGGTTCGGTTATCGCGGCCGCATCGGCCGGCGGCTGATGTCGGTCGCCGTGCCCGATTTCGGCCGGCGGCGGGTGTGGTGCTGCGGCCCCGACAGTTTCATGCAGGCGGCGCGCCTGATCCATGCCGCCGAGGGCGGCAGGGCGGCCGATTTCCACATCGAACATTTCGCGGCACCGCCGGCCGCGCCCGCCGTGGCCAGCAACCGTCCCGACCGGGCCACCGCCATGGTGACCTTCGGCGAACGCCGCTTCCCGGTCGCCGCCGACGAAACCATCCTGGAAGCCGCGACCCGCCGCCAGATCGTCATTCCCTGCGGCTGCGCCAGCGGCATCTGCGGCACCTGCCGGGTCAGGAAGGTCGCGGGCGACGTGGCGATGCAGCACAACGGCGGCCTGTCGGCCGAGGACGAGGCGGATGGCTACATCCTTGCCTGCTCGTCGCGCCCGAAGACGGACGTGACGATCGCGTTGTAAGAGACGGACAACGAAGCGCGGCCCCCGCTCAAGAGGCGTCGCCGGGCTTGACCCCATGAGTGCGGGCTTAGGCTCGTAATCGCAATTGCAGAGTCAATCGTCGCTTGAGGAGACATCTGGCATCAAGCCCCCGGGTGACGATGGAGTGGTGGGCGATGCGCCCCCTCACCCCACCGGCATCGGCCGCCAGCCCTGCAATTCCCGCCAATCGGGCTCCAGCCGGTCGAAGCGCGACAGGGCAAAGCTCGACAGGTCGGCAAAGGTGCAGCGGCCTTCGGTGATCATTTCCTGGATCGCGTGACCGGATGCCGGCGACAGGCCGAAACCGACGCTGGACAGCGTGGCGACGATGACGTTGTCGACGGTCGGCAGCCGGTCGATGATCGGGCGGCCGTCGGGCGTGTTCTCGATGAACCCCGCCCAGCTGCGGATCACCTTGACGTGGGCGGCCTTCGGCAGCAGCCGGGCCAGGCGTGCGGCGATGTCGCCGGTCAGCGGCGTCGATTGCGGCCGGTGCGCCTCGATATCCTCGACGTTGAGCCATTCATGCGGGCCGCCGCCATAGGCGAGGTTGCCGCGCAGGGTCTGGCGGCCGTAAAGGCCGTTGCCGTCGACGCCGCCCAGCGGCATCAGCGGCAAGGGTTCGGTCACGATCATCTCGGCCCGCGCCGGCATCATCGGCACGGTGGCGCCCAGTTCGGCCGCAAGCTTCTCGGTATGCGGCCCGGCGGCGATCACCAGATGGTCGCAGCCGAATTCGCCGCGATCGGTCCTGACGGCGGTGACCCTGCCCCCCGAGGTGACGAAACCCTGCACGGCGGTATGCTGCAACACCCGGCCGCCCAGATCCTCGATCGCCCAGGCATAACCCTGCACCGTGCGATGCGGGTTGGCGTGACCGCCGAAGTGATAGAAATACCCGCCTGTCACGTCGTCGGTGGCCAGCGGCACCAGTTCGCGCACCTGTTTGGGATCCAGCGCCTCGGACTTGAAGCCCTGGTATTCGCCGTTTTCCAGCGCCCGGCGGTACAGGCCCATCTGGTTGTCGTCGCAGGCCAGACGGATGCGGTTCGGGCGGAATTCGGTAGGATAACCCAGCAGTTCGTCCATCATCGGCCACAGCCGCTGTTCTTCCAGGAACAGGGGGCTGTGATGATGCGAACAGCCGCCGCCATTGCGGCCCGACGCCCCCCAGCCGACGATGCCCTTTTCCAGCACCAGCACGCTGACGCCCTGGCGGGCCAGCCACCAGCCGGCACTGAGGCCCGTGACGCCGCCGCCGACGATGACGACCGATGCGCCGGTCTGCTTTGTGGTTTCCGCGTTCATGGCGCCTGTCCTCACTCGCTCGCCACGGGGCCTTCGGGTTCGCGACCCGAGACGGTGTAGTGGGACGGCACCTTCCAGAACGGCACCCATTGCGGGGCCATGCCGAACCAGGAATCCCAACCCCGGCCGACCGTTACCGCATCGGTGCCGGGGCTGAGGCGCGACAGGGGCAAGGGCCGCACCGGTGCGCGGAACGTGGCCAGCGGCACCTGGGCCAGCGGTTCGGCCGCGCCCAGCGCCAGCAGGGTCGCGACCTGTTCGCGGCAGCGGCGACCCTGGCAGGCGCCCATGCCGGCGCGCGTCAGCCGCTTGACCTGATCGGGATGGGGCGGGCCGTCGCCCAGCAGGCTGCGCAGGTCGGCAGGTTTCTGCGTCGGCGGGTTCCAGCCGAGATACCGTGGCGGCCGCACCTCGAGGATATCGCGGGCGGTCACTTCCTCGCATTGGCAGACATAAGGTTCGCCCGCCGCCTCGACCACCGACGCCCGGACCCAGCCGCAGCGATAGGCGGCAAGGTCGGCGGCCGGCGCATCGGGCAGCACCGCGTCATGGCTGTCGCCGGACGCGGCGATGGCGGCGACCGCCGCCTCGGCCTCGGCCCGCGGCACCGCCGCATCGCGGCTTTTGCCCGGCCAGATGCCGGCGCAGTCGCCGATGGCATAGATGCCCGGGCGCGTCGTCTGCTGCCGGGCATCCAGCACCGGCACATGGCCGCCGCGGGCGTCGTCGAACGCCACGCGCGCGCCCATCGCCTCCAGCAGTTCTATTGCCGGGACGGTGCCGACGCCCAGGACGACGGTGTCGCAATCGAAACGCCGCTCGCTGCCCGCCACATGGCGCCCGTCGGCATCGACGGCAGTGACGACCACGGCCCGCACGCCCTCGGCGTCGCCTTCGGCACGGGCCACGACATGGCCGGTCAGCGCATCCACCGCGGCCGGGTCCAGGACGGTATCGGCGCGTTCGACGATGGCCGCGATCTCGACGCCGGCGCGGCGCAGCGCCGCCACCGCCAGCATGGTTTCGGTCGAGGTGCCCAGCACCACGGCGCGGCGCGCGGCCAGGGCGTCATAGGTGGTGGCAAGCCTTGCGGCGGCCACTGCCCCCATCACGCCCGGCAGCTCCCAGCCGGGAAAGGCCAGGCCCATGTCGCGGCGGCCGGCGGCGACGACGACGTTTTCGGCCGATACCATCCATGACCGTTCGTGGTCGGCCAGGGCGGCAATGGTCCCGGGAATCCAGCCCGCGGTCGGCATCGGCGCGTAAAGACCCCAGACGACCGTGCCCAGCCGGATGTCGACGCCGGCCTCGAACGCCTCGGTCAGGGCGGGGTCTGCGGCCAGCACCTCTTCCATCATCGCATTGCGGTTGCGCGCCGCACCGGTCATGCGCTGGCCGAAATGCAGCGGCACGTCCTCGCCCATCGTCTCGAACGGCACGGGGTTTTCGTCGACCAGCATGGCCGCGATGCCGCGCCGGCTGGCCGCCATCGCGGCGGCCAGGCCCGCGGGTCCTGCACCGATGATCAACAGCTGCGTGCGCTCGGCGATCGGCAATTCCTTGACCGCGACCGAGGCTTCGTCGATGGGCATCTCACTCATGGGCTGGACCCTGGTTGAATACGTGTCCCCGGCACTATGCGCCGCTACCCGACCCCGCCCCGTCGCGAATGCGACCTCGACTAGCCGTTAGGCGACTACAATACTTGGTCGAGAAACGCGCGGGTCCGTTCGTGCTGCGGCGCGCCCAGCAGGGCGGCCGGCGGCCCATCTTCGACGATGACGCCGCCATCGGTGAAATAGACGTGGTCGGCCACTTCGCGGGCGAAACCCATTTCGTGGGTGACCAGGATGCAGGTCATGCCCTCGGCCGCCAGTTCGCGGATGGTGACCAGCACTTCCTTTTTCGTTTCGGGGTCCAGCGCCGCGGTGACCTCGTCGAACAGCATGACCGACGGGTTCATCGCCAGCGACCGCGCGATCGCCACGCGTTGCTGCTGGCCGCCCGACAGTTCGCCGGGATAACTCGCTTCCTTGCCGGTCAGCCGCACCTTGGCCAGCAGGCGGCGGGCGCGATCCTCGACCTCGGCCTTGTCCTGCTTCAGGACATGGATCGGCGCCATCATCACGTTCTGCAAGGCGGTCTT
>Ga0222420_100723_pt1 | contig 12303 bp, 11 predicted proteins | sample 3A2ome_FD_182470 | JGI IMG/M metagenome (GOLD analysis project Ga0222420, IMG submission 182470) | Enriched microbial communities from leaf-cutter ant dump, University of Wisconsin, Madison, United States - 3A200A (version 2) | ecosystem: Environmental > Terrestrial > Nest > Insects nest > Nest...
CGCTCGATCTTCCTGCATCTGGGCAGGCCCGAGGGCGTGCTGCCCGCCGACTGGGTGGCCCGCCAGATGACCCAGCTGGACCGCACCGACGGGGATATCGACACCTTGTCCACCCGGCTGGCCCATATCCGCACCTGGACCTATGTGTCCCACCGCGCCGAATGGCTGGCCGATCCCAAGCAGTGGCAGGAGCGCGCCCGGTCGATCGAGGACCGGCTGTCGGATGCGCTGCATGCCCGTCTGACCCAGCGTTTCGTCGACCGCCGCGCCGCCATGCTGTCGCGCAGCCTGGATGACGGCCCCAACCTGACCGCCGACATCGCCGATGACGGTACGGTCGCGGTGGCCGGCGAACCGGTCGGCCGGCTGGACGGCCTGGCCTTCCGCCCGCTGGAAGGGGCGGGGCAGCATCGTGCCCTGCGCGCCGCCGCCAACCGTGTGCTGGGCGATGCCTTGCGCCAGCGCGCCACCCGCCTGGCCGAGGCAGCCGACGAGGCGTTCGAGCTGCGCGACGACGGCGCCATCGCCTGGGACGGGGCGGTGGTCGCCCATCTGGGGCCCGGCGAGACCGTGCTGAAGCCGCGTTTCCGCATCGTCGGGGCCCGCGACCTGGATGGCCCCGGCCGCGCGGCGGTGCAGGGGCGGCTGACCGCCTGGCTGGACCGTCGCATCGAACGCCGGCTGGGTGCGCTGCGCCGGCTGCTGGCCGCCGAACTGGGCGGGCCGGGGCGCGGCATCGCCTTCCAGATCGCCGAGGGGCTGGGCGCGGTGCCGCGGCGCACGGTCGCCGAACAGCTCGACCATCTGGTGCCGGCCGAACGCCACCGGCTGAAGCGGCTGGGGGTGCAGTTCGGCGAGGCCAACCTGTTCCTGCCCGCGCTGCTGAAACCCGAGGCGGCGCGGCTTGCGGCCATCCTGCATGCCGCCCGGCTGGACCAGGCGGTCGTGGCCCCGCCGCGGCCCGGCCTGACGTCGGTCAAGGTCGAGGGACCGGGGCGTCCCGAGGACTGGTGGCGGGCCGTCGGTTTCCAGCTATGCGGCCCGCGGGCCGTGCGTCTCGACATTCTCGAGCGGGTGGCCGAACTGGCGCGCGCGGCGAACGACGCCGGGCCGTTCGAACCCGGCCCCGAGATTCTGGCCCTGCTGGGCTGCGGCAAGGCCGAGGTCGCCCCGGCCCTGCAGGCGCTGGGCTATCGCCGGCGCGATGGCGACCGGTTCGCCCGCCGCATGGCTGACGCCCGGCGTCAGCATCGTCCGCCCCGCCAGGCGCCCGTGCCTGTCGACCCCGCCTCGCCCTTCGCCAAGCTGCGGGAACTGGCGCGGTGACCGCGGCGGGTTCGCTGCGCCTCGACAAATGGCTGGTCCATGCCCGCTTCGCGAAAACGCGCGAGCGCGCCCAGCACCTGATCGAGAATACCCGCATCCGGGTCAACCGCGTGGTGGTCGAGAAGGCCGCCCATCCGGTCAGACCCGGCGATCTGATCACCCTACCGTTGGGCAATGGGATCCGCGTCCTGCGGGTGCTGGCCCTGGGTGAACGCCGCGGTCCGGCGACCGAAGCGCGCACCCTTTACGAGGAGATCGATTTCACGTCGCAGGCTGGTGGTTGAGGGCCTTGCGCGCCGCATATATTGCCCAGTAAAGAAAGGGCAGTTGCCTATGCTGCCTATGCTCTCAAGCGCAAACCTGTCGTTCGCGCCGCGGCACGGGGCGAGACGGGAGAGGAAGTATGCCCTACGTCGTTACCGAAGCCTGCATCAAGTGCAAGTACACCGATTGCGTCGAAGTCTGCCCGGTGGATTGCTTCTATGCCGGCGAGAACATGCTGGTCATCCACCCGGACGAATGCATCGACTGCGGCGTCTGCGAACCGGAATGCCCGGCCGAGGCCATCGTGCCCGATACCGATTCGGTCGCCGACAAGTGGCTGGAGCTGAATCGCGAATACGCGACCAAGTGGCCCAACATCACGCGCAAGGTCGACGCGCCGGCGGATGCCGACGATTTCAAGAACGTCACCGGCAAGTACGACCTGTATTTCAGTCCGAAACCCGACGCCGGCGCCTGAGCGCCGGTCCGGCGCGACGATCGGTGCTTCCAGGTTGGCGCCGGCGCTCGACGCCGGCGCCTGCCGGTCATACCCCCGACGAATGCTGCGCCGTGCCCAGCCCCAGATAGCGGTCGAAGGCCGAGGCGGCGGCGCGCAGGAACGGCCGCCCATAATCGGTCACCATCACGCCGTGCTCGTCGACCTTGACCAGGCCGTCTTCGACCATCGCGTTCAGGCGGCCGCGCGCCTCGGGGAAACCCGACCAGCCGCCGAAGCGGTCCAGGTCGACGCGGCCGTCGCACATCAGCCGTTCGATGACGGCGCGGCGGCGACGGTCGTCCTCGATCAGGCCGCGCCAGCGCGCGACCGGCAGGCGGTCGTTGCCGACATGGTCGGACCAGTTGCGGAAGCCCGGATCGTTCTGGATGTAGCCCTGCGGCAGGGCGCCGATCGCCGATGGCCCCAGCCCGATCAGCGTATCGGCGGTATCGGTGGTATAGCCCTGGAAGTTGCGATGCAGCTGGCCGGCCGCCGCGGCGATCGCCAGCGGATCGTCCTCACGCGCGAAATGGTCCAGGCCGATCTGGCGGAAGCCGGATTGTTCGAGATGGCGGGCAGCGGCCATCGACTGCTCCAGCCGCTCAGGCCCCTGGGGCAGGGCGGTTTCGTCGATGCGGCGCTGATGGGCCTTGGCCCAGGGCACATGGGCATAACCGAACAGCGCGATGCGGTCGGGATTGAGCAGCATCGCTTCGGCGACCGTCGCCACCACGTCGGCGGTGGTCTGGCCGGGCAGGCCGTAGATCAGGTCGAAGTTCAGCCGCGAAATCCCGGCCTCGCGCAGGCGGTGGGCGGCGGCGGCGACGCTTGCGAAGGGTTGGACCCGGTTGATCGCGCGCTGGATCTTGTCGTCCAGCGTCTGCACCCCCAGGCTGGCCCGGTTCACCCCGGCCAGCGCATAGGCAGAGACCTGTTCGGCGGTCAGGTGGCGGGGGTCGATCTCGACCGCGATCTCGGCATCATCCAGCACGTCGAAGCGACGGCGGATCGCGGCCATCAGCCAGGCGAAGTCGCCCGGCGTCAGCGTATTGGGCGTGCCGCCGCCCCAGTGGACATGGGCCACGCGCATGCGCGCCGGCAGGGCTTGGGCGACCATCGCCATCTCGCGGTCCAGCAGGCGGACGTAGTCGCCGATCGGCAGGTAGGACTTGGCGACCTGGGTGTTGCAGCCGCAATACCAGCACATCGCGGCGCAGAACGGCACATGCAGGTACAGCGATATCGGCTCGGCCGGATCCAGCTCGGACAGCCATTCCCTGTAGGTGCCGTCATGGCCGGCAGCCAGGAAATAGGGCGCGGTCGGGTAGCTGGTGTAGCGTGGCACCCGGGTTTCGTGGGTGGCGATCAACGCCTGGCTGTAGCCGCTCATAATGGGGCGCACAGTAATCCCGCCCGCCCCGGCCCCGGAATGTGGCGCTATGCCGCAAGCCGGTCGACCACCTCGCCCGACAGGTCGAAGCAATAGGCGGCCAGCACGCCCCCGAACCCCGACCCTTCGTCCAGGATGCCGCCATAGGGTCCGAACCGGGCGGGCCCGTGCCCCGCCGGATCGCAGCCGGCGATGACACCGATGAAGTCGGCGAACGGCGCCTCCAGCCGGTCGACCGCCAGCGACCCGCCCCACCAGAAGGCATCCTTCTGGTCCTCCAGCGGCCGGGCATGATTGACGCCGGCATGGACGAACAGGAATTCGCCGCCCTCGGTCAGGGCGGCGCGCTTCAGCACCGCCAGGAATTCGTCATGGCCGGGATGGGCATGGATCGCCTGGCGCAGCCGCCCGGTCCAGCGGGTGGTGGCCAGCGCCCCTTCGCGGAAGGTCGCGGCCGCCTGGGCGGGATCGCCGCCATAGGCCCGCAGCGTCGCCTCGATACCCTGCGCCATCATCCAGGAGAAGACCTGGGCGGGCTCGGTGGCGAACTGCAGTTCCAGCAGCTTGCGCCACATTTCTTCCTGGGCGCCGCGCAGGAAGACGATGTCGTCGGGTTCGGCGCCGGGCAGGGTCAGGGCGATGCGGCGAAAGGCCAGCAATTCATCGATGGTGGCGGCCACGTCGCCGGCGGGCCCCAGGTAATTGCCGAGATAGACCAGCCGGTCCCCTCGCTGCAGCCGCTCGCCGAGCTGGTCGTGCAGCCGCATCAGCCGTTCGGCGTCGCCATGGATCGCGGGAATCGCCCAGATCCGGCGCGCACATCTCAGGACGGCGAATTTCTCGACGTCGAACAAGGACACCGCGCTCGCAAAAAAAAGGGCCGACAAGGATTTGTTAACCTGTCGGCCCCTTCAACGCAACAAAATGCGGTGGCCCCTGCGGCCGAAGGCCGCGATATCTGGAAAGCCTGCGGCCGAAGGCCGCGATATCCGGAAGGCAGCCTGACTGATCAGGCGGCCTTCATCAGCTTTTCCAGACGCTTGGTCGCGGCGTCCTCGTCGATGCGCTCGACCGCGGCCAGTTCGCGGGCCAGGCGATCCAGCGCCGCCTCGTAGATCTGGCGTTCGCTGTAGGACTGGTCGGGCTGGCCGGCATTGCGGTGCAGGTCGCGGACCACCTCGGCGATCGAGACGGGGTCGCCCGAATTGATCTTCGCCTCGTATTCCTGGGCCCGGCGGCTCCACATCGTGCGCTTGACGCGGGCGCGGCCCTTCAGGGTGTCCAGCGCGGCCTTCATCTTCTGCGGCGTCGACAGGCGGCGCATGCCGACCTGGCGCACTTTGGCCAGCGGCACGCGCAGGGTCATCTTGTCCTTGTCGAATTCGATGACGAACAGTTCGAGCGCGATGCCGGAAATTTCCTGCTTCTCGATCTTCAGGATGCGGCCGACGCCGTGGGTGGGATAGACCACGTAATCGTCGGGCTGGAACACTTCCTTGTCGGCGGTCTTCAGCGGCACGACCTTGGCGGCGGTCTTGGGCGCGGTGTCGACCGCGGCCGGCGCCGTGGTCACGGCCTGGACGGCGGCCGGCTTCACCTTGGCCGACTTCTCGGCGGCCTGGGCCTCGACGCCGTCTTCGCTGACGCTGGACTTCGATGCACTCGACTTTACGCTCATGGCGGCTTTTACACTCACTGTCTTCGCCGCTTTAGGCACACTCGCCGTCACGGACTTGGTCTCGGCCTTCGCCGGGGATACCTTGGCCGCGATCGCGGCTTTGGCGGGGGAAACCTGGGGGGCGGCCGGTCTGGCCGCCGGGATGTTCGCTTGCGTGGCTGACGTCTTGGTCGGGGGCGAGGTCGGGGTCGCCGTGGCCGGGGCGTTTTTCGCGACCTTCGGCGCATCCTTGGGCAGGGTCGCCTTGGGGGCGGCGGACTTGGCGGGGACCGGCTTCGATTTCGCTTGCGCGCCCTTGGGGGGCGCCGCCTTGGTGGGTGCCGCCGCCTTGGCCTGCACCGCCTTCGTGGGCGCGGGCTTGGCGACGGGCGCCACGGCCCGCGGCGTCTTGACCGGCGACGCCTTGACCTTGGGCGACGGCGCCTTCATCGGCGGCGCCTTGGGCGGTGCCGCCTTGGCCGTCTGGCGCGGCCTGGATTCTGTCGACATCTTGCTCACGGTGATTACCTCGTCACGCAAAAACCACCACCGGCAGCGGATCGGCTTGTAAAGCCCCGCTTTTTCGCCTAACGCTTTTGTCTCGCCATACTGGCGCGGTCGCGATAGCCGTTCCGCGTCATCCGCTCCGGGGCGTCCCACCTGCCAGGCCATCCGCCGCGGCGGGATGACTGTCTGCGGGGCAATCGATCCGATGAAGATCAGATTATGATCTTCATATCGGGTGTCGTTCCCGGTTCGTCAACGCGGTCGTCGTCACGAACTGTCCGGGTCTTCGCCTGAGACCGCGAGGGTGCGGCCTTCCGCAAGAATGGCGGGCGGCGATCAATGGCAAAGCAGCCATGACCATGACATGATCGTCACGTCACCACGGTCAACGCCGAATGTCGGTTGCAATCCTGACTCGGAACATTATGTTGCCGAGCCGAAACTGCTTCAAACAACAGCGACAATCATGGTTGTACGGCTGCAAAGGCGCCGTAATCAGGAAGCAGAGACTAGCATAACCAGCCTGGAAAATCCAGGGCCGTGACGCCTGATTCCAGCCCGATTCAAGGTTAAGACCCGGTAATTCCGCGCAGTTTCCTGCGGTTTGCATGGCAGACCCGCGCGTTTGGCATGTCCCGGGCCGTGGTCACCGGCTTGCCGCCCGGCCCGCCGCACGCAATAGTGCTGGCAATGGCCGCCCCCGATCTGGACCTGTTGCCCGAGTCGCCGGACGCTGCCGCGTTGGCGCGCGGTGTCGGTCGGCTGTTCGCGTCGCTGGGTGCCGCCAGCCTGACCGAGGTCGGCCTGGCCAACGGCCGGCGCGCCGACGTGATGGCGATCGACGGGGCGGGGCGGGTGACGATCGTCGAGATCAAGTCGTCGCTGGTCGATTTCCGCACCGACCAGAAATGGCCCGACTACCTCGATTATTGCGAAAGCTTTCATTTCGCCGTGTCGGCCACCTTTCCCCGCGACGTCCTGCCCGACGAGGTCGGCATCATCATCGCCGACCGGTTCGGCGGCATGGTGCTGCGGCCCGCGCCGCTGCGCCCGATGAGCCCGGCGCGGCGCAAGGCCCTGACCCTGCGCTTCGGCCTGGTCGCGGCCGAGCGGCTGCGCCGCGTGATCGACCCGGAGGGGACCCAGGCATTGATCGAGGCATCGCTGTGAGCCGGCGGGAAGAGGGGCGATCGGGGCGCATCGCCGTCGTGGTCCACCAGGAACATTCCGATCCCGGGCGGATCGGCGCGGCCCTCAGCGGGCGGGGATATGCGCTCGACATCCGCCGCCATGCCTGCGGCGATCCGTTGCCCGAGCGGCTGGACGAGTATGACGGTGTCGTGGTCTTCGGCGGCCCGATGAGCGCCAATGACGATCATCTCGACTTCATCCGCTCCGAACTGGCCTTCGTCGAGCGGGTGGCGGCGACCGATACCCGGTTCCTGGGCGTCTGCCTGGGGGCCCAGCTGATGGCCCGCGCGCGTGGCGCGCGCGTCTGCTGCCATCCCGACAAACTCTACGAGATCGGGTATGTCGAGATCACGCCGACCCAGGCCGGCCGCGACTGGTTCGACCGGCCGCTGAACGTCTATCAGTGGCACGGCGAGGGGTTCGACCTGCCCGACGACGCGGTGGCGCTGGCCTGCGGCGAGGTCTTCCGCAATCAGGCCGCCCAGTTCTCGCCCCGTAGCCTTGGGATTCAGTTCCACCCCGAGGTGACCGGCGCGATGATGCGGCGCTGGCAGGTCAAGGCCGCCCATCGCCTGGTCGAGCCGGGCGCGCAGGCCGCCGAGGCGCAGTGCCGCGACTGGGTCCGCCACGACGCGGCACTGGCGCATTGGCTGGAAGGGTTTCTCGACCGCTGGCTGGCGACCTGAAGAATCATCGGCGAGGCGGCCGCCGGCGCAGCGGTTTCTGCGATTGAGAATGAGTGGCGTCGGAAATGTCAAAGCCCGTCGTCGCTTCGTGGCAAAAGCTTTGACAGCGGGGGTTCGGTGGCTAGTATCCCGACCGATCGGCCGGGGTATACGCCTGAAAGCGGCCGAACTCTGCTTTCCGGGGGTATCTCAAACACCATGGCTCAAGTGGAACGCCCACTCTCGCCGCATCTGCAGATCTATCGTCTGCCGCTGACGGCCAAGATGTCGATCACCCACCGCATCACCGGCGTGGGTCTGGGCATCGGCACGCTGGTCCTGACCTGGTGGCTGATCGCCGCCGCGATGGGCCCCGAGGCCTACGCGACCTTCGTCAAGTGGGTCCCCGGCTTCTGGCTCGGCAAGCTGGTCCTGTTCGGCTTCACCGTCGCCTTCTTCGTGCATTTCTGCAACGGCATCCGGCATCTCTACTGGGACACCGGCCGCGGTTTCCTGCCGCAGGAATCGGCCAAGTCGGACGTCGTCGTGCTGGTCTGCGCCGGCATCCTGACCGTCCTGACCTGGGTCGTCGCCTTCGTGCTGATGGGTAGGGCGTAAACATGGGCAAGAGCAATTCGGCGCTGCGCAACCCGCTGGGCCGCGTCCGCGGCCTGGGGTCGGCCAAGGACGGCACGCATCACTGGTTCCTGCAGCGCGTCACCTCGATCGCGCTGATCCCGCTGACCATCCTGTTCCTGGCGGCGATCTTCAGCCTGGTCGGTGCCGACTGGGCCCAGGTGCGCACCGCCTTCCACAACCCGTTCGTCGCCATGCTGGGCCTGCTGACCGTCGGCAGCCTGTTCTGGCACTTCAAGCTCGGCATCCAGGTCGTCATCGAGGATTACGTCCACGGCGAAGCGGCCAAGCTGCTTACCCTGTTCGCCGTCAACGGCGCGATCTACGTGGTGGGCCTGGCCGCCATGCTGTCGATCGTCAAGATGTTCCTGGGAGACTGATGATGGCCGCGGCATATCCGATTACCGAACATATCTATGACGTCGTGGTCGTGGGCGCCGGCGGCGCCGGCCTGCGCGCGACGATGGGCATGGCCGCCGCCGGCCTGAAGACCGCCTGCATCACCAAGGTGTTCCCGACCCGCAGCCATACCGTGGCCGCGCAGGGCGGCATCTCGGCGGCGCTGGGCAACATGGGTGCCGACGACTGGCGCTGGCACATGTACGACACCGTCAAGGGCGCCGACTGGCTGGGCGACCAGGACGCCATCGAATACATGTGCCGCGAAGCGGTGCCCGCCGTGCTGGAACTCGAGCATTTCGGCGTGCCGTTCAGCCGCACCGAGGAAGGCAAGATCTACCAGCGCGCCTTCGGCGGCATGACCAAGGAATTCGGCAAGGAGCCGGCCCAGCGCACCTGCGCCGCCGCCGACCGTACCGGCCATGCGATCCTGCATACGCTGTACCAGCAGTCGCTGAAGTACGAATCCGAATTCTTCATCGAATACTACGCCCTCGACCTGATCATGGACGAAGAGGGTGTCTGCCGCGGCGTGATGGCCTGGGACCTGTCGACGGGCCAGATCCATCGCTTCCGCGCCCAGATGGTGGTGCTGGCGACCGGCGGCTACGGCCGCGCGTATTTCTCGTGCACCTCGGCCCATACCTGCACCGGCGACGGCGGGGCGATGGTGCTGCGGGCCGGCCTGCCGCTGCAGGACATGGAATTCGTCCAGTTCCATCCGACCGGCATCTACGGCGCCGGCTGCCTGATCACCGAGGGCGTGCGCGGCGAGGGCGGCTATCTCGTCAACTCGAAGGGCGAGCGCTTCATGGAGCGTTACGCGCCGTCGGCCAAGGACCTGGCCTCGCGCGACGTCGTCAGCCGCGCGATGACCATCGAGATCCGCGAAGGCCGCGGCGTCGGGCCCAAGCAGGACCACATCTACCTGCATCTCGACCATCTCGACCCCAAGATCATCCACGAGCGCCTGCCCGGCATCTCGGAATCGGCCCGCATCTTCGCCGGCGTCGACGTCAACAAGCAGCCGATCCCGGTGCTGCCGACCGTGCACTACAACATGGGCGGCATCCCGACGAACTATCACGGCGAGGTGCTGACGCTGAAGGACGGCAACCCCGATACCGTGGTGCCCGGCCTGATGGCGATCGGCGAGGCCGCCTGCGTGTCGGTCCACGGCGCCAACCGCCTCGGCTCGAACTCGCTGATCGATCTGGTCGTGTTCGGCCGCGCCGCCGCGATCCGCGCCAAGGAAGTCGTCAAGGCCGGCGCCCGGCACAAGCCGATGCCGGCCTCGGCCGACGACTTCACGCTGGGCCGCCTGGACCATTTCCGCAATGCCAAGGGCGCCACGGCCACCGCCAAGATCCGCGATGCCATGCAGCGCACCATGCAGACCAACTGCGCGGTGTTCCGCACCGGCGACGTGCTGCATGAAGGTGTCAAGCTGATCGACCAGGTGTTCCAGTCGATGTCCGATATCGGCGTCACCGATCGCGGCATGGTGTGGAATTCGGACCTGGTCGAGACGCTCGAGCTCGACAACCTGATCGGCCAGGCCGTCGTCACCATGCATGGCGCGGCCAACCGCGAGGAAAGCCGCGGCGCCCATGCGCGCGAGGATTTCGCCAATCGCGACGACGAAAACTGGATGAAGCACACGCTGGCCTGGTTCAGCGAAAAGGGCAAGGTGACGCTGGATTACCGGCCGGTGCATACCTACACCCTGACCAACGACATCCAGTACATCCCGCCGAAGGCGCGCGTTTACTGACCTGCGCGGACCCAAGCGACAAAGGAAGATAATCATGGTCGAGTTTGCGTTGCCGCGTAACAGTCAGGTCAAGACCGGCAAGACGTTCAAGGCGCCGGCGGGCGCCAAGAAGGTCAAGACCTTCCGCGTCTACCGCTGGAATCCCGACGACGGGCAGAACCCGCATATCGACAGCTACGAGATCGATCTGGACGATTGCGCCCCGATGGTTCTCGATGCGCTGATCAAGATCAAGAACGAGATCGATCCGACGCTGACCTTCCGGCGTTCCTGCCGCGAGGGCATCTGCGGTTCCTGCGCGATGAACATCGACGGGACCAACACGCTCGCCTGCACCAAGGCGATCGAGGATGTCGACGGCGACGTCAAGATCTATCCCCTGCCGCATATGCCGGTCATCAAGGACCTGGTCCCTGACCTGACCCATTTCTATGCGCAGTACGCCTCGATCAAGCCGTGGATGCAGACCCAGTCGCCGGCCCCGGCCCGCGAACGCCTGCAGTCCAAGGAAGACCGCGACAAGATCGACGGGCTGTACGAGTGCATCCTGTGCGCCTGCTGCTCGACCTCGTGCCCCAGCTACTGGTGGAACGGCGACCGTTATCTGGGACCGGCCATCCTGCTGCAGGCCTATCGCTGGATCGTCGACAGCCGCGACGAGATGACGGGCGAGCGCCTCGACAACCTCGAGGATCCGTTCCGCCTGTATCGCTGCCACACGATCATGAACTGTGCCAAGACCTGCCCCAAGGGGCTGAACCCGGCCAAGGCGATCGCCGAGATCAAGAAGCTGATGGTCGAACGCCGGGTCTGATCCCGGATCGATCTTTCGCCCGATGAAAGGGGGATGGCGCAGGCCATCCCCCTTTTTTTCGCTACGGGTTCTTCTTCACGTCGTCATCCATGCGGTATAAGCCATCGAAATCCTTGGGGGGATGCACCGATGCGCCTGGTATCCGCACTGCTGCTGGCTTTGAGCCTGGCTGCCGCCACCGCCGCCGGGTCCGCCCGGGCCGCCGGCTCGACCGAGACGGCGACCATCCAGGCCTTCGATGCCGTGCGCGGCAAGCCGCCGCAGCTGCGCGCCTTCCTGGAACGGTTTCCCAAGGGCGGCGACCTGCACAACCACCTCAGCGGCGCGATCTATGCCGAAAGCTTCATCGGCTGGGGGGCGCAGGACGGGCTGTGCGTCACGCTGGCGACGATGACGCTGACCATGCCGCCCTGTGCGGTCATGACGACCCGCCCGCTCAGCGATGCGTTGATCGACCAGACGTTCTACGACCGGCTGGTCGACGCCTTCTCTATCCGGTCGTTCGTGCCGACGCCGGTGATCCCGACGCTGCATGATCAGTTCTTCATCACCTTCGGCCGCTTCGGGGCGGCGACTGACGGCCGGTTCGCCGACATGCTGGTCGAGGTGGCGCAGCGCAATGCGGCCCAGTCGAACTACTACCTGGAACTGATGCAGACGCTGGGTGGCAGCACCGCCAGCCGCCTGGCCGGCCAGGTGGGGGATACCGACAGCTTCGCCGTGCTGGAACAGCGGCTGGAGGCCGCGGGGCTCTACAACCAGGTGGCAATCGAGACCGTGGTGCTGAACGATGCGCTGACGGCGATGCGGGCGAAGATGGGCTGCTTCTCGACGATGCCCCAGCCGGGCTGCGACGTCACCATCCGCTTCATTGCCCAGATCAACCGCAATGCCGCGCCCAACCAGGTCTTCGCCCAGATCGCGCTGGGGATGAAGCTGGCGCTGACCGACCCGCGTGTCGTCGGCATCAATCTGGTCGCGCCCGAGGATTACCTGGTCGCCCGCCGCGACTATTCCCTGCACATGCAGATGATCAAGTTCCTGACCCAGCGGCTGGGGCCGGCACCGGTGTCGCTGCATGCCGGCGAACTGACGGGCGGGCTGGTCCCGCCGGCCGACCTGAAATTCCATATCCGCGATGCCGTGGAAGTGGCCGGCGCCCGCCGCATCGGCCATGGCAT
>Ga0222420_100726_pt1 | contig 12251 bp, 8 predicted proteins | sample 3A2ome_FD_182470 | JGI IMG/M metagenome (GOLD analysis project Ga0222420, IMG submission 182470) | Enriched microbial communities from leaf-cutter ant dump, University of Wisconsin, Madison, United States - 3A200A (version 2) | ecosystem: Environmental > Terrestrial > Nest > Insects nest > Nest...
CCTGTGGCGGCCGGATGGGTTTGCGGGACATCCTTACCTCGAATCCTTCTAGCATTTCCCGATCACAGGGATTCGCCGACTTGTTTTCCTTGACGGCTCTTCATTTCTCCAGAAGATTCAAAGCTAGTCAACGGAGTTCTAGGAGTGGCTTTGATATGGCCGACCTGAGAAGACGGCCATGGACCGACGCGGACAACCGCGCTTTGATCGATCTGTGGCCCAGAGTAGGCAGCATCGTGCTGATAGCACTCGACCTCGAAAGGTCGAGTTCTTCCGTGCAGACGCAGGCAAGCCGCCTTGGCTTGCCTCGGCGCACGGAAGGCAACGAGCGCCATCGGAGAAAATGGACTCCGGAAGACATCGCAAGGCTTGAATCCTCTGTGGAATCAAGGACTGGCGATGACGGGAGCATTCCCATCATCGAGATCGCGGAAGACGTCGGCAGGAGCATTGACGCCGTATCCGCCAAGCTTTCCGAGACGATGGGCGGGGAGGAGACCCTCTTCGCCTCGATCAAGGTGACAAAGCGAAAGTTCCAGGCCGTCGCCGTCCAGCCGGCCAAGGCCGAAACCGACCCCCGCAAGGTCGGCAAGAAGAGGCCCTGCATGTGCTGCCAGAAAATTTTCTGGTCGGAGGGAGCCCACAATCGGCTTTGCGCGGCATGCAAGAAAAACGACGAATCCGACTGGGATTGGTGAGAATCACGAAAACTTGCAACGAATCCTTTGCCAATTACGGCACAAAGAAAAGGCGCCGCTGGAGAAATCCGGCGGCGCCTTTTCTTTAAGGATTCGATCCAAGTGTAGCTTTGCGGCAACAATTCGCCGCTCAGGCGGCGTATCGGAATCCCAAAACATGGTCCAGGGCAGCCCAGACGTCTTCCTTGGTCTCGTAGTCGTTGGCTATGTGGTTGTCGAAGCCGTTCACCGGCATCGGGCGTTCGCCGGGATGACGGTCCTCTCCGTACGGCTCGAAGTGAAGGCTCCCGCGCGTGACGACAAGCGTCTGCGGGAAAAAGCGTGACATAACCTCCAGCTCGAACGGATAGCGGATGTCGTCCACCACGACCCGCTGGCCTTCCTCGAGCAGGGAAGCCGTCTTGGCGGCGGCGATGTTGGCCCAAAGGAGATGGGTGTGCATGTTACGCCACTCGTCGCCGAGGGTCATCATCAGGCGGCGCGAGGACGTTCCGCCCAGTTCTGCGATGGGTTCCTCCTTCAGGTCTCCCTCGACATGCCTTTCGATCTGGTCTTCCGGAATCCCCGCGTCCCGCAGCAGGCTGCGGACCATGTTTTTCAACGGATCCGCCATCTTCACCCGAACGAAGCCATGGACGGACATGAGATGTTCCGCGAGCGTGCTCTTTCCGGAATATTTCAGGCCATGGATCAGTATGACGTCTTTCATGGTTCACCTCGTGAAGCTGGGTGGGGCAAATCTTGCGGGGGCGGGCGCTGGCCGCGCCGGCTGAGAGGAAGCCGATGGATCGCGCGGCGGAGAAGGCCTCTGCAGCACCTGTCCGTTGCCTGGCCTGCGCGTGGGGGGCACGGGAATAGGCGTGTGCAGCGGATAGGCGGGCTTCGGCGGCTCCTGTCGGGGAGCGGCCGCTGGAGGGCGCGGAGAAGGGGCGGCCGGAGCCGAGGGCTTCGGCGGCGGCGCCGTCGGCGGGGGAGCCGGCCGAGGCGGCGGTACGGCTGCTGGCGGAGAGGGTCGTACGGCTTCCGTGACAGGTGGCTGTACGGCCGCCTCCACGCGGACCGCATGCACGGGCGAGGGGGCGGCTACGGGATGCGTGGAATGCGTCGCATACCCTCTGGGAGGCGGCAGCGCCGCAGGAGGAGGCAAATCTTCGGATTCGTCGAGGTCGTCCAGGGGGTCGGGACCCGTATCCGCGTCGGCGGCAACGAGTTCAGGATAGTCGTCCTCCGGCTCCGGGGATGCGGGAGTTTCATCCCTGGCTTCGGATGCTGACTGGGCATTGGGCACGTGAATGCTCTTGCCGTTAGCCTCATCCGGTACGTCGTCGATCCAGGCAGGTTCGGCGGACGGACCTGCGTCCACGCCTGCGGCTTCATGTCCGGCTTCGCCGTCATCTTCGTCGAGGTCCTCATAGCCGACAGCTTTCGCTGAAGATTTTGCGGTGTCCGGCACGTCCTCTTCGGCGTCCAGGTCTTCCATGTCTCCCGCTACCGGAGCCCTGAGAGGGGTAGACGAAGGATGGGGCGCGGCCGTAACGGAAACCGCAGGCTTTCCCGCGGCCGTTGGCGCGGCTTCGGCCTCGCCGGCCGTCGCGAGCTTTTCCCATGCAGCGCGGAAGAGGGCCTTCCGCCAGGCGTTCTTGCCCCTGTCGCTCGCGTAGGGATTGGATTTGCGGCCCTGCTGGAACAGGCTTTCCGCCTGGGAAACGATCTCTTCCGCTTCCTGCATGCGTGAAGGCGGTACGTCGACTCCACAAAGGTCGGGCGAATCCGTGGAAGCCGCGGTCGGCGAATCCCCTCGCTCCGGAACCGCGGCCTGACGATGGACGGCCGCGGTGCCATCCGATCCGGCCAAAGGCATGGAAGGCTCGGCGGCTGCCTCGGAAACGGCCTCCGGCTGAATGGCAGGCCCCTTCGTCTGGCCGGCATCCCCCTGCTGTCCAGCGGCGCGGGTGGATGCGGTAAGGCGCGCCATGTCCATGGCGGCGGCCCCGAGGTCGTTCCCGAGGGCTTCGACCGCCCGGGACCGGGCTTCGGCCTCGATAGCGTCGGCTTCTGCACGCAGCTCGAAAGCCCTGCGCACAGCGGCCTCCGCGGCGCGCACTATCTCCGAGGCGGGAATTGCTCCGATGGACATGACCCCTGGGACCGCCTCAGTTCACGCTGGAAGCAGCAAGAAAGGATTCGAGGTCGCTCGGCAGGCCAAGGGCGGAATAGAACTGTCCGTCGTTGGCCGTGTAGCCAAGGAAGGGGGTCCGGTCGATGCCGAACTTGCGGGCGAAGTCCATGTTCATGGTGAGGAACTCGCCCGCCTTCTCCCATTCCTTGGACTTCTGGTCGACTTCCAGCTTGAGGTTCGTCCCTGCGTCGGTGTCGAGCCAGGTACGGGCCGGAAGCGGCCGCGAAAGAAGGTCCTTCGCGAGGGGTTCGCTGCCCTGCAGGCCGGCGATGAGGATCACCCGGACCTTGATCTTCTTGTCGTAGACCAGCGGACGCAGGAAATCCCATGCCTTGTGGCAGTAGGGACACTGGGGATCGGCGACCATCCAGAGCGTGGCTGGCGCGTTGCGGGTTCCAACCTCGAAATACGGGGTTTTCTCCGCCGAAGCGAGGAAGTCCGCCTTGTCGATCTTGCTGACCCAAAGCTCCGAAGGATTGCCCTTGGCTCCGGCGACTGGACCTTCTGCGGCGGGCAGCTTCGCTTCGGCTGGTTTTTCCTGCGGGACGGCGGCGGCGGGAACATCAGGCGTCACCGTTTCGTCGGACGGAGCCGGCAGCGCGTCGGAAGGCTGCGGAGCGGAGACGGGCGGGGCCGGAACCTCGGAAGGCGCGTCCACGGAACTGTCGGGATTGGTTTCCTCTACCAGGGCGCCTGCGGCGGGGGCCGGGTCGGCTTCGATCTTGGAGCCGTTGACGGTCGCCGCGCCGAGGTCCGCCGCCGCCGCGTCGAACCGGGCGCGCATCTCGCCGATCTGGATGCCTGTCACGTTGGTGCCGCCGGTCTTGAACAGGATGCCTCCGATGACGTGCTTGCCGTCGGGAGCTACGTAGAAAGTCTGCATCTTGCCGTTTGCGCTTTCCCCTAGGTAGCCGCGGAGGCCGCCCTCCTCGCCGAGATAGGTGAGCTTCACGCCCTGGGACTGGAGCCAGTAGACGACTGGGGGGACCTTGCTTTCGCGTTCCGCCAAAGGATTGGTTTCAGCCGCCAGCGCCGGGGTGGTGGCCACGAGCAAGGCAAGGATCGCGAAACGGCTAAGGAATTTCATGTCACATCTCCGGTCAGGTCTTGGATTGTGCTCCGATCCTTCGGGGTCGGTCAACTGATTGCGCATGAATCCTTGGGGTTAAAAAAGGATTCGCGGTCAGCGCCGGCGGAGCGGATCCGCCGGCCTTCCGGGAGGGGCGTTCCCCCGCGCCTTTCCGCCAGGCGGCGCGGATTTGCGCATCGAATCGGGGAACACGGAATTCTTGCATTCGGGATAGGCGTCGCAGGACAGGAACGTCTTGCCCTTGTTGTCTCCCTTGCCGATCGTGCGGGTCACCATGTGGCCCTTTCCGCACGCCGCGCAAAGCTGGCCATGCCCTTCCATCTTCGGGGACTTGTCCTCCGGCCATTTGACGTAGTTGCAGGACGAGGGGTCTCCCTTTCTCCAGTTGTCGCAGGACAGGAACGTCTTGCCCTTGTTGTCCCCCTTTTGGATCATCCGGGTCACGAGCTTGCCCTTGCCGCATTTCGGGCAGGTCTGGCCGTCGCCCTCCATCGCCGGAACGGCCTTCTTCGGGCCGCTGTCGGGCCAGGCCGAATAGCTGCAGGAATTCGGGTCGTCCTTCTTCCAGCCGTCGCAGGAAAGGAAGCGTTTCCCCTTGTTGTCGCCTTTCTGGACGACGCGCGTCAGGAGGCGGCCCTTGCCGCATTGGGGGCAGGTCTGGCCGTGTCCTTCAAGGGGTTCGACCGACACGCCCTTGATCGAGACCGAGCTTTCCTTGCCGCGGCCGATCATGCGCGAAAGAGTCTTGAGCAGGACCTCCATGAACTGCTGCTGGGACGCCTCGCCCTTGGCGATCTTCGAGAGCTGCGCCTCCCATATCGCGGTCAGGCCCGGGCTAGTGACTTCGTCCGGGAGGGCGTCGATGACGGACTTGCCCTCCTGGGTCGAAACGATCTTGTTCTTTCCCTTGCGCGACAGGAAGTTCCGCTTGATCAAGGTTTCTATGATGCTTGCCCGGGTCGCCTCGGTGCCTATGCCGTCGTTTTCCTTGAGGCGCTTCTTCACTTCCGGGTCCGTCACGAACTTGTGTACGTTCGTCATGGCCGCGATGAGCGTGCCGTCCGTGAAATGGGCCGGAGGCTGGGTGCGCTTCGCTGCGACCTCTCCCTTGTCGGCCGTTACCGGATCGCCCTTCGCCATCGTGGGGAGGGCCTGGTCGCTTTCCTTGTCCTCGTCCTCGTCAACCTCGTCGGCGCCGTAGACGGCCTTCCAGCCGGTCGCGGTGACCTGCCTTCCGGTCGCCTTGAAACGCTCGCCCTCCACGGCGACGACCGCCGTAAGCGACTTCCAGGTGAAATCGGGGTGAAACTGGGCGATGAAGGCCTTCGCGATCATGTCGAAGACGCGACGCTCCGTCGGATTCATCCGTTCGAGCTTGGCCGCGGTGAATTCCGAAGTCGGGATGATTCCGTGGTGGTCGGAAACCTTCGAGTCGTCCCAGGCCTTCGAACGGATCTTCATGTCCGCGCGCTGCGCGGCGTCTCCGACTCCGGAAACCCCTTTCAAGGCGGCCATGATGCCCGGAGCCTCGTCCTTCAGGATGCTGGTGGGCAGATGGCGGCTGTCCGAACGGGGATAGGTGGTCGCCTTATGCGTCTCGTAGAGGGACTGCGCCACTTCCAGCGTCTGCTGCGCGGTCAGTCCGAGCTTGCTGGAGCATTCCTGCTGCAGGGCCGACAGGGAGTAGGGCAGGGGCGGCGCCTTCGACTTGTTCGTCGAGGCGAAGGACTCGACCTTGCCTGCCTTGCCTGCGACCTTGGCGACGATGGCGTCGGCGACCTTCCTGTCGATCAGCCTGCCCTCGGAATCGACACCCTCGTGGTCCTCGGGGATGATCCAGTCCGCCTTGAAGGTTCCGTTGGCGTGGATGAAATACCCCGACGGCAGGTAGTGGTCGGTCGGCTTGAACTTTTCGATCTCCCTGTCCCGGTCGACCACCAGCTTCAAGGTCGGAGTCTGCACCCGGCCGACGGAAATGAGCATGTTCGCGCCGCCATTGCGGGCGAGGATCGTGTAAAGCCGGGTCAGGTTGAGGCCGTGCAGCCAGTCGGCGCGCTGGCGCAGCACGGCCGCGATCGACAGGTTCTGCTTGTCCTTGTTCGGGAAAATGCCGTTGACCGCGGCCACCATGTCCTTTTCGGCCATGGACGACACCCACATGCGCTTGGTGTTGGCGGCGAAAGGATCCCACCCCATTTCCTCGAGAAGCTCGTCTACAAGCAGCTGGCCCTCGCGTTCGGCGTCGCCCACGTTGACGACGGTCTTGGTGGATTTGAGCAACCCCTTGATGACGGAGAGGTGGGCGCTCTTGTCCTTGTGCGGCGAACGCCGCCAGCGGTCCGGAACGATCGGAAGGTCGTCCATCCTCCAGGATTTGAAACGGGAGTCGTATTCGTCCGGATTGGCAAGCTCGTACATGTGGCCGAAAAGCCAGGTGACGGAATCGTCGCCGACGGTCCAGAACCCGTTGCCCTTGGACGCCTTCACCCCGAGGATCGACGCCCTCGCCTTGGCTGTCGCTTCGGCTAGCGATGGCTTCTCGGCGATGAAGAGATGGTTTGGCAAGGATTCGCTCCAGTTCAACGCCAGTCAGGTTGGCCGTGACGGGCCTTCTCGTCAAGGATTCAATGGCGAGCCACCTTCCGAGAAACCGTCGCCGTTAAGGATTCTAGCTACCTTCTCGGGCCGAATCCACGCCCTTGATGCCCGAAGCCGCGGGGCGGGGCGGCCGCCGGAGCGGCCTTCGGCGGAGCGTCGAAATGCAGGGGGAAATTCGCTGACAGGATGGCTTCAAGGGCGTCCTCAAGCCTTTCGGGAGGAATTCTCGCGGAACGGTAGATGCCTTGAGGCCTGAACGGGCCAATCCGGTCGGAGAGGGCCTCCTCGATCGGCTTGCCCTCCTGGCCTCTCGGGACATCGGCCGCGTAGACCCGGCCGTCTGGCCTGACGACGAGGCCAGAGACACGGTCGGCCGGCTTGGAGAAGAGAACCTTGCCGGAACGCAGGATCGAAGCCGCGTCGGCCGCGGTCGTCGCTTTCGACGAGCGGTCAAACAGCGCCTTGCGCCCGCGGCGGTTGACGAGCACGGAGCGGAGCCTGCGTCCGTCGGGGGTCCTGTACGCCACCATCGATCCGGCCTGCACCTCGGTGGCGATGGCCACGGCCTTGACGAGGTTGCCGTCGAGAAAGACCCGCCTCTCCTTGACGAGGCCCCGCGGCGCGGAGTCGAAGGGCGACAGGTCGGGCTGGGGAATCGAGCCGGGCCGGGGGCGATGGATTTCATATGCCGGATCCCGCGACAGGGTCGCCAGCGAAATCTCCTTCGCATGGGCCTCGCCGGGTACCGCGAACCGAACGGACCAGCGTCCGGGAAGGTGCAGCTCGTCGGCGTCAGGAGGCCTCACGTCGACGATGACCGCCACTTTCTGTTCGTTGTCCTCACCGGGAACCGTCATCGTCATTCCAGGCTGCGTCCCCTTGATCGTTTCAAGCAGGCTGGAGAGGCGCGCATCGGCCGCCTTGACGGCGTTGGGACCCGAGCTTGCCAATGCCGAATCCACGGAAATGAAGCGTCCTGCAAGCGAGCCGAGCAGCACCTTGCGCCGGGATGCGCGGATCGCCTTCGCCTCGGCTTCGAAAAACGGCCCGGCGGCGTTGCCGCTCGAGGCTCCGAGCCTTTTGCGGGCCGCCTGAACCATCTCGGCGACGCGGGCGGCGGCGAGCGGCGAGCGTTCGACGGTTCCCTCCATCGTGACGAGGTCTACGGCCCTTCCAAACACGGGGCCGTCCGCCGGGTCGCCGGCCTCGTAGGGTTCACGGGAGACTTCGGTCCATACGCCTTCCATTTCGCGCAGCCCTCTGGGGGTCCGCCCTTTGGCCTTCATGCCGGCGACGGCGTCCTCGTACTCCGAAACCAGCCTCGCGAAGAGCGTGTCCTGCTCGTCGGAAGGAAGAAGGCAAAGCCTCTGCAGCAGCTTGTTGACGAAATAGAGTTCCTGTGCGGCCGCCTCGGGGTCGACGCGCATCGCGATGCACATCCTCTCCGCCAGCCGGGGCTGGTCTTCGAGGATTCTCTGCGCGACCTCGTTCCCAACGCCGTCTATGATGTCCGGAACGTTCATGGCCGAGGCGTTCTCGGCGTTTGCGGAGACGTTGGCCGAGAGGGACGCCACCTTCCTGTTCTCCATCGCCATGATGCGCATCTGCAAAGGCAGCCCCGTGCACAGCGTCTCGAAGCCGGGCACCGATACCTGTCCGCGCCGGTTGACCCGCCCCCAGAACTGGACGCGCTCCACCACGTTCGCGGGTATCTGAAGCTCGATCATCCTCCTGCGGCGGCGGTCGGAGACCTTTTCGGATGCGTGAAGGGAAAGTCCCGTCGAGGCGGCCCGCGTAATCACAAGCGCGTCCGTGTCGCCGCTGTTGAACGCCACGATCGTGCGGTTCCGGTCGGCGGCCTTCATGGCCTCGTAAACCCCGCCCGTAACGCGCATCTTGCGCGCGGAAATCTCGTCGGCGACCCATGGCTTCGGGATAAGTCCCTCGGCGTGAAGCCTGGCTCCCTCCGCCTCGATGCGGTCGCGGATGTCGTCGATCGGCGAAAGGGGCAGGTCGGGAAAGGCTTCGATGATGCGTTTGATCGCCTCCGCCTCGGCAACGCAGAACGGGTCGTCGACCGGAACCTTTTCGGGATCGTCCTTTCCCCGGCGGACCGACATCTGCATGATGCGGTCCAGCATCATCGAGAGGGCCGCCCTGAAATCAGGGGGCTGCGCCCCTTCCTCGGCGCCTTCGTCATCGGCGGCGTCCTCGCCTGAAGCCTCGCCTTCCTCGGCCAGGGACCGCATAAGGGCCTCCATCGTGGATTCGATCACGACCACCGGCTTCTCTCCCGCCAGCAGGGAGGAAACGCAGCGGTCGACGCACAGGTCGACGCTCAACGCCGTGACGAACTGCCTGATGATGGCCGACAGCCGGGAGCCGAAGTTCGCGGAGTACCATTTCTCCCGCGATGCCTTGCCGCCCGCCTCCTGCGCGTTCTCGTTCCTTGTCTCGATTTCGTCGTCGACGAGCCTGGACAGCTTCGCCATGCGGGCGAGCACCGGAGCGAGCGCGTCGGCCGTGGCCCGGTTCCTTTCGCGACGTGAGTCGTCAACCACGACCTCGATGGAAAGTCCCGAGAGGTCGTGCTCGCGGCGCACGAGGACCCCGTCCTCCGAGAGGTACTGGGAAAGGGCCTCGGCCAGCTCTATGCCGCCGGCGGCCAGCATGTCGGCGGAATCCTCCATGGTCAGGGAAGGAGGCAGGACGCCCCGGTAAGCCAGCAGTCCCGACGCCCGCCGGGCGAAGGTCGCGGACGACCTGACGATGCCGTAGGCCCCGGCCGTGGCCGCGTCGATCACCTTTTGCTGGTTGGAATCGCCGCCGGCGTTGTGGGTCTCGTCGAGCAGGACGAACGCGCCGTCGGCCGCAGCCTCGAGGAAGGCCGCCTTGGCTGAACCGGCCCGGTTGAACTGGCTGTAAGTGGCGAAGAGCGAACCGAAGCCTTCCGGCATGGCGCATGCCTTGACCTGCCGGGCGATCTCGGAGTCCTTCCAGGACTCGAAAAGGAGCTTCCCGTCCGTGACGTCGATGATCTTCGATCCCGCGTTCAGAAGGAACGGCACGCCCAGCCTGGAATCAGCCCCGATGTCCCTGACGTCGCGCCAGATATCGGAAAACAGGTTCGCCTTTTCCGTGACGAAGATAATGCGTTTCCCGGCCACCGCGGCGGCAAGCATGAGCGCGGCGACGACCCGCCCTTTCCCGAGGCCCGTTTGGTCGGCGAGGATCGGCGCGCGGTTGCGCTCAAGCGCGTCCAGCATGACCGCGACCGCGTCGATCTGCTCGGGGGAAAGTGCACGCTCAAGTTCATGAAGCGTCATGTCCAGCCGCTTCGCCACGAAGTCGTCGATCGGACCATGTGAAGCGACCACCCGCTCCAGCGCCTTCCTGGTGGAGTCGGCAAGGTTCACCGGCACCATGGCGATGGGGTTCCCGAGCCGGGAACCCGGAACGTACCTGACCTGGTAGAGGTTCGGCGCGTCGGAATGGAGCCTCACAAGATCGGCCGAGCCTGTCTCTATCGGACTCGGCCGACGGGAGGCTGCGAACGGGGACGCGCCGAGAACCTTCATCCTCGTCGAGGCAAAGGCCATCTCCCGGGCGGCCATGCGTGGAAACGCGGCCCGGATCTCGCGCATCTTGAAGGTTCCGCCGTCGCGGGCCCACAGGGTCCGCTTACCCGACATCTGTACGAATCCCGCGGACGAAAGGGCGTCCGCCTCGGCGCTGGTCAGCAGCGAAGCCCCCTGGATCACGAGAGCGGGTTCGCCCGGCGAGTCCTCGAATGAGGCCAGCCGGATTTCGAATCCTTCCTTGCCGAGGTCGACCCATGTCGTCGTTTCGGGTCCCGCCATGTCAATTCCCCTGAATCCTGCTCTCAGGAAAGATTACAGCCCATCACGGCAAGTGTAACCATCGGCGCGGCCTGCCGAAACGCGGGCGCCAACGAAAAAGGCGGGCCGAAGCCCGCCTTTGGCGTCAGGTTAACCCCTGTCTATCAGGACGGGGTCAGGCCGCCGGAGTGGTCCGGCTCGCCGAACGGGATTTCGTCGTCATGCGACGATTCCTGGGCGGGCTGGCTCTGCTGCGCGCCGTTGGTGAAGCGGGCGCGGGCGGCTTCGCCGCGGGCGGCAGCCAAGGACTCGAACACGTTCCTGACCTTCTCGGGAAGGTTCGGAGTGACGAGTTCGTCCCTCATGTAGATCGGACCGAAGCCCGTCTTGCGGAGGGTCTTGGTCGCGAACCAGCGGGCGGTCGGGTCGGCGGCGCGCTTCACGATCATCGAGCCGGCGGCGTAGCCGTTCGTCATCAGGAAGCCTTCGCCGTTGTTCTTGCGGGTCGGCGCGTAGCCATTCTCGCGGTCCTCGGACGGAATCTGGAAGCTCTCGGCGTCGTCGCGGCCCTTGCCACGCTTCGACGGCAGGGATTCCTTGCCGGTGGTGTAGCGCGAAAGCGGGATCAGCTCGACCGTGTAGCCGGTCTCGGTGGCCGCCTGGTTGATGAGGTTGACCCAGCCCTTGTTGGACTCGTCGGCGAGCCAGCGCTCGACGCTGACTGCGGGTTCCTCGTAGCCCTCGCCGCCTTCCTTGTACGCCGGGTAGACCAGGCGGGTATGGATTTCCGGAACCTTACCTTCGTCGAAGGAGTCGTTCGTGACGAAGCGCATCAGCGCCAGAGGCTGGCCGTCGCCCTGCTCGAGGTTCTCCTTCAGCATCTCGGTCGCGGCGGCCTTGAACGAAGCCATGTCGTTGAAGGTCACTGCGCGGTCCGGCGAGGCCGTGAAGCGAATCTGGCGGTACTTGCGCTCGTTGTCGCGGACGTCGTAACGCTCGGACTCGACCGTGACCAGGTTGTTGGTCAGGCAACGCTCCTGGGCGTTCGTGTTGTCGCGCTGCGCCACGTGAAGCCAGTTGACGACGACGGTGTCGGTGCGGCTGTCGAGGTAGGCCCTCTCCAGGATGACGGTCGGCCACTGGCCCATCGGCAGCGAGGCGCCCTTGCGCTTGCCCGGCTGCAGGTCGAAGATCTCCATCGGGGTGTATTCACCCGAGAGGTTGCGCGGCTTCATCTTGATCTTGACCGAGGTCAGCGGCGAGCCGTAGTGCTCGTCGGTGTCCGGAACGTTCAGGTTGAACTCGGCCTTCATGCCGAACGCATCCTCGAGGAGGTACGCGATGGCGTAGTCCTCTGCCGGGTTTGCGGTCTTCTTCGACGGGTCTGCGAGATGCACCTCGGCGATCATGACCGCCACGCTCTCACTGCCGCCAGAGAACTGCTGGCGGGGCTTCTTCACGCTTCCAAAATCCAATGCCATGTTACGACCTTTCCAAAAATGTCACTCGTCGCTTCGGTTTCTATGCTTCTCTTCGGTTTCGTCGTCTGTTTCGGTGTCTTCGTCGATCTCGAAGGAAGGTCGGGCATCACCCTGCTCGAAGGATTCACTTCCGCCAAGCAAGAGACAAAGAAAATGAAAAAGGATTCGTTCGAGGATTTCCAGCCCCCATCGAACGAATCCTTGAAATCAATTGTGGCGGTTCACGGGCCGTAGAAGCAGAAGGTCTGCGCCAGCGCCTGGCGGGACGTTCCCGGGACCGCCGGAAGGCCTTTCCACTTGACCGTCCAGGTGCTGCCGTTGTCGACGGCGTAGATGCCGTCGAAGACGTCGACGTAGGTCGGGTTC
>Ga0222420_100728_pt1 | contig 12221 bp, 8 predicted proteins | sample 3A2ome_FD_182470 | JGI IMG/M metagenome (GOLD analysis project Ga0222420, IMG submission 182470) | Enriched microbial communities from leaf-cutter ant dump, University of Wisconsin, Madison, United States - 3A200A (version 2) | ecosystem: Environmental > Terrestrial > Nest > Insects nest > Nest...
CGATCTGCGGCGCCCGCCGCGCCATCGTCCATCTCTATAATTCGACGTCGACCGTGCAGCGCCGCGTCGTGTTCGGCCTGGACAAGGACGGCATCACCAAGATCGCGGTGGATGGCGCCAGGCTGATCAAGAAGCTGACCAACTCGATCCCCGAAACCGAAGTCGTCCTGGAATACAGCCCGGAAAGCTTCACCGGCACCGAACTCGACTATGCCAAGGAGGTGTGCGAGGCGGTCATGGACGTCTGGCAGCCGACGGCCGAGCACCCGATGATCTTCAACCTGCCCTCGACCGTCGAGATGGCGACGCCCAACGTCTATGCCGACCAGATCGAATGGTTCAGCCGCAACGTGCGGAATCGCGACGCCATCATCCTGTCGGTCCATCCCCACAACGACCGCGGCTGCGGCGTCGCCGCCGCCGAACTGGCGATGATGGCCGGCTGCGACCGCGTCGAAGGCACGCTGTTCGGCAATGGCGAACGGACCGGCAATGTCGACGTCGTCACCATCGCGCTGAACATGTTCAGCCAGGGCATCGATCCCGGCCTGGACTTCTCGGACATCGGCGAGGTCGTGCGCACGGTCGAATACTGTAACCAGCTGCCCGTCCACCCCCGCCACCCCTATGGCGGCGAGCTGGTGTTCACCGCGTTCTCCGGCTCGCACCAGGATGCGATCAAGAAGGGCATGGCGGCGATGGCCGGCAGCAATTCCGGCGTCTGGGAAGTGCCCTACCTGCCGATCGACCCCCAGGACATCGGCCGCGACTACGAGGCCGTGATCCGCGTCAACAGCCAGTCGGGCAAGGGCGGCATCGCCTATCTGCTGCAGCAGGACAATGAATTCGACCTGCCGCGCCGCCTGCAGATCGAATTCGCCCAGGTGATCCAGCGCATCACCGACGAGACCGGCAAGGAGATCGGTTCGCGCCAGATCCTGGATGCCTTCACCCAGACCTACATGGCCCAGGGCCGCATCGCCTATGCCAGCCATCGCGACCAGGCGATCGCGCGGGCGGACGGCGGCGGGCGCAAGGTCGATGCCGTGGTCACCGTGGCCGGCCGGCCCCATCCGATCGAAGGCCAGGGCAGCGATGCCGTCGACGGTTTCGTCGCCGGCCTGCGCACGCTGTTCGGGACGGAAGTCGACCTGCTGGACGCGCGCAGCCACGCCCGCGCGACCCGCGGCGGTCACGCGGCCTATGTCGAACTGGCGGTGAACGGGCGCAGCTGGTTCGGCGCGGCGGTGTCCGACGAACCCGACGTCGCCCAGATCGAGGCGGCGATTGCGGCAATGAATCGCGCGATGGCATAAGCTCGTGGCCGGATAGACCAGGAATAGGGGAGGGAAACATCCGGCCATGTCCACACCCTGGGACGAACCGCTGCCGTTCGCCAAGCTGATCGGCCTCGAACTGACCTCGGTCACGCCCGACAAGGTCGAGGCGACCCTGGTCGTGCGGGAAGAAGTCTGCACCCGCCCCGCCGTGATGCACGGCGGGGCCGTCATGGCGCTGGCCGACACGCTGGGCGCCATCGCCACCGTCGCCAACCTGCCCGAAGGGGCCGGCACCACGACGATCGAAAGCAAGACCAACTTCTTCGGCGCCATCCCGATGGGCCAGACGGCGCGGGCGGAATGCACGCCCCTGCATCGCGGCCGCACCACGATGGTCTGGCAGACCAAGGTGATGCGCGAGGACGGCAAGGTCGCCGCGATCGTGACCCAGACCCAGCTGGTGCTGCCCGCTAAGGCGTAACCCCGCCGCCCAGCCGGTCGGCCAGGAAGGCGACGCACAGCCTGACCCTGGCCGCGGCATGCCGGCTGTGGGGATAGACCGCGTGGATGGTCGAGGCGGGCAGGGGCGTCTCGGGCAGGACGATTTCGAGCCGCCGGGCGGCGATGTCTTCCTCGACGTCCCAGATCGACTTGATGGCCAGCCCCGCCCCCAGCAGGGCGAACTGATGGGTCAACTCGCCGGCATTGCTGCTGAACGGGCCGCGCACCCTGACGCTGCGCCCGTCGGCAAAGGTCAACTCCGCCGGTGGCGGATCGCCCAGGCCCACCACGTCATGGCCGGCCAGATCCTCGATGCCGCGCGGCCGGCCGCGCCGGTCGAGATAGGCGGGGCTGGCGATGATCACCCGCTGGCTGGGCGCGATACGGCGGGCGATCAGGCTGGAATCGGGCAGGGCGCCGACGCGGATGGCCAGGTCGAAACCGCTGTCGACCAGGTTGACGACGGCGTCCGAGGCATCGAGATGGACGCGCAGGTCAGGATTCTGCGCCTGGAATTCGGCCAGCAATGCGGCCAGGCGCCGGCGGCTGAAGGCGATGGTCGCGGTGACGCGCAACTGCCCGCTGGCGGTGCGGCGGCGGCGGGTGGCTTCCTGCTCGGCATCCTCGATATCGGCCAGGATGCGCACGCAGCGGGCATGGAAGGCCGCGCCTTCCTCGGTCAGGGCGGTGGTCCGCGTGGTGCGGTTCAACAGGCGGATCCCCAGGCGGTCCTCCAGCCGGGCCAGCCGGCGGCTGACCACGGTCAGCGACAGGCCCAGCTCGCGCGCCGCGGCCGACAGGCTGCCGGCCGCCACGATGCGCACGAAAACAGCCATGTCCAGCAGGTTGTCGGCCATCGATTGTCGCCGTTTCAGCAATAGTATCTGGGCAAACTAGCGTATTATTGCCCCGAATTGCAGGGTGTAGCGTCATGCCATCGTCACTGGATCGGATGGCGTTGTCATGACCAGCCTTGAGAACACCCGTTTTCTTGTCGTCGGCGGCAGTTCCGGAATCGGGCTGGCCACCGCCCGGGCCGCCGCCGCGGCCGGTGCCGCCGTCACCGTCGCCGCGCGCGACCAGGCGCGGCTGGCCGCGGCCCGCGACCGGATCGGCGCTTCGGCCCAGGCCGCCGTGCTCGATACCGCCGACAACGACGCGGTCGAGGCATTCTTCGGGCGGCAGGCTGCCTGGGACCATATCGTCGTCTCGGCCGCACGCACGCCGACCGGCCCGATCAGGACCCTCAGCCTCGAGGATGCGCGGACCGCCGTCGAATCGAAATTCTGGGGTGCCTATCGTATCGCGCGCGCCGCCCGGCTGGCCGAGGGCGGCAGCCTGACCATCGTCACCGGTTTCCTCGGCACCCGCCCGTCGGCCAGCTCGGTGCTGCAGGGCGCGATCAATGCCGGGCTGGAAGGCCTGGTGCGCGGCCTGGCCCTGGAACTGGCGCCGGTACGGGTCAATGCGGTGTCGCCCGGGTTGATCGACACGCCGCTGTGGGACGGCCTGGCCGCCGACCGCCGCCAGGCGATGTTCGAAGGCGCGGCCCAGCGCCTGCCGGTGCGCCGCATCGGCCAGCCCGAGGACGTCGCCAATGCCATCCTCTATCTTGCCACCACCCCGTTCGCGACCGGCACGACCGTCCGCGTCGACGGCGGTGGCGCCATTGCCTGAACAAAGGAATTTTGTCATGCAGATCGATCTCAGCGGCAAGATCGCCGTCGTCACCGGCTCGACCGACGGCATCGGCCATGCCGCCGCGCTGGGGCTGGCCCGCACCGGCGCCCATGTCGTGGTCAACGGGCGTACACAGGAAAAGGTCGCGGCGGCGGTCGCTGCGATCAAGGGCGCGGTGCCCGATGCCAGCCTGCGGGGCGTGGCCGGCGACCTGAGCGATGCCGACGGCTGTGCCCGGTTCGTCGCGGCGGTGCCGCGCGCCGACATCCTGGTCAACAACCTCGGCATCTTCGAACTGAAGCCGTTCTTCGAGATTCCCGATGACGACTGGGAACGGTTCTTCCAGGTCAACGTGATGTCGGGCGTGCGAATGGCGCGCGCCTACATGCAGGACATGATGGCGCGGCGCTGGGGCCGGGTCGTGTTCATTTCGTCCGAATCGGGCGTCAATACGCCGGTCGAGATGGTGCATTACGGCTTCAGCAAGACCGCCCAGCTGGCCGTCGCCCGCGGCCTGGCCAAGGTTGCCGCCGGCACCGGCGTCACGGTCAATTCTGTCCTGCCCGGCCCGACCCTGACCGCCGGCGTCGAGGCGATGCTGAAGCCCGTCATGGCCAGGACCGGCCAGACGGTCGAGGAAGCCGGCGCCGCGTTCGTCGCCAGCGCGCGGCCGTCATCGCTGATCCGCCGGTTGGCCAGTCCCGAGGAAGTCGCCAACATGATCGTCTATGCCTGTTCGATGCAGGCTGCGGCCACTACCGGTGCGGCGTTGCGGGTCGAGGGCGGGATCCTGGAGTGATGCGGGCAAAATAGGAAATTACACCGCACTTCCTGCGCCGTCGTCCCGGCGCAAGCCGGGGCGACGATCCTGCCGGGCGACCCTATTCCGCCGCCAGCCGGCTCGGCCGCAACATGCCGGCGGCTTCCAGGCGGGGCTGGACGGTCGCGGCGATATGGGCCTCGATCCGCTTCAGGTCGCGGGCAAGATCGAGATGCAGCCCCGATGTCTCGACGCTTTCCGGCCGGCCTTCGCGCAGCCGGGCGAAATGGGCCGTGGTCGCCTCGCGCTCCAGCTCGCGGAAGCGTTCCTTCTCGGCCACCAGGCGGGCGGCCGCTCCCAGATCGCCTTCCATAAGCACCGCGACGGCGATGCGCAGATGTTCGACCAGCCGGCCGTGCATCTCGATGATCTCGGCCTGGCCTTCGGGCGAAAAGCTCAGCTGCAGTTCCAGCTTGCGGCGCAACAGCTTGACCAGGCCCTTGTCGATGATGTCGCCGATATGTTCGAGGTTGATGGCAAAGGCCATGATCTCGGTCAGGCGGCGCTGCTCGGCCTCGGTCAGGTTCTCGCGGCTCAGTTCGGTCAGGTAAAGCTTGAGCGCCAGGTGCAGCCGGTCCAGCACCGTATCCATCTGGGCGATTTCGCGCAGGCGCTTGCGGTCCTGGTCGACCAGGGCGGCCAGCGCGCCGCGCAGCATCGATTCCACGATATCGGCCAGCCGCAGCGCCTCGCGCGCGCCGGATGCCAGGGCGACGGCGGGTTCGGCAAAGGTGTGGCGGTCGAGGTAGAGCGGCATGCCCGGATCGGCCGTGGCCGGCGCATCGGGCAACCAGCGTTGCAGCAGCCGGCCCAGGGGGCCCAGCAGCGGCAGGAAGATGACGGCCAGCGCGATATTGAAGCCCAGATGCAGCGTGACGATCTGGCGGGCCGCGCCCGGCATGTACTGGGCGATCTCGGCCATCAGCCAGGGCAGGAACGGCAGCAGCAGGACGACGCCCGCCAGGCGGGCGCCGAGATTGGCCAGCGGCAGCCGCAATTGCGCACGGTCCTTGCCCAGCGCATCGACCAGCGGGTTCAGGCTGGTGCCGAGATTGGCGCCCAGCACCATCGCCGCGGCGGCCGCCGGCGTCAGCACCCCGGCACCGGCCAGCGACATGATCGCCAGCACCATGGCGACCGATGAATGGGCCGCCCAGGTCAGGATCATCGCCAGCGCCAGGTTGACCAGCGGTTCGCCGGTCAGGGCGCGCAGCAGTTCGACCGTGGTGGCCGATTGCGCGGCCGGGGTGACCGTGCCGGTCAGCAGGTGCAGCGACAACAGCATCAGCCCCAGGCCGATCGCGACGCGGCCCAGGTCGCGTACCCGGGTCTGGGCCCCGCGGCGGAAGGCGACCAGCCCGACGAAGATCAGCACGGGATAGACCAGGCCGATATCGAAGGACAGGGCCTGGACGATCAGCGCGGTGCCGATATTGGCGCCCAGCATGATGGCCAGGGCCGGCGTCAGGGCGACGACGCCGGCGGCGACGAACGAGGTCGCCATCATCGCCGTGGCCGTCGAACTTTGCAGGACCGCCGTCACCCCGATGCCGGCCAGCATCGCGCGCATCCGACCCTTCAGCGACCGTCCCAGCCAGCGCCGCAACTGCATGCCGAAAGCCCGGACCATGCCGCTGTGGACCATGTGGATGCCCCAGAGGAGCAGCGCGATCTCGCCGATCAGGTGGATCACGGCTTGGGTGACGGTCACTGGTCGATACCTCCATCCGCCGGTAATTGCGCCGGCGTTCGCTCGCAGTCGTCAATGTTTCAGAAAAATGACGATTCGATGACAATGCGCCCGCGAACCATCGACCGCAAGGCTAAACCCCGCGGAAATCCGGGGCAAGCGCGGTGATTTCAGCGCCCGTAGACCGGCAGGATGGCGGGCCAGGCCTCGCGCCATTTGGTGTAGACCTTGCCGATTTCCGACAGGGGCTTGGCGATCAGCCGCAGGTTGACGACGAAGGCGGCGGCCGCGCCGACATCGGTCGGATCGGGCAAAAGCCCGACGTCCAGCAGATAGATGGCGCCGGCACAGGCCAGCAGCACCACCCACAGCACCGCTTCCATGCCGCGGTCGGCGATCCATTTCAGAACCTCGAACACCAGGGTCGAGCGGTACATGCGTTCCTGGGACGACTGGAAATGGCCGCGCTGGTCCTGGGCCGTCGTGGCGGCCAGATGGCGCTGGACGTCGAGCAGGTCGGCCGAGACACGCTGGATATAGGGCCCGAACCACCAGACGAACAGCAGGGCGGGCAGGACGGCGGCCAGCATCAGCGGGATCCATTCGGGATCCAGCGACAATTGCCAGACGATGACCGACAGGGTTTCCGCGCCGATCCGCCAGGCATCCTTGTAGACGACCTCGAACCCCTTCTTGGCGATGTCGCAGCCGTACAGGACCTGCGAGACGTCGCGGGCCGCACTTTCCCCCCGGCGGCGGTCCAGATAGATGCGCTGCAGGGTGATGATCAGGCGGACTTCCATGGCCTTGGAGGCGAGCTTCTCGCCGAATTCGATGACCGCGCCGGCCACGATGATGGCGATGAAGATCGGGCCGATGGTCTCGGCCACCGAAAACACCGTCGCACCGGCGGCGCGCACCGCGTCGATCCCCGCCTTGGTGACCCAGGCCAGGCTGGGGGCCAGCGCCGCCTTCAGCCCCAGCACGACGAACAGGGCGGCGACGCGCCAGCGCAGGCCGAACAGCGTGCGGGCCATCTCGGCGCCGATCGATGGCGCCGGCGGGGCAAAGGTCAGGCCTGAATCCTTGCTGGTCATGGGCGATCTGATCCAAGATTGCGCGGCGGTCGCCGGGGGTTCGGGACTCCCCGGCGACCGCGCGCGCGATGCCGGCCGTGTCTCAGGCGGCCGACAAGCGGTAGATGGCGGCGCGGTCGGTGGCGATCACGCCGCCGTCGGCCAGCACTGTCCCGTTCTTGATGCCGGCGGGCCAGCCCGCCAGCATGGCCCAGTTCCCGTCACCCATGCCGATCCAGGCATCGCGGCCGCGCCACAGCAGCAGCCGGCCCGCGGCGATGGTCGCCTGGAAGTCGCCCTGGCCGTCGGCGGGCGCGACCGGCACCGCGCCGGCGGCATCCAGCCGGAACAGGCCCCGCTTGCCGACCGCGAAGGCCGCGCCGTCGATACCGCCCAACGGCTTCAGGTCGGGGCCGGCGACGTCGACCGCCGTCACCGCGCCCGTCGCCGGGTCGTACCAGGACAGGCCGCCGGCCTGGCCGACCAGCAGCCGGTCGCCGACGGTCGCCAGGCCGGTCACCGCGCTGCGGCCCAGTGCCGCCACCCAGCGCTGGTCCTTGGGGTGGTCATGGGCGATGAACAGCCCGGCCTTGGTGCCCAGGGCCAGGCGGTTGCCGACCACGGCCAGGCCGGTCATTTCGCAGAAATGATGCGGCCGGGTGGTCAGCTTGACGTGTTTCCAGCCCAGGCCATTGTCGTAGGACACGAACAGCCCGCGCTGGCAGGCCAGATACCAGCTGCCGTCGGCCAGGCGACCGGCGGCCTCGGCATCCATGACGGCCCAGTCCGCCGCCGCCGGCTGCCAATCGTCGGCGCCGTCCGCCGTGACGAAGGTGCCGAAGGTCGCGGTGGCCAGCAGGCGGCCGCCATCCAGCGCGAACAGCTTCTTGATCTTGGCGGCGGCCGGCGCCGTCGCGATGCCGGCGAACAGGTCGGTGATCGTGCCGTCGCCCAGATCGACCAGCAGCGCGCCCTGGACGCCCGCCACCAGGGCATGGCCGCCCAGCAGGGCCAGGATCTCGGCCTCGGCGAAGGCCGGGTGCTTGAACTCGACCCGCGGCCGGCCGGGAAAGACCAGCTTCAGCTTGGGGCCCGACACCATCGCGATCACGCCGGCGGCGATGGTGGCGGCGGTCACCGGTTCCTTCAGCGGCCTTGTGCCCGGCCGGTCGGCCTGTTCTCCGTACCAGCGCGTGACCAGCGTGCCGTCGTCCCATCCCTGGACCAGGTCGTGGTATTCGGGCCGGGGCGTCAGCGACCAGGTCGCGCCGTCATCGTCGGACAGGCCCAGTGCCGGCAGTTCGGCGATGCCCTGTTTCTTGATCAGGGCGGCGACGCGGCCGTCCCGCTGCCGCAGGCCGATGACCTCGCAGCGCCGGTCGCCCAGCACGCGCTGCCAGCCATCGCCACCATGGCGATAGACACCCTGCTTGCCGCCGGCCAGCACGGCGCCGTCGGCGCTGGCCGACTTGGCTTCGTCGCGGCCGGGCAGGGGCGGCAGGGTTTCGGCGGCGGTGCCGTCGGCCCGGCACAGGCGGATGAAGCGGCCGCCGTCATCTTCGCCCACCACGATGAAGCCGCCATCGTGCCACGGCCCCAGGGCCTTGATCGCGGTGGCATTGCCCAGCCGGACAGGCTGGCTGCTGCCGGCCGCCAGGCGGTAAAGGCCCTGATGGGTGCCGATCAGCACGCCGTCGGGCTGGACCAGCACGGCCTTGACCTCGGGGCGGACGGCGGATTTCAGACTGTTTTCCATGACGTGATCCCTCACAGCCCGATGCGGGTGACGACGCGGCGGTCGGTGGTATAGGCGGCGCCGCGCGCGGCATCGATGGCGACATGGCGCAGGCCCGCGGGCCAGCCATTCAGCCGATGCCAGGTGGTGCCGTCGCGCCGCCAGGCCGACTTGCGGTCCCAGGCGATCAGCACGTCGCCGTCCTCGGACAGATGCAGGGCGCCGACCGCGCCGTCGGGCGTCTGGTCGCGGACGGTGCCGTCGGCCCCGATGCGGTGCAGCCGGTCGTCGGTCGCCAACAGCAGGTCGGGACCGTCGACGATCAGGTCCGATTCATGGACCGGCAGATCGGCGATCGGCGTGACAGCGCCACTTTCCGGGTCATACCAGGCCACCCGGCCCGATCCGGTGCCGACCGCCAGCCTGCTCCGGGCGGCATCCCAGGCCAGCGCCTCGATCGGCTGCTTGCCGAAGGCGGCGACGAAAGCGATGCGTTCGGCATTGCCGGCTTCGGCCACGAACAGCCCGGTCTTGGTGGCCAGGCAGACCCGTTCGCCGGCCAGCGCGATGCCGCGCAGTTCGCAGTAGTGATGGGCGTCGAACTTCAGCTTCTGATAGGTCCAGGTCAGGCCGTTGTCGTCGCTGAAGAACAGCGCGCGCTGGCAGCACAGCCAGTAGCGGCCAGACGGGCTGCGCGCCATGCGTTCGGCGTCCATGACCGACCATTCGCCGTCGACCGCAGCCCAGCTGGCGCCGCCGTCGGTCGACCGGAAGCTGCCGAAGGTCGTGGTGGTGAACAGAACGCCGTCATCCAGGCGGAACAACCGCTTGGTCTTGCCGCGCGGCAGGTCGGCGGCCGTCACGGCCAGCAGGTCGGTCAGCGTCATGCTGGCGATGTCCAGCCGCCAGGCACCCTGCTGGCCGGCGAACAGGGCGCCGCCCGGCACGGGGTGGACATGTTCGGCCTCGGCCATCAGCGGGTGATGGGCGGCCAGGCGGGCGCGGCCCGGCCGCTCGATCTCGAGCTTCTCGCCGTCCAGCACCGCGGTGCCGCCGTCCGCCAGGATGATGCCGGCGGTCAGCGGGTGCTTCTTGTATTCGACCTTGCCGCCGTTGCGGTGGGCACCGCGCCAGCGGGTGATCTGCAGGCCCTGGCCGTCGGCGGCCAGAATATTGTCCTGGTAATCCCGGCGCCCCTCGATCGTCCAGGTCGCGCCGCCGTCGGCGCTGACGGCCAGGGCCGGCATGACATCGGGCCCGAATTTCTTGATCGAGGCGAGAATGCGGCCGTCGCGCTGCCACAGGCGCAACACTTCGCAGGGGCCGCCATCGCCGGCCAGCACGTGGCGCCAGCCCTGGCCGTCATGGCGGTAGACGCCGTTCTTGGTGCCGGCCCAGACGGCCGTATCGCCCAGCACGGTCTTGACCTTCTCGCCGGCGGGGGCGGGCAGGCTGGCGACCAGGGTGCCGGCCGCGTCGCAGCGATTGACGATTTCGCCGCCGTCCCCGTCGGTGATGGCCAGGAACCCGCCGCCGGGCGCGGGGCCCAGCGCGCGGATCTCCCGGGTGCCCCAATCGGGCAGGGCGGTCGCGGCCGCGTCGTCGGGATCATAGCGGTAGAGGCCTTCGGCGGTGCCGAGCCAGATGATGTCGCCGCGATCGAGGGTGGATTTCACCTCGAGGCGGGAAAGGTCCTTCAACGATGTCTGCATTGCGATAACCGCTCGGCACGCGCCCTCGCACGAGGGGCGTGGTCCGCCCGCCGGCATGATGACCGGCGGACGAGATATGGCCTGCACGTATCGCGATCCGTGATCGGATCTACGTCTCGTGCCAGTCGGTGCCGAGGAGTACGGCCTTCCTTGGGAAGTTCAGGGTTGCGGACTGCATCCCCGCCGGTAATCCACCACGATTGAGATCGATTCGCAAGAGAAGATTTGCGCCGTCCTCACCAGCGCAGGTTCAGGCCGACGTAATACTGCCGCCCGCTGGCGATCGAGGCGACGCGATCCAGCCGCCCCGCCAGATACTCGATTTCCGAGCGGTCGGTACCGAACAGGTTCTCGGCCTTGGCAAAGACCGACAGCCCGGGCACCAGCCGCTGTTCGGCGTAGAGGTCGACGAACAGTTCCGCGTCGCGGGTCTTGCGCCGGACGCCGCCGCTGCCGTCATAGGATACGGTCGACCGGTCGCCCGTGTAGTTGCCGCTGACCGACAGCACCGTGCCGGTCACCGCATTGTTCCAGGCCAGCATCGCGTTGGCGACGAAGCGCGGCTGGTCGGCAAAGCGGCGCCAGCCGGTCAGCGGATCGTTCACCTGGGCGTCGATGAACGTCTCGTTGGCCGTCAGGGTCAGCGGGTTCAGCATGTCGCCCCCCAGCCAGCCGAAGCCCAGCCGCTGTTCCAACTCGATCCCGCGGGCGAAGCCGTTGCCGACATTGGCGAAGCGATAGCTGTTGGCGGTCAGCTCGCGCGCCTCGATGATGTCCCGGACGTTGCGATAGAACGCGTTGGCGCCCAGCGACAGGTCGTCGCCCACATAGTCGACGCCGGCATCGAAGGCCCAGGCCCGCGCCGGGTTCAGCGACGGGTCGCCGGCATAGGAACGCGGGCCGCGGCGGGTGATGCCGGGCGCCATCTCGTCAAAGCGCGGGCGGTTGACCTGGCGGGCGACGGCCGCGTGCAGCGCCACGTTCTGGGTCAGCTTGTACAAGACCGGCAGCGAGGGCAGCAGGTCGGTGAAGCTCGGGCTGCTCGACGTGCCGGTGCCGCTGTAGAGATCGTCGGCGACATGTTCGAGCCGCAGGCCCGGCGTCAGGGTCAGCCGCGGCGTCGGCCGCATCTCGTTCAGCAGGAAGGCGGCGTAGTAGTTTTCGGTCACGCGATAATCGGATTCACGCGACCGCAGCAGTTCGTTGGCGCCCTGGCTGCGCACGCCGGTTGCCGACACGGCATAGACATCGCCGTCCGAATTGCGGCGCTGGCCGCGCCACATCACGCCGCCGCGCAGGTCCTGGTCGATGCCCCAGACGAAGCGCCGGCCCAGCTTGGCCGACAGCTGGCCCAGCGTGTCGCGGATGCGCGAATTCTCGGCGCTGCCGCCGGTCGCGGCCCCTTGCGGGCTGTAGGTCTGGTCGCCGTTGTCGGTATAGAAATTATTCCTGGAGAACGCGGCTTCCAGCCCGCTGTACAGCCCGCCGCCGAATTCATGGTCATGGGCGGCCGACACGCCGTACAGCTCGGTCTTTTCGCGGCCGACGGTATTCGTGCGGTCGACCGCCTGGCCGGTGACGCGGCGGAACTGGTTGCGGGTCTTGTCCAGCGCGGTCTGTTCGCGCAGCAGGATCGGCTTGACGGTGAGCTGGCCGGCCGCATACCGATAGCCGAAATTCAGCATCGCGTCGGTATTGATGAAATTCTTCGGTTCGTCCTCGTCGCG
>Ga0222420_100733_pt1 | contig 12108 bp, 13 predicted proteins | sample 3A2ome_FD_182470 | JGI IMG/M metagenome (GOLD analysis project Ga0222420, IMG submission 182470) | Enriched microbial communities from leaf-cutter ant dump, University of Wisconsin, Madison, United States - 3A200A (version 2) | ecosystem: Environmental > Terrestrial > Nest > Insects nest > Nest...
CCATGTGGCAGTCCAGCCAGTGGAACGGCCGCGTCTCGGCCTTCCAGTTCTGCGTCCTGCTGCTGGCGTCGCTGATCGTGCTGCTGCGGCGCGATCCCAGGTGATCACCCGGCGGTCTTTGCTTTCTTCTTCTTCGGCTTGTGCGCGGCGACGGCGGCCTGCCAGGCGCGGGCGGCCCAGCGGTTGAGTTCGTCGGGATCGTCCAGCACGTCGACCGGCGCTTCGTAATAGCTCGGCAGGCTGCGTTCGCCGGTGCTCGACCCATAGGTGAACGGGCCGGCGCCCATCGCCTCGAATGCCGGACGGCTGTCGGCGTCGGTGCGGAAATACAGCGTGCCGCGGATGACGAAGGCGAACTGGATGCCGTGCCGCGTCAGCCCGGCGCCGCTGAAGAAACGGGTGACCACGATCGGTGCGAGGGTATCGAGCTGGTCGGCGATTTCCTCGGCGCGTTCGCGTGCCATGGCAAGGCTCATCCGCGCCCTCCGCCACCGGCACCGCCACCGCCCGGCCCGCCACCGCCGGGTCCACCGGGCCCGCCGCCCGGTCCGCCGCCGGGCCCATTGCCCGGGCCGCCGCCCGGTCCCTGGCTGGATCCGGCCTGGCCGCCGCGATCCTGCCCCTGCTGGTTGCCCGGGCCCTGCTGGCCCTGGCCCGGCCCTTGCTGTCCCTGTCCGGGTCCCTGTCCCGGGCCGGGGCCATGCCCGTGGCCGCCGGCGGTGCCGGGCGCCGGCAGAACCCGGACACGGTCGGCCACGATATTGCCCGACGCATCGACCGAGGCCTCGATGACTGCGGCGACGATGCCGACCAGGCCCGGCGCCGCCACGGCCGGTGCCGCCAGGCTGAGGCCCGAGCCGAGTTGCAGCCGGCCGTCACGCTGCACGACCAGGTCTTCCAGCGACAGGTGCCGCATGTCGCGGCCGAAGGGATTGGGCCTGATCGGCCGGGCCTGATCGACGGCCAGGCGGTCGCCGGCCAGCCGGCCGCTTACCCGTACCGGGCCGCTCAGCTCCAGGCCCGACAGGGCCTGACCGCCGATGCGGGTCACGCCGTCGGCATCACGCCGGGCGACGCCGGCAAGCAAGGCGGTGCCGGGCGGGCTGGCATCCAGCCGGGTGGCCAGGATGCGGTCGCCGACGGGCTGGCGGAAACCGCTGACCGCGACCCAAGTGCCGGGTACGGGGTCGCGCAGGCCCAGCGCCGTGGTCGCGATCTCGATGTCCTGGCCCAGCACCACCAGCCGGCCGCCGTCGCGGCGCTCGACCGGCCCGACGACCTCGTGATCGACGGCGATCGAGCGCGCGGCCAGGCCGCCGCCTGCGTCGACCGCGTCGACCCGCGCGATCTGGCCGGTGCGCAGGTCATCGGTCGTCGCCCGGCGGCCGTCGATCGCCACCGGCACGTCGTCGGCATAGCCCACCTCGCGCCCGTTGATGCAGACACTGGCAAAGCCGGTGATCGAACCGACGATCCCCGTACCCCCGATGCCGCGGTCGGCGGGGCTGGTCGCCATGCGGATGCCGGTGCCGCCGATGCCGCGGTCGCGTTCGGCGATCCGCGGCGGGGCACCGTCGGGCCCGACGCGACACAGGGCGGGGGGCCCAGGGGCGGGGGCCGCGGGGGCCGGCATCCCCGGGCTGCCCGCGTCGGGCGCGCAGGCCGCCGCGACCAGGGCGAGGCCCAGGCCGAGCCAGCCGCGCCAGGTCATTGCCGGCCGTCCCCGTGATCGTCGGCGACGTAAAGGTAAAGGCCCAGATTGACCCGCCGCGCGGGCTGGCCGGGTGGCGCCTCGCCCTGGCCCGCGACCAGTTCGAGCGCCCGGCGGTTGACCGCCAGCAACAGTTCCATCGCGCCGTCGCGGCCCAGCCGTTCCAGGGCGGAGGCGGCCTCGGGCGTCAGGCCGTCGTAATGGACGGCGCGTTCCAGGAAGCGGGGTTCGGGACCCATGATGTTGTCCGCCGCGGCAGCGATGTGGTCACCCAGGTTGCGGCCGAAATAATACAGGCTTTCGCTGTCGCCGGGTGGCGGAACATAGGCCGATGTCGCCAGCACGACCCGTTCGTCGCCGTCGATGGTCGCAATGCCGCGGTCCAGCCAGTCGTCCAGGATCGCGCGGGGCCGCACATCCTTGGTCACCGCCTCGACCAGCGCTTCGAACGACGGGGCCGGGCCGCTGCGGGGCAGGGCCAGCGGCCGGCCGCGCTGATCCAGGAAACCATCGTCGCCGACCCACAGCGCGACGATCTGGCTGCCCAGCGAGGGGGCGGCGGGCGCGTCGTCGGGATTAGCGGCTTCCTCACGCAACCGTCGCACTTCCTTGCGGTGCACGCCGGTCAGGATCGAGACGCGGCTGTCGGTCTGCGGCTTGCCGTCCAGCGTGAAATCGCGCGCCGCGACATCGACATAGACGGCCCGCAACAGGTCGGCAAAGGCGGGAAAGGTGACGCCGCGATTGATCAGCAGCCGCACCAGCGGCCGCAGCAGCCGCGCCAGCGGGCGGTTGAGGGAGGCGGCATCCATCGGGTCAATCTAGTCGCGCCCAGCGTGGGATACAATCCCACATTGGACATAGGCTTGTGCGGCCCGGCGCCAGCCTCTAGAAGGCGCCCCATGTCACACGATCCTGTCCGTGCCCTGTTCCTGCCGCTGGCCGAGGGTTTCGTCGCCTGGCCCGTCGGTCACCGCGCGCTGTTCCTGGGGGCGCTGCCCGATGCGGCGCTGGACGGGGGCTGGACCGATCGGCTGGCCTGCGTCCAGCCGCTGAAACCGGCCCATGACCGGCTGGCCGCGCTGGGTTTCGCCGTCGCACCCGAACGCGCCGAAACCGCCGACCTGGTGTTCGTCCTGCTGGGCAAGCAGAAGCACGAGAACCTCGGCCTGATCGCCGACGGCTTCGCCGCCGCGCGGCCCGGCGGCCGGGTGGTGATAGCGGGCGCCAACGACATCGGCGCGGCCCGTTATGAGAAGATGCTGGCCGGCCTGCTGCCGCTGGACGGCAATCTGTTCCGTTTCCACGCGCGCGCCTTCTGGGCCGGCAAACCCGCGGTCGAGCCGGCCGAATTCGCCGCCTGGCGGGCCGAAGCGGGGCCGCGCCGCATCGTCGACGGCCGCTGGATGTCCCAGCCCGGCATCTTCGCCTGGGACCGCGTCGATCCCGGCTCGGCCCTGCTGACCGAACAGTTTCCGCCACGTATCGGCGGCACCGTCGCCGATCTGGGGGCAGGCTGGGGGTATCTGTCGGCGACGCTGCTGGATCGATATCCCGACATCGCGGCCATCGACCTGTACGAGGCCGATGCCAGGGCCTTGGCCTGCGCGCGGGCAAACCTGGGCGCCGACGCCCGCGTGTCGTTCCATTGGGCCGATGTCACCCAGGGCCTGCCGGCACGGCGCTATGACTGGATCGTGTCGAACCCGCCGTTCCACGAAGGGCGCGGCCAGCGCGTCGAGCTGGGGCAGGGGTTCATCGCCGCGGCGTCGGGTGCGCTGAAGCCGGGCGGCAGGTTCCTGCTGGTCGCCAACCGGCAATTGCCCTACGAGGCGACGCTGGGCAAGCATTTCGCCAGCCACCAGGCGGTGGTCGACGCCAAGGGTTACAAGGTGATCGTGGCCTCCGGCCCCAGATCGGCCTCGGCCCGGTAGCCGCAGGCCGTCAGCGCGGCCAGCATATGCGGCGGCGGCTTGGCCACCGCGACGATCGGCGGGCGCTCGTGATACAGCGGCAGGGTGATCGAGCGGGCATGCAGCTGCATCGGCACGACGGGCGGGATTTCGCGGCCATAGCTGGGGTCGCCCAGCAGCGGGCAGCCGATGGCCGAGGCATGCACGCGGATCTGGTGGGTGCGGCCGGTGCGCGGGCGGAATTCGATCCAGGACAGCCGGTCGCCGGTGCCCAGCAGGCGGTAATCGGTGATGGCGGCCTGGCCGGCGGGATCGCCGACCATGCGCCAGCCGCGGCCCTTGGTCACCTTCAGCAGCGGCAGGTCGATGCGCCCTTCGGGCTCGACCGGGCGGCCTTCGACCACGGCCCAGTAGACCTTTTCGACGCGGCCCTCGGCAAACAGCTTGTGCAGCTTGGCCAAGGCCTTGCGATGCCGTCCCAGCACCAGGCAGCCCGAGGTGTCGCGGTCCAGGCGGTGGGCCAGGCCGGGCGGGCGCGACACGCCGAAGCGCAGGGCGTCGAAATACTGTTCCAGATTGGGGCCGCCGCCGGGGCCGGCATGGACGGGCAGCCCGGCCGGCTTGTCGATGATGATCGCAAGCGAATCCTGGAACAGCACGCGGGCCTGGATTTCGGCGGGGGTCATCGGCATATCCTCGTCATGCCTGCGGCGGTAGCACACATCGCCTGGCCGCGCCAACCTGCGCTATGATGGTGCCATGGCCGATTGCCCCGGAATATTCCTGCTGGCGCAGATGAAGGATGGCGGTCTTGCCCGGGTGCGTCTGCCGGGCGGGCGCCTCGATGCCGCTCAGGCCCGCGCGGTGGCCGCCTTTGCGCGCCGGTGGGGCAACGGGCTGATCGATCTGACCAACCGCGCCAACCTCCAGGTTCGCGGCTTGCCCCCCGCCTTGCCCGACGATGCGGTGGCCGACCTGGACCGCGCCGGGCTGGTGCCGGCGATGCGCGGGGCCGACCGCCTGCGCAACATCACTGCCGATCCGCTGTCCGGGCTGGATCCCGGCGAAATCATCGACGTCACCCCGCTGGTCGCCGATCTCGACGCCGCGCTGCAGACCGCCGATCTGGACGGCCTGTCGCCGAAATTCGCCTTCGTGCTGGATGGCGGCGGGCGCAGCGCCATTGCCGGGGTCGGCCATGACATCGGTTTCATCGCCTGTCCGAGCGGTTTCCGCCTGTCGCTGGGCGGTCGGGTCGGGGCCGAGGTCATTGCGCCCGGCGACGTCGTCGCCCGCGCGGTGGCCGAGGCGCGGGCGATCCTGGCCGCGGGCCGCCGCCGGCCGGGCACGGCCGGATCGCTTAACCCCTGGCTGGGGCCGGTCCGGCAGCGCGACGGCCGGTTTGCCGTGGCCTTGGACGTGCCGGTGGCGCGCGCCGATGCCGCGCTGGTCGAGCGGCTGGCCGACCTGGCCCTGGCCGAGGGCGACGGGCAGTTGCGGCTGACCCCTTGGTCGGCGGTATTGCTGACCGGCATACCGCAGTCGCGCGTCGCGGCCGTCATCGCCGCCAGTGGGCTCAGCACCGCCATCGGCCCGCGGGTCGTCGCCTGCGCCGGGGCGACCGGCTGCGAGCGGGGGCTGGCCGATACCAAGGGTGATGGCCGGGCCCTGGCGGCCGCGCTGGGTGGCCAAGGGGGCGGAACCGTCCATCTGGCCGGGTGTTCCAAGGGTTGTGCCCATCCGGGTGCCGCGGATATCCTGGCCTTGGCGCGGCCCGACGGCAGCTACGATCTGCACCGCCAGGCGCGGGCCGGGGCGGCGGCGTCCCCATGGGCCGAGGGCGTGGAACCCGCGGCAATGATCGAGGAACTGGCGAGGGCGTCATGAAAGTCTACGGGTATCTCGCGATGGCGGTGCTGATGCTGGCGGCCGCCGGCTGCGCCACCCAGCCGGCCCCGCCGGGCGCGGAATTGCCGGGTTTCTTCTTCGGGCTGTTCCACGGCTTCATCGCGCCGATCGCCTTTGTCATCGGCCTGTTCACCGATACCAGGATGTATGCCTATCCCAATTCCGGATCCTGGTACGATTTCGGCTTCCTGATCGGGATTTCCGCCTGGGGCGGCGGCAGCGCGGTGGCGGTCCGCCGCTAAGCAGGCTCGATATCGATGCACTCATGTTTCTTACTATAATAGTCTTTCATATATAATCTCGAAATACTGCGTCGGATTGTGGTAAATGGTCTGTGTAAAAGAGTTTATTTTTACAATGAATCCGATGTCGCCGTGCTTTCCATATCTGAGTGCCGTGTTTTTTTCGTTTGGCGGTGTTTCCAGAGCGAAGCGTACCCCGGTCGCCAGGCAGCAATAGCCCCAACCAACCTGATGACCTGGGCCGGTAATCATGATCAGGTCGCCCTGACTGGGGGCCTCCTGGCTTCCGGCCGTGCTGACAAGGACCCAACTGTCCGCAGGCTGCCGGACTGGCACATAACCGACGGTCAGGCCGAAGGCGCCGCCGAACCGCGATAGTGTCGCGAGTTCGGGATTGCCCTCACCTTTTTCAAGAGCGACGATCTTGCGCCGGCTGACGCCGAACAGCTTGCCGAAGTCCTCCTGGGTTTTCCCCAACGCTCGCCGCATTTCCCGGATGGCGGCTGACCAGATCAGGCGCCCGGCCATTGCGCGATGGGTGAGCCTTCGTCTCGCCGCCAACGATTCTTCCCGTGACATCATCGACCGTCGGCGGGTCATGGCCGAGCCCCGTGAAGCCGTTCTACGGCGCGAGCGGCTACCTGACGACGTGCCAGCCCCCGGTCGATGACGTCACGAGAAAGCCCAGCCTCGGTCGCGATCGCAGGCAGGTTCATAAGGAAGTCTGCTTTTCCCATGAACGGCCGGACCAGGGCACCGGGCTCACACTGAACGCCGGCCTCATGCAGTATTTCGCTGGCCGCCCGAACGACGATTGCCAGATCGGGATCCGAGTCCTGACCGCTGAGGCAATCCCACCGTGTGCTCCTCGGGACCAATTGGGGATCAAGGCGCATCGGCGCAAAGTCATAAAGCGGGGTGAGCGCCATGGTGTTGTCAGGCAATTTCTGCAGGGCGGTATTACGGCCATGATTATCCGTATTGCCCATTGCCAGGTTCAAGACATCTCGAAGGATGTATTCAGATATTTCTGTCACGGGATCGGTGCAGTTATGCGCAATGATCCGCAAGTACTCTTCATGCGACCCGACGTGGCCGAATTCCGCTATCCCCTTGGCCGCCACAAGGCTTTCCTGACCCAGGCGGATCACGCGATCGCCGACGACTTGGCGGTCGAAGCGCGGAATAAGCAATATTCCGGGGCGGTATGTCAGGGCCCGGCCGACCCTGAGACCGAACGCCCTGGCGATTTCCAGGTACGTCGCCTCAGCCTGGAGAATGAGTTCATAGGCCCGGTCGTCGCCCCGCCGCAGTTTGACGATTGCATGATCCACGGCGTCGATATCGCGCACCATCGGATCCGGATACCAGAGACCGTCGCGCGCCTGTGTGAAAAGTGCCTTCGGCCATTCTCCCTGCACGCCGCTGGAGCCACCGGCGAAATAGCCGAAACGATCCATCGTATCGTCGAACCAGTCGCTTCTGGAGAGCAATTCTTCCGTCGAGACTCCTCGAAAAGCGTTTTCCACGATCCGGTTTTCTTCCCGCTGCCATGCCTCGCGGATCCGAACGTTGCCAATTGGCCCGCCGGCGGCAGCAAGAAGCAGTGAAAACTCCACCTCCGGACTGTCGGGATCCGCAAAACCCGCACGCCGCGCAAGCCGCCTGCGTGCGCCGCCTTGCGGCATCAGATCGAGAAGGAATGGTGGCCAGTGGTCTGCCAGGTGTTGTGCAAAATTCAGCGGATACCGGACGGAAACCGCTCGATAGTCGCGAGGCCATTGCTCTGTCCGGAGGCCTTCGGCACCCCATGTGACAACGTAGTCCATGTCATAGTCGAGCGCGGCGTGGGATCTTGTGCCGGCGACCCTGCTCGTGACTTCGACTGTGGCGGCGCGGTGCCATGCGTCGTGATGATGGATCTCGAGCGTGAGCGTTTCGGGCATCGAGGCCTCAAAAAGATCCGGAGGCTCCCCAGGTCAGACAATGGCAAGCTCACATCGACCTTGGTGCCCGTAAAAGGGTATATAGCTTGGATTAAGGAGTCTATATGTGCCTTTAAATAGGTATTTTAACTCGCCTACGGCGAGAGGCTGAGCCCTTAAGGGGGCACATTTGGATTTTGATGCTTTGCCGTCGTGTTGGGCCGACGGCCGGCCTGCGGGAGAAGGCGCGGCATTCGATCAGACGGCGACGTGGTCGGCGCGGCTCGACGTCGCCTGCTCGAATCCAGAAGGCGGCTTGCCTAACCCGGCCGGGCAGGGCACAAAGCCCCGGTCCACGGGAGAGCCATGTTTTGCTGACCTACGTCAAGGACGGGGCGGAAATCTATCGCCGTTCGTTCGCCACCATCAGGGCCGAATCCGATCTGGCCCGCCTGCCGGCCGATATCGAGCCGGTGGCGGTGCGCCTGATCCATACCTGCGGCATGACCGACCTGGTCGCCGATTTCGCGTGTTCGCCCGATATCGTGGCACGCGGCCGCGCCGCCTTGCGGGAGGGCGCGCCGATCCTGTGCGATGCCAAGATGGTCGCCAGTGGCATCACCCGCGCGCGCCTGCCGGCGGAAAACGCGATCATCTGCACGCTGGACGACCCGGCCGTGCCGGCCCTGGCCGCCAGCCTCGGCACCACCCGGTCGGCCGCCGCGGTCGATCTGTGGCGTGATCGCCTTGATGGTGCCGTCGTTGCCATCGGCAATGCGCCCACCGCCCTGTTTCATCTGCTGGAGCGGTTGGACCAGGGCTGGCCCAAACCCGCCGCGATCCTGGGCCTGCCGGTCGGGTTCATCGGCGCGGCCGAATCCAAAGAGGAACTGGCCCGCGATTCGCGGGGTGCCGCCTTCCTGACCGTGCATGGCCGCCGCGGCGGCAGCGCGATGGCCGTCGCCGCGGTCAACGCCATCGCGGATCCGCGCGAATGAAGGGCCGGTTCTATGGCATCGGCTGCGGGCCGGGCGACCCCGAGCTGATGACGGTCAAGGCCGTGCGGCTGCTGGCCGAGGCCTCGATCGTCGCCTACCCTTGTGCCAAGGCCGAGGGCGGCGTGGCGCGCGGCATCGCCAAGACCTATCTGCGCCCCGACCAGACGCTGATCCCGCTGGTCTATCCGGTGACGGCCGGGCCGGGGGCGGACAAGCCGAGCTATCTGGGGCTGATCCGCCAGTTCTATGACGAGACCGCGGCCCAGTTGGCCGAACATCTCGACGGCGGCGCCACCGTCGCCATCCTGTGCGAGGGCGACCCGTTCTTCTACGGGTCGTTCATCTACTGGCACGCCCGCCTGAGCCCGCGTTACGACTGCGTCGTCGTGCCGGGCGTGTCGTCGATCCTGGCTGCACCGGTCGCGATGGACCGGCCCCTGTGCATCCGCACCGATACCGTGACGGTGATCCCCGCGACGTTGACCGAGGATCAGCTGACCGAACGCCTGCTGCGCGCCGATGCCGCCGTCATCATGAAGCTCGGCCGCACCTTCGCCAAGGTGCGCCGCGCCCTGGTCCGCGCCGGCCGGCTGGACCAGGCGGTCTATGTCGAGCGTGCCAGCTGGCAGGACCAGCGCGTGCTGCCTGCCGCCGGCATCGATCCGGCGACCGTGCCCTATTTCTCGGTCGTCGTGGTGCCCGGTTCGACCCCGGATTGATGCCGATGCCCGAGATCGCCTTCGTCGTGCTGAACCCGCAGGGGCTGGCGCTGGCCCGCCGTGTCCAGGCCGCGCTGGGCGAAGGGCGCATCCATGCCCTGTCGCCCCGGGTCGAGGGCGGCGACGAGGGGTTCACCGATACCCGTGCCACCGTGCAGCGGCTTTATGCCGACGGCCATCCGGTGGTCGGATTATGTGCCGCCGGCATCCTGATCCGGCTGGTCGCGCCGCTGTTGTCAGACAAACGCGCCGAGCCGCCCTTGCTGGCCCTGGCCGATGACGGCGCGGTCGTCGTGCCGCTGCTGGGCGGGCTGACCGGCGGACATGAACTGGCCGAACGCATCGGTGCCGCCTGCGGCGCCAGCCCGGCCATCACCGCCAGCGGCGCGCGCCGTTTCGGCCTGGCGCTGGAAGCGCCGCCCGATGGCTACGTCCTGGTCAATCCCGACGATGCCAAGCGCGTCACTTCGGCCATCCTGGCCGGCGCGCGGGTCCGGCTGGAGGGCGAGGCGCCCTGGCTGGTCGATTCGGGCCTGCCGTTCGCCGACGCGGGCGAGATCGTCATCCGTGTCGCCGATCGGCCCGAGGCCCCGCCGTCCGGCGGGTTGCTGTATGTCCGGGCGGCCCGCGCCGGGCGGCTCGACGTCATCGGCACCGGGCCCGGCGCGGCGGGCTGGCTGACGCCCGAGGTGCGCCAGGTGCTGGACGGCGCCACCGACCTGGTCGGTTACCTGACCTATCTCGACATGGTGCCGGCCCGGCCGGGCCAGCGCCGCCATGCCTCGGACAATCGCGAGGAACTGGCCCGCGCCCGTCAGGCGCTGGATCTTGCTGCCGAAGGGCGCCGGGTCGCGGTGGTGTCGTCGGGCGATCCCGGGATCTTCGCGATGGCCGCCGCGGTCATGGAGGCGCTGGACCTGGAACCCGGCCGGTGGCCCGGCGTGACGGTCGAGGTTCGCCCCGGTCTGTCGGCAATGCAGGCCGCTGCCGCCCGGCTGGGCGCGCCGCTCGGCCATGACTTCGCCGTCGTCTCGCTGTCCGACAACCTGAAACCCGCCGGCATCGTCACCCGCCGGCTGGAAGCCGCCATCGCGGCCGATTTCGTCCTGGCGCTGTACAACCCGGCGGGCAAGATCCGGCGTGACGGGCTGGCCCGCGCGCTCGAAACCCTGCGCGCCGGGCGTGCGCCGGATACGGTGGTCATCCAGGCCCGCGACGTCGGCCGGCCGGCGGAAAGGATCACGGTTACCACGCTGGGCGCGCTGGATGCCGACAGCGTCGACATGCGCACCCTGCTGCTGGTCGGGTCGTCGCAGACCCGCGCCTTCACCGCCGACGGCCGGCGGTTCGTCTATACCCCGCGCAGCTATCCCGGCTGACCGCCGGCCGCTATGATCGGCCCATGACATCGGACGAGCCCGTTCGCGATCCCGAAACCGGCCGCGTGCTGCGTTATGGCTGGACCACCGGCGCCTGCGCGACCGCGGCGGCCAAGGCCGCCTATCAGGCGTTGCTGACCGGCAGCTTTCCCGATCCGGTGACGATCACCCTGCCGCAGGGGCAGACGCCTGCCTTCGCGCTGGCGCGCACCGCCACGGGCGACGGCTGGGCCGAGGCGGGCATCGTCAAGGATGCCGGCGACGACCCCGACGTCACCCATCAGGCGCTGATCGTGTCGCGGGTCAGCCACGGCCCACCGGGCAGCGGCGTCACCTTCCGTGCCGGGATCGGCGTCGGCACGGTGACGATGCCGGGCCTGCCCTTGCCCCCGGGCGAGCCCGCGATCAACCCGGGGCCGCGCGGCATGATGCGGCAGGCCGTCGCCGAAATCGCGGCCGCCTTCGGTGGATCGGGCGATGTGGTCATCGAGGTATCGGTTCCCAACGGCGCCGCGCTGGCGACCAGGACGTGGAACGGCCGCCTGGGCATCGTCGGCGGGCTGTCGATCCTGGGCACGACCGGGATCGTCGTGCCGTTTTCCTGTTCGGCCTGGATCCATTCGATCCATCGCGGCATCGATGTGGCGCGCGCCAATGGCTACGCCCATGTCGCGGCCTGCGTCGGCAACACCTCGGAAAAGATGGTGCAGGCGCGTTACGGCCTGCCGGAAAGCGCCCTGCTGGACATGGGCGATTTTGCCGGGGGCATGCTGAAATACCTGCGCCGCAATCCGGTGCCGCTGCTGACCATCGCCGGCGGGTTCGCCAAGCTGTCGAAGCTGGCCGCCGGCCATCTCGACCTGCATTCCGGCCGGTCCCAGGTCGATCGTGCCGGCCTTGCCGCGATGCTGGCCGATCTGGGGGCCGACACTGATCTGGTGGCGCGCGCCGCCGGCGCCAATACCGCGCTGGAAATCCTGACCCTGGCCCAGGCGGCCGGCCTGCCCCTGGCCGACCGGGTGGCGCAGGCGGCGCGCGACGTCGCGGTGGGGGAATTGCGCGGCGCCCCGGTCGAGGTCGAATTGCTGCTGTCGGACCGTCAGGGAAACCTGGTCGGCCGCGCCGCCACCTCAGGGTTTCAGGTGCCGGGCGTGGTCTGACGCGTACAGCGCGCTGGTCCGCCGCAATTCCCCGTCCAGCACCCGGCCCACCACCACCAGCGCCGTGCGTTCGATACCCGCGGCCGCGGTGCGCGCGGCGATGTCGGCCAGCGTGCCGCGGATCACCTGTTCGTCGGGCCAGCTGGCCCGGGC
>Ga0222420_100735_pt1 | contig 12091 bp, 6 predicted proteins | sample 3A2ome_FD_182470 | JGI IMG/M metagenome (GOLD analysis project Ga0222420, IMG submission 182470) | Enriched microbial communities from leaf-cutter ant dump, University of Wisconsin, Madison, United States - 3A200A (version 2) | ecosystem: Environmental > Terrestrial > Nest > Insects nest > Nest...
CCTATCTGATCGATTTCGAGGGCGAGCCCGGCCGGCCGCTGGCCGAACGGCGGGCCAAGACCAGCCCCTGGCGCGATGTCGCCGGCCTGCTGCGGTCGATCGACTATGCCGCCGCGGTCGCCGGCAGGGAGACGCAGGACGGCACCCTGCAGCAGGGGCCGGACCGCGTGGCCGACTTCCTGGAACAGTTCCGCCAGCGCGCCGAAGCCGCGTTCCTGGCGGGCTATCGTGGTGCCACCATGCCCGACCGCGAGCCCGATGCGGCCGAACAGGCATTGCTGGACCTGTTCCTGCTGACCAAGGCCGCCTACGAGCTGCGTTACGAGGCGGCGAACCGCCCCGCCTGGATCGGCCTACCGCTGCGCGGCCTGATCAGGGTTGCCGACCGGCTGGCGGGGGCCCATGACTGACCCCGCGCTGACCGCGCTGGTCGAGGGGCGGCACGGCGATCCGTTCGCCGTGCTGGGCCCCCATCATGACGCCGGCCGCACCGTCGTGCGCACGTTCCAGCCCGGCGCCCGGGGCGTCGCCGTCGTCGATGAAGCCGACAAGGCCACCACCCTGGAGCAGGTGCACCCCGCCGGGCTGTTCGCCGGACCGGTCGACGGCGAGGGGCGCTATCGCCTGCGCATCGACTGGCCCGACACGCGCGAGGAAACCGCCGACCCCTATGCCTTCGGCAGGCTGCTGGGCGACATGGACCTGCATCTGATCGCCGAGGGGCGCCATCAGGAACTGGGCAATTGCCTGGGCGCCCATGTCATGACGCTGGACGGCGTCGCGGGCACACGGTTTGCGGTATGGGCGCCCAACGCCCGCCGCGTCTCGGTCGTGGGCGACTTCAACGGCTGGGACGGCCGCCGCCATCCGATGCGCCTGCGCCGCGAGGCCGGGGTGTGGGAAATCTTCCTGCCCGGCATCGGCCCCGGCCGCCGCTACAAATACGAGATCCTGGGGGCCGACGGGCATCTGCTGCCCCAGAAGGCCGATCCGGTCGGCCGCCAGACCGAACGCCCGCCGGCCACCGCCTCGATCGTGCCCGACCCGCGCCCGTTCCGCTGGACCGACGAACGCTGGATGGCGGCACGCGCCGCCCGGCAGGGTGCCGACGCGCCGATGGCGATCTATGAGGTCCATGCCGGATCCTGGGCGCCCGACATCGATCGCGGCGGCTGGGACAACGACTGGGACATGCTGGCCGACCGGCTGGTCGCCTATGCCGCCGGCATGGGTTTCACCCATATCGAACTGCTGCCGATCACCGAACACCCCTTCGGCGGATCGTGGGGCTACCAGCCGATCGGGCTGTTTGCGCCGACCGCCCGCTTCGGCCCGCCCGATGCCTTCGCCCGCTTCGTCGACCGCTGCCACGAGGCGGGCTTGGGCGTCATCCTGGACTGGGTGCCCGCCCATTTCCCGACCGACGCCCACGGCCTGGTGCATTTCGACGGCACGGCGCTGTACGAGCATCAGGACCCCCGCGAAGGATTCCACCAGGACTGGAACACGCTGATCTACAACCTGGGCCGCAACGAGGTATCGGGTTTCCTGGTCGCCAGCGCGCTGGAATGGCTGGAGCGTTTCCATGTCGACGGCATCCGCGTCGACGCCGTGGCCTCGATGCTGTACCGCGATTACAGCCGCAATGCCGGCCAATGGGTGCCCAACGTCCATGGCGGGCGCGAAAACCTGGAGGCCGTGGCCTTCCTGCGCCGGCTGAACGAAACCATCGCCGCGCGCTGTCCCGGGGCGGTCGCCATCGCCGAGGAATCGACGGCCTGGCCCGGCGTCAGCCGGCCGGTCGCCGACGGCGGGCTGGGGTTTTCGTTCAAGTGGAACATGGGCTGGATGAACGACACGCTGCGCTACATGGGCCATGAACCGGTGCATCGGCGCTGGCATCACGACGACATGACCTTCGGCCTGGTCTATGCGTTCTCGGAGCGTTTCGTCCTGCCGCTTTCGCATGACGAGGTGGTGCACGGCAAGGGATCGCTGCTGGGCCGCATGCGCGGCGACGACTGGCAGCGCTTCGCCGGGCTGCGCGCCTATTTCGGTTTCATGTGGTCCCATCCGGGCAAGAAGCTGATCTTCATGGGCGGTGAATTCGCCCAGCCGCGGGAATGGAACCACGACGCGCCGCTGGACTGGGGCTGCCTGGACGATCCGCGCCATCGGGGCGTGCAGCTGATGCTGCGCGACCTGAACCGGCTGTATGGCCAGGAACCCGCCCTGCATCGCCTGGACTGCGACCCCGCGGGTTTCGCCTGGATCATCGGTGACGATCGCGACAACAGCGTCCTTGCCTATCTGCGCCGCGGCGCCGACGGCGACCCGCCGATCCTGGCCGTGGTCAACATGACCCCGGTGACGCGCCGCGGCTATCGCGTCGGCGTGCCGGGCGGCGGCACCTGGCACGAGGTGTTCAACAGCGATGCCGGCCACTACGGCGGCAGCAACACCGGCAATGCCGGCGCGGTGCGGGCCGCCGCGGTCGCAGCCCACGGCCAGCCCGCATCGGTCGAGCTGGTCCTGCCACCGTTGTCCACGATCCTGCTGCGGCATGAAGGCTGAGCGGATGGCGGCCGTGCCGACCCGGCTGCTGTCAGGCCACCCCGCGCCGCTGGGCGCCAGCTGGAACGGGCTGGGCGTCAATTTCGCCGTGTTCTCGGCCCATGCGACCAAGGTCGAACTATGCCTGTTCGACCCGTCCGGCCGGCGCGAGACCGCGCGTCTGGCCCTGCCCGAATGCACCGACGAAGTGTGGCACGGCTACCTGCCCAATGCCCGCCCCGGCCTGCTGTACGGCTATCGTGTGCATGGCCCCTATGAACCCCAGCACGGCCATCGCTTCAATCCGCACAAGCTGTTGCTGGACCCCTATGCCCGCGAGATCGCGGGCACGTTGCGCTGGGCCGACGTGCTGTTCGGCTATCGCCTTAATTCGCCGCGCGGCGATTTGTCGTTCGACCGGCGCGACAGCGCACCGGCCATGCCCAAGGCCGTCGTCACCGACCAGGGTTTCAACTGGGGCAACGACCAGCGGCCGGCCGTGCCCTGGGGCGAGACCGTGATCTACGAGGCGCATCTGCGCGGCCTGTCGATGCGGCGCGACGATATTCTGCCGACCGAACGCGGCACCTTTGCCGCCCTGGCCGATCCGCGGTTCGTCGAACACCTGACCAGGCTGGGCATCACCGCGGTCGAATTGCTGCCGGTGCATGCGCTGGTCCATGACCGCTTCCTGATCGAAAAGCGCCTGCGCAACTACTGGGGCTACAACACGCTCGGCTTCTTTGCGCCCGAACCCGCCTATCTGGGCCAAGGCGGCAACCTGAACGAGATGCGCGCCGCGATCCGCCAGCTGCACGCCGCCGGCATCGAGGTTTTCCTGGACGTGGTCTACAACCACACCTGCGAGGGCGGCGAGCTGGGGCCGACCCTGTCCTTTCGCGGGCTGGACAATGCCAGCTATTACCGGCTGGCGCCCGATCCGCGCCACGGCGTCAACGATACGGGCTGCGGCAACACGCTGAACCTGTCGCATCCGCGCGTGCTGCAGATGGTGATGGATTCGCTGCGCTATTGGGTCGAAAGCTTCCACATCGACGGCTTCCGCTTCGATCTCAGCGTCACGCTGGGGCGCGAGGATCACGGGTTCGACCAGGGGTCGGGTTTCTTCGACGCGATCCGCCAGGACCCGGTGCTGGCCCAGGTCAAGCTGATCGCCGAACCCTGGGACATCGGGCCGGACGGCTATCAGTTGGGGCGCCACCCCCCGGGATTCGCCGAATGGAACGATCGTTTCCGCGACGGTGCGCGGCGCTTCTGGCGCGGGGACCCCGGCGAACGGGCCGACCTGGCCGCGCGCCTGGCCGGATCGGCGGACCTGTTCGATCACCGCCACCGCCGGCCCTGGGCATCGATCAACTACATCGCCTCGCATGACGGTTTCACCCTGCACGACCTGACGTCCTATGCCGACAAGCACAACGAGGCGAACGGCGAGGACAACCGCGACGGCCACGATGCCAATTTCAGCGCCAACTGGGGCGCCGAGGGGCCGACCGGCGACGCGGCGATCAACGACACCCGTGACCGGGTGCGGCGTGCGATGCTGGCCACCGTCTTCCTGGCCCAGGGCACGCCGATGCTGCTGGGCGGGGACGAATTCGGCCGCACCCAGGACGGCAACAACAATGCCTATTGCCAGGACAACGAGGTGTCCTGGCTGGACTGGTCGCTGGCCGACAGCGCGCGCGGCCGCGCCCTGACCGATTATGTCGGGCGGCTGGCCGCCGTGCGCCGGCGTTATCCGGTCATTCGCTGCGCCCGGTATCTGCACGAACGCGATCACCCGGCGGCGGGCATTGCCGACATCGCCTGGTTCGACGCCGAGGGCCGTGCGATGACACCGGATGCCTGGCAGGACCCCGAAGGGCGAAGCCTGGCACTGCGCCGTGCCGCGCGCCGCGACGACGGCACGGTCGAGGTGGTGCTGATGCTGGTCAACGGTGGGGCCGAGGACGAAACCTTCGCCCTGCCCGAACCGGCATTGTCCTGGCGAGTTGAGATCGAGAGCGCCGCGCCCGACGCCGCGGAACGGGACCACGGCAACGATACGATCGTCGTTCCCGGACGCAGCGTCACCCTGCTTGCCGCCATCGTCGAAGGGACGCCATGACCGCTTTCGTTCATCCCCTGCCGTTCGGCGCCACGCTGCTGGCGCCCGACCGCACGCGTTTTCGCCTGTGGGCGCCCGACCGCGGGCATGTCGACGTCGAGATCGAGGGCGGCCCCACGGTGCCGATGACGGCGGCGGGCGGCGGCTGGTTCGAAGCCGAGGCCGCGTGCGGCGCGGGTACTCGCTATCGGTATCGCCTGGCCCCCGACCTGGCGGTGCCCGACCCGGCATCGCGGGCGCAGGCCGACGACATCCATGGCCCCAGCATCGTGGTCGACGCCGGCGCCTATGCCTGGCGCCACCCCGAATGGCGCGGCCGGCCATGGCGCAACACCATCCTGTACGAGCTGCATGTCGGCACCTGCGGCGGTTATGCCGGCGTGGTCCAGCGCCTGCCCGAGATCGCCGCGCTGGGCATCACCGCCATCGAACTGATGCCCCTGGCCGAGTTCCCCGGCGGCCGCAACTGGGGTTACGACGGCGTGCTGCCGTTCGCGCCGGAATCGGCCTATGGCCCGCCCGAGGCGCTGAAGGCGCTGATCGACGCGGCGCACGGCCTGGGCCTGATGGTGTTCCTGGACGTGGTCTACAATCACTTCGGGCCCGACGGCAATTACCTCGGCGCCTATGCCAAGCCGTTCTTCCGCACCGACCTGCCGACGCCGTGGGGCGCCGCGATCGATTTCCGCGTGCCCGAGGTGCGCAGCTATTTCATCGAGAACGCCCTGTACTGGCTGCAGGAATACCGTTTCGACGGGCTGCGCCTGGATGCCGTACACGCGATCACCGAACGCGACTGGCTGGAGGAACTGGCCGCGCGCGTGCGCAGCACGGTCGATCCCGATCGGCTGGTCCACCTGGTGCTGGAAAACGATCACAACGATGCCGACCTGCTGACCGCCGGGTTCGACGCGCAATGGAATGACGACGGTCACCATGTGCTGCACCACATGCTGACCGGCGAGGCCGACGGGTATTACACCGATTATGCCGACCGTCCGGCCGAACGGCTGCGGCGCTGCCTGGCCGAGGGGTTCGTCTACCAGGGCGAACCCTCGCCCCATCGCGGCGGGACCGAACGCGGCCTGCCCAGCGACCATCTGCCGCCGACGTCGTTCGTCCTGTTCCTGCAGAATCACGACCAGATCGGCAACCGGGCGCTGGGCGAGCGGCTGACGGCCCTGGCGCCGCCCCAGGCGATGGACGCCGGCATGGCGCTGCTGCTGCTGGCGCCGCAGATTCCGCTGCTGTTCATGGGCGACGAATGGGGATCGCGCACGCCCTTCCATTTCTTCACCAGCCACGGCCCCGACCTGGCCCAGGCGGTGCGCGAGGGGCGCCGGCGGGAATTCGCAGCCTTTGCCGGCTTCGCCGGTCTGGTCGACCAGCTGCGCGATCCCAACGACCACGCGACCTTTGCCGATTCGATCCCCGACCCCGGCGAAGCCGAGCTGGCGCCGGGCTCGACCCGGGCCGACCTGGTGCGCCGGCTGTTGCTGCTGCGCCATTGCGAGATCATCCCCCGGCTGGACGATACCCGCACCGAAGCGTCCGAGGTGCTGGGGGCGACCGCCGTCGTCGTGCATTGGCGGCTGGGCGACGGATCGGTCTATGCGCTGTACGTCAATCTGGGCGATCAGCCGGCGGCGGCACGCCGCCGCGGCGGCGAGGTGATGGTCGCGGTGCCCGAAACCGCGGCGGCCGAACTGGATCGCGGCACGCTGCCGCCCTGGTCGGTGGTCGCGGTGCTGGGCCGGGTGGCATGACCGACGATCGGCTGCGGGCCCTGGCGGCAGCGGCGGGCATCGCCGTCGACTGGCAGGATGCCTTCGGCAAACCCCAGGTCGTGACCCCCGATACGTTGCGGGCGGTGCTGGCCGCGCTGGGCCTGCCCGCCCGCACCCCCGATGACGTCGCCGACAGCCTGCATGCCGCGACCACGGGCGGCGGCAGGCTGCCGCCGCTGGTCACCGCCTGGTCGGGCCAGCCGGTAGTCATCGACATGGGCGTGTCGAGCTGGTCGCCGCAGCGCTATCGCATCCGGTTCGAGGATGGCGGCGAGGTCGCGGGCCTGGTCGATCATGTCGATGCCCGCACCATCAGCCTGCCTGCGGTGTCGACCCCGGGTTATCACTGCCTGAGACTGGACGGGCGCGACCTGACCCTGGCGGTGGCGCCGCCGCGCTGCTTTGGCATCGGCGACGCGATGGGCCCGGCCGCCCGCCCCTGGGGGCTGGCCGTCCAGCTTTACGGCATCCGCCGCAAGGGCGACGGGGGCATCGGCGATTTCACCGGCCTGGCCGATCTGGCCCGCGCCGCGGCCGCCCAGGGCGCCGATGCATTGGCGGTTAGCCCCGTGCATGCGATGTTTGCCGCCGAACCCCGCCATTTCAGCCCCTATTCGCCGTCCAGCCGCCTGTGGCTGAACGTGCTGCATATCGATCCCGCCGCGCTGCTGGGCGACGGTTTCACCGAACAGGCCGGCGACGAGGCGCTGGAAGAGGCGCCGCTGATCGACTGGCCCGCGGCGGCGGCGCGGCGCATGGCCCATCTGCGCGAACTGTTCGACCGTTTCGAACATACCTTCGGCGCGGCCCAGCGGGGTTTCCGCGATTTCCGGCGGGCCCGCGGCGAGGCGCTGGAGGATCATGCGCGGTTCGAGGCGCTGCATGCCCATCTCTACGGCCAGGATCCCCAGGCCTGGTCCTGGCGGACCTGGCCCGAAGCCCTGCGCGATCCGCGCAGCGAGGCGGTTGCGGCCTTTGCCGCGGCCCATGAACGCGACGTCACCTTTCACGCCTTCCTGCAATTCATGGCCGATCACGGATTGGCCAATGCCCAGCGCGCCGCGCGCGGCGCCGGCATGGGCATCGGGCTGATCGCCGACCTGGCGGTCGGCAGCGACGGCGCGGGATCGCAGGTCTGGAGCCGGCAGGAAGAAATGCTGACCGGCCTGTCGCAGGGGGCGCCGCCCGACCTGCTGAACCCGCTGGGGCAGAACTGGGGCCTGACCCCGCTGTCGCCGCGCGGCCTGCGCGACCACGGCTATCGCGCCTTCATCGAGATGTTGCGGGCGACGCTGGGCCATGCCGGCGGCCTGCGCATCGACCACGTGCTGGGGCTGGCCCGCGCCTGGCTGGTGCCCGATGGCGCCGACGCCGGGGCCGGGGCCTATGTACAGTTTCCCTGCGACGACCTGCTGCGGCTGGTCGCGCTGGAATCCTGGCGCCACGACGCGATCGTCATCGGCGAGGACCTGGGCACGGTGCCCGACGGGTTCCGCGACCGGCTGGGTGCCGCCGGCCTTCTGGGCATGGCCGTGCTGTCCTTCACCCGCGACGCGGACGGCCGCTGGCTGCCGCCGGCGGAATGGCCCGCCGCAGCCGTGGGCCTGACCGGCACCCACGACCTGCCGACCCTGGCCGGCTGGTGGAGCGGCCGGGACATCGCCTGGCGCCGCCGCCTGAACCTGTTTTCCGCCGATCACGGCCCCGCAGCCGTGGCCGCCGAACGCGACGAGGACCGCGCCAGCCTGTGGCAGGCCCTGTGCGAAGAAGGCACGGCCGAGGGCGCGGCGCCCGACCCCGACATGCCCGGCCCGTTCGTCGGCGCCGCGATCAGCTATGTCGGGCGCAGCGCCGGGCCGCTGGTCCTGCTGCCGGTCGAAGACGCGCTGGCGCAGGACGAACAACCCAACCTGCCCGGCATTACCGATCCCCATCCGAACTGGCGCCGGCGCCTGCCGGGCAGCGCGGATCGCCTGCTGGAACCGCCGGCGGTGCGCGCCCGGCTGGCGGCGCTGGCCGCGGCACGAAAGGCCTGATCATGCGTCCCCGTGCCACACTGCGCCTGCAATTCCATCGCGGCTTCACCCTGGATGACGCCGCGGGCCTGGTCGACTATATCGCCGGGCTGGGCATCAGCCATGTCTATGCCTCGCCGCTGACCCGGGCCCGCGCGGGCTCGACCCATGGTTACGACGTCGTCGACTATGGCACCGTCAACCCGGAACTGGGCGGCGAGGCGGCGCTGCGGCGCCTGGCCGGCGCCCTGCGCGCCCGCGGACTGGGTCTGATCCTCGACATCGTGCCCAACCACATGGGCGTCGGCGGTGCGGAAAATGCCTGGTGGCTGGATCTGCTGGAACAGGGCCAGGCCAGCCCTTACGCCGCGTTCTTCGACGTCGACTGGCAGCCGCCCACGACGTCGCTGCAGGGGCGGCTGTTGGCGCCGTTCCTGGGCGCGCCCTATGGCGAGGTCCTGGCGAACGGCGATATCCGCCTGCAGGCCGATGCGGCCGGCAAGGTGCATGCGGTGCATGGCGAGCATCAGTTTCCGATCCGCGCCGAAGATCAGGCCGAGGCGGCGGTCCTGGCCGGCGGCGACACCGATCCGGCCCGGCTGCACGAGCTGCTGGAACGCCAGCATTACCGCCTGGCCTGGTGGCGCACCGCATCGGACGAGATCAACTGGCGGCGGTTCTTCGACATCGCCGGGCTGGGCGGCATGCGCGTCGAACGGCCCGAGGTGTTCGACGCGATCCACGCCCTGCCCCTGCGGCTTTATGCCGACGGCGTGATCGACGGCCTGCGCATCGACCATGTCGACGGCCTGGCCGATCCCACGGGATATTGCCGGCAGCTGCGCGCCCGCCTCGACGCCATCAGGCCCGGCGGCTATCTGGTCGTCGAAAAGATCCTGGGCAGCGGCGAGGCATTGCCCGGCGCCTGGCCGATCGACGGCACCTCGGGCTATGATTTCATGGCCGAGGCCGGGGCCCTGCTGCATGACCGCGAAGGCGAAGGGACGCTGACCGCGCTGTGGTCGGCCGCCACCGGCCAGGATACCGACTTCGCGCGCGAGGCCCGCGCGGCCAAGCGCCAGATCCTGGATGAATCGCTGCATGCCGAACTCGATCGCGCCGCCCGCGCCTTTCATGCCGCGGCCAGGGCCGAGGCGCGGCAGCCCGACCTGACCCTGCCCGCCCTGCGCCGGGCGCTGGCCGAGGTGGTCGTGCATTTTCCGGTCTATCGCAGCTATCTGACCGCGGCCGGTCCCGACGATCGCGACCGGCCGGTGATCGACCGCAGCTTCGCCGCCGCGCGCCGCACCCTGTCCCCGGCCGACCGTCCCGCCCTGGCCTATATCCTGGCACGGCTGACCGAACGGCCCGACGCCGGGCTGATCGCCCGGTTCGAGCAGCTGACCGCGCCGGTGACCGCGAAGTCGGTCGAGGATACCGCCTTCTATCGTTACGGGCGGGCGATCGCGCGCAACGAGGTCGGCTCGGACCCCGAGGATTTCGCGATGGGCGTGCAGGCCTTCCACGAAGCCTGCCGCCGCCGCCAGGAAAGCTTTCCCGGCAGCATGCTGGCGACCGCCACCCATGACCACAAGCGGGGCGAGGACGTGCGCGCCCGGCTGGCGGTACTGAGCGAGCTGGCCCCCGAATGGCGCGATGCCGTCGGCCGCTGGCGCGAGATGGCGGCGCCCCTGCGCACCCTGCTGGATGACGGGCCGGCACCGGAGACGGCGGACGAGCTGATGCTGTACCAGACCATCGTCGGCGCCTGGCCGCCCGATCTGGCGGCCGACGACGCGGCCGGGCTGGAAGCGTTTGCCGACCGTGTCGCCGCCTGGCAGCAAAAGGCTGTGCGCGAAGCCAAGCGGCGGTCGAGCTGGACGGTGCCGGACGAGGCCTACGAACAGGGTGCACGCGAATTCACCCTGAACCTGATCCAGGGCCGCGAAGGCCACCGCATCCGCACCGAGATGCTTTCGTTCATCGACCGCATCGCCCCGGCCGGCACGATCAACAGCCTGGCCACCACCTTGCTGCGGCTGACGGTGCCGGGCGTGCCCGACCTGTATCAGGGCTGCGATTTCTGGGATTTCAGCCTGGCCGATCCCGACAACCGCCGCCCGGTCGATTTCGCGGCGCGCATCCGTGCCCTGGACCAGGCGGCCTCGCCCCGCGCATTGCTGGCCGACTGGCGCGACGGCCGGGTCAAGCAGGCGGTGATCATGCGGGCCCTGGCCCTGCGCAAGGCCCGGCCCGACCTGTTCGCCGCCGGCGCCTATCGTCCGCTGGCGGTGCAAGGCGCGCTGGCCGGCCAGACCCTGGCCTTTCTGCGCGAACATGAGGGCGAGGTGGCGATCACCGTGGTCACCCGGCTGGCCGGGCGGCTGCCGCCGGCGCCGGGCGGCCTGCCCCTGGTGCAGCCCGAGGCATGGGGCGATACCACGGTCGGCCTGCCGGATGATATCGGCCGGGAGTCGTTCGTCGACGTGCTGTGCGGTTCGGCGGCGCTGGCCGCGGACGGAGGCTTGCGCCTGCGCGAAATCCTGGCCGGCCTGCCGGTCGCCCTGCTGCATGGCGGTCGGCCGGGGTAAGCCTGCGACACCTTGCTACCCCGCCAGCGCACCCAGCAGCGCCCGGGCGGCGCCCAGCCCGGCGTCGGGTCGGTCGGCGGTAATGATCAGGCCGTCCCCGGTGCCGCGGGCGGCCAGGTCGGGAACGGTCGGAATGACGGCGACGGGTTTGCCGGCCTGCAGGAAGGCCGCGATCAGCGCGCCGGCGGTGCAGCGCCGCTCGGCCTCCCATATCGGACCGGGGGCACCCAGGCACAGCGCCGCATCGAAATCCTCGTCATAGATCTGGTCGAGGTCGAGGGTATCGGTCAGGTCGTCGCGCCCGGTCCGGTCGGCCCGGAAGCGGTCCAGCAGCGGGCTGGACGCCGCCCGGTCCTCGGCCGCGGCGGCCATCCGCGGGAAACCGCCGGCGGGTGAGGCCAGCACCACTTCGGCGCCGGCATCGCGGAAGACGTAATAGGGCCCGATCACCCGCTCCAGCCGCAGGATCGGCGCCTTGGGCGGGATCGCGGCTTCGTCATCGGGGATCAGGATCATCAGGATGCGCATCGGCGCCAACTCTCGCGGCCGTGGAGACTGTCGTCGGAAGGTGGTCCGCAGATGCCGACCTCGGCCTCATGATGCCGTCGTCCCGGCCAAGGCCGGGACGACGATCCGCACCTTTGAACAGCGGCCGAGCGCGATGTCGGCGCCCGCCGGATATCAATCGCGGATGAAGGCCAGCAGGTCGGCGTTGAATTCGTCCTGCCGGGTCTGGGCCAGGCCATGGTCGGCACCGGGATAGATCTTCAGCGTCGCCCGGGGCAGCAGCTTGGACGACAGCAGCGCGGCGGCGCCGATCGGCACGATCTGGTCGTCGTCGCCATGGGCGACCAGGGTCGGGATGTCGATCTTCTTCAGATCCTCGGTGAAGTCGGTTTCCGAGAATTCCCTGATGCAGTCCAGCTGGCCCTTGAAACCGCCCATCATGCCCTGCAGCCAGAACGAATCGCGGATGCCTTCGGACAGTGTCGTGCCCGGCCGGTTGTAGCCGTA
>Ga0222420_100736_pt1 | contig 12085 bp, 6 predicted proteins | sample 3A2ome_FD_182470 | JGI IMG/M metagenome (GOLD analysis project Ga0222420, IMG submission 182470) | Enriched microbial communities from leaf-cutter ant dump, University of Wisconsin, Madison, United States - 3A200A (version 2) | ecosystem: Environmental > Terrestrial > Nest > Insects nest > Nest...
TTCCTTCAGGCGGCCTTGGTGGCAGACAGCGGCGGCGCGTTGGCGCCCTCCGGCTCGGGTTCGTCGTCCAGCAACCCTTCGTCGAAAAGATGCTGCAGGGTCATCGCCGCGTCGAACAGCGGCATGCCCTCGGCCGTCAGGATGCCGGTCAACTCGGCGGCGGTGTGCCGGGCTTCGCGGATCAGGGCGACCATGCGCGGCAGATAGCCGGTGCCGCGCAGCCGGTGCAGATAGGGGCCGGCCGTCAGGTCGCAACCGTCGGGCTGGTCCTCGATGATGAAATCGCCACGGAAGGCGACGATGCGATCGTCGGGCGGCGACAACACCATGTGGGTCGCGATCATCCGGTCGACCTCGGCCGCGTAGCCCGCGGCATCCTCGAAGCGACCTTCGTCATAGACGCGATAGCCCAGCGGCCAGCGTTCCGACGCCTTGCAGGGCGAAACCAGCTTGACCGAGCGGTCGATCATGTTGACCAGGAAGCCGGTGACGCAGGCGATGGTCGACTGACCGGTCTCGATCACGTTGATGTCGGCGCTCGACCCCTCGCTCTTTTCCTCCAGCTTGCGGCGGCGGTCGCGGGTGCGGCCGGCGGCGGCCTTGGTCACCAGCGACCCCTTCATCTGCGGCACCAGCTCGACCCCCAGCAGTTCGTCGGGGGTGAAGGTCTCGTGCACCTGGCGCAGCTGCTTCAGGCTGAGGATCGAGAAGCGATTGACGATGCAGCCTTCCTCGCCGAACAGGGTCAGGATGCGGCGGATCTGGTCGACGTCCTTCAGCGGCGCGGCCGTCGTGGTCTGGGGCAGGAAGCCGGTGATCTCGAGATGGTCGGCGATGAACCTGTGGTATTCGGGATTGTCCATCGGGTCGGTCGCCCAATAGCAGAACCCGGTCTGCGCCGCCTCGCCGAAGCGGGCGACCATATGGCCCAGCATGCCGCGCCACATTGTGGCGTTCTGCTCGGTATAGGGGGCGTGGCCGGTCAGGCGTTCGGCGGCCAGGCCGCAGAACCAGCAGCCGACCGAGCAGCCCGAGGCCAGCTCGTAGGCGGCGACCGGATGGCTGATCGCCGAGCCGACCAGTCGGGTCTCGCCGCAGGCGCGGATGACCTGGCGGGCGCGCCAGGCCAGGAAACGCGGATCGGCCGCCGGCGCATTGCCCAGCGCCATCAGCGCGTCGCGATGCGCGATCATGTCGGTCATCCACTGGTGGAACAGCTCGGCCTCGGGCCAGCGTTCCGCCCGATCGGGCGCATGATAGGCCTTGGCGTCCCAGGCCGAGCGCCAGGCTTCGGCATCGGCCTGGATCCCCGCGGCGTCGCAGATCGCCTGCGCGTCCTGGGGCCGGGCCAGCAGGTCGGCGCGCAAGGTCGCGTCCGAGATGATGCGTTCGCGGAAACGCTTGACCCGGGCGATGATGTGGCGCTGGCCGGCATCACGCGTCGCAAACATCTGGCGCAGCAGTTCGCGCGGGTGCTCGGTGACGGTCGCGTGGGCAAAGGCTGCCGCGGATAGCGGCTTGGCGCTGTCGGTCTGGGCTGGGGTCTGGGTCGCGGTCGCCATCGTGCTTGCTCCACCAATCGCCGGCCAGGGGTTGCCTGGTCTGTCGTGCGAAGTGATCCGGCCGGCGCGAACGCCGGCCGGATCCGTCGTACTTTAGGTGGCGACCACGGCACCAACGGCCACGGCGACGCCTTCAACTTCGGCGGCACCGGTGGTGGTGGTTTCGACGGTCTGCACCTCGGTCGAGACGGTGGCGACGGTCTGCACGCTGACGGTCTGGGTGACCGTCGAGCCGCCGCCGGCGACAGCGCCGAGCTCGGCATCGGACAGTTCGCCCTTGCCGCGCTCCTTCATCAGCGCCTTCGCTTCGTCCAGGGTGAAGTTGTACCCCTTGGCATTGGCGCGCTCGACCAGCGCGGCCAGGCCGGTCGCGCCTTCCTTCACGAAGCTCTGCAGCTCCGGGTTGGTCTTCAGGTCCTGCTCAAAGCGCAGAAGGTCCTGCTGGCTCATGTTCACTCTCCCAGGGATCGTTCTCACAACGCCAATAGGCGCATGAGCCCCGCAACCAGTGCGGAGCGCTGCATGATCCCGGCATCGGCCTTATCGCGTCAAGCGAAGTTGCGTTAAAGATTTGTCATGCCATAAAAAAATGCCGAAAATTTTTATTCGACAAAAGTAGTTCCGCCACCCCATGGCGATCCAGGGGCAGGCTTTTACTATCATCGTTAAGTTATTACGCGGAAAAAAAGCTTACACCAGCGTCATCTGGCGGGTCAAAAATCCGTAATCCCCCACAAAATGCTGCAACGGTGTGAACGCCACGCAGGTTCCACATCAGCTAAATCATTATTTAGGTGAACTTGGCGCGATCTCGGTCATAGTGGTCGCCGGTGGTCATGTTAGACGCGTTGGGGAATTTCACCGTGGCCGATATCTGCCTCGTCAACATGCCCGTCGTGGCGGTCGAGCGTCCGTCGATCGCGCTGGGGCTATTGAAGGCTGAACTCGAAGCCGCCGGCATGACTGTCGCGGTCGATTACGCCAACATGCACTACGCCGAATACATAGGCATTCTGCCCTATCGTGAAATCGGCGGCATCCGGCCTGAGGACGGCCTGGCCGACTGGCTGTTCGGCGCCGTCGCCTTTCCCGATTTCGAACCCGATCACGAAGCTTACGTCGATGCGCTGCGGGCGCGCAACGGCATCTATCGCCGCGTCTCGCGCGAAAAGGTGCTGGGCGACCTGCTATGGCTGAGGGGGCTAAGCCTGGCGTTCGTCGATGCCGTCATCGATCGGATCCTGGCCGACCGGCCCCGGGTCGTCGGCGGTACGTCGGTGTTCTCCCAGCATGTGGCGACGCTGGCCCTGCTGCGCCGGCTCAAGGAACGCGCCCCCGACATCGTCACCATCATCGGCGGCGCCAATTGCGAAGGCGAGATGGGCATGACCACCCATCGCCATTTCCCCTGGGTCGACTATGTCGTGTCGGGCGAGGCCGACGAACTGATCGTGCCGCTGATGCGCCAGCTGCTTGACCGGGGCACCGCGGTGGCGGCCGCCGACCTGCCGTTCGGCGTATTCGGCCCGATCCACCGCACGGCCGGCTATCCCGCATCGCGCGGCGAGGACGATTTCCCGCGGGCGACGGTCAACGACCTGCGCAACCTGCCATTGCCCGACTATGCCGACTATTTCAGCACGCTGGACGATTTCCTGTACGGCGACTGGATCGGGCCGGGCATCCCGGTCGAAACCTCGCGCGGCTGCTGGTGGGGCGCCAAAAGCCATTGCACGTTCTGCGGCCTGAACGGCGGCAGCATGCAGTTCCGGGCCAAGCCGCCCGAACAGATCAAGGCCGAATTCGACACCATGCTGGACCGCTATCGCGGCGTCGGGCTGGAGGTCGTCGACAACATCCTGGACATGGGCTACTTCACCACCGTCCTGCCGGCCCTGGCCGAAGGGCCGCGGCGCTACAACATCTTCTACGAGACCAAGTCGAACCTGCGCCGCGACCAGATCGAGGCGCTGGCGGCCGCCGGCATCCGCTGGATCCAGCCCGGCATCGAATCGCTCGACAGCCGCGTGCTCAAGGTGATGCGCAAGGGCGTCACCGGCGCCCAGAACATCCTGCTGCTGAAATGGGCCCAGGCCTATGGCGTTGCCGTCATGTGGTCGGTGCTGGTCGGTTTCCCCGACGAACTGGACGAATGGCACGCCGAAACCGCGGGTTTCCTGCCGGCGCTGAACCATCTGCGGTCGGGCGGCATGATCACGCTGCGGTATGATCGGCACAGCCCGTATTTCCGCACGCCCGAGGCCTGGGGGCTGGACTTGGTGCCGTCGCCGCTGTACCGGTTCGTCTATCCGCTGGCCGAGGCCGAGCTGGCCCGGCTGGTCTATTATTTCGAGAACCGGGGCGAGACCATCACCGACCGTTCGCTGTCCAAGGCCGAAACCGTCGGCCGCCCGGGCCTGGCGGCGATGCAGACGGCGATGCAGGGCTGGGTCGCGGCCCAGCGCCGGCCCGAGGGCCGCGCCCGGCTGGACCTGCTGCGCCGGGCCAGCGGGGCGGTGGTCATCGACACCCGCGACGGGCCGACCCCGGTCGAACATATCCTGGATGCCGACGAACTGGCCGTGCTGGATGCCTGCGACGACGGTCCGGCCCCGCCGCGTCTGGCGCAGCGCCTGGCCGACATGGACGAAGGCCTGCGCGACCGCGCCCTGGCCCGTCTGGTCGAGGCCCGCCTGATCGTCGCGCTGGACGGCCGGCTGGTCGCCCTGACGATCGAGAATGCCTTGCCGCCGCCCGATGTGCTGGATTTCCCCTGCGGCGTCGTCGGCCGCGGGCTTTCGCGCCGCACCGCGATGGCCGAGGCCGCGGAATGACCGGCCGCCACGACGTCTGTTTCGTGCTGATGCCGCATGCGCCGATCCAGCGCCCGTCGATCGCGCTGGGCCTGTTGCAGGCGCGGCTGAACCAGGCCGGCATCCCCACGACAACGCGCTACGCCAACCTGGCCTTTGCCGAGGCGATCGGCGTCAACATCTACCAGTTCTACGGCAGCCTGACCCAGGCCGAGCACCTGTTCTTCGACTGGATCTTCGCCGAGGCGCTGCACGGCGGCGAAGGCCCCGACGACGATGCCTTCATCGACGACCTGTTCCGCCGCTGCCCCGACCTGCTGGTCCGCCCCCGCCTGGTGCTGGAACGCGAGATCTGGTCGCTGCGCGGCGCGGCGATGCGCTTCATCGATGCCCAGGCGCGCGAGATCGTGGCCGGCCGGCCCAAGGTCGTCGGCTGTTCGTCGACCTTCCAGCAGCATGTGGCAAGCTTGGCCCTGTTCCGCCGCATCAAGGAACTGGACCCCGGCATCGTCACGCTGTTCGGCGGCGCCAATTGCGAAACCCGCATGGGTCTGGCCACCCACCGGCTGTTCCCCCAGGTCGATTATGTCGTGTCGGGCGAGGCCGACGACGTGGTCGTGCCGCTGGTGACCCGCCTGGTGGGCGGCGAGACCGATATCCGCGACGACCTGCCCTATGGCGTCTATGCGCCCTGCCACCGCGACACGGAATACCCGCTGGTGACGGTGGGCGACGGGGCGCCGCGCGCGGTCATCGAAGACCTGCGCGCTTCGCCGCTGCCTGATTACGACGATTATTTCACCCAGCTGGGCCAGGCCAGTTTCCGCGATCTGGTGCTGCCCTCGCTGCCGTTCGAGACGTCGCGCGGCTGCTGGTGGGGCGCGATCAGCCATTGCACGTTCTGCGGCCTGAACGGCACGTCGATGGCGTTCCGCGCCAAGACCGGCGAACAGGCGCTGGACGAGATCGAGCGGCTGTTCGCGCGCTATCGCGTCACGTCGTTCGATGCCGTCGACAACATCATGTCGGTCGATTACTTCAAGGATTTCCTGCCCCAGCTGGCCGAACGCGGCCGGCCGTTCCGCTTCTTCTACGAGACCAAGTCGAACCTGAAGCGCGACCAGCTGCGCCTGTTGCGCGATGCCGGCGTGCTGTGGATCCAGCCCGGCATCGAATCGTTCTCGTCCGAGCTGCTGAAACTGATGGGCAAGGGCGTGCAGGGCTGGGCCAATCTGCAGACGCTGAAATGGGCGGCGCAATACGGCATCCGGGTGATCTGGGCCCAGCTGATGGGTTTCCCCGGCGAGGATGACCGCTGGCTGGCCGATGTCGCCCGGATGATCCCGATGATCGCCCATCTGCAGCCGGGCTTCGCCACCACCGTGCGCATCGACCGCTACAGCATGTATCACCGCAACCCCGAGCGCTACGGCATCACGCTGGCGCCGATGGATGTCTACGGCCAGGTCTATCGCCTGCCGCGCGAGGATCTGGTCGACCTGGCCTATTTCTTCCAGATCGAGGAAGGCGCCTTCGACGCCCGTCGCAACTGGCGTGCGGCCGAACCGGGGCATGAGGGCATGCGGGCCCTGCTGCAGGCGGTGTCGCGCTGGCGCAGCGCCTGGGCCGATCCCGACAAATCCCCGCAACTGGTGATGCGCGACCGCGACGACGGCGATGTCGAGGTGTTCGACACCCGGCCGCTGGCCCGGGCCGAAACCTCGGTGCTGACCGGCATCCAGGCCGCGGCGCTGCGGCTGGCGGTGCGCGACACGCTGACCGAGGCGCGTTTCGTCGAACGCCTGGCGGCCGAGGCCGAAATCACCACGGATGCCGCCGCCGCCGCGGTGGACGACCTGGTCGCCGCCCATCTGGCGCTGCGTATCGACGACCGCGTGTTCGGCCTGCCGCTGATCGCGCCGGTCACGCCGCCCCCCGCCAACTGGCTTTACCCCAACGGGCTGGTGCTGAAAGCCCCGGACGCCGCCGCGCTGGCGGCCGTCTATGCCTGATCGGAAAGGTTGATCCGATGTCGGTCGACGTCTGCTTCGTCTCGATGCCCTTCACGCCGGTCGAGCGTCCCTCCTATGCGCTGGGCCTGCTGAAATCGGTGCTGACCCGCGCCGGCCTCGATGTCGCGGTGCGCTACCCCTGCATTCGCTTCACCGAGGCGGTGTCGCGGCGCACCTATTCGATCCTGTCGCGCATCCGGGTCGAGGATGGTCCGGTCGACTGGGCGTTCGCCCCCGTCGCCTTTCCCGACCATCCCAGCGATCCCGATGCCTATCTGGCGCGGCTGTTCGAACGCAACCCCATCGTCTGGGCCGAGGATCGCCAGGCCGATGCCCGCGACCTGCTGGCCCTGCGTGACCGCGCCGCCGAATTCGTCGAGGAAACCGTCGACGAGATCCTGGCGCTGAACCCGCGCATCGTCGGCTGCACCTCGACCTTCCAGCAGCATGTCGCGTCGCTGGCCCTGCTGCGCCGGATCAAGGATCGTGCGCCCCATATCGTCACCATGATCGGCGGCGCCAATTGCGAGACGGTGATGGGCCGTACCACCCATCAGTCGTTCCCCTGGGTCGATTTCGTGGTGTCGGGCGAGGCCGAGGACCTGCTGGCCGGGCTGTGCCGCGACATCGTCGCCGACGGGCCGGGCCTGCCGGCCGCGCGCCTGCCCGAAGGCGTGTTCGGCCCCGCCCACCGGACCGAGGGCTATCCGACCGCCTGTTACGGCGACGGGGCGCCGCGCGCCTCGGCCAAGTCGATCGCCGACCAGCCGCTGCCCGATTACGACGATTATTTCAGCGTGCTGAACGGCTCGCCGCTGCGCTGGCGCCTGGACGTGTCGCTGCCGATCGAGACGTCGCGCGGCTGCTGGTGGGGCGAGATCAAGCACTGCAAGTTCTGCGGGCTGAACGGCTCGACCATGGCCTATCGCTCCAAGACGCCCGACACCGCCCTGGCCGAGATCGGCGCGCTGCAGCAGCGCTACGGCGTCAGCCGGTTCCTGGCGGTCGACAACATCATCGACCTGAAATACTTCGAACGTTTCGTGCCGACGCTGGCCACCGCCGATCCGCCGGCCACGTTCTTCTACGAGACCAAGTCGAACCTGACCCGCAACCAGGTCCAGGCCCTGGCCAAGGCCGGCATCATCTGGCTGCAGCCGGGCATCGAGGCGATGCACACCAAGCTGCTCGACCTGATGGACAAGGGATCGCAGGCCTGGCGCAACGTCCAGCTGCTGCGCTTCGGCCGGCAGTTCGGCGTGCGCTTCTACTGGGCGGTGCTGTGCGGCTTCCCCGGCGAGGACGAGGCCTGGTTCGGCGAGATGGCCTCGTGGCTGCCGCTGATCACCCATCTGGAACCCGGCCAGATCAAGGGCCTGCGCTTCGACCGCTACAGCCCCTATTTCAAGGATGCCGAGCGTTACGGCCTGAAGCTGCGCCCGTCCGAGATGTACCGCCATTTCTATCCGGTCGACGAGGCGACGCTGGCCGACCTGGTCTATTTCTTCGAGGCCGACGGCTGGAACACCAAGGGCTATTACCTGCTGTCCGCCGACCTGTCGGACCGCCCGTCGATCGAAGGGCTGCGGCGCGTGCTGAATGCCTGGTACGCCCATTGGCATTCGGCGGCGCGCCCGACGATGGTGATGGAGGACGACGGCGAGCTGCTGACCATCGTCGATACCCGGCCCTGCGCCCTGGCGCCGATGGTGGCGCTGGAAGGGCTGGAGCGCGACGTCTACCTGCTGTGCGACGATGCGCCGACGGTCGAGACCGCGGTCAACCGCCTCAGCCGGGACGGCCGCTACACCGCCGACGAGGTGCGGGCCTGTCTGGTGCGGCTGGAACGCCGCCGCCTGCTGCTGACGCTGGACGGCCACGCCCTGTCGCTGGCCGTGCCCGGCCCGCTGGCCAAGATGCCCGACGATTACGAATTCCCCGGCGGCCTGTTGCGCGACGACAAGGTCGCGGCCGAACGTCAGGCGATGGAGGCCGCCGAGTAGCTTGCCTCTGCCGCCGTAAGGCCTATCGTTGCCGCCCTGATTCCTTGGGGAGGTGACCGACATGGATCTGGGTCTGCAGGGCAAGGTGGCGCTGGTCACCGGGGCCAGCCGCGGCATCGGGCGTGCCATCGCGCTCAGCCTGGCGGCCGAGGGCGTCAAACTGGCACTGGCCGCGCGGGACCGGGCGGCGCTGGACGAGGTGGCGGCGGCCGTCACGGCAAAGGGCGGCGAAGCCTTCGTCCATGTCGCCGACTTGCGCCAGGCCGATGCGCCCCAGGCATTCCGCGACGCGGCGATCGCCCATTACGGCCGTATCGACCTCGTGGTCGGCAATGCCGGGGCCACCAAACGCGGCGATTTCCTCGAGCTGACCGAGGCCGACTGGACCGATGGCTTCGCCCTGAAATTTCACGCCCATGTCCGCCTGACCCGCGCCGCCTGGGCCGATCTGGTCGCGACGCAGGGCACGCTGCTGTTTGTCATCGGGGTCGGCGGGCGCACGCCCGGCGCGGAATTCACCATCGGCGGGTCGGTCAATGCCGCGCTGATGAATTTCACCAAGGCGATGGCCGATCGCGGCGTGGCCGACGGCGTGCGGGTCTGTGCCGTCAATCCCGGCGCGATCACGACCGGCCGGCTGCAGACGCGCATCCGCAGTTTTGCCGCCGAAAAGGGTGTCGACGACGCGGCCGCGGCGCAGGGCCTGGCCCAGGCGATGGGCGTCGCGCGTTTCGGCACGCCGGACGAGATCGGCGACGTCATCACTTTCCTGGCCTCGGACCGCGCGGCCTATGCCCAGGGCGCGCTGATCGATGTCGATGGCGGGCTGACCCGAACGTTGTGATGTAATGGTGGAGTAATTATCAAATAGAAGCGGCCTGTTTTCGAATCTACCCGCCCACTGTCTCTTGACAACCTGCTGCCGATGAATGCCCAGATAATGCAGGGGCACATCGGCGGGGGGCGGACATGAGGCGTTTGCTGCTTTTAGGCTGGTTGGGTGTTCTGTTGCCGGCATTGGCGCTGTGGGCCACACCCGCCGCGGCTGTGCAGATCAACGGCAGCTTCGTCGCCGGGCCGGCGCCGGTGGCGCACTCGGTCGTCGCGGCGTATCGGATCAGCAACGGCCAGCTGACCCAGGAGCCGATCTCGGTCTACGTCACCAATGACCAGGGGCAGTTCACCCTGACGGTACCGCCCGATACGCCCTTGCTCGTGACCGGCAACTTCGTGCGGTTCGGCAGTTATGTCGACCCGGTGCTGGGCCGGACCGAGGAATTGTCGATCGTCATGCGGGCATTGTTCATCAGCGGCAAGGCCGACATGGCGCTGACCCTGTCGCCGATCAGCGAGGCGGCGGTCCAGGTCGCGCTGGGCGAGACGCCGGCCCAGCCGCCAGCGCTGGTCACCGACGCCCTGATCCGCGCGACCCAGGCCAAGGTGCAATCCTATCTGCTGACGGTCGATCCGCTGGCGACCACGCCGCTCGATGCGACGAACGTGGCGTCGATGACCGGTGCGTCGCCGGCCCAGCGTTTGCTGGCGGTGGCACTGGCCGGGATTTCCTATCAGCGTTCGGCCAACGGCCAGGCGCTGGCGCCGGTGATCCGCGACATCGCCCAGCTGATCCAGGCGGGCTGGACGCTGCTGGATGCCGGCGGCGGGTTTTCCGCCGATCCCGAGAACGAACCGATCGCGGCGATGGCCCCGGTGCAGGCCGCGATCGGCGGTTTCGTCAACGGCCGGCAGAATCGCTCGGGCGTATCCAGCCTTTATGACCTTGCCGGCATCCTGCTGGGCGGGGGGCCGCGCGGCGGCACGCCCGGCGCGCCCTGGACCCAGGCCTGCATCGATTCGGTCACGGCCGATTTCCCGGCGCGCGACGCGATCGCGCAAAGCCCGCTGGCCCGCGGCGATTGGCGCACGATCTCGGCCTACGGCAATTTGGCTTGGGGGCCGTCCCCGACGATCTTTCCGGCGGTGACGATCCCGGCCGGCTGCGATCCCGTCACCTGGCAGCAGCAGCGCCTGCTGGCGGCGGCGAACCATTTCATCCAGCAGCAGCATAACTATTGCCACCACTATATCCCGGGCTGGGATTCGGCCGGGCTGACCTTTCCCCAGACCAACGGCGGCACCAGCGGTCCGGGGCCGTCCTATTGCTATACGGGCAGCGGCGCCGGCCTGGCCGCGAACGCCGGCACCAAGACCGGGCTCGACTGCTCGAACTATACCTCGTGGCTCTACAACTACGCGCTGGGCGGCGTGCGCATGACCGGCGGGATCACCGCCCAGGGCGGCTCGCTGCCGACCGCCGAAGCCGCCTACAACTATGGCAATGCCTGGGCGCCCGGCACGCTGTACGAACGGCCGGCACAATGGCAGACCTACATCACCAAGGGCGATGCGCGCTATCAGCAATACCCGTTCCAGCCCGGCGACCTGCTCTATATCGGGTCGGGCAGCACGGGCAAGATCACCCATGTGGTGATGTGGACGGGGATCAGGGCGGTGGACGGATCGGGCCGCTATCTGGTCACCGAAAGCTTCGGATCGATCGACAACGACGGCATCAAGCCGCAGGCAGCGATTCCCAACCGGTTCCCGTTCAGCGGCCCGGCCGGCTTCACCGGCGCGGCCTATACCGGCTATCTCAACAATGCCGGACCCAACCTGCGTTATTTCGAAGGTACCTTCCGCGCCACGGACCTGGTCCACTACCGGCGGATCATCAATGCCCCGGTCGGTTATTATACCGTCCCCTATGCCGGCGGCACCGGGGTCGAGCAGGGCCGGCTGGCGGTCGATGTGTCGATCGCCGGCTCGGCCGCCGGCACCATCACCGCCTCGCTCGATACCGGTTCGCGCGGGTTCTGGGTCACGCCGGGGCTGGCGCCGGCCGGCAGCGCCGGGTCGGCCCAGTCGGTGCCGGGCTACATCTTCTACTGGAGCAGCGGCCATGTCCGCGCCGGGTATTGGACGCCAATGTCGGTGACCTTTCCGCAGGCGTCGGCTCAGGGCGGCGCCGCCGGCCCGGCCACGGCAACGATCCCCGTGCTGGTCGCGACCCTGCAGGGCTGTGTCGTCGGCACCTGGCCGAACGGCACCTGCACCAACGGCACGCTGTCGCCGCCGGCCACGCAGGGCGCGATAATGGGTGTCGGGTTCGACCGTACCGGCCATGGAACCGGCTATGGCAGCGCCACGCCCGATCCAACCGGACCGGGTACCCGCGACAATCTGCAGATCCTGAACCCCTTCCTCAATCTCGATCAGATGAAGGGCGGGACGATGCGCAGCGGCTATATCCTGGGCACCCAGGGCATCACGCTGGGGCTGACCGCGGCCAACACCGCCCAGACCTACAACGGCGCGCGCAGCGCCTATGCCTATACCCAGCTGAAGCCGACGCGCCGGCCCGTCGTCGCGGGCACGCCGACCGACTGGCTGCCGATGGAAGGGACCGTGACCCTGCAGGGGGCGGTCTACAAGGCCGCCCAGGCCGTGCTCGACATCGGCATTCCCAACATGCTGATCACGCTGGGCAATGCCGCGCCCTTCGCCGGCCAGGTCACCTCGGGCAACACCACCTATCTGTCGGCCGCGTCTGGGGCGATCACGATCGACCTGCAGAACGGCAGCGGCCGGGTCGGCTACGGCTTCGCCATTCCCGATCCCGGCGCGGTCGCGGCACC
>Ga0222420_100739_pt1 | contig 12061 bp, 13 predicted proteins | sample 3A2ome_FD_182470 | JGI IMG/M metagenome (GOLD analysis project Ga0222420, IMG submission 182470) | Enriched microbial communities from leaf-cutter ant dump, University of Wisconsin, Madison, United States - 3A200A (version 2) | ecosystem: Environmental > Terrestrial > Nest > Insects nest > Nest...
CGTTCTCGGGGTGCGGCATCAGGCCCAGCACGTTGCGGCCCTCGTTCAGGATGCCGGCGATGTTGCGTCGCGAACCGTTGAGGTTCGTGTCGTCGTCGACGCGGCCCTCGGCATCGCAATAGCGGAAGGCCACGCGGTCTTCCTGCTCCAGCCGGTCAAGCACGGCCTGGTCGGCGAAATAATTGCCGTCGTGATGGGCCACCGGCACCGACAGGACCTGGCCGGTCTGGTAGTGGGTGGTGAAGTCCGACGACGCGTTCGCGACCTTCAGATACACATTGCGGCAGATGAACTTCAGCCCGGCATTGCGCATCAGCGCGCCCGGCAGCAGCCCCGCCTCGGTCGCCATCTGGAAGCCGTTGCACACGGCCAGGACGCGGCGGCCCTTGGCGGCATGGTCCTTGACCGCACGCATGATCGGCGACTGCGCGGCCATCGCGCCGGCGCGCAGGTAATCGCCATAGGAAAAGCCGCCCGGCAGGACGACCAGATCGACGTCGGGCAGCGCATTGTCACGGTGCCAGACCAGTTCGGCGGCCTTGCCCGAAGCGGCCTTCAGCGCCAGCGCCATGTCGCGCTCGCGGTTGATGCCGGGGAAGACGACGACGGCGGATTTCATCGCGTTCAGCCCACGAGTTCGATGGCGTAGTTCTCGATCACGGTGTTGGCCAGCAACTGGCGGCACATCGCCTCGACCGCCTCGCGCGCCTTGGCCGGGTCCTTCTCGGCCAGGTCCAGCTCGATGTACTTGCCCTGGCGGACGTCGTCGACGCCGGTGAAGCCGAGGCCGGCCAGTGCATTGCCGATCGCCTTGCCCTGGGGATCGAGAACACCGTTCTTCAACGTGACATGGACCTTAGCCTTCACGGCACGAAACTCCTTGAGAGTGCTTATGTGGTCGTCGGTGGATCAAAGGAAAAGGGGGCGACGCCGCCCCCTTATTGCATGGTAGCCGGGCCCTTCATGTCGCGCGGGCCCCCCTCGGGCAGGATCCCGAGGCGACGCGCGACTTCCTGATAGGCTTCCGCGACATTGCCGAGATCCCGGCGGAAGCGGTCCTTGTCCAGCTTGTCGTTGGTCTTCATGTCCCACAGGCGGCAATTGTCCGGGCTGATCTCGTCGGCCAGGATGATGCGCATTTCCTCGTTCGCCCAATGGCGGCCGAATTCCAGCTTGAAGTCGACCAGGCGGATGCCGACGCCGAGGAACAGGCCCGACAGGAAGTCGTTGATGCGCAGCGCCAGGTGCAGGATCTCGTCCACCTCCTGGGTCGCGGCCCAGCCGAAGGCGGTGATGTGTTCCTCGGTCACCATGGGATCGTTCAGTTCGTCGTTCTTGTAGTAGTACTCGACGATCGAACGGGGCAGCTGGGTGCCCTCGGCAATGCCCAGCCGGGTCGACAGCGAACCGGCGGCGGTATTGCGCACCACCACCTCGACCGGGATGATCTCGACTTCCTTGATCAGCTGCTCGCGCATGTTCAGGCGGCGCACGAAATGCGTCGGCACGCCGATGTCGTTCAGGCGCGACATCAGGTATTCGGAAATCCGGTTGTTCAGGACGCCCTTGCCGGTGATGACGCCCTTCTTCTGGTTGTTGAAGGCGCTGGCATCGTCCTTGAAGTACTGCACCAGGGTGCCCGGCTCCGGGCCCTCGAACAGAACCTTGGCCTTGCCCTCGTAAACTTGTCTGCGGCGGGTCATCGCGCTCTCCGTAACGGGCGGCGCCGCCTCCGGTCCCCGCGAAATGCGGGCGGAGGTTGCCTGAAGTCGGCGCTGCCCAGAATTCCTTCGACCGGCCGTCAGTATCGGCCGGATCAGCGGGCACATACCAAAAAAGACCGGTGCCGCCGGACCTATTGCCCAGGCCGGCCCCCGGTCCGTCGGCGCCTATTTAGACCAATCGTTGCCGCGCTGCAACCATGGCCCCGATCGGCCGGGGTCCCACCACCGTTACCAGCCGCCTTCCTCCAGCCATTCGCCCAGGACCGGCATCTTCTCCAGCCCGAAGAACGGCTCGTCACCGACCAGGAAGAAGGGCGACCCGAAGACCCCCGCGGCGATCGAGGCGTCGACCGCCGTCTTCAGCATGTCGGCGGCGGTGCCGTCGGCCAGGGCGGGGCCAAGGCCCGCGGTATCCACGGCCGCTCGGTCCAGGATGTCGACGACCGCGGCCGGCTCGGAGATATCCACCCCGGCGCCCCAATAGGCGGCAAAGATCGCCTGAGCCGCGGTAACGGCGGTGTCGGGCCGGGTCTGGCGCAGCCAGTTGAACGCGCGGGCCGCAGCCAGCGGCCGCGACATCGGGGCATCGATGGGCCGGCCGAAGGTGATGCCGTGGCGCCGGGCGTAACGATAGGCGTCCCGCTGGATATAGGCGCCCTTGAGCGGCACTTCCAGCAGGGGGCGGCCGCCCTGGACCTTCAGCACCGAAACGCCCAGCAGCATGATCCGCCAGTCGGCCCGGGCGCCATGGCGGGCGGCAAAATCGGGCACCGCCAGACTTGCCAGGTAACCGAAGGGCGAGATGAAATCGAAGTAGAACGAGAAGGTTTTCATGCGCCGCCCCGGTTCATTCGCCGCAGGGATAGCTTTCGCTCAGGGCCTGGCGGATCACCTGAAGCTGGGGCTGGTCCAGCAGGTTGTCGTTGTCGCGTGCCCAATCCATGAAGACGCGGGCCAGCTGCGGGCCGTCGACGTCGCGCGGGGCGCAGTAGCTCAACTCGTCCTTGCCCGATTGCAGCCCGGCATCGTGCTGGGTGACCTCGTCCCGCAGGATGGTTTCGCAAGCGGCGCGGCCCGCCGGTTCGCCGCAGGCGCGGGCCAGTTCACGCCCGGTCGGCGCGGCCTGGGCCAGACCCGTGCCGATGACCAGCAGCAGGGCGGCGGCCAGGCCCGGACGTCCGATCATGCCGGGCGCCCGGTCACTGCGGTGTCTCGATCGGGGTGATGCCCTGGCTGGCCAGCAGCGCGATATAGGCCTCGGCCGCGCGGTCCAGCGCCGCCGGGTCGGTCGAGCGCAGCACGATCGAGGTGCCGACGATGCCGCCGCGGAAGAACGGATAGGACCCGATCTCGACGCCCTCATGGGCGTTCTGGATGTCGGCCAGCGCGCTGGCGATGGTGCCTTCGGCCACGCGGGCGGCAACGGTGCGCGACAGCAGCGGCGCGCCGCCGACCAGTTCGTGGCGGATCGATTCGAACATCGCCTGCATGATCGCGGGCACGCCGGCCATGACGTAGACGTTTTCCAGGCGGAACCCCGGGGCCTTGGACACCGGGTTCTCGACCAGCGCGGCGCCGAACGGGATGCGGGCCATGCGCAGCCGCGCCTCGTTCAGCATGCCGGGTTCGTAATGCGCCTCCAGGATGGCGCGGGCCCGCGGGTCGATGTCGATGCCGACGCCGAAGGCGGCGGCGATCGCGTCCGCCGTGATGTCGTCATGGGTCGGCCCGATACCGCCCGAGGTGAAGACATAGTCGTGCCGGGCGCGCAGTTCGTTGACGGTCGCGACGATCACGGCGGTCTCGTCGGGGATGAAGCGCGCCTCGGTCAGCCGCACGCCCAGTTCGGTCAGCCGCGTGGCGACATGGTGCATGTTGGCGTCGCGGGTGCGGCCCGACAGGATTTCGTTGCCGATGACGATCATCGCCGCGGTCACGATCTTGCTTTTATCTGTCATCGGCAGGGTCTAAATAGCATCCCGTTGAAGTACCGCCGCGAATAAGGGCGCAACCGATGAACTACGTCAATCTTTTCGACACCGCCGAGGACGAGGCCGCCTATCGCAAGACGGGCGCGATCAAGCTGCACGGGCCGGAAGGCTTTGCCGGCATGCGCAAGGCGGGGCGGTTGGCGGCGGAAACCCTGGATTATCTGACCGAACATGTCCGCCCGGGCGTGACCACGGGTGAAATCGACCGGCTGGGCGCGGAATTCATCGCCGCCCGCGGGGGGGTGTCGGCCCCGCTGGGCTATCGCGGTTTCCCGAAATCGCTGTGCACGTCGGTCAACCATGTGGTGTGCCACGGCATCCCCGGCGACAAGCGGCTGGAGGAGGGCGACGTCCTCAACATCGACGTCACCCCGCTGCTGGACGGCTGGCACGGTGATTCAAGCCGGATGTATTTCGTCGGCAAGGTGGGGGTGAAGGCCCGCCGCCTGTCGGAAGTCACCTACGAGGCGATGATGCGCGGGATCGAGGTTGTGCGCCCCGGCGCCACGACCGGCGACATCGGCTGGGCCATCCAGTCCTTTGCCGAGAAGGAGCGTTTCTCGGTGGTGCGCGATTTCTGCGGCCACGGCCTGGGCCGGGTGTTCCACGATGCGCCCAATATCCTGCATTACGGCGAGCCGGGTACCGGCGTCGAGCTGAAGGCGGGGATGTTCTTCACGATCGAGCCGATGATCAACGCCGGCAAATATCACGTGAAGCTGTTGTCCGACGGCTGGACCGCGGTGACCAAGGACCGCACGCTGTCGGCCCAGTTCGAACATTCGGTCGCCGTGACCGAGACCGGCTACGAGATATTCACGACCTCGCCGGCCGGGCTGCACCAGCCGCCCTACGGCGGCTGACGAACGGCGGCGCCGCCGCATGACGACGCGGCGCCGGCTGTTGCAGGCGGCGGGCATCGGTCTGCCCGCCCTGGCATTGTCGGCTTGCGCCGGCGGTGGCGCCTTCGGCAGCCGCGATCCCTTCACCCTCGGCGTTGCGTCGGGCGAGCCCGTCGGCGACGGTTTTGTCATCTGGACGCGGCTGGCGCCCGACGGGCCTGCGCCGGTCGAGCCCGTCGCCGTCGACTGGGTGGTGGCCGAGGACGAACGCCTGACCCGCATCGCCGCGCAGGGCCGTTTCACCGCCACCGCCGACGATGCCCACAGCGTCCATGTCGAGGTGCGCAACCTGCTGCCCGACCGCTGGTACTGGTATCGGTTCACTGCGGGCGGTGCGGCAAGCCTTGTCGGCCGCGCCCGCACCATGCCGGTGCCGGGCGCCGCCATGCCGCGCCTGGCCCTGGCGCTTGCATCCTGCCAGCGGTGGGAGCAGGGCTATTACGCGGCCTGGGCCGACGTGGTCGCCCAGCACCACGACCTGGTCGTGTTCACCGGCGACTATATCTACGAGCGTACGGCCGTGAAGGGCGTGGTGCGCCGCAACCCGCTGACCGAGGCGCTGGACCTGGCCGGCTATCGGTCGCGTTACGCGCTGTACAAGCGCGACCCGCAGTTGCAGGCGGCCCATGCCGCGATGCCCTGGATCGTTACCTGGGACGATCACGAGGTTGCCAACGACTATGCCGGCGACCAGTCCGAGGGGCGGGCCGATCCCACGCGCTTCCGCGCCCGGCGGGCCGCGGCCTATCGCGCGTTCTGGGAACATATGCCGCTGTCGCCGTTTCGCCGGCCGGTCGGGCCCGACATGTCGCTGTATCGGGCCTTCGCCTTCGGCGACCTGGTTGCGATGCAGGTGCTGGACGATCGGCAGTATCGCGATCCCCAGGCCTGTCCGGCGCTGGGGCGCGGCGGATCGCGGGTCGTTGCCGCGGCCGACTGCCCGGATCTGGCCAACCCCGCGCGCACCATGCTGGGGGCGCCGCAGGAAGCCTGGATCGGGGCGCAGCTGCGCCGGTCGGCGGCGCGCTGGAACCTGGTGGTGCAGCAGACGCTGGTGGCGCCGTTCAACCGCGCCACCCCGGCCGCCCCGCGCTGGTGGACCGATGGCTGGGACGGTTATCCCGCCGCGCGCGACCGCCTGCTGGCCGATATCGGCGGCAGCGGCGCGGCGAATCCGCTGATCCTGGGTGGCGACATGCATGCGTTCTTCGTTGCCGACACCATGCGGCGGGCGGACGGCCCGGTCATCGCGACCGAAGTGGTGGCAAGCTCGATTTCCTCGCTGGGCGAACCGATGTCGGCCTGGGCGAAATACCGCGCGGCCAACCCGCAGCTGCGGTTCATCGATTCCGACCGCCGGGGTTACGCCCGTATCGTGCTGGGCCGTGATGGCGCCGACATCACGCTGCGCAGCGTCGCCGACATCGCCAGCCCGGGCAGCGCCGTTGCCGACCTGGCGCGCTTCCGGGTCGAGGCGGGGCGGCCGGGTGCCATTGCCGGGTGATCGGCCGGGGCGATAGCCCTATCGGTTTCTTCCGTTTCCGTTCGTCGCGGCCGCCTGTCAGTTCTGGCGGCCCATCGCAACGGAGGAAGAGATGCGGTTCACAGACAGCAGAATTCTCATCGTCGGCGGCAGTTCGGGCATGGGTTTCGCCCTGGCCCGGGCCTGCCTCGATGCCGGCGCCGCGGTCACCGCGGTCGGGCGTGACGCGACGAAACTGGCGGCTGCCCGCGACCGGCTGCCGGGCCTTGTCGCCATCGCCGCCGACATCACCGACGAGCGGCAGGTCGCCACGCTGTTCAGCCGGTCGGGCCCGCTGGACCATATCGTCACCACCGCGGCCGATATCGAGGGCGCCTATCGCCTGCTGCCGGAGCTGGAGATCGCGGCGGCGCAACGGGTCGTCGCCTCGAAATTCCTGGGGCCGCTGATGCTGGCCAAATACGGCGCGCCCGTCCTGGCACCCGGCGGGTCGATCACCGTCACCTCAGGCATTGCCGCCTATCGCCCGGCGCCGCGCGGGTCGGTGGTCGCCGCGATCAACGCCGCGCTGGAGGGCCTGGTCCGCGCCCTGGCCGTCGAACTGGCGCCGATCCGGGTCAATGCCGTCTCGCCCGGCTGGGTCGACACGCCGGTCTGGAAATCGGTGGCGGGCGACGCCAAGGACGAGATGCTGGCCGGTATGGCCCGCCGCCTGCCGGTGGGGCGCACCGGCGAACCTGAGGAAATCGCCGATGCCATCGCCTTCCTGATGGGCAACGGTTTCGTCACCGGCGAGGTGCTGCATGTCGAAGGCGGTCACCGGCTGATCTGAGGGGCGGCATCGAGCAGGGCTTTCAGCGCCGCCGGCTGGACCCGCCGGCGGCGCCAGATCATGGCAAGCGCGGCGGTATCGGCCGGGCCCGGCCAAGCCAGGGCGCGCACCGCGCCGCGCTCGATCGCGTCGATGGCGCCGATCCGCGGCACCAGCCCGGCGGCGCTACCGCCGGCGACCAGCTTGACGATCATGCCGATGCTGCCGACCTCGGCCGCCGGTTTCGGCGGCTCGCGGCCGGCATCGCGAAAGGCGCGGTCGAACAGATGGCGATAGGCGCAGCCGTGTTCCGTCGCGACGAAATCGAGGGCGGCGAGGTCGTCGGGCGCGGCCATGTTCGGCCCCAGGATCAGCACCATCGCCTCGTCGCCGATGCGGCGCTTGACGAACCGGTCGTCGGTCTGGCCGGTGTCGAAGCAGAAGGCCAGGTCGATCTGCCCCTCGGCCAGGCCGCGCAGCAGATCGCCGCTGCCGGCGACCCTGACCCGGATGTCGATCTCGGGATGGGCGCTGCGGAACGCGGCCAGCCACGGCGCCAGCCGCGCCGTGGCAAGGGTTTCCAGCGCGCCGATGGTGACGGCGGCGGCCATGCCGCCGATCGCGGCGCGCGCCTCGTCGGCCAGGGCCAGCATTTCCTCGGCATAGGGGCGCAGGGTTTCGCCGGCCGGGGTCAGCACCAGCCCGCCGCGGGTGCGGTCGAACAGTGTGGCACCCAGTTCGGCCTCCAGCGTCTGCAACTGGTCGCTGACGCTGGACTGTGCCAGATGCACGTCGGCTGCGGCGCGGGTGACGTTGCCGTGCCGGGCGATGGCCAGGAAGGTCTTCAGCAGGCGGGGATGCATGGCCGACAGTTTCGTCCGAAACCACGGGCCGCGTCGAGGCCGTCCTTGCGGCACCGCGGCCGGGCGGCGGCGCAGCAGCGGGGTTGCCGCGGGGCGCCTGCCTCGCTACCTTCCCTTGCGTGACAGCCGACCCCGCCCCGCCCCCCGATCATCTCGGCCATCGCCAGCGCCTGCGCCAGCGTTTCCTGGCCGGCGAGGGCGCGGGCATGCCCGACTACGAAATCCTGGAACTGATCCTGACCGGGGCCAATCCGCGCGGCGACGTCAAGCCGCTGGCCAAGGAACTGCTGCGCCGCCTGGGCAGCCTGAGCGCGGTGCTGGCCGCCAGCCCGGAACGGCTGGCCGAGATCAAGGGCTGCGGCGAGGCCGCCATTGCCCTGCTGAAGGCAACGCGCGAGGCGGGCTTGCGCATGCTGCGCCAGGAAGTCGGCCAGCGGCCGGTGATCGGCCATTGGCAGGCGCTGATCGATTATTGCCGCGCCCGGCTGCGGCACGAGACGACCGAACAGTTCCGCCTGATCTTCCTGGACGTCAAGAACCAGGTCCTGGCCGACGAACAGCAGGGCCGCGGCACCATCGACCACACGCCGGTCTATCCGCGCGAAGTGGCGCGGCGTGCGCTGGAGATCGGTGCGGCCGCGGTGATCATGGTGCACAACCACCCGTCGGGCGACCCGACGCCCAGCCGCGCCGATATCGACATGACCCGCCAGGTCGCCGACGCGCTGAAGACGCTGGGCATCGCCGTGCACGACCATGTCGTGATCGGCCGCGACGAGTGGCGCAGCTTTCGCGCGCTGGGCCTGCTTTAGGCGCGCACCATGCGACGGGTCGCGGTCAGGGCCATGACGGCCAGCACCAGCGGCGCGAAGGACAGCCACAGCACCATGTCCCAGCCATAGGCGGTCAACAGGCCGCCCGACAGGAATGAACCGATCGCCATGGTGCCGAACACGGCAAAATCGTTGAACGATTGCACGCGGGCCTTTTCCTCGGGGCGGTGACAGTCCAGCACCATGGCCGAGGCGCCGACGAAGCCGAGGTTCCAGCCGATGCCCAGCAGGACCAGCGCCGTCCAGAAATGCGCTGTGTCGGTGCCCGCCAGGCCGACCACCGACGATGCGCCGGTCAGCGCCAGGCCGGCCGCGACCGCGCGGGCCGCGCCGAAACGCGCGATCAGCTTGCCGGTCCAGAAGCTGGGCGCATACATCGCGATGACATGCCATTGCAGGCCGAGATTGGCGTCTTCCTGCGGCAGGCCGCAGAACTTCATCGCCAGCGGCGCCGCCGTCATCAGGAAGTTCATCAGCAGGTAGGAAACCACGCCGCACAGCACGGCCAGAATGAACCGCGGCTGGCGCGCGATCAGCATCAGCGGCCGGCCGCCGGCCCGTTCGGCCGCGCCGGGCTTGGGCAGCCGGACGCCCAGCAGGATGATCGCCGACAGGGCGGCCACCGCCGCCTGGCCCAGATAGGTCGCCGCGAACAGATAGGGCTGCCACAGGTCCATGGTGTGGGTGACCAGCTGCGGGCCGATGACGCCGGCAAAGACCCCGCCGGCCATGACGGCCGACAGGGCACGCGGCCGCCGTTCGGGCGCGGCGCTGTCGGTCGCGGCGAACCGGAAGGACAGGACGACCGCGGCATAGGCCCCGCCGCAGAGCGTCGCGACGCAGAACAGGATGAACGACGCCTGCAGAATGGCCAGGCAGGCCAGCAGGCCGGCGGCCACGCCGCAGCCGGTACCCAGCATGAAGGCCGCGCGCCGGCCATGGCGTTGCGCCACGGCACCCGCCGGCAGGGTGCACAGCGCCATGCCGACGACGAAGATCGAGATCGGCAGGGTCGCCAGCGCCTTGCTGGGGGCCAGCATGTCGCCGACCACGGCGCCGGTGGCATAGACGATCGTCGAATTGGCGCCGGCCAGGGCCTGGGCGGCCGCCAGCCGCAGGACGTTGCCGCGTTCGATCCGGCGCAAGGCGGCGGGGCTGTCGATGGTGGTGGAGGTCATGCCGTCATCCGCTTCCTGTCAGTGGTGCCGCCGCAACCGCGCGTCAAGCAGCGCCTGGGCCTTGCCCGCCTCGCCGCTGCGCATCAGGGCCTGCAGCAGCATGTCGTGGATCAGCGCGCGCTGGGCGCCGCTGCCGCCGATGCGGGCGACGTCGGCGGCCATCGGGGCCAGGCGGCGCGCGCAGCCGGCGTAATCGCCGTCGACGAAGGCCAGCGCCGCCCGGCAGATCGCGGCGACGACGGGGGCGGCAGCCCCCGTCCCGCCCTCGATCGCCGCGATGCGGTCGGCGGCGGCATCCCCGGCCCCGGCGGCGGCCAGCACCAGGCCCAGATGCACGTCGACGAAGGCATGGCCGGCCGCGGGGAACTTCGCCTCGGCGTGGTCGCGGGCCCGGGCCCAGGCGTCGGCCGGCACCGGATGGCCCGCCGCCCGCAGCCGCCACAGCAGCGAAACGGTATCGGTGACGATGTTCAGCGCTGTCCCCTGCGAGGCTTCGGCCCGGATGGAATGGTCGTGGATCGCCAGCGCCCGGTCGGCATCGCCGGCTTCCAGCGCGGCCAGGGCCTGATGCCAGGCCAGGTGGCCGTGCAGCAGGCCGGCCCGGTCATAACCCGGCAGCCAGCCGGCGATCAGCGCATCGGCCTCGTGGCTGGCGCCATCCTCGACCATTCCATGGGCCAGGGCATGCACGGCATTGGCGTTGGCCGGCCGCAGGTCCAGCCCCCGGCGGGTCAGGTCGCGACCGCGCGCGACCGCGCCGTTTTCGGTGTGCGACCAGCCGCGATAGGTCAGGAACCACCAGTCGTCGGCGGCGAACCGGCCGGCATGGCGCTCGCACAGATCGACGCGGGCCTGATCGTGGTCGGCCATGCCGGAAAAGGCGAACAGGCCGAAGGCGCCCATCGGCAAGCCGAAGATGACGACGTCGCGCGGCCAGTCGTCCAGATGGGCCAGGGCCTGTTGAAGGGCGGCCTGGCCCTGGCCGTTGATCGCCAGCGACAGGGCGGCGACATGGCTGCATTCGCGCGGCGTGCCGTTGCGGGCAGCGGTCGCGACCGCGTCGGCGATGCAGGCGCGGGCCTCGGCCACCTGGGCGCGGGTGGCGTAGGCGCGGGCCAGGGCGGCCCGGGCCAGCGCGAAATCGGGATCGGCCGCGACCGCCCGCTGCAATGTTTCGACCGCGCCGGGCCAGGTCGACAACAGCAGGTCGACGCCGTCGCGATAGGCCTGGGCGGCGTCGGGCGATGTCGTCGAAAGGCTCAAATCCCGGCTGTCGGCATGGGCCATGGCGGATCCTGTGGTGGGGTGAAGCGGCCGGCCGGACTTCCTAGCAGAAACCGTCTTGGCGAACTACCGACGCTTTGCCAAAATATGTTGATTATCGGACAATCCGGGGGTTCGGATGAACTGGTCGACGATCGCAGCGCCGCCGGATGCCGTGCCGCCGCGGCCGCTGACCATGCGGGCGCAGTTCATTCCGGCGCGGCATCAATTTGCCGATCATGCCCATGACTGGCATCAGCTGGTCTATGCGATCGACGGCGTGCTGACCGTCTCGACCGAGGGGCAGACCTTCGTCACCTCGCCCGACCAGGCCGCCTGGCTGCCGCGGGGCACGGTGCATCGTGTGGGATCGCTGCTGGGCGCGGCCTTTCGCAGCCTGTGGATCGCGACCGGCTCGGGCGGAGGGCTGCCGCCCGAGCCGACCGTGCTGGCGGTGTCGCCGCTGCTGAAGGCGCTGATCGTCGAGGCGGCGGCGATCGACGGCATGGCGGATGACGAGGGTTACGGCGGCCGGGTGGCGGCGCTGATCCTGGACCAGTTGCGCCGGGCGCCGGCCTTGCCGGTCGCCTTGCCCTGGCCGCGTGGCGGCCCGCTGGCCCGGCTGTGCGAGGCGCTGTATCGCGACCCCGCCGATGGGCGCAGCGCCGACGACTGGGCCCGTGAAATCGGGCTGTCGGCCCGCACGCTGACCCGCCGGTTCGAGGCCGAGCTGGGCGCGCCGTTGCGATCGTGGAAACGGCGGCTGCGGCTGTTCAGGGCGATCGAGCTGCTGGGCGGGGGCAAGTCGGTGACCGGAACGGCGCTGGACCTGGGTTATGCCTCGGCCTCGGCCTTCATCGCCGCCTTTCGCACCGAGATGGGTACCAGCCCGCATGTCTTCGCCCGCCGGAAGGGGCGGCGGTCTCAGAAACTGTAGCCATAGGTGACCAGGCCGCCGATGGTGTCGAGGTTGCTGCCGTTCTGGTACTGACGCGCGACGCCGACCTGCAGGC
>Ga0222420_100741_pt1 | contig 12030 bp, 10 predicted proteins | sample 3A2ome_FD_182470 | JGI IMG/M metagenome (GOLD analysis project Ga0222420, IMG submission 182470) | Enriched microbial communities from leaf-cutter ant dump, University of Wisconsin, Madison, United States - 3A200A (version 2) | ecosystem: Environmental > Terrestrial > Nest > Insects nest > Nest...
CAGGTTCATCATGTCGTCGGTCATCGGTGGTCTCTCCAGAAAGGTTGGCTTCGCAACCAGACCCTACCGGAAAGCGCCGATGACCACCGCGCTATCCAGCTACACCACGTCTCGGGACGTCACCGGCGCCCGGCGCCTTTCACGGAAAGGCTCTTCACGCTCGGCTTGGACCAGCTTTGGGCCGGAATTGGCAGGAGCGTGCACCGTCTTCACGGTTTGCTGTGGCAAGAGCCGGGCGCACGTGGTTTCTAGAGCAATTCCAGCAAAAGTGTGCAGCGGTTTTGCGTCCGGAATTGCGTAGGAACAAAAGGATGGAGCATTGAAGGCGATCCTGTTTTCACCGGAAATGCTCTAGACAGCAGGTCTCACTGAGGCGATCCGCAGTCTTCGAGGAGGAACGCATGGCAAAGTCAGGAACGATCCGCGCCGGCCGGATACGAGCCGGCATGGGCGGCTGGACCTTCGAGCCTTGGGACACGTCCTTCTATCCGGACAAGCTGGCGAAGGCGAAGCAGTTGCATTACGCGTCGCGACAGGTGCCGACGATCGAGGTCAACGGCACCTATTATTCCAGCTTCAAGGAACCGACCTTCGTGAAGTGGGCCAACGAATCGCCCGACGGCTTCGTGTTCGCGCTCAAGGGCAATCGCTTCGTCACCAACCGCCGTGTGCTCGGCGAGGCCGACGAATCGATGATGCGCTTCCTCGGTTCCGGCGTGGCCGCGCTCGGCGAGAAGCTCGGGCCGATCCTGTGGCAGTTCGCACCGACGAAGAAATTCGACCCGGACGACTTCGAGGCCTTTCTCAAGCTTCTGCCGGACAAACAGGACGGCGTGAAGCTGCGCCACGCGGTGGAGGTGCGCAACGGCAGCTTTGTCGTGCCCGAGTTCCCGGCGCTGGCGCGGAAATACGGCGTGGCGATCGTCTATGCGGATCACCACACCTATCCGGCCATCGCCGACGTCACCGGCGATTTCGTCTATGCCCGGCTGCAGACCGGCAAGGACGAGAATCCGGACTGCTACGAGCCCGGGCGGCTGGACGAATGGGCCGGACGCGTGAAGGTATGGGCGGAAGGCGGGGAGCCGGACGACCTGCCGAAGGCCGCCCCCGCGACGGTCGCGCCGGAGGAACCGCGCGACGTGTTCGTCTATTTCATCACCGCGGGAAAGGTGCGCGCGCCGTTCGGCGCCAGGGCCTTGATGGAGCGGGTCAGCGGCTGAAGGGGCGGTCCCGCTCAGCCGGCGCCGCGCGCCACCCGCTCGATCTCCTCGCGCACCAGGCGCTCGACCAGCGTCGGCAGATTGTTGTCCAGCCAATCCTGCAGCATCGGCCGCAGCATCTCCTCGGCCATCTCGTCGAAGCTCTTCTTGCTGCGGCTGGCGAAGGCTTCCGACAATTCGCCGAACGCGGCGGCCACCTGGCGTCCCGTCTGTTCCGAGACGAGCGTCGGTCGGGGCGCGGCCGTTGCAGCCGGCTGGTCTTCCGGCTCATCGAGGAGCAGGTCGTCGTCGTCGATCTCGACCTGCGGTTCGTCGGACGGCGAGGCGTCTGCGTCGAAGGCCTGCACAGGCTCGGCCCGTCCGGAAAACCGGTCGCCGTCCACGGGTTCGATGTCGGGCTCAATTTCGGGCGCCGTCTCCGGGACTGGCCGGGCCGCGGCGGCATTGAAACTCTCGCCGGCGGCGACGCGGGCACCGAGTTCGGCCAGCGAAGTCGGCCGCGTCGCGGAAGCGGCGGCCGGCTCGCTTGCCGCAAAATCGAACGTCTTGGGAGCGGCCTCGGTCGGCAGAGATACGGATGCTCGATCGCTTGGGTCGGGATCGATCGGAACGGCGCGCAATTCGCTGCGGAAGACTTCCACCTCCCCGGCATCCGCTTCGGCGGCTCCCGTTTCGGTCCCGGCAGTCTGCTCCGCTTCGTCAGGCTGTTCCGAGACATCGCCTGTGGGTCGACGTCCACCATCACTGTCTTCGATGATCCTGCGGATCGAAGCCAGTATCTCTTCCATCGAAGGTTCGCGCTGTGCGCTGCTTGCTGTCGCCATCGTCACATCCGCCGCCCTTGTGACCCAGAATTCAGGATCCGCGATGGCCTGGCCACCGTCGAATCACCTTCCCAAGCGTAGCGGATCGGCTCCGAGACGAGAATCCCCATTCGCCCGATGCCTTGGATTTCAACAGATTAGGGGATTCACCAGACCAGAAGATTTGGCCGCTGGCGGGTCCCGAAGCGGCGCCGGCTTCAGCGACCGTCCGGCGTGCGCAGGCCGTACCACTTGTCCTTGACGGACTTGTAGTGCTCTTCGGGATGGTAGACCGCGACCTGGAGCCCAAGACGATCGACGGACAGATGCCCGATCGCCAGCACGATGGCGTAGCTCGCCACCACGACGTCATGCTCGGAACTGGCGAGATTGATCTTCGCCGTAGTCACGTCGTTCTGTGCATTCAGCACGTCGAGCGTGGTGCGCTGGCCGACATTGCGCTCCTCGATGACGCCGTCCAGCGCGAGCTGCGCAGCCGATACCAGCGCCCGGTTCGCATCGACGCTCTCGCGCGCGGCAGTATATTGCGACCATGCCGAGGCGACGGCCTGGCGAACCTGATCGCGGCTGACATCGACCTCGATGCGCGCCTGCGACAGCGATTCCTTGTTCTGGCGCACCTGCGCCGAGACGCGTCCGCCCTGATAGAGAGGAATCGTCAGCGTCGCGCCGACGCTTGCGGAATTCGAATAGTCAGAACTGTCGTTGCCGACGCCCGGCAGATTGCTGTCCTTGTAACTTCTCGACACCCCGGCCGACGCTGAAAGTTGCGGCAGCAGCGCGCCTTCCGCCGACTTGACGTTGAATGCCGCCGCGTCGACGGCGTGTTCTGTGGCGAGAATCGCAGGATGCTCGTTCGCTGCCAGCGCAAAGGCCGAATCGATGTTCTTGGGAAGCAGCTTCGTCAGCGGCGGCGCGGCCGTTAGCTTGCCCGGATCGTCCCCGACGATCTGGCGATAGGTCGCGGCGCTGGCAAGCGCTTGCGCGCGCGCCGAACTGAGTTGGGCGATCGCCGAGGAGCGTTGCGCCTCCGTCTGGGCGACATCGGTCCGGGTGCCCTCGCCCACCTCAAGCCGCGACCGGGCGGCGCGAACCTGCTCGGTCATGGCTTTCAGATTCTGCTCGGTCAGCACCGCGATCTGCCGGTCGCGGATGACGTCCATATAGGCGGCGGCGGCGTTGTAGAGGATGTTCTGCTCGGTGTTGCGCAGGTTCTCGTTGGAGGCCTGCACCTGCGCCTCGGCGGCCGCGACGTTGTTGCGGGTCTGGAAGCCGTCGAAGATGGTCTGATCGATCTGGATGCCGAAGCTGCCCGTCGTCAGGTGCGTCGTGCCCTTCACCCCGCCCGATCGGCCGCGCGTGGTCGAATAGTCGATGCTGGCGGAACCGGCGATGGTGGGACGATAACCGGACTTGGCGATGGCCACGCCTTCGTCGGTGACGCGCACGCCGGCGCGCGCCGAGTTGAGCTGGGAATTGTTCTGGTAGGCCTTGGAGAGCGCGCCGAAGATGGTCTCGGCCGACGCCGTGACCGGCGAGAGCACGGCCGCGGACACCAGAAGCGCGGCGAAAAGACTCTTGTTCACAGAAAGCACGGCACGTCCCTCATTCGTTCACGGGAACCAACGCGATATGGATCGCTCCGCCGGACTCGATGCCGCACCGCTGATGTTCCCCGCTGCCGTCGTCAACCCGAATCCGGGACGAGTCGGCAACGATTATTTAACACCTTAGCCAACATGAGAACGCGTTGGCCGCAAGGCAAATAACTCAGAACTCGAAAACGCGCGCCCGTTCAAATCCGGGTAGTGGCTTAATTGCCGCATTAAATGCACGCCGTCCGGTAACGACACCAGTAGTCTTTAAAAACAGACGGGCGACGCCCGCATTTCCATTACCTTCGACGGCGACGAGACGACCCTCCTCCGCCAGCTGGTCGAACAGCGCCTGAGGCACTTCCTCCACGCTGCCGTTGATGAGGATCACGTTGTAGGGCGCAGCCGCCGAATGGCCCTGCGACAAGGGACCCGTGACCACGTCGACATTCGCGCAGCCGGTCTGCGCCAACGCGGCGGACGCCTGCGCGGCCAGACCCGAATCGCCTTCCACCGCCACCACCGATCGCGCCAGCCGCGACAGGATGGCGCTGCTGTAGCCGGTGCCGCAACCGACATCGAGTACGGTGTCGGAAGGCTGCACGTCCGCGAGCTGGATCAGGCGCGCCAGCGGCGACGGCTCCATGAGGTAACGCGGCCCTTCAGGCCCGGTGGCGACCCGGATATCCTCGTCGATATAGGCGATCGCCGGATCGGCGGAACCGATGAAGCGCTCGCGCGGAATGGTCAGAAAAGCGTCCAGCAAGGGCGCGCTGGTGACGTCGGTGGTGCGGATCTGGCCGTCCACCATCTTGAGGCGACGCTCTGAGAAATCGCTGATCATGCCCCTGACAGTTCCATTCTGGCGCTGGCCCGCTTCGGCGCGGGTTTTGCCGCCGCTGTCCCTTGGCGGAGACCTTGCCACAGCATGTGGCCGAAGTCCCCTCTTCGCCGCGAGATTCCTGGGGACGATGCAGAAACCGGCGGCCGATGAAACGGGATCAGGGAATTTGGAGGCCTCGCCCGGAATCGAACCGGGGTGCAAGGATTTGCAGTCCTCTGCGTAACCACTCCGCCACGAGGCCTCGTCGCTCCCGGCGTTTCACGGGCATCTCAATAGGTGGCGCGCCAAATGGCGTCAAGCGCCCTTCTGCGGCTGCCCCGCGCTTTGTCGGCAGCCGAAAACGATCGGTGTTATCGAAAGGTTGACGGCGGGCGCGCAACGCGCCCGCGCATCGCCTCAGGCCGCGCGCGGAGCGCGGTTGCGCCGGGGCGGCCGGCGCTTGCCGCGGAAGGGTTTCGGCCCGCCCGGCTGGCGCTGCCCGTCCGGCCGACCAGCGGTATGATGCCCGCCTTGCGGCTTTCCGGCATTGGCAGCAGCCGGCTTGGCCGGGCCTCGCGGCTCACGGTCGGGCTTGCCTGCAAAGCTGCCCTTGAATTTTCCCGCACGCGCCTTGTCGCCGTTCCTGCCGGAAGCACCCTCGCGGCGGCGGCCGTCCTGCCGGCGCGCTTCGAAATCGTCCGAGCGACCGCCCTGCTCGCCGCGCGCATGAGCGGGTTGCTGGGGGTCGGGTTCGCCGAGATGATCGGCATCGACCGGCAGCTTCATGCGGATGATCCTCTCGACCTGACGCAGCTTGCCGTTCTCCGACGGGTCGACCAGCGTGATCGCCGTGCCGTCCAGTCCGTTGCGGCCGGTGCGGCCGATGCGATGCACGTAGCTTTCCGCCTCGTCCGGGAGGTCGAAATTCACGACGTGGCTGATGCCGGGCACGTCGATGCCGCGCGCGGCGATGTCGGTGGCCACGAGAATGCGGACCGAGCCGTCGCGGAAGCCGTTCAGCGCCTTCTGGCGGGCGTTCTGGCTCTTGTTGCCGTGGATGACGGCAGCCGGGAAGCCGTCGCGTTCGAGGTCGCGCGTGACGCGGTCGGCGCCATGCTTGGTGCGGGCGAAGACGATGACGGAGCGCATCGTCTCGTCGGCCAGCATTTTCGACAGAAGCTGGCGCTTCTGTTTGGTCCTGGCCAGCACGACACTCTGCCGGATCTCGGCGGCGGTGGTGCCCTGCGGCGCGACCTCGACGCGGACGGGATCGCGCAGCAGGCCCTGCGCCAGGTCGGCGATCGCCTGCGGCATGGTGGCCGAGAACAGTGCCGTCTGCCGGGCTGGATGGGTTGCCTTGGCGATGCGCCGCACATCGTTGATGAAGCCCATGTCGAGCATGCGGTCGGCCTCGTCGAGCACCAGCCAGGTTGTCTCGGACAGGTTCACGTCACGCTCCCGGATCAGGTCCATCAGCCGGCCGGGCGTGGCGATGAGGAAATCGACGCCGGGCGCGATGCGCTTGACCTGGCTGAAACGCGACACGCCGCCGAGCACCAGCGCGGTGGAGACATGCCCGCCTTTGGCGAGCAGCTTGATCGTGTCCTCGATCTGGACCGCAAGTTCGCGGGTCGGCGCCAGGATCAGCGCGCGCGCCGTCTTCGGCCGGCGCTTGGTGCCGAGCGCCATGATCTTCGACAGGATCGGCAACGCGAAGGCGGCCGTCTTGCCGGAGCCCGTCTGGGCGATGCCCAGGATGTCGCGGCCTTCCATCTGCGCGGGGATCGCCTCGACCTGGATCGGCTTCGGGTCGGTGAATCCGGCAGCGAGCGTGCTCTTGAGAAGCTGGCCGTCGATGCCGAGCTTGGCGAAGCCTGAAAGCTCCGCCTGGATGTCATTGGTCAAAATTCGTCTTCTTTCACGCGGCACCCTGGCCGCGAACACATGCGCGGCGGGGCGCAACCCGCCGGCGAAAAATCTTCTGGAAACGACAAGGCGGCGGACGCGTGACGTCCGCACGGCTGCGCTGTCGTGCCCGCCGGCCTCATGCCACGGGGCTTGTTCACCGCTTTGCCGGCAACCGGAAAAGGGGAAACAGACGCAACCAGTCTCAACGCGAGGAGAAAGCCGGATCGCCCGGCCCATGCGCCTATGGCCGCTCATATGGCGGAGTCGGGCGCAGAAAGCAAGAGGCTCATGTTGCAATGCAGCATTGCAAGGACCATGGCCCTCCTCTACGGCCGATCCAAGGGGTCAAAGGGAGCGCCTGCGGTCGAACCCCCTCGACCAACCAGCCGTAACCATCGGCATTCACCGCGATACGCGCGCTCATGTCCTGCGAACCCGGACACGGGCTTGACTCTTTCGGAGCGACGGCTAAAAGGCAGCCGAAACGACGTCGGCTTGCCGTGCCGCCGGGTTGCGCTTGATGCAACCAAACGTTTTACCTCGGCGTTCATCAATGCGCCTGTTGGGGAATAGGTTAACGGTAGACCCACGGACTCTGACTCCGTTAGTCCTGGTTCGAATCCAGGTTCCCCAGCCATTATTTTTCAATGACTTAGCGCCAATTTGGCAAATTTTCATGTCGCGTCGTGTTGCAATCTGATTCCCTTGATTTCCAAGGGTTTCCGCACGGCCACGGCAATTCCACGCGACATGGAACGCAACATGAGAGACTCATTTTCCTACCCGCCGCGCGGCATGTCGCGCACGGTTGCTGCCCGCTATGTTGGCGTTGGCTCGACGAAGTTTGACGAAATGGTGAAAGACGGACGAATGCCCAGGCCGAAACAGGCCGACGGCCGGGTCATTTGGGACCGATGGGCTCTCGACTTGGCGTTCACCGATTTGCCGGACTTGCCTTGACGCCCCGCCCTGCCGGCGCGATTGTCGCCGCCGGGCTTGGGCATCTTCCGGAATGCCGATTAATTGTGACCCGTCGCCCAGCCTTTACCCAAGCCCAACTCCGTACCGCAGCCAAGATCGCCAAAGAACACGGCGTCTCGATCCGGCTGGAGGCGGATGGATCGATAACGATATCGCCTTCGTCGACGCCCACCACTGATGATGAACTGGATCGAGAGCTTGAGGCATTCGAGCGACATGTCCCTTGGCCAGGCCCACACCTCAACCATCGTGAAGAACGTGTTCTTCAAGTGCTCGTCGAGGGCAATGGACACGCGATGGCCGCAGACGCAATCCCACTTGCCGGGCCTCGTACTGTAAACGGGCTGGTCTCCTATGGACTGGTTGGCCTTGAAGATAGCGCTGAGACCTTTGACCGGCATCAGAAAATCCACGCCACAAAAGAAGGACTTTCCTTCTTCAGTCGACGGAATGCGCACTATCGACGGTATCCAAGCCTTTGAGACTTCGGCACCACACTCGACGCTGAGATGCCGTTGACGTGCCGCACCTCTGGCGCGAAGGTGCACATGGCTTGGGAGGGCTACATGGCACGTATTTCTACGACAACGTCCTATGTCGATCTCGATGGCGACTACGGGACCGTCGAAGGCGTCGAGGTGACATGCGATCAATGCGGACATTCCGAGGAAGCTTTCGGGACTTCTGAAAGCTCAATCCTTTCATGCGCGGCGAGATTGCGGGAAAATTGCCCTCGGGGAGAGCACAATTTTTATGTCACTGGTTGAGCCGATGGCCGGTCGAGGGCTTAGGTATTTTCTTGCACGTTAAAGCAGTTGTGAATTATTGCGAGATGGGCTGGGTTCTGTTGAGGGCAGAGGGGGATTGAATGTTTAATAGCAACGGTTATCTGGAGCCTGGGTTGCACCAGATGACAATTGAAGAATTTGAGGCGGCTTTTGTAACGCCATTCCCCCATTCCAACACTCGCGCAAATATCCTTGTTGGCTACGTGAAGCATCACGAAGATTTGGCGACGATCTTGGACTCATTCGAGGAATTTGTCGACGGAAGCTTTACCACCAACAAGAATGATCCGAACGACGTCGATCTGGTAGTGCTGGCCGATGGCGATGTAGTTGACGCTCTATCCCCTGATCAAAAGGCGCGGCTATCCGAGTTGGTGGGTGGCAAGCTTACGCAACAGAAATACCTATGCGACGCGTATTTCTGTCCTACCTATCCAGAGATGCATCCGCTTTTCGTACACACTCGCCCCCAGAGAAAATATTGGATGGGTGAGTTCGGTTTTGATCGCTGCGAAGTTGCGAAGGGTATCGTTCATATGCATCACAGGAACGAGGCCTGAACATGGAAACGTGGACGGGTATCGATCCGGTCCTCGCCGAGGCCCAGATGCGAGGCCTCACCAGGCGGCTCGCCGAGATCGAGGAAGCGATGGAGCACTCGCAGCGCTTACAAGCGGCTGCTCCTCAGAGCTTTGCCGCTCGCTTAGGGTGGCAAAGCCTATGGAATATGCAGATTGCGCTTGAGCGTGAGCGTCTCGACCTGGTGGCACATCGAGTTCGCGAGCGCGTGGTCGTTGCTCTTAACGGCCCAGCTTTCGCCAGGCACACAGCAGACCTCGGCAACCTAGGCGTATTCTTGATCAGACTACAGAAGTTATACACCAGCATAGCCCAGGCGGTCACCGTAGGGCCTAGCCTCCGAGGCCCAATTGGGAGAGAGATTACTGGCGCTACAACAATGCGCTTCGCTGACGTTTTCCCCTCGTCATTCGGCATGGAACTTTTTGTTGATCAAAAATTCGATATTTTTGGTGAGAGCGTGGCGAGTTCGTCTCTCCAGACGCTATTTAATCTTCTTTCATCGACAACTCGTGAGACGGAGATTTCGCGTCTTTCGGCCGAACTCGGCCCTCGCGCGATCAATCATCTGCGCCACGTTCTGGATGACTTAGCCCGAGCCGACGCCGGATTGTCCATTAAGTGGAGCGACTCAACTGGCACGGAATATCAATGGGTTGCCGACGACAATGAAGTGAAAGACCTCAAGCAAAATGCTAGTCGGTTCAGAACGATCAGAAGCGAACCTGTTTTCCTGAAAGGTTTTCTCACAGGAGCGAGCCTTCTTCGAGATCGGTTTGAATTCCTCATGGAGGATCGTAGCCTTATTGAAGGCAAGGTGGCAAAAGCCGCGAAGACGGCAATCCGAGAATTCTTCGGACATCGCTGTATCGGGAGTTTCGACCGCGTGGTCGTTTTGGAGGCCGTGACCGGCGAAGAACGGACATACTTCACCATGACGGGTATCAGTTCGCCTGACGGCGACTAAGCCATTCCTGTCGGGTACATCGGGCCGCGACAGCGCATTCACGCCTGCCGTATTTCTGCGTTAGCGCCTTCCCGTTGGCGTGCACTGGTATCGGGCGAACGTCTTATTCGCGAGGTTGGCGCAATTCGGCGAGCAGAACCGACGCTTGTCCGACGCATAGGCCGGGCGGAACACCGATTTGCACGTCTCGCAAATCAGTTCGGGCAGTTCCTTCCGTAAGCGCTGTTCCGGCGGCACCTTTCGCGCGTGGTCGTGAGGAACGATGTTCGGAGCCTTTGAGGGCTTCGACATATGACGATTACAGAGCTTACGCTTAAATCCAGCGATCCCGAGCCCGCGCGCCGCTTCGAGGTGTTCACGGGTTCCGGTCGGCGGCGAGAATGGTTGCCGGAGGAGAAGGCGCGGATCGTGGCCGAAAGCTACGATGCCGGCGAGACCGTGAGTGCGGTGGCTCGGCGATATGCATTGTCCCCGCAGCAGCTGTTCGCGTGGCGTCGGGCCGCGCGTCTGCCGTTGGCAGAAGCGCCGGCGCCGGAACCGCTATTTGTGCCGGCGGTGATCGCAGCGCCGATGTCGGAACCGGCAAGGCTGCCGAAACAGCGGAAACGGAAGGCCGCCCGGGATGCCGGCGTGATCGAGCTGGAGATCGACGGCGTCGCCATGCGGGTCGGCCGGGGAGCCGACGCCAGGACGGTTGCGGCGGTGATCCGCGCGCTGAAGGCAACGTCGTGATCGGGCCGACGGGCGCGGTCAAGGTCATGGTGGCGACGAAGCCGGTGGACTTCCGCAAGGGCGCGGAGGGCTTGGCGGCGCTGGTGCGCGAGACGATGGGCGCCGATCCGTTCAGCGGCGCGGTCTATGTCTTCCGCGCGAAACGGACGGATCGGATCAAGCTGATCTTCTGGGACGGCACCGGGGTCTGCCTCTATGCCAAGCGGTTGGAGGATGGCGAGTTCCGCTGGCCCAAAGTGCAGGATGGCGTGATGCGGCTGACGGCCGCGCAGCTGTCGGCGCTGCTCGAAGGTCTCGACTGGCGGCGGGTCCATGAAGCCCGCCGGACCCGCGTTCCGGCGCAGGCGGGCTGATCCGCGACCAAGTGAATCAGCCCGGATTCCACTGTCGCCCGGTGCCGGCGAATATGGTCTGATCCGCTCATGGCGATGACGGCGGACCAGCTTCCCGACGATCCGGATGCGCTGAAGGCGATGGTCCTGGCGCGCGACGTCGAGAATGCGCGGCTGATCCAGATCATCAAGGAACTGCAGCGTCACCGCTTCGGCCGCCGTGCCGAGACGCTGCCGGAAGACCAGTTGCTGCTGGGGCTCGAAGAGGCAGAGCAGATCGAGGCCGCCGGCGAGGAAGAGAAGGAACAGGCCGATCCTGCCGAACGTCGGAACCGTGCTGCGAAACGGCGCACGAACCGTGGCGCGCTGCCCGTGCATCTGCCGCGCGTCGAAACGATCGTCGACATCGACGATCACGCCTGTCCGTGCTGTCGCAGCGGCCTACACCGGATCGGCGAGGACGTCAGCGAGCGGCTCGACATCGTGCCGGCGCTACTGCGCGTGATCGTGGTGCGCCGGCCCAAATATGCCTGCCGCGCCTGCGAAGACGTGGTCGTTCAGGCTCCGGCGCCCGCACGGCTGATCGAAGGCGGACTGCCGACCGAGGCCACCGTCGCCCAGGTGCTGGTGTCCAAATATGCCGACCACCTGCCGCTTTATCGTCAGGCGCAGATCTACGCCCGCCAGGGCATCAATCTCGACCGTTCCACGCTCGCCGATTGGGTCGGACGTGCCGCCTGGCATCTGCGTCCGGTTCACGCGCGACTGCTGGAGAAGCTGAAGTCCTCGTCCAAGCTGTTTGCCGACGAGACCACGGCGCCGGTGCTCGACCCCGGCCGCGGCAAGACCAAGACCGGGCAGCTCTGGGCCTACGCCCGCGATGACCGGCCATGGCAGGGAAACGACCCACCGGGCGTCGCTTATGTCTATGCGCCGGATCGAAAGGCCGAGCGTCCGATCGCTCACCTCGCGGGCTTTACCGGAATCCTGCAGGTCGACGGCTATGGCGGCTATCGCGTGCTCGCCGACAAGAACGGCGTGACGCTCGCCTTCTGTTGGGCACATGTGCGCCGGCGCTTCTACGAACTCGCCGCAGCCGGTCCCGCGCCGATCGCCAGCGAGGCGCTGAGACGGATCGCGGAGCTCTACAGGATCGAAGACGACATCCGCGGACGATCTGCGGAGCAACGCCGTGTCGTCCGCCAGGAAAAGAGCCGCCCGATCATCGCCGAGATCGAGCCCTGGCTTCGGGAGAAGCTCGAGCTCATCAGCCAGAAG
>Ga0222420_100745_pt1 | contig 11967 bp, 7 predicted proteins | sample 3A2ome_FD_182470 | JGI IMG/M metagenome (GOLD analysis project Ga0222420, IMG submission 182470) | Enriched microbial communities from leaf-cutter ant dump, University of Wisconsin, Madison, United States - 3A200A (version 2) | ecosystem: Environmental > Terrestrial > Nest > Insects nest > Nest...
CCTTCACAGGTGTCTGACACCCGTACGAGACGCGCTTTACTTTGCCTTGGTGCTCCCGGGTGTCTGACACCCGCAACCCAGTGTCAGACACCCGGCAAGAGCGTCTCCGCCTGGACCAGCCTTTCCTAAGGGTGTCAGACACTTGTAAACGGCCTCATGTCCGACACCGCCGCATCATGCCCCAGCCGCAATCCTCGCCCGCGCCTTCAGCGCCCGGGCGAAAAACGCGCCCAGCAGCGGCAGCATCACGGCCGAACCGCCGAACAGCGCAGCCGCGCCGATTTCGTCGACCACGGCGCCCGCCAGGGCCACGCCGGCCGCCTGGCCCATGAACAGGCAGGATGCGAACCAGGCGACCGCGGTGCCGCGCGCCGAGGGCACCATCTGCGTGGCGTTCGTCTGCAGGGTGGCGTGCAGCAGGTAATAGCCGAAACCGGCCAGCACGCTGGCCAGCAGGCTCCACATCCAGACCGGCCCCAATAGATAAGACAGGAACGCCACGCCCAATACCAGCCCGCCGGCGACGGCCAGGCCGCGTTCGCCCAGGCGTTTCAGGATGGGGCCGGCCACCACGGTATAGACCAGGCCGCCCACGGCGTAGACCGCGACCAGCGCGCCCGCCGCGGTCAGCGAGATGCCGAAGCGCTCATGCAGATAGGACGGCGCGAAAGCCAGGGCGCCGAACACCAGCAGGCCTTCGACGAACACGGTCGCCAGCACCACGCGCGCCCAGGGCGTGCCCAGCACCAGGCGCGCCTGCGCCACGAAACCCTGCCTCGCCGCGCCCGCGTCGATCTGGCCCAGGCCCGAAGCGCGCTGGCGGCGCACTTCCATCAGCAGCAGCACGCCGACGATGAGGTAGCCGCAGACCAGCGCGGCGAAGGCCCAGCGCCAGCCTACGGTGTCGGCGAACAGGCCGCCGGCCAACTGGCCCGCCGACATGCCCAGGATGGTGCCGGTCAGGAAGCGCGCCAGCGTCGCCTGGCGGCGTTCGTACGGAACGTTGTCGCCGATCCAGGCCATCGACAGCGGCACGATGCCCGCCCCGGCCGCGCCCGACAGCACGCGGCAGAACACCAGCACGTCCAGGGAACCGGCCATCACGGCGCCGGCGCTGCCCAGCGCGCAGGCGAAGGTCGCCACGCTGACGACGCGGTACTTGCCGTAGCGGTCGCCCAGCGGGCCGAAGAACATTTGCAGCACGCCGTAGGCCACCGCGAACGCGGTCACGGCGCGCGCGGCCTGCCCCGTGGTGGTGCCGAATTCCGCCGCCAGTTGCGGCAACATGGGATCACAGATGCGGAACGCGCTGGCGCTGACGAAGGCGGCCAGGGCAAGCAGCGCGATCGCGCGCGCTTCGGAGGACAGGGCGGGCATGGATTACCGGCAGCGAGGCTATGAGCGAAGACCGCACCTTACCGCAGCCCGGCCGTCTTGGCGAAACCGCCGGGCGGAATGTCCGCCTGGCGCGCCCATCAGTACGGCAGGCGATAGCCCGCCGGCATGCGGCGAGCGGTCACGACCTGGCCGCCGCTTTTCAGTTCGCGCAGCGTCAGCCTGGCCTGCTCGACCTTTTCGACGCGATAGCGGTTGAGATAGATGGGATCCTTGGCGTCCACGGGCTCGCCGGCGGATTTGGTGGTCTGCATCGTATAGATGCCCTCCACCACCGTCCAGCAACCGGTTTCGCGCAGCGCGGGACGCGTCTTGCGGCCGATTTTCAACAGGGATTCGTAGGCCATGGTGCCATCGGCGGACAACACGATCAGCGATTGCAGATCGCCGCTGACGTCGCGCGGCCGCGAATTCGAAAGCCAGGTGCCGATCATGGGATCGCCGCTCTTGGCGGGCACGCATGCCACCGGCTTGGGCGGTTCCGCAGGCTGGGCCTCGGTGATGGTGGCGGGCTTCCTGGCGGCGCAGCCCGCCAGGATCAGAACGGCGCAGGCGATGCCGGCCGAACGCAAATACACACTGCTCATGACTTCCTCAACACGTCTGTCGACGCGCCGCGCCGATCACATCGGCGCCCCCTTCGCGCAGCAAACACTCCGCACTCTAAAGAGGCGCCAGGGAAGAATCAACGGCGATCCGCGCGGTGTGCAATTGCGCAACAGTCCGCGCGGGAAAGGCCCGGTTTTAGCGCCGGAAACCGCAAAAATGCGTTGGTTTCAAGCGACACTGCGGCCGCTGCGCAGGGCCTTTGCGCGCAGCATTTCCTCCATGCGCGCGGCGGCCGGCGACAGGCTGCGTCCGGCCAGGCGGGTGATGCCCAATTCGCGTTCGATGCGCGGCCGCGCCAGCGGCACGAACGCCAGCCCCGGCGAGTCCGGCGGCACGCCCAGCCGCGCCAGCACGGTCACGCCCACGCCGCGTTCCAGCATCGCCAGCAGCGACATCATGTTGGACACGAACACCTGCCGGTCCAGCATGAAGGCCGCTTGCGGATAGCCGGCAAGCTGGCGATGCGCGATGGTGCCCACCAGCGGCAGGCCGGCGATCTCGCGCCAGGTCACCGACTTGCGCCCCGCCAGCGGATGGCCGCGGTGGCAGACCAGCCCGAAAGCGTCGCGCAGCAAGGGCTCGAACGACAGCCGGCGGTCCTGCGATACCGGACTGCACACCCCCAGTTCGACCTCGCCCGCCAGCACCATGCGCTCCACGCCTTCGGAGTTGTCGTCGAACAGGCGCAACGCCACGGCGGGATAGCGTTCGCGGTACGCCGCCACCAGCTCGGGCAGCCAGTGCGTGGCCACCGTCGCGACCGAGGCCATGGTCAGCGTGCCCGCGCCGTTGCCGGCCAGCCCGGCGAGCGCGCCGGCCACGCGGTCGTGATGCTCGACCAGCTCGCGCGCCAGCGGCAGGCAGTCCTGTCCGAAGCGCGTCAGCGTGTTGCGGTTGCCGCGCTCGAACAGCGGCTGGCCCAGCCGCTGCTCCATTTCGCGGATGGACAGGGACAACGCCGGCTGCGAGCGGAACGCGCGCGCCGCCGCGGCGCGGAAGCTGCGCAGCTCGGCCACCAGCAGAAAATGCCGGTAGTGGGCGATCGAGAGGTCGGGGTGGGCGGGCATGCTGGGCGACTGATTTGAAAAGCTTATCGAAGCATTGGAAAAATAAAATTTTCTGATCATAGGCCGGCACTTAAGATGGCCGCAACATGAACGCCCCTATCCTCTCTTCCCTGCTCCCCGACGCCGGCGCGGATCCGCTGGACTTCAGCCTGGCCGACCGGCTGCCCGCAAGAACCGCCGGCCGCGGCCGGCTGCTGCTAGGCGCCCGCCCGCGCGACGGCAGGCCCGGCCTGCTGTTCGTGCCGGGCGCCTACCACGGCGCCTGGTGCTACGCGCATTACCTGGCTTATTTCGCCGCCGCCGGCCTGGCCTGCGCCGCGCTGGACACGCGCGGCCATGGCGCGCTACCGCAAGACGCGGACTTCGCCTCCACGACCATCGCCGACCTGGGCCGGGACGTCGCCGACGCGCTGGACGCGCTGCCTGGCCCCGCCGTGGTGGTGGGCCACAGCATGGGCGCCCTGCCCGCGCTGCTGGCCGCGCGCCAGCGCGCGGTGGCCGGCGTCGTGCTGCTGGCGCCCTCGCCGCCCGGCGACCTGCCGGGCGCGCTGGCCCTGCCGCCGGTCCCCGACACCGTGCCCCGCGCCGCGCCCGACGCCGCCGAGATCCGCGCCCGCTTCCTGGCGACGGCGCCCGGCCGCGACGTCGGCGCGGTCGTCCGGCGCCTGCGCGCCGAAAGCCCGCAGGTGCTGAACGACCGCTACCTGCTGCGCGTGGCGATCGGCGCCGCCCCCATCGGCGCGCCCGGCCTGTGCCTGGAAGCCGGCCTGGACACCCATGACCGGCATCCGCCCGGCCAGGACCTGGCCATCGCGCGCCGCTACGGTTTTTCCCACGCCGTGCTTGCAGGACAGCCGCATTGCATGATGTACGCGGACGACTGGCAAGCCAGCGCCGGCGCCATCCTGGCATGGCACCGTGCGCAATTCGGCTGACAACGACAACAGCGCAACCGCGCAAGAACGCAACCAGGAGACAAACATGTCCATTTCCCGCCTACTCCGTCCGGCGCTGATCGGCGCCGGCCTGGTGCTGGCCGCCTCGGCGCAGGCCGCCGGCTGGCCCGAGAAGCCCGTGACCCTCATCGTGCCATCGGCCGCCGGCGGCGCGGCCGACCTGACGGCGCGCACCTTCGCCCAGTACCTGGGCGAGCGGACCGGCCAGACCGTCGTCGTCGAGGACCGTCCCGGCGCGGGCGGCATCGTCGGCACCCAGGCCGCCCGGAACGCCGCGGCGGACGGCTATACCTTCCTGCTGTCCACGAACTCCACCCACGCCGCCAACCAGTTCCTGTACAAAAGCCTGCCCTACGACGCGCAAAAGGATTTCCAGCAGGTCGGCCTGCTGGGCACCTTCGGCACGGTCGGCGTCGTGGCGCCGGGCAGCCCCTACCGCACGGTGCCCGAGCTGGTGGACTACGCCAGGAAGCACCCCGGCGAAGTCTTCTTCGGCTACTACAGTTCGTCCTCGCAAGTGCCGTCCGAACTGTTCAAGCAACGCGCGGGCATCGAGATCACCGGCGCGGCATACAAGAACATCACGCAGATCATCACCGACCTGCGCGGCAAGCAGATCAGCTTCGCCTTCGTGGACTACCTGACGGCCATGGGCCAGATCGACGGCAAGGGACTGGTCCCCATCGCCGTCACGGGCGCGCAGCCGCAGCCGGCCTGGCCCAATGTGCCGACCATGGCGACCTACTATCCGGATTTCGTCGTGGCCGGCTGGCTAGGCCTGTCCGCGCCCGCGGGCACGCCGCCGGACATCGTGGCGAAGATGAACGCCCACCTGCAGGCGGCGGTCCGAGACGAAGCCACCGCGGGCAAGCTGCGCGCGCTCGGCCTGACGCCCGAATCGATGGACGTGGCGCGCTTCGACGCCTTCGTGAAGGAAGACACGGCGCGCTGGAAGGAATGGATCCGCATCTCCGGGATCCAGCCCCAATAAGCGGCCCATTCGTCTGCGCGCGCTTCCTCTCTATATAAAAGAGGAAGCGCGGGCCGCTTCTACAGCGGCAGGCGCTGCTCGTGCTTGATCTCGCGCAGCGCCACGATAGTGCGCGTCTGGCGGATGCCCGGCATATTGAAAAGGAACCGGTGCAGGAAGCGGTCGTACGCTTCCGGGCTTTCCACCAGGATCTTCAAGAGGAAGTCCGAGTCCCCCGTGACCGCGTAGCACTCCAGGATCTCGGGCGCGTCGCGCACCGAGCGCTCGAAGTTCTCGACCGTGTTCGCGGAATGCCGCTCCAGGCTGATCTGCGCAAACATGCAGCCCAGCCCCACCTTGCTGCGGTCCACCTGCGCGCTGTAGCCCTGGATCACCCCGCTGGCCTCCATCGCCTTCACCCGCCGCCACACCGGCGCGGCCGACAGGCCGACCTTCTCCGACAGTTGCTGCGCCGAGGCCCGGCCGTCCTCTTGCAGGGCCTTGAGGATGCCGATATCGGTCTTGTCCATCTTTTTGTCTCCTGGTTTTATCGAATACGAAACGTTCATTTCGAATTATAGGGATAGCACGATCCAAAAACGCAATAAACCTGATCCCTCGCGAACCTATCATGGTGCCGAAACCAGGAGTATTCACCATGGACGGTACCCCCGCCGCCGAACCGCAGTTGGATCTCGACTACCAGCTCGCCGACAACCTCACCCGGACCTCCGGCCGCATCTTCCTGACCGGCACGCAGGCGCTGGTGCGCGTCATGCTCACCCAGCGCCGGCGCGACCGCGAGCGCGGCCTGAACACGGCCGGCTTCGTCTCGGGCTACCGCGGCTCGCCGTTGGGCGGGGTGGACATGGCCATGTGGAAGGCGCAAAAGGCGCTGGACGCCAACCAGATCAGCTTCCTGCCCGGCATCAATGAAGACATGGCGGCCACCGCCGTCATGGGCACGCAGCAGGCCGGCGTGCGCAGCGACCGCAATGTCGATGGCGTGTTCGCGATGTGGTACGGCAAGGGTCCGGGCGTGGATCGCGCCGGCGACGCGCTGCATCACGGCAACGCCGCGGGCGCATCGCGCAACGGCGGCGTGCTGGTGGTGGTGGGCGACGATCACACGGCCGTCTCGTCCTCGATCCCGCATGCCAGCGAAGCCTCGCTGATCGGCTGGCAGATGCCCATCGTGCACCCCGCGTCGATCGACGAATACGAAACCTTCGCGCTGTGGGGCTGGGCCCTGTCGCGCTATTCGGGCACCTGGGTCGCCTTCAAGGCGGTGTCCGAGACCATCGAAAGCGGGCACTCGTTCACGCCCGCCCCCCTCGCGTCCTACGACATGCCCGCCGATCCGGACCTGCCGCCCGAATCGCTGGAGTATTCGGCGCGCGACTTCCTGTCGCTGGCGGTCGAGACGCGCATGAACCTGCGCATGAAAGCGGTCGCCGCGTTCGCGCGCCGCCACAGCATCGACCGCCTGGCCTGTCCGGCGCCCAAGGCCGCCGTCGGCATCGTCACGGTAGGCAAGGCGCACCTGGACACCATGGAAGCGCTGTCGCGCCTGGGCGTGGACACCGTCACCGCCAACGCGCCCGTCCGCATCTACAAGCCCGGCCTGACCTGGCCGCTGGATGCCGGCCGCCTGCTGGAATTCGCGCGCGGCCTCTCGCACATCCTGGTGATCGAGGAAAAAGGCGCGGTGGTCGAAAGCCAGATCAAGGACCTGCTGTTCAATCTGCCGGACCGCCCCTCGGTCACGGGCAAGAAGGGCTTCGACGGCGAGCCCATGGTGCCGTCGGCGGGCCAGTTGCGCCCGTCGCTGCTGGCGCGTCCGCTCGCCGGCTGGCTCGCCCGCGCCGCGGGCCTGCCGCCGGCGGCCGACCTGTCCGCCTTCGACTGCCAGGCCCCGCTGTCCAACGACGCCGACGGCATGCGCCGCCGCCCCTATTTCTGTTCGGGCTGTCCGCACAGCACCTCGACCAAGGTGCCCGAGGGCAGCCAGGCGCTGTCCGGCGTGGGCTGCCACTACATGGCCGCCTGGATGGACCGCGACACCGGCGGCCTGACCCAGATGGGCGGCGAAGGCGTGGACTGGATCGGACTGTCGCGCTACACCAAAATGCCCCACATCTTCCAGAACATGGGAGAAGGCACCTACTACCACTCGGGCTATCTGGCCATCCGCCAGGCGGTGGCCGCGCGCGCCAACATCACCTACAAGATCCTGTTCAACGACGCCGTGGCGATGACCGGCGGCCAGCCCGTCGACGGCCCGATCTCCGTGCCGCAGATCTGCCAGCAACTGCGCGGCGAGAACGTGGCGCGCATCGTCGTGACCAGCGACGAGCCCGAGAAGTACCAGGGCGTGGACCTGGGTCCGGGCATCAAGGTGCACCATCGCCGCGAACTCGACGCCCTGCAGCGCGAACTGCGCGAGATCCCCGGCGTGACCGTGCTGATCCACGACCAGACCTGCGCGGCCGAAAAGCGCCGCCGCCGCAAGAAGAACCAGTTCCCCGACCCGGCACGCCGCATGCTGATCAACAGCGCGGTGTGCGAAGGCTGCGGCGACTGCGGCGTGCAGTCGAACTGCCTGTCGGTGGTGCCGCTGGAGACGCCGTACGGCCGCAAGCGCGCCATCGACCAGTCCAGTTGCAACAAGGATTACTCGTGCGCGGAAGGCTTCTGCCCCAGCTTCGTCTCGGTCATGGGCGGCAAGCCCAGGAAGAGCGCCGCGCCCAAGGCCGACCAGGAGCGCCTGCAGCGACTGATCGCGCAATTGCCCCTGCCGGCCGCGCCCGCGCTGGAACAGCCGTACCGCCTGCTGGTCGCGGGCATGGGCGGCACCGGCGTCATCACCATCGGCGCCATCGTGTCGATGGCGGCGCATCTGGAAGGCCTGTCGGCCGCCGTGCTGGACCTGACCGGCCTGGCGCAGAAGGGCGGCACGGTAGTCAGCCATATCCGGCTGGCGCCCGCGGGCGCGCCGGACGGCCCCGTGCGCCTGGACTGGCAGCAGGCGGACGCGGCGATCCTGTGCGACCCGGTGGCGTCCGTGGCGCCGGACTCGCTGGGCGCGCTGCGCCGCGGCCATACCCAAGTCACCGTCAACACCTATGTGGCGCCGGTGTCCGAGTTCACGCGCAACCCGGATGCCGCCATGCGGCCCGAGGCGCTGCTCGCCAAGATCCGCCACGCGGCGGGCGAATCCAACACGGCCGAGATCGACGCGCACGCCGCCGCGCTGGCGCTGTTCGGCGACAGCATCCTCTCCAATATGTTCATGCTGGGCTATGCGTGGCAGCGCGGCGGCGTGCCGCTGTCGCAGGCCGCCATCTACCGCGCCATCGAGCTCAACGGCGTGGCGGTGGCGGCCAATCGCGCCGCCTTCGACAGCGGCCGCCTGGCCGCCCACCAACCCGACGCGCTGGGCGCCGCGCTGCGGCCCGCCGCCCAGGTGGTGCAACTGCACGTGCCCGAGACCTTCGAGCGCGCCGTGGCCCGGCGCATCGAGGATCTGACCGCCTACCAGGACGCCGCCTATGCCCGGGAATTCCAGGCCGTGGTCGAGGCCGTGGCGGCGCGCGAGCGCGAACTGGCGCCCGACGCCAAATCCCCGCGCCTGGCCATGGCGGTGGCCCGCGGCCTCTTCAAGCTCATGGCCTACAAGGACGAGTACGAAGTGGCGCGGCTCTATACCGGCGAGTCGTTCCAGGCGCAGTTGCAGGGCCAGTTCGAAGGCGACTACAGCCTGCGCTTCCACATGGCGCCCCCCATCTTCGCGCGCAAGGATCCGCGCACCGGCGTGCCGCGCAAGATGACGCTGGGCCCGCGCACCCTGACGGCGCTGAAAGTGCTGGCGCGCCTGAAGGGCCTGCGCGGCACCTGGCTCGATCCCTTCGGCCGCACCGCCGAACGCAAGATGGAACGGGCGCTGGTCCGCGAGTACCGCCAGACCATAGACCAGTTGCTTGTGGGGTTGAACCGGGACAATATTTCCCAAGCGGCTACAATCGCCGCCCTTGCAGAAACCATCCGCGGCTTCGGCCAAGTGAAGGCGGCGAACGTCGAGAAGTATCGGACGGAATTGAGCCGATTGATGCAAAGCTATACGGCGCCTGCCCCGCGCGACATGCCCCTGCGGAAGACCGCATAAACATTCGCTCCGAGCGGCAACATCCTGGGCGCGCCTTGCTGGGCGCGCCTAGTGCATTTAGTAACAATCTTTTGTGAGCATCGTCACATCTTCTTCTTGTCCCTGTCGTACTCGATCACTAGAATTAGTGTCCATCGAGGGATGCTACACTATATGTTGTGGTCGCTAAGCGCCGATTCTCGTCGGCCACGCCCTTTGGACTAGCCCGTCCAGGCGTCGCGATTCCCCTCAAAAGACCCGATTTCGTACCGGACATGGCCCCGTCATGTCGTCATCTACGCGCTTTTCGCACAGGAGCTTCCATGCAGACTACGATCGCCTCTGTGACCCGGCCTTCGGCCGTGCCGCCCTCGCAAACCGATTCTCCCGCCGACAACGGCGGGCAATGGGCCAGCTACAACATCATTCGCCGCAATGGCTCGGTGGTCGGGTTCGAACCCAACAAGATCGCCATCGCCATGACCAAGGCGTTCCTGGCCGTGAACGGCGGCCAGGGCGCTGCGTCCGCCCGCGTGCGCGAACTGGTGGAAACGCTGACCACCCAGGCCGTCAACGCGCTGGTGCGCAACCGCCCCGGCGGCGGCACCTTCCATATTGAAGACGTCCAGGACCAGGTCGAACTGGCGCTGATGCGCTCGGGCCAGCACGACGTCGCCCGCGCCTACGTGCTGTACCGCGAAAAGCGCACGCAGGAACGCGCCGCGGCCGCCGCCGCCGAAGGCCAGGAGAAGGCCGCCGCCGCTCCGCAGGAACACGTGCTCAACGTGACCGACGCCGGCGTGCGCCGTCCGCTGAACCTGGCTGAACTGCGCGCCACCATCGAAGCCGCCGGCGAAGGCCTGGCCGAATTCATCGACACCGAAGCCATCCTGAAGGAAACGGTCAAGAACCTGTACGACGGCATCCCCGTCGACGAAGTGTTCAAGTCCGCCATCCTGTCGGCGCGCGCGCTGGTCGAAAAAGACCCGGCCTACAGCCAGGTCACCGCCCGCCTGCTGCTGCACACGATCCGCAAGGAAGTGCTGGGCGAAGAAGTCTCGCAAGACGGCATGGCCGCCCGCTACGCCGAATACTTCCCCTCCTTCATCGCGCGCGGCATCGAAGGCGGCCTGCTGGCCCCCGAACTGGCCAGCTATGACCTGGCCAAGCTGGGCCACGCCCTGAACGCCAAGCGCGACCTGCAATTCGGCTACCTCGGCCTGCAGACGCTGTACGACCGCTACTTCCTGCACATCCGCGGCACCCGCATCGAACTGCCGCAGGTGTTCTTCATGCGCGTGGCCATGGGCCTGGCGCTGCGCGAAACCGACCGCGAAACCCGCGCCATCGAGTTCTACGAGATCCTGTCCTCGTTCGACTTCATGAGCTCGACGCCGACGCTGTTCAACTCCGGCACCCTGCACTCGCAACTGTCGTCGTGCTACCTGACCACCGTGTCGGACGATCTGGAAGGCATCTACGACGCCATCAAGGAAAACGCGCTGCTGGCCAAGTACGCCGGCGGCCTGGGCAACGACTGGACCCCGGTGCGCGCGCTGCGCAGCCACATCAAGGGCACCAACGGCGAAAGCCAGGGCGTCGTGCCGTTCCTGAAGGTCGTCAACGACACCGCCGTCGCGGTGAACCAGGGCGGCAAGCGCAAGGGCGCCGTCTGCACGTACCTGGAAACGTGGCACCTGGACATCGAAGAATTCCTGGAACTGCGCAAGAACACCGGCGACGAACGCCGCCGCACCCACGACATGAACACGGCGAACTGGATTCCCGACCTGTTCATGAAGCGCGTCATGGAAGGTGGCGAATGGACGCTGTTCTCGCCGTCCGACTGCCCGGACCTGCACGACAAGGTCGGCCAGGAATTCGAAAAGGCCTACGTGGGCTATGAATCCAAGGTCGCCAGCGGCGAGCTGAAGCTCTTCAAGAAGATGCCGGCGCTGACCCTGTGGCGCAAGATGCTGTCGATGCTGTTCGAAACCGGCCACCCGTGGATCACGTTCAAGGATCCGTGCAACATCCGTTCGCCGCAGCAGCACGTGGGCGTCGTCCACAGCTCGAACCTGTGCACCGAGATCACGCTGAACACGAACGAATCCGAAATCGCGGTGTGCAACCTGGGTTCCGTGAACCTGGTCGCGCACATGAAGCCGGCCGCCGGCGGCGGTTTCGAGCTCGACCACGACAAGATCAAGCGCACGGTGCGCATCGCCATGCGCATGCTCGACAACGTCATCGACATCAACTACTACGCCGTCGACAAGGCCCGCAACTCGAACGCGCGCCATCGTCCGGTGGGCATGGGCATCATGGGCTTCCAGGATTGCCTGCAGATGATGCGCGTGCCTTACGCGTCGCAGGCCGCCGTCGAATTCGCCGACCGCTCGATGGAAGCCGTGTGCTATCACGCGTACTGGGCCTCGAGCCTGCTCGCCGAAGAACGCGGCCGCTATCAATCGTACGAAGGCTCGCTGTGGTCGCGCGGCATCCTGCCGCAAGACACGTTGAAGATGCTGCGCGACGAGCGCGGCGGCCATGTCGAGGTCGATGAGTCGAGCACGCTCGATTGGGATACGTTGCGCGCGCGCATCAAAGAACACGGCATGCGCAACTCCAATTGCATCGCAATCGCCCCAACCGCGACTATTTCCAATATCATTGGTGTATCTGCGTGCATCGAACCCACTTTCCAGAACTTGTACGTCAAATCGAATCTCTCCGGCGAGTTCACGGTCGTTAACGATTACCTCGTGCGTGACCTGAAGAAACTCGGTCTCTGGGACGAAGTCATGGTCGCCGACCTCAAGTACT
>Ga0222420_100750_pt1 | contig 11886 bp, 9 predicted proteins | sample 3A2ome_FD_182470 | JGI IMG/M metagenome (GOLD analysis project Ga0222420, IMG submission 182470) | Enriched microbial communities from leaf-cutter ant dump, University of Wisconsin, Madison, United States - 3A200A (version 2) | ecosystem: Environmental > Terrestrial > Nest > Insects nest > Nest...
GTGGCGACGAAACCGGCGAAGAAGGAGCGGAACGGCCCGCGCGTGCCGAGCGCCAGCCCGGATCGCAACTTGACGCCGAAAGCCCGTGTCATGCCGTCCTTGACCAGCGCGAGGCCGAAAAGCAGCAGCGCGACCGCGCCGAAAAGGTTGATCATGACGATCGTGGATTCCAACCGTTTTCCTCCCGTAATGCCCGCCGCTGCCGGACTCATCAGATTGATCGCGTATCCGATCATGGATTTTCAAATTATGACAGTGGCTTTCGGCCAGAATATGCCAGTAAATTCAGAAATATTTCGTTTGCCGGCAAAAGAAATCGGCAGGATCGGGCCCGCATGCCGAAGGGGCGCGTGGTCCTTGCATCGGATGCGCGCTGCACCCTTCAATTCCCGCAAACTTTCCGTTAAGAGACGGTTTCCGGCCGCATGGCCGCCGTCATGAGGAATTTTAGACGATGCTCGAAGCCCTGAGAAGCGCCGCCCAGACCTGGGTGGCAAAAGCCCTGCTGATCATTCTGGTCGGTTCATTCGCTGTCTGGGGCGTTTCGAGTTCCCTCGTCACCGGCACGTCGAATGCCGTCGTCACGGTCGGCGACGTCAAGGTCTCGCCGACGGACTTCCGCCTTGCCTACGAGCGGCAGGTCGCGGCCATGTCGCAGCGCTTCGGCATGCGCCTCAACGCCGAGCAGGCCCGCGCCTTCGGCGTCGAGAACCAGGTCTTCGCCGAGCTGGTCGCGGGCGCCGCGCTCGACCAGCTTTCGCGCGACATGAACCTCGGCCTTTCCGAAGGCCGCCTCGCCCAGCTGATCGCCGACGATCCGGCCTTCCGCGGCGTCAACGGCCAGTTCGACCGCACGGCCTTCTCCGCCATCCTGCGCAATGCGGGCCTGCGCGAGGCCGACTACATCAACAACCGCAGCCAGGTGGCGATCCGCACCCAGGTCGTGGAAGCCGTGTCGGACGGCTACAAGGCGCCCGAAGTGCTGACGGCGGCGCTGCGCCAGTACCGCAACGAGGCCCGCACGATCGACTACCTGCTTCTCAGCAACGCCAATATCGATCCCGTCAAGGCGCCCGGCGACGACGTGCTCGCCCCCTGGTTCGAGAAGAACAAGGCGAAGTACCGCGCACCGGAATACCGCAAGTTCGTCTACGTCTCGCTGGAGCCGAAGGATCTGGCGGACAAGGCCACCGTCACCGACGAGGCGCTGAAGGCCGAATACGAGAAGAACAAGGACCATTACCGCACGCCCGCCACGCGCACGATCGAGCAGCTCACCTTCGCCGACCGCGCGAGCGCGGACGCGGCGGCCGCCAAGCTCGCCTCCGGCACGACCTTCGACGCGCTCGTCGCCGAACAGGGCAAGAAGCCCTCCGACGTCATGCTCGGCGACTTCACCGAGGCGAACGTGCCGGACCAGAAGCTCGCCGCGCCGGCTTTCGCCGTCGCCGAGAACGGCGGCACGACGCCGGTCATCGACGGCACCTTCGGCCCGATCATTCTGCGCGTGACGAATATCCACCCCGAAACGGTGAAGAGCTTCGACGAGGTGAAGGAAGACCTGCGCACGGAGCTCGCGCTTGCGGACGCCGCCGACGGCATCCTCGCCGTGCATGACCGCATCGAGGACGCCCGCGCCGACGGCGCCAGCCTCGAGGAAGCTGCCGCGAAGAACAACCTCAAGGCCGTGACGGTCGATGCCGCCGATGCGCAGGGCAACGACGACAAGGGCGAGGAGATCGACGGCCTGCCCGAAGAGAAGACGCTTCTCGGCGAGGTCTTCAAGACCGATGTCGGCATGGAGACCCAGCCGATCGACGTCGGCCGCGACGGCTACGCCTGGTACGAAGTGCTCGACGTGATCCCCGAGCGCGACCGCACGCTCGACGAGGTGCGCGACCGCGTCGTCGCCGACTGGACCGCCGAACAGCAGCGCGAGGCGCTTGCCAGGAAGGCCTCCGAACTGGCCGAGCGCGTGCGCAAGGGCGAGGAGATCGCCGCCATCGCCGGCGAGCTCGGCATGGCTGTCGAGACCAAGACGGGCCTTCATCGCGGCGCGCAGGATCCGGTGCTGAGCCCCGAGGCCGTCAATGCCGCCTTCTCCGGCCCGCTCGGCGTCGTCGCCAACACGCCCGGCGTCGACGGCGAAGGCCAAATACTCCTGAAGGTGACCGAGGTGAACGCGGATGCGGCGCCCGACGCGCTCTCCAACGACGAGCAGCAGATCGTCACCGTCGCCCGCGCCAGCGGCGACGATATCCTCGACCAGATGGTCAGCTCGCTCCAGACGACCTACGGCGTTTCCATCAACCGGACGCTTGCCGAACAAAGCACGCGATGAAGGAGGCGGAAGCCGCATGTCCGACCTGAAATCCTATATCGCCAAGGTCGCCGCCGGAAAGGCGCTCGACCGCGAGGACGCCCGCGGCGCCTTCGAGATCATCATGTCGGGCGCCGCCACGCCCTCGCAGATCGGCGGCTTCCTGATGGCGCTGCGCGTGCGCGGCGAGACCGTGGACGAGATCTACGGCGCCGTCGGCTCGATGCGCGCGCGCATGCTGCCGGTCTCCGTGCCTGCCGATGCCATGGACATCGTCGGCACGGGCGGCGACGGCGCGGGCACCTACAACATCTCGACGCTGGCGGCGATCCTCGTTGCCGGCGCCGGCGTTCCCGTCGCCAAGCACGGCAACCGGGCGCTGAGCTCGAAGTCCGGCACGGCGGACGCCCTCTCCTGCCTCGGCGTCAAGCTCGACATCGGCCCGGCCGATATCTCGCGCTGCGTGCACGATGCCGGCCTCGGCTTCATGTTCGCCCAGCTTCATCATCCGGCGATGAAGCATGTGGGACCCTCGCGCGTCGAGCTCGGCACGCGCACGATCTTCAACCTGCTCGGCCCCCTCTCCAATCCCGGCGGCGTCAAGCGCCAGCTCCTCGGCGTCTTCTCGCCGCAATGGCTGGTGCCGATCGCCGAGGTGATGCGCGATCTCGGCTCGGAGAGCATCTGGGTCGTGCACGGCGAAGGTCTCGACGAGATCACCACGACCGGCACGACGCAGGTCGCCGCGCTGGAAGACGGCAAGATCCGCACCTTCGAGCTGACCCCCGCCGATTTCGGCCTTCCGCCGGCAACGCTCGACGATCTTCGCGGCGGCGACGGCGCGCACAATGCCGCCGCGCTCCTGTCCGTGCTCGGCGGCGCACACATGCCCTATCGCGACATCTCGCTTGCCAACGCAGCCGCCTCGCTCGTCGTCGCCGGCAAGGCGGAGACGCTGAAGGACGGCATGCGCCTTGCGACCGAGGCGCTGGAGAGCGGGCGCGCCCGTGCCGCGCTGGACCGTCTCGTCACGGTTTCCAACGAAGCCGCCGCGGAGTAGGATTGGCCATGACCGATATCCTCAAGAAGATCGAGGCCTACAAGCTGGAGGAGATCGCCGCCGCCAAGGCCCGCGTCTCTACCGCCGAGCTTCGCGCCCGCATCCGCGACCAGGAGGCCCCGCGCGGCTTCTTCGCGAGCCTCAAGGACCGCAAGGCGGAAGGCCGTTTCGGCCTCATCGCCGAGATCAAGAAGGCCAGCCCCTCCAAGGGCCTCATCCGCCCGGATTTCGATCCGCCGGCGCTGGCAAAAGCTTACGAGGTAGGCGGCGCTGCCTGCCTTTCCGTGCTTACCGACACGCCGAGCTTCCAGGGCGCGCCGGAATTCCTCACCGCCGCCCGCGCGGCCTGCGGCCTGCCGGCCCTGCGCAAGGACTTCATGTTCGACAGCTATCAGGTGCTTGAGGCGCGCGCCTGGGGTGCGGACTGCATCCTCCTCATCATGGCATCCCTTTCCGACGACACCGCGAAGGCGCTGGAAGACGCCGCCTTCTCGCTCGGCATGGACGTCCTGATCGAGGTGCATGACGAGCCCGAGATGGAGCGCGCGCTGAAGCTGAAATCCAGGCTCGTCGGCGTCAACAACCGCAACCTGCGCACCTTCGAGGTGGACCTCGCGGTCTCCGAAAAGCTTGCCGGCATGGTGCCGGACGACCGGCTGCTCGTCGGCGAGAGCGGCATCTTCACGCATGCCGATTGCGTGCGCCTCGGCAAGGCCGGCATTTCCACCTTCCTCGTCGGCGAAAGCCTGATGCGCAAGGACGACGTGACGGCGGCGACGCGCGAACTGCTGACGGGCGATGCCGGCATGCTGGCGGCGGAATGATGGCGGAAGACACCCGCACGCTCACCCATATAGGCGCCTCGGGCGAGGCGCACATGGTCGATGTCGGCGACAAGACCGAGACCGTGCGCATCGCCCTTGCCGAAGGCTTCATCCGCATGATGCCGGCAACGCTCGACCTCATCCTCAAGGGCGACGCGAAGAAGGGCGACGTGATCGGCACGGCGCGCCTTGCCGGCATCATGGCCGCCAAGCAGACGTCGAGCCTCATTCCCCTCTGCCATCCGCTGATGCTGACCAAGGTGACGGTGGAGATCCGCGAGGACCGCACCCTGCCCGGCCTTCGCGTCGAGGCGATGGCCAAGCTCACCGGCCGCACCGGCGTGGAGATGGAGGCGCTGACAGCCGTCAGCGTCGCATGCCTCACCATCTACGACATGGCCAAGGCCGCCGACCGCGAGATGGAGATCGGCGGCATCCGCCTTCTCGAAAAGTCCGGCGGCCGCTCGGGCGACTACAGGCGCGGGGCGAAGGCCTGATGGCGCTGCTTCCCGTTGCCGATGCGCTGGAGCGCCTGCTTTCCGCCGCAAGGCCGGTGGAGCGGACGGAGACGGTCGCGCTGCACGAGGCCGCCGGCCTCGTGCTCGCCCGCGACGTGGCAGCCCGCCTCACCCAGCCGCCCTTCGACAATTCCGCGATGGACGGCTATGCCGTCCGCCATGCCGATATCGCCGAGCTCGGCTCGGTGCTCAAGGTCGCGGGCACCTCTTCCGCCGGACACGCCTTCGCGGGAACGGCCGGCCCGGGCGAGGCCGTGCGCATCTTCACCGGCGCGCCGCTGCCCGCCTTCGCCGATACCGTCCTTCTCCAGGAGGATGCCGAGGTGCTGGAGGACGGCCGCATCCGCACGACCTTCCTCACGCCGAAAGGCCGCCACATCCGCCCGCGCGGGCAGGATTTTTCCGAAGGCGAGATCGTGCTGAAGGCCAGCGACGTCCTCGATGCCGGGCGCCTGACGGTCGCCGCGGCGATGAACCATCCGGACCTGACGGTCTATGCCCGCCCCCGCGTCGCGCTGCTGGCGACCGGCGACGAGCTCGTGCGCCCCGGCACGCCGCCCGGTGAAAGCCAGATCGTCGCCTCCAACACCTATGGCGTCGCGGCCCTTGCGCGCGAGGCGGGCGCGGAGGTGATCGACCTCGGCATCGTCGCCGACGACAGGGAGGCCATCCTCGCCGCGGTGCGCGAGGCGCTTTCGCGCGACATCGACGTGCTGGTGACGCTCGGCGGCGCCTCCGTCGGCGATTTCGACCTCGTTCGGCCCGTGCTCGGCGAAGCCGGCATGGAACTCGACTTCTGGCGGATTGCCATGCGCCCCGGAAAGCCGCTGATGGTCGGCCGGCTCGGCGATATCCGCGTCGTCGGCCTGCCGGGCAATCCCGTGTCCAGCCTCGTCTGCTCGCTGCTCTTCCTCGAGCCGCTCGTGCGGCGTCTGGCGCATCTTCCCGCCCGCAGCCGCCTATGCCCCGCCGTCACCGCCGTCCCGCTCGGAGAAAACGATCACCGGCAGGATTATGTCCGTGCGCGTGTCGAGCGCACTGCCTCCGGAGAACTCTCCGTCACGCCGTTCGACAGGCAGGATTCGTCTATGATGAAGATCTTCGCCGCGGCGGAAGGCCTGCTCGTGCGCCCGCCGGGCGCCCCTGCCGTGCCCGCCGGCAGCCCCTGCGACGTCCTGCTCCTGCGCGATCCCGAGGCCTGAACAGTCATATTATTGTTCAGGAAGCCCTTGCGGAACACATGCGGAACGGATAGTGTCTGTTCTGGATTTGTTTCACGATTCTCAACGGGGATGCCATGCTGACGCGCAAACAACAGGAACTCCTCCTGTTCATCCATGAGCGTATGAAGGAATCGGGCATTCCTCCATCCTTCGACGAGATGAAGGACGCACTGGACCTGGCGTCGAAATCCGGCATCCACCGCCTCATCACGGCGCTCGAGGAGCGCGGCTTCATCCGCCGCTTGCCCAACCGGGCGCGGGCGCTGGAGGTCATCAAGCTGCCCGAGGCCTATTCGACGAGCCTCCAGCCCCGTCGCGGCTTCTCCCCCTCCGTCATCGAGGGAAGCCGGGGCAAGCAGCAGGCGCCGGCCGCTCCCGCCGCGCGCACGCCGGCCGTGCCGGAGATTTCCACATCCGTTTCGGTGCCCGTCATGGGGCGCATTGCCGCCGGCGTGCCGATCTCGGCCATCCAGAACAACACGCACGACATCACCGTGCCCGCCGAGATGATCGGCAGCGGCGACCATTATGCGCTGGAAGTGCGCGGCGATTCGATGATCGAGGCCGGCATCCTCGACGGCGACACCGTCATCATCCGCAATGGCAGCACCGCCAATCCGGGCGAGATCATCGTGGCGCTCGTCGACGACGAGGAAGCGACGCTGAAGCGCTTCCGCCGCAAGGGCGCCTCCATTGCGCTCGAAGCCGCCAACCCGGCCTACGAGACCCGCATCTTCGGCCCGGACCGCGTGAAGATCCAGGGCAAGCTCGTCGGCCTCATCCGCCGTTACAACTGATCCTCCGCCTGCTTGCTCGCCGGTGGCTCGAAGCGGCCGGTGCGCCAATCGTAGGTGCGATGACGCGACCAGGGGCGGTCGACGCTTTCCACCGCCTGCGTGACATGGGCCTGCGCAAGGCTTGATGCTTCCGGCCCGGTCGCTGGCCCGATCTCCAATGCGCCGGTCCGGCGCAGATGCCGCGCCGTCACCAGCCTTGCGCCGGAACGGCAGGCGTCAAGCCTCAGGGCATAGGGCACGACGACGAGGTCCGCAGCATCGCAGGCCGTGCCGAGGAAGGCCGTATCCTCCAGCGCGACGATCCGCCAGCCGCTGGGCGAGACCGCGGCGCAGAAGGCTTTCGCCTCGCAGACGAAGGCGTTGCTGCTTCTTGCTGCGGCAAGGGCGGACGCCATTGCCGCTCCGGCCTTTTCGCGGTCGGCCTTTCGGCGCGGCCTTTTGCCAGTGGCCTCGGGCTTCGAGGTGTCCTCCACGGCAAGGCCCGCGGTCCTGCGCAGGGCAGGCTTTTGCGGATCGGCGAGCCGCAGCGCCCTTCGCCATTGCGACCAGATGAAATCCGGCGGCCGCGCGCGGTTCGTCGATACGCTTTCCTTTCCCAATATGGCGACGAGCCGGCCGTCCTCCGATACGAGCACTTCAGGCGCCCGCCCATCGGTCCGGAAGGCAAGGACGAGGCCAAGGAGGACGAGCGCCGTTCCGGCATGGCGAAGCCGCGTGCGCAGGAGGCAGACGAGGCCGCCGCCGAGGGCGATCAGCAGGAAAGCGGCAAGCGGGATGCGGCCGGTGACGATCTCGCCCTTCCAGCCGGCCACCCATGCCGAGAGCGCGATCATCCATTCGATGCCCTTGCCCATGATCGCGAAGGGGATGGCATCGAGCCCGAAGGGCATCAGCAGCACGGCGGCAAGGCCGAAAGGCATGACGATGGCGCTGATGACCGGCATGGCAAGGATGTTGCCGGCAAGCCCGTAGGCCGGGATGCGGTGGAAATGGCCGACGGAATAAATGAGCGTCGAGAAGCCGCCGATCAGCGAAGACAGAAGAAGGCCGCCGAGGAAGCGGCCGGCCGCCCCGCCGAGAAGCCGGAGCCGCCCTCCCCGGCTCTCCCTGCGCACCGGCCGCTCGCGCCAGGCGGCATAGCCGGCGATGAGGCCGAGCGTTGCGGCATAGGACATCTGGAAGCCCGGATTGGTGACGGCAGACGGCGTGACGGCGAGGATAAGGATCGCCGAGAGCGCGACATTGCGCAGGCTGATGGCCGACCGGCCGAACAGCACGGCCACCAGCATGACGCAGATCATGATCCATGAGCGCACCGCCGAGATCGCCCCGCCCGAGACGAGGATATAGAGCGTGACCATGACGAGCGCACCGGCGGCGGCGAACTTCTTGGCGGGATAGCGCTCGGCAAAGCCGGGGATCAGCGCCATCAGCATGCGCGCGCCGACAAGGAAGGTGCCGGCCGCCAGCACCATGTTGAGCCCGGAAATGGCAAGCACGTGGGCAAGGCCCGCCTGCCGCAGCGCCTCGACCGTCTGCGGGCTGATCGCCCGTTCCTCGGCCGTCACCAGCGCGGCGGCGATCGCGCCCGCATCGCCGCCGATCCGGCCGCGGATATGCTCGGTGAGGTTGTCGCGCCAGCCGGCGATCATCTGGCGGAACCGCGCTTCGAGGCCGGGTTCGGAGGCGGCCGCCGCCTGCGGCGCGCGGTAGAAATAGCCGACTGCGCCGGTTCCCGCGAAATAGGCGTCGAAGGCGAAATCGTTGAGGCCGGCGAGCGCGGGTCCCGAGGGCGGGCTGAGGCGGGCCCGCCCGGCAATGCCGCTGCCGATGGGGATCGGCTCGTGGCGGCTTCGGGCAAGGACCGTCACGATGCCCGGCTGGCGCTTCAGCACCGGATCCGCCGTGCGCTCCAGCGCGACGCGGTAGCGGATCGCCCCGCGTCCGTCGGCTTCGCGCGACAGCACGCGTCCGGTGATCTGCGTGGTGACCGGCGCGTCGAGGAGAACGGTATCGAGCCGGGCGCTTTCGACCGCGGCAAGCAGCATGCCCACCGGCACGAGGAACGCCGCCCCCGCCGCAAGCGCCGCCCAGTCCTCCCGATGGCGCAGGCGCAGCGCCGGCCAGAGCGCGGCGCAGGCGAAAAGGAGGATCGTCAGGAGCGAGGGATCGGAAGCCGCCGAAAACCAGAGGCCCGCGCCGATGCCGAGGAAGACCGGGACGAAGAGGAAGAAATGCCCGTGCGCCCTTTCCCGTGCAAAGGCATCCGCCACCGCCTCGCGCCCCGCAAGGCGAAGCGAAAGGCGGAGCAAGGCCCGCCGCAGGAAAGCCGGCACGGTTCGCGCGGGCGCCTGCACAGGCAGCGGGGCGGCGTCGGCCGGCAGGTCCCGCCAGGCGAGCGCCTCGGGCATCGCCCGCCGGTCTGCGATTTTCCCTTCGGCCATGATCCCGGCCCCCACCGTCCACCTTGCCACTGTGCAACCGAAAGGCGGGAACTTCAATCCCGGGTTGGCGCGCCAGATACTAAGCCAGACAGAAAGGATGCCACCTCCGCAATATGGCGGGCACGCGCAAAGGTTGCTTGCAACTTCGCCGAAAGGGTAGATATTGCGTTGCCGGAAAACCCGTTTCCGCATTGCACAATTTGCCTTTCGTCTTGCTTGGCAGGGCATGGCAAATGGGCTAGCAGATTCAACGTGTGCATGACTGCGGCACGATATCGTGCCACCATTCGAAACAACGGAGAAACGTGATGACAGAAACAAAAGCGGACGTATCGATCGGTGGCAAGACAGTCGAACTGCCGACGCGCTCCGGCACGATCGGTCCCGATGTGATCGACATCGGCACGCTCTACAAGAACACCGGCGCCTTCACCTACGACCCGGGCTTCACGTCCACCGCCTCGTGCGAATCGAAGATCACCTATATCGACGGCGACGAGGGCGTGCTCCTTCACCGCGGCTACCCGATCGAGCAGCTTGCCGAGCACGGCGACTTCCTCGAAGTCTGCTACCTTCTGTTGTACGGCGAACTGCCGACCAAGACGCAGAAGGACGACTTCGACTATCGCGTGACGCACCACACCATGGTGCACGAGCAGATGTCGAAGTTCTTCACCGGCTTCCGCCGCGACGCCCACCCGATGGCCGTCATGTGCGGCGTCGTCGGCGCGCTCTCGGCCTTCTACCACGACTCCACCGACATCACCGACCCGCACCAGCGCATGGTCGCCTCGCTGCGCATGATCGCCAAGATGCCGACCATCGCCGCCATGGCCTACAAGTACCATATCGGCCAGCCCTTCGTTTATCCGAAGAACGACCTCGACTATGCGTCGAACTTCCTGCGCATGTGCTTTGCCGTGCCTTGCGAGGAATACACGGCGAACCCGGTCCTCTCGCGCGCCATGGACCGCATCTTCATCCTGCACGCCGACCACGAGCAGAACGCCTCGACCTCGACCGTGCGCCTCGCCGGCTCCTCGGGCGCCAACCCGTTCGCGTGCATTGCGGCCGGCATCGCCTGCCTCTGGGGCCCGGCCCATGGCGGCGCCAACGAAGCGGCGCTCAACATGCTCGCAGAGATCGGCTCGGTGGACCGCATTCCGGAATATATCGCCAAGGCCAAGGACAAGAACGACCCGTTCCGCCTGATGGGCTTCGGCCACCGCGTCTACAAGCACTATGACCCGCGCGCGCGCATCATGCAGAAGACGACGCACGAGGTTCTCGGCGAGCTCGGCATCAAGGACGATCCGATGCTGGAAGTCGCGATGGAACTGGAGCGCATCGCGCTGACGGACGACTACTTCATCGAGAAGAAGCTCTATCCGAACATCGACTTCTACTCCGGCATCACGCTGAAGGCGCTGGGCTTCCCCACCACCATGTTCACCGTGCTCTTCGCGCTCGCCCGCACGGTCGGCTGGATCGCCCAGTGGAACGAGATGATCGAGGACCCGGAACAGCGCATCGGCCGCCCGCGCCAGCTCTATGTCGGCGCACCGAAGCGCGACTACGTGCCGGTCTCCAAGCGCTGATAGAAACGGCTTGCAAACAAAAACCCCGCCATCCGAAAGGACGGCGGGGTTTTTCGTTGGAAGGAAGAAGGCCGCCTATTCGGCGGCGGCAAGCAGCTTGCGCTCGCGGGCGGCGCGCAGGCGGGCGAAATCGTCGCCGGCATGGTGCGAGGAGCGCGTCAGCGGGCTCGAGGAGACCATCAGGAAGCCCTTGGTATAGGCGACGGTCTCGTAGGACTTGAACTCTTCCGGCGTCACGAAGCGGTCCACCTTATGGTGCTTGCGGGTCGGCTGGAGATACTGGCCGATGGTCAGGAAGTCGACGTCGGCGGTGCGAAGGTCGTCCATGAGCTGGAGCACTTCGTTGCGCTCCTCGCCGAGGCCCACCATGATGCCCGACTTGGTGAACATGGTCGGGTCCAGTTCCTTCACGCGCTGCAGGAGGCGCAGGGAATGGAAATAGCGCGCACCGGGGCGCACGGTCAGGTAATTGCCCGGCACGGTCTCCAGATTGTGGTTGAAGACGTCGGGCTTGGCGGCGACGACACGCTCCAGCGCGCCCGGCTTCTTCAGGAAGTCGGGGGTGAGGATTTCGATCGTCGTCGAGGGGGACGCCGCGCGGATCGCGAAGATCACCTTCTCGAAATGCTCGGCCCCGCCGTCATCGAGGTCGTCGCGGTCGACGGAGGTGATGACGACGTGGGAGAGGCCCATCTGCCGGACGGCCTTGGCGACGTTCTCCGGCTCTTCCATGTCGAGTGCGTTCGGCTTGCCGGTCGCCACGTTGCAGAAGGCGCAGGCGCGCGTACAGATCTCGCCCATGATCATGAAGGTCGCGTGCTTCTTGTCCCAGCACTCGCCGATGTTCGGGCAGCCCGCCTCCTCGCACACCGTCACCAGCTTGTGGGAGCGCACAAGGTCGCGCGTTTCCTGGTAGCCCTTGGAGACCGGCGCCTTGACGCGGATCCATTCCGGCTTGCGCAGGACTTCCGTATCCGGCCGGTGGGCCTTTTCCGGATGGCGCACGCGCTGGGCGTCGGGGGCAGGATTGGTGCGGTCGAGAATGGTGACCATGTCTTTCCACTTTCCTCGCGGGGATTTTCCGCCGCTTATGGATGGCCGG
>Ga0222420_100754_pt1 | contig 11851 bp, 15 predicted proteins | sample 3A2ome_FD_182470 | JGI IMG/M metagenome (GOLD analysis project Ga0222420, IMG submission 182470) | Enriched microbial communities from leaf-cutter ant dump, University of Wisconsin, Madison, United States - 3A200A (version 2) | ecosystem: Environmental > Terrestrial > Nest > Insects nest > Nest...
AGCGGGCGTTGATCCGCGAGCGCACCCGGGCGGGGCTGCAGGCGGCGGCCAGGCGGGGCAGGGTAGGGGGCAATCCGGCGCTGCGCGCGGGCGATTCGGCCGCCCGGGCGGCGCTGTCGGAGGCGCGGAAGAGCGCGTACCGGGCGCGGGCGGCGGTGTCCGCCGGCGACGTCCCGCCGATCGTCCGGCGGCTGCGACCGCACAAGCCCTGGCCGGCGGTCGCCCGCGCGGTCACCGCGGCGCTGGGGACGAACTGGAAGGCGGACCGGCTGAAGCGGATGGTGACGTCGCTGGTCGGCCAGAAGCTCGCCGACGCGGCGCTGCTCGGCCGGTCGCGGGCACGGCGACCGGCCGACGGTCCGGCCTACATCGTCGCCGGACTCCTGCAGCGCGAGCCTGGGATGACGCTGGCCGATCTGGCGGGCCAACTCGAGGCGATGCGCGTCAAGACCGCCCGCGGCACGACAACCTGGCCGCTGTCGTCGGTCGCGGCGCTGCGCGCCAGGGTCAAGACCGTCTGACGGAATTCTTGCCCTCGTGGGTTAGAAGTTCCACCTGCTTCAGCATGGATCTATGCTCGATTGAGCCCTCAAATGGGACAAAAAACCCTCTAGCCGCCTTGCTGTAGTTCACGGCAAGGCGCTTCAGCACCTCGGGGTCACCGACGGTCTCGCACACCATCACGCAGACCCGGAATCTGGGAAGCAGGAACGTGACGACATCCTTTCCCGGCACTCTGAAGCGTGTCGGGTATGTGAAAACCATTGAGGGATCTATTCCCTTGGCTTTCCAAGCCATCAGGTAGATCTCAAGGCCCTTGAACTCTTCCATCGGCTTCCCGTGGAACAGGATGTCTTCGATGGCCTTTTCATGCTCCTTCATGCTGAAGCTGGCCATGCTGCGTCTGCTGGACACCGAGCACCGCCACAGCACCGACAGGATGAATTTCGAGATCGCCTGGCCGCTGGTCCTGGGGCTCACAAAATACCGACCGGGCAAGCGCCGATGGTCGCGCACGAAGTTGCGGCAGAGGTTGAACGCCACCTCGTCGAGCCTTCCGAGCTTCTGGTCACAGGTCCGGCAGAGAATGTCAGGGTCGTACTCGCCGAGATGTCCTACCTTGATGCGCTCCTTGCTAATGGAGATGTTTCGAGGTTGGTCACGGCCAATGTATCGGGCCAAGGATTTCGGCATTAGGTGGGCTTCGATCGTCGGTGACTGGCCGCAGACGATGCAGGTGCTCACCGGCCTATCCTCCGAACAATCGGGAAAAATGATGCAGGAGCCGGTCCACGGCAACCTGTCGAAGTCCTTTCGATGGATGGAGGACGATGAACGCTTCGACGCGCTCCGGAAGGTAGGGCAGGGAAATCACGCGGTGACCAAAGTAGACCGCCTCGCCGCGACCGTTCGGACCCATGATGGTCTCGCCTTGCTCGACTTGGTGACCACCGTGCGCATCGAGATATACCTCGTAAGCAGCCCTGCCGCCGAACAGGATGGTCCTGGGCGAGACATGCCTGATCAGTTTCGCCAAGTGGGGCGCTGTCTCCTTGGCGGCCACGGGAATCTTGATGTCGAGGCTCTGCAAATTGGGCGATCGCCGCCAGATGACGTTGCTGCCCTGTACGCCCCGGATGCCTTCTGGCGAAATGGTCCTCAGGGCCAGTTGCAGCAGTTGCCCCATGTTCTGTGACGTCGGGCCGTACCCTTCAATGTATTCGCTGCTGCCGCTGGTGATATCGACGAGCTTGAAATTATCAGCCGAGCCACCTGGGTTCTGCCCAAGCACCATCAGAGGGCAGGGCACGACCGGCGCATAGGAGATCGAGTAGTCGGCCCGGCTGATCAGCCCGGTTGCAGCTTGCCACTCGGCATCGAGCTTGGTCAGGAAGTCGTTGGCAGCCGGCAGCTGAGATCGATCTAGAGGAAACATCTCGAGCCTCGCATCATCGACCCGCCTTCCTCGGCCAGCCCCGCCCCTTCGTCCCATCCCGATCGTCCGAGCCATCTCGTGCGCGCCGCCGCATAGGTCGGCGCCACCATCGGATAATCCGCCGGCAGGCCCCACTTCGCCCGGGAGTCGTCGGACGTCATGTTGTAGGTGGTTCGCAGGTAGCGCTTCAGCATCTTCAGCTTCCGCCCATCTTCCAGGCAGATGATGTAGTCGGGGGTCACCGACTTGCGGACCGAGACGGCGGGCTCGGGCTTTTCGGCGGGGGCGCAGCGGCCGCCGGGTGTCCCGAGGCCGGTGAGCACAGCGCTTACGCTCTTCCGTGAACCGACTGCGCTTCATGTATCCGTCTCCTCGGCTGACGGACTATAACAATTCCGGGGGAGTTTTAAGGGCTCAGGTCATTGTCGTCGGGGCAGATCAGAGATAGTGGGCTCGATACAGGGCCATCACGGCGTCGATCGTTGCCAGCAGGCTGGGGCCGCTTGGGCCGACGGTAATTGCCCCGCCGCTGACGGTGCTGGCCATGGAGGCGGTGAGCACGAAGCGGGTGGTGTTGCGCAGTGCATGGTGCTTCGTCGCATCGGCGGCGTCGCCAAGAATCTCGAAGTCGCGGCTCACGCCCCGCAGATAGCGCGCGAAGTCTTTCTCGTCGTCGGTGTTGTGGATCCGCGACGGATCGATCCGACCCCAGTATTGGAAGATCCGTTCGTGCACATGATACACCTCGCGCGCCGCTGCGATGCCGCGGTGCTGAACGGAAGGCTGGGCGCGGAAATCCGCGACGCTTGGCTCAGTCACGGCCGCCACCCAAGACGCGGGCGTCTGCAGCTTCATTGGCTTAAGCGGCTTGGTCATGCCGGGGAGACTATCACGTTGGCACCGATGGCGCATCGGCTGCCCTCCGGCTCTTGCAGCCTGGTCCCGCCGAGTATGTATATCGTCGCCGACGTAAGGTCGGTGCCCGCGACGAAGGTCGCGCGGGTGCCGATCAGCGGGAGGTCAGCTTCAACGGAGCGGTGATTCATTGACGAGGGTTCATAGGCTTGGTGCGGGAGTGCGGTTGAGCGAAATACTCAGACCGGGAGGCAGATTACTGTGACCGCCGGGCATCAGGGCTCGCGGCGGCGTTAGCGACGTCGTTTTCCCGTGCCGCCGGACATATCGAGATAGAGTTCATGCAGATCGGCCCAAAACGATTTCATCAGATTGAGGCGCGCGTCGGAGTACCGAGCCTTTAATTTATCGTCCTTTCGCAGGTCCGCGTATCTCTTTCGGCCCATGCACTCCCAGAACGCCGCATGGAAGATCTCGTCCCGGACGACAAATGGAATTGGAAATTTTTCCTCGGCCTCGATCAGCACGTCCTGGCCCTTGACGTCCTCCTCTCCTTCACGGTGCAGGGCATCGAGCACCGGCGGGCCCAGCTTTACCCATTCAAAGGAGTTCTTGCGCGGACGGCCCTTGTCGTCGAGCCGTGTCCAGTAGAGGACCCAGCGGCCGGAGAGTTTGTGATCCCGCTTGCCCTCGATATCGAGGCCGTTGCCGATCCGTCTCTCGACGCGGGCGTCGTAGTGTCCGAGCTGGCCGCGGACCGATTGCGCGTGCGGGACGAAATCTTTCGGTCCTTCCCATTCGATAAGATGTTCCAGGTCTCTTGCGTCGACGTCAGCGAAGCTGGCGATCGTCGGCTTGACCTGCTGGCGTGCTTCCCAAGCCTCAATCGCGTCTGCCATCGCTGCCGGGCTGATTTCGGTCGTTGCATCGTCTGTCCAGAGCGTCTCGAACCAGTCGGCCATGTCACGGGTGTCGTCGGTCGAGATGCCCGCTTCTTCCCACCGAGACTGCTCTCGGCCTTCCAGGCCAAGGCCATTCGCCGACATGTTGGCCGAGCCAGTAACGCCACCGACATTGGAGATGTAAACCTTGGCGTGCAGCCTGGCGTGCATCCGAACCTGGGCGCCGGCCTTGATCAGCGCCTCAATCTCGTGGGGGTTGGTACCGCCGGATTGAAGGTTGCAGATCAGCCGCGCCGAACCAAAGTGGGAAGCGGGAATGCGCTCCTTGGCACCCTGGCCCCAAAAGGCTACCGCGCACCGCAGATCTTCACCTGCGAGGACCCGTTCGATCTCTTCCGTCAGTGCGTCGCCCGTCAGAAACATACCTCTCCCCAATCCCCACCGTCTGCGGAATCCGGGGCAACCCCGGGCCGTCGGCATGCCAACTCGCCAGAAGATCACACCACGACCGGGCTCCGGCATGCAATTGCGTGATCTAGAACTGGTAGAATGCCGTCAGATTGATATTGGCGCTGGGCTTGCCGGGGCGATCGATCACCATGCGCAGCTTGCTTCGGTCGGCCACCACCATCGTCACCCGACCATAGGTCGTGCAGTTTGCCGTCTTGGCGACATCCATGGTGCTGCCGCCCAGGCAAGACACCAGGTCGCCTTCGTAGTCGACGCGCCACGGACATCGTGATCCCATTGCAGAAAACTACGAAAATCGTAGCGTGCAGGTAGCGACAAATTCGCGACGAAATCGCGGTCACCGCCTTACAAGAAGTCGCCGATATCGACCTTGGCTACCAGATCATCGAACGCCGACCGCCGGTGGACAACCTCGGACAGATACCGATCGTGCCACTGGCCGCCGGGGCTAATCGCCTTGGCGAAGATCTCAAGCCGCTCGCGGTTTGTAATCTGGTTCCAGCGGCCTGCGCGGGTTCCGATCTGCCGCAGCGCGTCCCAATACATCGAACAGGCTCCGCCCTCGATGCTGTCGTCGAACTCGACGTTCTGGATCTCGACGAGATCCGGCGCCGACGGATAGGACCGCAGCCGGTAGGTGCCCGGCGCCGTGCGTTCGAACAGGTCGTGCTGAACGGTGCGGCCGGTATCGCGCGCGTCCGAGCAGTAGTTGTTGATTGTCCTGGTAATCGTCTGGTCCGGCGTGTCGCCCATCTCCCGGTCCGTCCGCGCGATGATCGCTGCGATCGTCGCCACCTCGGCCGTGCCACCGGGACGATGCAGCAGTCCCTCGACGATGTCGGCAAGCCAAGTGCGGCGAAGGGGAAGGCTGGCCAGGAGATCGGTCATCGTCTATGTCCTCGGCGGCATTACGGCTGCATCGATCCGGCGATGAATCAGCGACGCCAGCGTCAGCAGGTCCTCGGCGTCGGCACGCTCCATCGCCCAGTTGACCTTGGCTTCGTGGGCAGTCGGATTTCGGAACATGCCGAAGACGCCTTTCAGCAGATTCACGAAACCCTTCTGCTCGTCCTGCTCGCTCTTCGATGCCAGAGCGTTGATGGCCAGCATCGGCTTGTCACCACCAAATACACGGTCGACCAATGCCGCTCCATCATCGGTCAGCCCGGTCCGCTTCCGCATCTTGTCCCCGATCGACTTCACGGCCTCGAGCGTCGCATGGAAATAATTGTCCACCAGCAGCTCGCTGCGGCAGAACGCCAAGACGTCCGGATGCACGCCGCGGCCTTCGAGATCCGCCCGCAGGTCGCGCGCGCGGCGCTCGGCCTCTGGCAACGTCGTCGCTGCGTCGGCAAAGGACAGGACGCCAGCCTGGTCGCAGACCAACCCAGCAAAGGCCAGTGCCCTGTTCAGATGCGCCCGCATCGGCTCATACCGAGCAGGCTCGCGAGCATGCCGCGGGGGCGCCATCGCCAGACGGATGAAAGCGAGGATAGCGGTTCGATCCCCCTTGCTGGCCTGCGCGTTATGAAACCCGATATAAAGCCGCTCTCTCTTGGTACCAGGCCCGGGATCGTCAATCCGGACGGAGCGGAAGATATCGGTGATCTCTGTGTTCTTCAGGCCGTCACTAGTATCGCCCAGCGCATCCGCGATGGCGCGCAAATGGGCGTCATCAAACTTCAGCTTAGTGGCCATTGTCGTCGACCCTGTTGCCGCATCATTCGCCGAATAGCGTAACAGGATGAAAGTGCAACCGCATATGCTTTGGTGCGCCGTAACAGGAGCCTCCGCAAAGGCGGAAAGAGAGGTTCCGAATGGGCGCGGATGCCGGGTGACCTGGGCTCCTAAATCTCCTCCGGGCGAAGGCAGGCTCCCGGGTACGCGCACGATGCAGGCCAGGGCGGCTCGACCCGGCGAGCGCGGTGTCGCCACCGACGATCAATTGGTGATAGCGGATGGTATCGCCAGTAACTCTCGACCCCAATCCCCAGGGGAACATGCATGCGAGCTTGACGCTCCCTCCTCCTCCTTTCCAGCGCATCCGTGCTGCCCGCCGGCCACGGCGGGGTAGGGCGGCTGTGGTCGGTTCCGCGCCGGTTGTCGTCCCGGCAGCCGGAAATGAGGGCGGTCGTCCGCGCCGGCTGGAGCTGTGGGCGGGCAACCGGCATGACGCGGCCGGCTTGGCCCAGGTCCTGGAGCACAGTGGCGATGGGAACACGTCCCGACGCTCGGACGCTGTCAACCTGACGGAACGTTGACCATGAGAAGCCAAGCGCGACCACCGCCATGCCACGCCCATGGAATCGGCGCGCCGGAAATGTGAGCAGCAATGTGGGCGCGCCGCGGTTGATGCCGTGGCCGACGCTGCAAACTTGAGGATTTGGGAAGGGTTCACGGAGGAGTGGCGCGCCGGGGAAGATTCGAACTCCCGACCCCCAGATTCGTAGTCTGGTGCTCTATCCAGCTGAGCTACCGGCGCCCGTCCGTGGTGGCGGTCCTTATACAGGATGGTTTGGGGATGGCAAGCCAAAATGTTGCAGGCCGGCGACGTGACGGCCGCGGTAATTTGGCCTAGCCTCGGGGCCGCCGGATTTCTGCCGCGGGTTACCTTGTCATGCCGATCACCACCCTGGCTTTCGATGCCGACGACACGCTGTGGCACAACGAATCGATCTTCGCGCTGAGCCAGCAGCGCTTCGCCGAATTGCTGTCCGATTATGCCGATGCCGAAACCCTGGCCGGGCGCCTGCTGGCGACCGAGCGGGCCAATCTCGGCCTGTTCGGTTATGGCGTCAAAGGCTTCACCCTGTCGCTGATCGAGACGGCGATCCAGGTCACCGACGGCCGCGTGCCCGCCGCCACCATCCAGGCGCTGATCGATCTGGCGCGCATGATGCTGTCGCACCCGGTCGAGCCGCTGCCCGACGTGGCCGAAACCCTGGACGCGCTGAAGGACCGTTATCGCCTGATCGTCATCACCAAGGGCGACCTGTTCGACCAGGAAGCCAAGGTGGCGCGTTCAGGGCTGGGCGAGATGTTCGATGCGGTCGAGATCGTTTCGGAAAAGGACGAGGCGGTCTATCGCCGCATCCTGGCCCGCCATGGCGACGGGCCGGAACGGGCCGTGATGATCGGCAATTCGCTGCGCTCGGACATCCTGCCGATGCTGGCGGCGGGCGGCCATGCCGTTCATATCCCCTATCACCTGACCTGGGCGCACGAGGCGGCCGAGGCGCCGGTCGGGCATCCGCGTTTCGCCCAGCTGTCGCGCATGGCCGAACTGCCGGGCTGGCTGCGTGCCGTTCACGGCGGCGTGGCGGCAAGCTGAGCGGCCGGCGGCGCGGTCGGCGGCAGGGTGACCATGCCGCCCGCCGCGGCCGTCGGGGTACGGGCGGTCGAGATGGGGGCGACGCCCTCGACCGCGGGTACCGGCCCGCCGGCGGTTTCATCCCACAACCAGCGCGCGGCGCCCGGGCTGCGCATCGCGCTGCCCGACAGCACGCGCTGGCCCAGTTCGGTCAGGGTGTAGCCGTCGCCCTGGCGCCACAGCAGGCCGTCGACCGCCAGCCGGGCCAGGATCGGGCGCAACATCGCCTCGGTCAGGAAGGGCGCGGGTTCGGCCGACGATACCGCGACGAAGACGTCGGCGGGGCCGGTCGCCCCGTTCAGCACCGCAACCAGCGCCAAGCGCTCGCTGAGCCCGAGCCCCGATTCGCGCCAGGGCAGATCGCGCAGGCGCCGCATCAGGGCAGGCCCCAGTTCGGGCCAGTCCGGCATGTCGACCTGGGCCAGCAGGGCCAGGCGGTCGTGCGAGTCGGTGACCAGCGCCGCCCAGGCGTCGCGGGCCATGATCACCATGGCGGCGGTGGCGGGCCGGGCGGTCGCGGCCATCGCGGCCAGAGCCGCCGGGCTGCGCACGGTGAATCCCGGGCTGAGCGGCCCCTGTACCACCCACAGCCGACCCACCGCCTTCTCGCCCAGCCGTTCCAGCACGCGCAGCAGCAGCAACTGGTCCTGCAGGTGGTTTTCGGCCCACAGCAGGGCACGGACCGGCCCGTCGATGCGGTCGAGCAGCAGGTATTCGCCGACCAGCCGGTCATAGGCCGCGTCGCGATCCTGGGCATAGGCGCCGGCGATGAACTCGGCCCGCCCGGCGAGGTAGTCGGGCAGGGGGCCGGGGGGCAGGCGCCCCTGCACCAGCGGATCGCTGAACGGGGCGTAGAGGCCGCCCAACCCGCTGTCGGCCAGCAGGTCGCGCAGGTCGTCCCCGCCGCGCAGGTGAAAATGCCATCCGGTCATGAAAGCGCCTTCGTCCTGTCTATAGTCGTTGCACCAGAGGAGGCGCGCGCATGACCCTGACCGCCTATGAAACGGTGCGGCTACTGGCCGGCTTCGCCATGGTATTGCTGCTGCTGCCGGCCGTTCCTGCCTTCCATCGCTGGCGCCGGCCGCTGCGCGCCGCGGCCCTGGCCGCCTTCGTCGCCGCCATGCTGGCGGCGCTGTATGCCTGGCTGGCCGGCAAGGGCTAGCGGTGTCGCGGTCGGCAGGGGCATGCGCCAAGTCATGATGAACCCGATCCTCCGTACTGGCGTGTCGCACCCTCAGCAACCGCGGCCGGCGAACACCGGTTCCGCCGGTATTTCCCATCACCCCGACCTTTGACGGAGGCGTCATGGACCGCGAAGACAGCCCGTCGGAATTGCTGGCCGATCTGTGGATGCACCGCCTGGGTGTCGCGGCCGGCCTGGTCGCCGCCGTCACGCTGGTCGGGCTGGCGGTCGCCCTGGGTGCCACGCCCGCGGTGGTGGCCGTCGTGATCTATGCGGTGGCGCTGATGGCGATGCTGTGCTGCTCGGCCTTCTATCACCTGACCCCGCCGTCGCCGCGCAAGGCGCTGGCCCGCCGCTTCGACCATGCCGCGATCTTCCTGCTGATCGCCGGGACCTATACCCCCTTCACCCTGGGCCGGCTGGGCGGCGCCTGGGGTTACGGCCTGGTCGGCGTGGTCTGGGCGGTGGCGCTGGCCGGCATGGCGATCAAGCTGTTCATGCCCGGAAGGTTCGAGCGGCTGTCGATCGTGGTCTATCTGGCGTTGGGCTGGATCGGCGTCGTCGCCTTCCGCCCGATGCAGGACGTGCTGGGCCCCGCGCCGCTGATCCTGATCGGAATCGGCGGCGTGTTCTATTCGGTCGGCGTGATCTTCCACGTCTGGCGCAGCCTGAAATTCCAGAATGCCATCTGGCACGGTTTCGTGCTGGCGGGCGCCGGCTGCCATTACGCGGCGGTGCTGAGCGGCGTGGTGCTGGTCGGTGCGGCTAACTGAAATAGGTGATGGTGGCCAGCACGCCGACCCCCAGCACCACGACCAGGACGAAGGCGATCCCCCAGGCGCCGTTGCCCGACCGCCGCCGCGGCCTGATATGCAGCGGAAACGGCGTGCCTTTCAGCTTTTCATCCATGCCCCGTACTCCCACGCGTAATCGAACGGAAAACGAGGGCGCACGGTAGGACGCGGCGCAGGCGCATGGCTGCGACAAAGCTGTGACATTGCGATTTGCAGGGGAATTCAGGTCCGGCGGCGGTTGGTGGAGCCGAGGGGAATCGAACCCCTGACCTCCTCATTGCGAACGAGGCGCTCTCCCATCTGAGCTACGGCCCCGCCGATCCGGACAGGCGGGGGAAATACCTCAGAAGTCAGGGCCCCGCAAGCGCTATTTGTTCAGGTCAGAAATCCAGCACCGCATAGTGCTTGGGCGCAGGCAGGCCCGGCACGTGCTCGGCCAGCAGCGGCCGGAACGACGGCCGCGACTTCAGGCGCATGTACCAATCCTTGGCCGCCTCGAAATCGTCCCAGGGGATGTCGTTCATATAATCCAGGCTGGACAGATGCGCCGCGGCGGTCAGGTCGGCCAGGCCGAAATCGGCCCCGGCCAGCCAGGTGCGGCGTTCGGACAGCCAGCCCAGGTAACCCAGATGATCGCGCAAGGCGTGCTGGGCCTGGCGGATCACCGCCGAATCGGGCCCGCCCAGCCCCATGAACCGCTTGAACAGCTTTTCGTAGACCAGCGGCAGGGTGACTTCGTGGGCGAATTTCAGGTCGAACCAAGCGACCAGCCGCCGCGTCTCGGCCCGCGCGCCGGGGTCGAAGCCGATCAGCGACCGTTTCTGGTGGACCTCGTCGATATATTCGCAGATCGCCTGGCTTTCGCAGAGGACCAGCCCGTCCTCCTCGATCAGCACCGGCACCTGGGCCGTCGGGTTCAGGGCGAGGAATTCGTCGCGCCGTTCCCAGAACTTCTCGATCTCCAGATCGAAGTCGAGGCCCATCTCGCGCAGCGCCAGGCGCACCTTCCGCGAGTATGGGCAAAGCCAGATATGGTAGAGTTTGCGCATCAAGGTCGAAGCTATCCCAACGTTTTGCTTGTGGAAAGCCCGACCAGCAGCCCGCTTGTGCGAGATTTCAGTCCAATGCCGACACTTGGTGCCATCGCCGTCATGCTGTTTGCCGCCATCGTCGCGGTCAGAGTGTCCGGGCGGTTGGGATGCGGGGCCGTGCTGGGCTATATCGTGGCGGGCATGGCGGTGGGCCCGCACGGCCTGAAACTGATCGCCGATGCCAACCAGGTGCTGCAAGTCGCCGAATTCGGCGTGGTCATGCTGCTGTTCATCATCGGCCTGGAATTGAAACCCCAGCGCCTGTGGGTGATGCGCCGCCAGGTGTTCGGGCTGGGCGGGGCCCAGGTCGCGCTGACCGCCGTCGCCTTCGGGCTGATCGGCTGGTCGCTCGGCTTCACGCCCACGGCATCGGGCATCGCCGGGATCGGGCTGGCGCTGTCCTCGACCGCCTTCGTGCTGCCGATCCTGGGCGAAAGCGGAGAATTGTCGGCCGCCCATGGCCGCACCGCCTTCGCCGTCCTGCTGTTCCAGGACATCGCGGTCATTCCCGCCATGGCGCTGATCCCGCTCCTGGGGGTCGAGGCCAAGGCCGGCCCGGTCACCGACATGCTGCTGGACGGCGCCAAGGGGGTGGCGGCGGTCCTGGCCGTCATCGTGCTGGGCCGCCAGGTGGTGCGCCGTTTCCTGCAGGTGGTGGCCGAAACGCGCAATCACGAACTGTTCGTCATCACCGCGCTGTTCATCGTGCTGGGCACCGCGGCGCTGATGGAACTGGTCGGGCTGTCGATGTCGCTGGGCGCGTTCCTGGCCGGCGTCCTGCTGGCCGATTCGGAATACCGCCATGAACTGCAGGCCGATATCGAACCGTTCAAGGGTGTGATGCTCGGCCTGTTCTTCATGGCGGTCGGCATGGCGGCCCACCTGCCGCTGCTGGTCGAAAGCCCGTTGATGATCCTGGGCCTGACCGCGTGTTTCATGGCGGTCAAGATCGCGGTGATCTACCTGCTGGGCCGTTACGGCGCAGGTCTTGACGACCGGGCGGCCCGCGCAATGGCCTTCGTCCTGCCGCAGGGCGGCGAATTCGCGTTCGTCCTGTACGATGTCGCCGCGCGTGAAGGGGCGATGACCGACCTGTTCGCCGATTACCTGATCGTCGCCGTCACCCTGTCGATGGCCGCCACCCCGCTGGCCTACCAGTTCAACCGCCGTGTCCTGGATCGCTGGCTGGGCCGCGGCCGGGACCAGGGGCCGCGCTACGACACCATCGAGACGCCGGCCCAGCCGGTGG
>Ga0222420_100755_pt1 | contig 11847 bp, 12 predicted proteins | sample 3A2ome_FD_182470 | JGI IMG/M metagenome (GOLD analysis project Ga0222420, IMG submission 182470) | Enriched microbial communities from leaf-cutter ant dump, University of Wisconsin, Madison, United States - 3A200A (version 2) | ecosystem: Environmental > Terrestrial > Nest > Insects nest > Nest...
GATCCCGCCACGGGTCAGATCGGCCAGCCGCCGATCGGACACGATCTGGACCTCGATATCGGGTCGCAAGCCGCGAAACCCCTCGAGCCGCGGCAGCAGCCAGTGGGCGGCAAACGACGGCAAGACGCCGACCCTGACTGCGGCGCCCCCGCCACGCCGTTTCAGCCCCGCCGCCGCAGTGCCGAGACGTGCCAGCACATCGGCCACCACCAGATGGAAACGCCGGCCGGCCGCGGTCGGCTCGACACCCCGGGCGTGGCGGCGGAACAGGGCGACACCCAGCGCCGCCTCAAGCTGCGCCACCTGGCGGCTGACCGCGCCATGGGTCAGGTGCAGCTCGTCGCCGGCGCGGCTGAAACTGCAATGGCGCATCGCCGCGTCGAAGGCGCGCAGGGTGCCGAGCGGCGGCAGCTTCATCGATCGGGCCCAGCTGTGAGAATTTGACACAGCTTCGGTCATGAACCGTCGCTTGTAAAGCCGGCGTGCCGGACCGATCGTCCGGGTCAATTCTGTCGTCCCCGAGGACTGCCCCATGGCCAGCACCGACCGCCCGACCGGCGCCTATGCCGCCATCGCGCTGACCGTCATCCTGTGGTCGTCGGCCTTTCCCGCCATCCGCGCCGCCCTCGACGGCTTCGGTCCGGCCGAACTGGCCGCCGGGCGCTATCTGGTCGCCTCGGCTGCGTTCGCGGGCTATGCGCTGGCGACGAAGATGCCATTGCCGGCGCGGCGCGACTGGCCGCGCATCGCGCTGGTCGGGGCGCTCGGCATCGCAGCCTACAACCTGCTGCTGAATGCCGGCGAGGTGACCGTCGCGGCGGGCACTGCGGCGCTGATTATCAATACCGTGCCGGTGTTCGCCGCGCTGCTGTCCACCCTGTTCCTGGGCGAACGCCTGCGGGGCTGGGGCTGGGCGGGGATCGCCCTGTCGTTTGCGGGGGTCGCGGTCATCGCGCTGGGCCGGGGCGACGGACTGCTGCTCGATCGCGGCGCCCTGCTGCTGCTTGCCGCCGCACTGGCCCAGGCGGCGCAGTTCGTCCTGCAGAAACCGTTGTCCGCCCGCCATGGGGCCCTGCCCCTGACCGCCTGCCTGGTATGGTCTGGGACATTATTCCTTTTGCCGTTCGCGCCCGCGGCCATCGCGCAGGCAACCGCGGCGCCCGGCCCGGCGCTGGCCGCGCTGGTCTATCTGGGCCTGTTCCCGGCCGCGGTCGCCTATGCGGCCTGGAGCCACGCCCTGGCCCATATCCCGGTCGGACGGGCCAGCGCATTCCTGTACCTGACGCCGCCGCTGGCGATCACCATCGCCTTGGTCTGGCCGGGCGAGCGCCCCGACGTCATCGCATTGTACGGTGGCGCGGCAGCAATCGCGGGAGTTGCGCTTCTCAATCTTTCAGGCCGGGGGCGTTAGGCCCAAGTCACCGGATTCCCTTGAAGAATCCTTAATGCGGCGGTGGAACCTTGATTCCGCGCCGCCGTTTGAAGGACATCGGTGCCGCAAACCGCGGACCATGAGACGGGGGAAACCACCGAGACTTTTCCAGGAGTTGGCGCATGAACGAGACCCGCACCCTGACCAAGCCCAATACCTCGATCATCCATGACGGCCATGTCTGGACGGTCACCGGCGACACGATGACCAGCCTGCTGCTGCGGCGGCCGCGCGTGCCGGCAAATCCGACGCTGGGCTATGTCTACGAAACCCTGGCCAAGGCGGGTCCTGGCCTGGAAGCCCACAACGACAACAGGTTGTCGGCGCATTGATTGCGCCGACCCTTCACCCGATGCGGTGAAGGGTCGCGCCGTGACGCTTGAGCCAGGCTTCGCCGCTGCGGCGATGCGGGGTCAGCCGATCGACCGCCGCCCAGAAACGCGGGCTGTGGTCCATGTGCAGCAGATGGGCGACCTCGTGCGCGACCAGATAGTCGGCGACCGTTTCGGGCGCCAGGATCAGCCGCCACGAGAACGACAGCTGCCCCTCGCTGGAGCACGACCCCCAGCGCGTCTTCATCTCGCGCACGGTGACACGCCGGACCCGCTTGCCGATGCTGGCCGACAGTTCCAGCACACGCGGTTCCAGCGTGGCGCGGGCCTGCCGCTTAAGCCAGTCGGTCAGGCGGCGCGGCAGATGTTCGATGGCGCCGGCGACATGTATTTCTCCCTGTTCGATCCAGACGGTGCCGCGGCTGCCGGGCCGGTGGCGGATGACATGCGGCACGCCGCGATAGGGCATCGTCGCACCATCCATCAGGGGCTGCGCCGCGGGCAGTGCCGCCAGGCGCTGCGCCACCCAGTGGCGCTGTTCGGCCAGGAACCGTTCGCCCGCGGCGACCGTGGCCCGGGGCGGCAGCACCAGGGTCACGGTGCCGTCGCGGAGATCGACCTTGAGCGAGATTCGCCGGGCGCGAGCGCTGCGCCGGATGACCACGGAAGAGGATAGGTCGGCGGTCGTCATCATGGCGGCTTAGCAGTCCGGCCGGCGAGTTGCAAGGCGTCAGCATGGGCCTTGGGCAGGACGGCGGTTTGGGTCTAGAATCGCGATTTGGCAACACCCGTGATTTTTCGAGCGAGTTGGATGAGCAAGGCCTTCACCAAGGAAACCGACAACGACGACGACGATCTGGACGATGCCGCACCGGCCTTGCCCGCGGGCGCCAAGAACTACATCACGCCATCAGGCCTGCGCATGCTGCAGGAAGAACTGCGCGAACTGAAATACGTCGAACGCCCCAAGATCGTCGAGGTGGTGTCCTGGGCCGCGGGCAACGGCGACCGGTCGGAAAACGGCGACTACCTTTACGGCAAGCGCCGGCTGCGCGAGATCGACCGGCGCATGCGGTTCCTGCTCAAGCGGCTGGAGATCGCCGAGGTGGTCGACCCCAAGCTGCAGAAGAACCACGCACAGGTATTTTTCGGCGCCACAGTCACCTATGTCGACATGCATGACGAGGAACGCACGATCCGCATCGTCGGCATCGACGAGGCGCGGATCGAAAAGGCCGAGGTGTCGTGGATATCGCCGATCGCGCGTGCCCTGCTGAAGGCGCGCGTCGGCGATACGGTCGATGTCCGCACCCCCACCGGCATCGAACAGGTCGAGGTGCTGGCGATCAGCTATCCGGATGCCTGACCGGGGGATGAATGATCGGTGGGATGCCTGACCGGGGCGGACGCCTAATGGGGCCGGGCCTGCACCAGCAGGCTGACGATCGTTTCCTCGCCCAGCGCCTTGCAGGCTTCCAGGCGATGCAGCCCTTCGACCAGGACCAGCCTGGTCCCGTCGCGCCGCACCTGGATCGGCGTCAGCTGGCCGACTTCGAGCATGCTTTCGGCGATGGCCTTGACCGCATCGGGACGCAAGGTCGTGCGCCGCTTGGCCGGCACGTAGATATCCTTGATCGCGAAGACATGGTTCTTCAGCATCGCCGCCCCGCCCGATCACAGAGATCCTTGGCAGTGTGACCGCCCCCTCGGACCTTGTCCAGGCGCACGGTATTGGCGATCATGGTTTGTGATGACGCAGACCGAGAGTGCCCCACCGCCCCAGCTGGACCAGTCGACGCGCGCCGCGCTGTTCGACCTGATCACGACGCATGGCGATGCGGCCTACTGCCTGTATGACGACGATGAAAACATCCTGTGGTGGAACCATCGTTATGTCGAATTCTTCCCCGAAGTCCGCGACATCCTGCGCGTCGGCCTGCCGTTCTTCGATACGGTGCGCCTGTTCCTGCTGCTGCAGCATCCCGGCCAGGTGACGCCGGAACAGTTGCAACCCTATCTCGAGATGGCGATGCGCCGGCATCGCGAGGAACAGGGACCGCTGGCCTACCAGCGCAGCGACGGCCGCTGGATCGAACTGCGCATGTTTCCCCTGCCCGGCGGCGGGCGATTCAAGATCTGGCGCGACGTCACCGCCCAGCACCACCAGCAGGCAGCCGATCATGGCGTGCTGGACCTGCTGACGACGCTGAACGCCGGATTGCTGCTCTACGATGCCGACGGCCAGATGGGCTTCTCGAACACGCGGTTCTTTTCCGAACTGACAGGCGCGCTGGTGACCAAGGTGCCGACCCTGCGCGAACGGCGCGACCGGGCAACCTACTGGCGTGGTTTCGCCGAGGTCTTCGTCGCCGACCCCGCCTTCACCGCCCTGATCCAGGAAGAAGGCGGCCGCGGCCCCCTGCCCCATACCGTGACGCTGCAGACGCGCGGCGGCCGCTGGGTGCGCATCGAGGAGCAGGACTGGGCCGGCGGGCTGGTATCGCTGTGGGTCGACGTGACGGCGCTGAAACGTCAGGAAAGCGCGCTGGCCGAGTCGCAGTCTGCGCTGATGCAGGCCAATGCGCTGCTGACCGAACTGGCCGAGCGCGACGCGCTGACCCGCGTCTTCAATCGCGGCAAGTTCCTCGACATCGCCAATGCCGGCATCGGCCGGTCCCACGCCCAGGACCTGCCGGCGGCGCTGATCCTGCTCGACCTCGACCATTTCAAGGCGATCAACGACCGGCACGGCCATCAGGCCGGCGACGAGGTGCTGCGGGCGGTGGCCGGCATCCTGCAGCAGGCCGCGCGCCCGGCGGATGCCGTCGGACGGCTGGGCGGCGAGGAATTCGCCATGTTCCTGCCCGGCGCGACGATTGCCGCCGCCGCGACCCTGGCCGAAGGGTTGCGCGCGCGGATCGCCGCCCTGCAATTCCCGCAAGGCCGGCTTGCCACCGCATCGTTCGGCGTGGTGTCGCTATGGCCGGGCGAGGATATGAAATCGATGGCCGCCCGCGCCGATCATCTGATGTACGACGCCAAGCATGCCGGCCGGAATCGCGTCGCGGTCGAGACGGCCTAATTGCCCGGCAGGTGCGACAGCGGCAGGGCTGCGCCCAGCTTGATGCGGCGCAGCGCGAAGTTCGAGCGGACGTCCTTGACCATCGGCAGCTTCAGCAGGGTGTCGAACAGCAGGCGTTCGTAATGCGCCAGGTCGGGCACCACGACCTCCAGCAGGAAATCGGGTTCGCCCGACACGATATGGGCGGCCACCACTTCGGGCATCGCCTGCACCGCGGCCTGCAGCGCCCGGGCGTCGGCGTCCTGGTGGCGGTCGACCTTGATCTCGACAAAGACGGTCAGGCCCAGGCCCACCCGGTCACGGTCGAGATGGGCGCGATAGCCTGAGATCACCCCTGCCTGCTCCAGCCGCTTCAGCCGGCGCAGGCAGGGCGACGGCGACAGCCCGACTTCGCGGGCCAGTTCGATGTTCTGCAGGCGCCCGTCGCGTTGCAGGGCGCGCAGGATGCGCTTGTCGGTGGCATCGAGTGGCGGCATCGGGTGCTCAATTATGCTGATTTTGTAGCAGCGGATGCCAATATTGCAGCGGCAGTATCGGGCTGAGCAACCAAATTGCCGGCCGGACGAGCTAGAATGCCGGGCGGGAGGTGACCCATGTCCCTGCGATACTGGCGCCGCGACGGCATCGATTTCCTGCGATCCGAAACCTCGACCCATCGTTATGCGCGCCATGCGCACGAGGAATATGCCCTGGGCATCGTCGAGGCCGGCGCCCATGGCTTTGCCGCCCGCGGCCGGCGCTGGACCGCGGTGCCCGGGCGGCTGATCGTCGTCAATCCCGACGATGCCCACGATGGCGGCCCGGCCGAGCGGGGCAATGTTTATTCCTATCGTATGATCTATGTCGATGCCGGGGTGATGACCGCGGCGCTGGGCGAGGCAGGCGTCGGGACCGGAGCGCCGTTGTTTGCCGAGGCGGTGGTCGACGACGCCGACCTGTCGGCCCGGTTCCTGGACCTGCACCGGTCGATCGAGGCCGGCGATGCCAGACTGGAACGCGACACGGCGATGATGACGGCCCTGGCCGCGCTGGCCCGTCGCCATGGCGGCGGCGCGGCGGTCGCGGGCCTGCGGCCGGGCTGCCATCGCGGCGTCGCGCGGGTGGTCGAATACCTGGCCGAGAACTTTGCGGAGGAATGCGCGCTGGCCGATCTGGCCGCCCTGGCCGGCATCAACCGCTTCAACCTGCTGCGTGCGTTCCAGCGCAGCCTGGGCTTGCCGCCGCATCAGTACCAGACACAGCTGCGCCTGCGCCACGCCCGCCGCCTGATGCTGGCCGGCGAGGCACCGGCGATGGCGGCGGTGGCAGCCGGTTTCACCGATCAAAGCCATCTGATCCGCAAGTTCAAGGCGGCCTATGGCGTCACCCCGGGCAAATATCTCGGCCATGTCGGCAGGCGGCGCGCCCTGCAATAACGTGCAATCGAAGGCGACCGCGCCTGGCTAGGCTGGCCCCATAGTCAACGGAGCAGCCCATGCCGATCATCAACCGCATCGCCGATTTCCATGCCGACATGAAGGCATGGCGGCACGATATCCACGCCCATCCCGAAATGGCGTTCAAGGAACACCGCACCGCCGACATCGTCGCCCGGACGCTGGAAAGTTATGGCATCGCGGTGCATCGCGGCCTGGCCGGCACCGGCGTGGTCGGCACGCTGCGCGCCGGCACGGGCACGCGGGCCATCGGCCTGCGCGCCGACATGGACGCCCTGCCGATCCAGGAAAAGACCGGCTGCGCCCACGCCTCGACCCATGACGGGGTGATGCATGCCTGCGGGCATGACGGCCACACCACCATGCTGCTGGGCGCGGCGCGTTACCTGGCCGAAACCCGGAATTTCGACGGGACGGTCCATTTCATCTTCCAGCCGGCCGAGGAAAACGAATGCGGCGGCCAGCGCATGGTCGACGACGGCCTGTTCGACAAATTCCCGGTCGAGGCGGTGTTCGGCATGCATAACTGGCCAGGCGTGCCGGTCGGGTCGTTCGGTGTCTGCGAAGGCCCGATCATGGCGGCCGACGACAAGTTCGAGATCACCGTCCGCAGCCGCGGCGCCCATGCCGCCATGCCGCATATGGGTGACGACCCGATCGTTGCCGCCTGCGCCATGGTCAATGCGATCCAGACCATCGTCAGCCGCACCACCAACCCGCAGGACGAGGTGGTGGTCAGCATCACCCAGATTCATGGCGGCAATACCTGGAACATCGTGCCCGAGGATGTCGTGCTGCGCGGCACCTGCCGTTATTTCAAGCCCGAGCTGCGCCAGGTGCTGACGGATGCCCTGACCCGGATCAGCGACGGCATCGCCGCCACCCACGGCGTGCAGACCTCGTTTGCCTATTACAAGCCGATCCCGCCCGCGGTGAACGCCGCCGGGCCGACCGAGATGGCGACCCGGGCCGCGGTGATGGTGGCGGGCGACGGCAACGTACAGCGCAACGTCATTCCGTCGATGGGCTGCGAGGACTTCGGGTTCATGCTGGCGGCCCGGCCCGGCTGTTACCTGTGGATCGGCAACGGCCCGATCGTCGACGGCGTCGGCCTGCATTCGTCTCGCTACGATTTCAACGACGAGATCCTGCCGCTGGGGGCCAGCTACTGGTCGCGGCTGGTCGAAAGCGCCCTGCCGCGCACGGGGGCCTGACCCAGATGCATGTCCTGACCGGCCGGCAATCGGGCCGGCCGCCCGGCGACGGGCGGCCGCTGCTGATGTTCGGCGCCAACGACTACCTGGGCCTGGCCGGTGACCCGGCCGTCATCGACGGGGCGATCGGCGCGTTGCGCATCCACGGGCTGGGCCATGCGATGAACCAGCCCTTTGCCACCACGCCGCTGCACCATGCCCTGCGCGAACGCATCGCGGCCTTTACCGGCACGCAAGGCGCCTTGCTGTTCGCATCCTGCACCGCGGCCAATATCGCGCTGCTGACCACGCTGGGGCGCGAGGGCACCATCCTGTCGGATGCCGACAATCATGCCAGCATCGTCGATGGCTGCCGCCTGGCGCGGGCGGCGACCCGCGTCTATCGCAGTCGGGATCCGAGCGACCTGGAACGGATGCTGGACGGGGCGGCGGGCCCGCGGACCATCGTGTCGGACGGTGTCTTTTCGGTCGAGGGCGGCATCGCCCCCGGCCGCGACCTCGCCGCGGCGGCGCGCCGGGCGGGGGCGCATCTGGTGCTGGACGAGTCGCATGCGGCCGGGGTGGTCGGGCCCGGCGGCCGCGGCACGGCCGAGGCCTGCGGCATCCATCCCGGCCGCGACGTCAGCGCCATTACGGGGACGTTCGCCAAGGCGTTCGGCGCCGGGGGCGGCGGCTATATCGCCGGCCCGGCCGATCTGCTGGCCGAGGTGCGCCAGGCGGCGCGGTTCTACATCTTTTCGACCGGCATGCATGTCGCGGCGGTCGGCGCGGCACTGGTCGGGGTCGCGCTGGCCCAGGCCGACCATGAACGGCGGGCGCGGTTGAATGCCAACACCGCGCGGCTGCGCGCCGGGCTGGCGGCAGCCGGTTTCACCCTGCTGGACGGCGCCACGCCGATCACCCCGATCCTGGTGGGGGACGAGGGCCGGGCGCGTGCCCTGGCGCAGGCGGCGGCCGGGCGCGGGCTGGTGGCGCCGGCAATGACCTGGCCGATCGTGCCCCGCGGCCAGGCCCGGCTGCGGCTGCAACCGTCGGCCGCACATACGCCCGACGACATCGACGAGGCCTGCGCCATCCTGGGCCAGGAAGGGGCCAGGCTGGACCTGGCCGCCCCCTGAGCCCCGGTGTCAGGCCGCGTCGCCCTGGGCCTTGCGGGTTTCCCGCACGGCGGGCACCACCTGGTCGCCCCAGGCGCCGCCACCGTTGTGGTGGCGGGTGACCCGGATCAGTTCGACCGACACACCCTCGCTGACGGCGCGCTGCACGGCCTCGTTCAGGCGGTGCACCGCATCGGCGACACGATGGATGGCACGGGTATGGGCATCGGTCTCGGGCCGTTCGACCCGCTGGAAGTCGGTGGTCGCATGCATGACGATCTCCCTTATTCGGCGGCGGCGAACTGGTTCATCGTGTTGGCGTGGCCGCCCGCCTTCAGCGCGCGTTCGCCCGACACCATTTCCTTGAACGTGTCGCCGAGATCCGAACCGACCTCGTGCTGGTGCCTGACCGCCGACACGCCGCGGCGGATTTCCTCGCGCTGCACCGTCTTGACGTAGGCCAGCATCTTGTCGGGCCCGAAATAACCGCGGCTCAGCTCGTCCACCGACTTGGCGGTCAGGTGGAAGGTCGGCAGGGTGATCAGGTTGTGGAACACGCCGGCGCGGGTCGAGATGTCGTGCTGGAAGTTCTTCAGCCGTGCATCCGCCTCGCGGCCCAGCTCGGTCTCGTCGTACTCGGTCTTCATCAGCTCGTTGCCGTCGGGATAGTCGCCCGCGGCGATGCGGCCCTCGGCCAGCCACTGCGCGCGGACCTGCTTGCGCAGGTTCAGCGTCCAGTTGAAGCTGGGCGAATTGTTGTAGGCCAGCTTGGCCTTGGGCGCGGCCTTGCGGATTTCGGCCACCATGCCCGCGATCTCGTCGACATTGGGGGTGTCGGTCTCGATCCACAGCAGATCGGCGCCGCCCTCGTTCAGGTTGGCGATGCAATCCTCGATCACCCGGGCGCGGCCCGACCCCTCCTTGAACGGGAACAGGCCGTTGGCCAGGCGCACCGGCTTGACAAACTTGCCGTCCTGGTAGATCGCCAGTTCGCCATCGCGGATCGGATTCCCATCGGTGATGGCCTCGGTCTTCAGCCACTTGATGTAGTCCGAGGCGAGATCGCCGGGGGTCTGCGACACCGGCACCTTCTGGGTCAGCCCGGCGCCGAGCGAGTCGGTGCGCGCCACGATCACGCCGTCATCGACGCCCAGCTCCTCGAACGCCAGGCGGCAGGCGCGCAGCTTCTCGATGAAATCCTCGCGCGGGACGGTCACCTTGCCGTCCTGGTGGCCGCATTGCTTGGCGTCCGACACCTGGTTTTCGATCTGCAGGCAGCAGGCGCCGGCCTTGATCAGTTCCTTGGCCAGCAGATAGGTCGCGTGTTCGTTGCCGAAGCCCGCATCGATGTCGGCGATGATCGGCACGACATGGGTTTCGAAATTGTCGATGCGCGCGATGACCTCGGCCCGCGCCTTCTCGCCCTGCGCGGCCTTCAGTTCGCGGAACAGGTCGTTCAGCGCGACTTCGTCGGCCTGGCGCAGCGAGGTGTAGATTTCCTCGATCAGGTCGGCGACGGCGGTCTTTTCATGCATCGACTGGTCGGGCAGATGGCCCCAGCGGTTGCGCAGGCCGGCAACCATCCAGCCCGACAGATAGACATAGGTGCCGCGGGCGGTGCCGCGCATCCGCTTGACCGCCTTGATCATCTGCTGGGCGTGGAAACCGGACCAGCAGCCCAGGCTCTGGGTGAACTTGGTGACATCAAGGTCATAGGCCGCCATGTCGGCGCGCATGACGCTTGCCATCGCGCGGGCGATGTCGAGATGGGTGTTCCAGGTGTTCTGCAGCTTCAGCTGCACGATGTCGTCGATCGATACCCCGCCGGCCGTCTGGCCCGACGGATAGCGCGCAAGGGCCTGGTTGCGCAGTTCGGCGAATGTCTTGCGGGTCATGGCGAACTCTCCGTGTTGCGGTGCATCATTCTTTACAAGCCGAACCCGCCAGAGCAATCTTGGCCTCGGAAATAAGGGTTTACATGTCAACGTCTTAACAACAAGAACCCGCTGTTTGTAAAAGTTGTAAAGGTTGCCATGCCCAGAGAACGGAAGGTTTTCGCCGGCGGCCGGATCCGCCATTTGCGCCAGGCCATGGGCCTCAGCCAGGCGGCCATGGCCAAGGCGTTGGACGTGTCCGGCAGCTATCTCAACCTGGTCGAAAGCGACCAGCGGCCGCTGACGACGCAGCTGTTGCTGCGGCTGGCCGAGGTCTACGACCTTGACCTGCGCGACCTGCGCGGCGATGCCCAGGCCAGGCTGGCCGCCGAACTCACCGAGATGCTGACCGACCCGGTTTTCGGCAAGAAGATGCCGCCGTCGGCGGCCATCGTCGACCTGGCGGCGGGCAACCCGGATATCGCCGCGGCCTTCCTGACCCTGTATTCGGCCTATCGCAAATCGATCGTCGCCGGGCGTGACGCGCGGCCCGAACAGGACCGCGAGGTGCCGCCGGGCGATGAACGTTTTCCCATCGACGAGGTGCGCGACCACTTCCATCGCAGCAGCAACTATATCGAGGAACTGGACGTCGCCGCCGAGGATCTCTACGGCCGGCTTGCCGGTACCGACGAGATGTACACCGCGCTGCGCGCGCATCTGTGGGATCGGCACAAGGTCAAGGTCCTGGTCTTGCCGCTGCATGCGATGTCGGATGTCCAGCGCCGGTTCGACCGGCATTCCATGCGGCTGTTCCTGTCCGAGATGTTGCCGATTCCCAGCCGCATCTTCCAGCTGGGCGTGCAGATCGCGGTGCTGGAGCAGGGCGCGCTGATCAATACGCTGATCGATGCCGCTGGGCTGAAGACCGACGAGGCTCGCCGCCTGTACCGCATCGGCCTGGCCAATTACTTCGCCGGCGCGCTGATGATGCCCTACGAGGCATTTTTTCAGGCGGCCGAATCGGTGCGCTACGACGTCGATCCGCTGGCCCATCGGTTCGGCGCCAGCATCGAACAGGTGTCGCATCGCCTGACCACGCTGCAGAAGCGCACGCGGCGCGGGATTCCCTTTTTCCTGCTGCGGCTGGACAATGCCGGCAATATCTCCAAGCGGTTTTCGGCCGGCGGTTTCCATTTCGCCCGCTTCGGCGGCACCTGCTCGCGCTGGCGCGTGCACGATGCCTTCTCGACACCGGGCCAGATCATCGTGCAGCCCGTCGAACTGCCCGACAGGACGCGCTACCTGACGATCTCGCGCACGGTATCGGTGCCGCAGGGCGCCTATCCCGACAGCGGCCGCAAGCTGGTGGTCAGCCTG
>Ga0222420_100759_pt1 | contig 11781 bp, 9 predicted proteins | sample 3A2ome_FD_182470 | JGI IMG/M metagenome (GOLD analysis project Ga0222420, IMG submission 182470) | Enriched microbial communities from leaf-cutter ant dump, University of Wisconsin, Madison, United States - 3A200A (version 2) | ecosystem: Environmental > Terrestrial > Nest > Insects nest > Nest...
GATGGTCTTGGCGGCGCTGGACGTGTGCAGCGTGCCGAACACCAGGTGGCCCGTTTCCGCGGCCGTCATGGCCAGGCGGATGGTTTCGAGGTCGCGCATTTCGCCGACCAGGATCGCGTCCGGGTCCTCGCGCAGCGCGGACTTCAGCGCGGCGGCGAACGACAGCGTCATCGGCCCGACCTCGCGCTGGTTGATCAGGCACTTCTTGGATTCGTGCACGAACTCGATCGGGTCCTCCACCGTGAGGATGTGGCCGTACTCGCTTTCGTTGAGGTAGTTCACCATGGCCGCCAGCGTGGTGGACTTGCCCGAGCCCGTGGGGCCGGTCACCAGCACCAGGCCGCGCGGCTTGAGCGCCAGGTCGCCGAAGATCTTGGGCGCGTTGAGCTGCTCCAGCGTGAGGATCTTGCTCGGAATGGTCCGGAACACGGCGGCCGCGCCGCGGTTCTGGTTGAAGGCGTTGACGCGGAAGCGGGCGAGGCCTTCGATCTCGAACGAGAAATCGACCTCCAGGAATTCCTCGTAGGTCTTGCGCTGCGAGTCGCTCATGATGTCGTACACCATGGCGTGCACCGTCTTGTGGTCCAGCGCATCGACGTTGATGCGGCGCACATCGCCGTGGACCCGGATCATGGGCGGCAGGCCTGCGGAAAGATGCAGGTCGGAAGCCTTGTTCTTGACGCTGAAGGCGAGCAGTTGGGTGATGTCCACGGAGTCCCTCTATCGTTTGATACGCTGCCAAACATTATGACCACGATTGCTAACAACCTCCAACAGGTTCTCGGCCGGGTGGCGCGGGCCTGCCAGGCCGCCGGGCGCGGCCCTGCCAGCGTGGCGCTGCTGGCGGTTTCCAAGACCTTCGGTGCGGATGCCGTGGCCGAGGCGGTGGCCGCCGGGCAGCGGGCGTTCGGCGAGAACTACATCCAGGAAGGGGTGGACAAGATCGCCGCCCTGCGCGCCGCCGTGCCTGGCGCAGCGCTCGCATGGCACTGCATCGGCCCCATCCAGAGCAACAAGACGCGCCTGGTGGCCGAACACTTCGACTGGGCGCACACGGTGGACCGGCTCAAGATCGCCGAGCGCCTGTCGGCCCAGCGGCCGGAGCACCTGCCGCCGCTCTCGGTGTGCATCCAGGTCAACATCGACGGCGGGCCCACCAAGTCCGGCGTGGCGCCGAACGAGGCCCTGGCGCTGGCGCGCGCTGTCGCGAAACTGCCACGCCTTGCGGTGCGCGGCCTCATGGCGATTCCCGACCATGCTCCTGAATTCGAAGCGCAACTGGCAATGCATATGCGCGCCAGAGCACTTTTTGACGAGATCGCTTCCCTCAGGGAGCCGGGCATTGCGCAGTTCGACACCCTGTCCTTGGGCATGACGGCCGACCTGGAGGCCGCCATCCAGGCCGGCAGCACCATGGTGCGCGTGGGCACGGGAATCTTCGGCGGGCGCAGCTACCCGCCAGCCTGATCCCGCATCAGCCCCGGAAGCGCGCCACGCAGTCCAGCGCGGCCGCCACGTCGGCTTCGCTCACGTCCAGGTGCGTCACCCAGCGCAGCCGCGTGCTGCCGCCGTAGAGGCTGCTGGTCACGCGCACGCCGTTCTGGGCCAGCCAGGCGGTGAAGGCCGGGGCGACGTCCGCCTGCAGGTCGGTGAACAGGATATTGGTCTGCCAGGGCTGCACCGTGATGCGGCCCTGCAGCACGGGGTGGCTGCGGCCCGCCTCGGCCAGGCCCTGCGCCAGGCGGTCGAGATGGGCATGGTCGTCCGCCATGCGGCGCACGTGGTGCTCCAGTGCATAGAGGCCCGCCGCCGCCAGCACGCCCGCCTGGCGCATGCCGCCGCCCAGGATCTTGCGCGTGCGCCGCGCCTGCTGGATGAAGCCGCGCGTGCCCAGCACCAGCGAACCCACGGGCGCGCCCAGGCCCTTGCTCAGGCACAGCGACACCGAATCGAAGTGGCCGCACAGCGCCCGCGCCTCGCCGTACACGTCGCTGCCGTGGCGCGCCGCGTTGGCCGTGGCGGCGTTGAACAGGCGCGCGCCATCGAGGTGCAGCGCCAGCCCGCGCTGCTTCGCCAACTGGGCCACTTCGGCCACGTAGGCGGGCGGCAGCACTTGGCCGCCGGTGGTGTTCTCCAGCACGATGAGGCGGGTGCGCGCGAAGTGCGGGTCGTCGGGCTTGATGGCGGCGGCGATGTCGGCAATGCGCAGCGTGCCGTCCGGCTGCGCTTCCACCGGCTGGGGCTGGATGGAGCCCAGCACCGCCATGCCGCCCGCCTCCCAGCGGTAGGTGTGCCAGCTCTGGCCCACGATGGCCTCGTCGCCGCGCTGGCAGTGGCCCCACAGCGCGATCAGGTTGGTCTGCGTGCCCGAGGGCGCGAACAGCGCGGCCTCGAAGCCGAGCAGTTGCGCCGCATGCTCCTGCAGCGCGTTCACCGAAGGGTCGTCGGCGAACACGTCGTCGCCCAGCGGGGCCTTGAACATGGCCTCGCGCATGGCGGGCGTGGGCTGGGTGACGGTGTCGCTGCGAAAGTCGGGCATGGGCGTTTTCTGAAGTGAAGGCAAAGGCGCATGGTAGCGGCGCGTGGGTGACAGCGTGGCACAGTGGGGCACTCCAGAATGCAGCGCATGTTCCAGAAAGTCCTGATCGCCAACCGGGGGGAGATCGCCCTGCGCATCGTGCGCGCCCTGCATGACCTTGGCATTGCCAGCGTGGCCGTTTTCGCCGACGACGACGCAGCCAGCCCGCACGTGCAGGCGGCGGACAGCGCTCTGCCGCTGGGCGCCACCGGCCCCGCCGCCTACCTGGACGGCGCGCGCCTGATCGCCATGGCGCGCGAGCACGGCTGCGATGCCGTGCACCCCGGCTATGGCTTCCTGAGCGAGCGGGCCGACTTCGCGCAGGCCTGCGCCGATGCCGGCCTGCGCTTCATCGGCCCCACGCCCGCACAGCTCGCGCTGTTCGGCGACAAGGCCCGCGCCCGCGCGCTGGCGCAGCAGCAGGGCGTGCCGCTGATGCCGGGCACCCAGGCGGCGGTGTCGCTCGAAGAGGCGCAAGCCTTTTTTGCACGGCAGAACGGCGCGGGCGTCGTCATCAAGGCCATCGGCGGCGGTGGCGGGCGCGGCATGCGCGCCGTGCAGTCGGCCGGTGAACTGCCCGCCGCCTACGCCCGCTGCCGCAGCGAGGCCCAGGCCGCCTTTGGCGTGGACGGCGTGTACGTGGAGCGCCTCATGCCCAACGCCCGCCACATCGAGGTGCAGGTGCTGGGCGACGGGCGCGAGGCGATGGCGCTGGGCGAGCGCGAATGCACGCTGCAGCGGCGCTTCCAGAAGCTGGTGGAGATCGCGCCCAGCCCCTCGCTGCCCGTGCCGCTGCGCGAGCGCCTCACCGCCGCCGCTTTGGCGATGGCGCGCGCCGTGGTCTACGAAGGGCTGGGCACCTTCGAATTCCTGGTGGACCTGGCTTCCGCCGACTTGCCCTTCGTCTTCATCGAATGCAACCCGCGCCTGCAGGTGGAGCACACCGTCACCGAGGAGGTCACGGGCGTGGACCTGGTGCAGGCGCAGATCGCGCTGGCGGCAGGCCGCACCCTGCGGGACATCGGCCTGGACCCCGCCGCGCCGCCCGCTGCCCGGGGCTTTGCGGTGCAGTGGCGCATCAATGCCGAAACGCTGGATACGCAGGGCGGCGCCGTGCCGGGCAGCGGCACGCTCACGCGCTTCGACCTGCCCACGGGCCCCGGCATCCGCGTGGACACGCACGGCGTGGCCGGGGCGGTGCCCTCGCCGCATTACGACACGCTGCTGGCCAAGCTCATCGTCCACACGCGCGGCCCGCGCTTTACCGACGCGCTGCGCCGCTCGCGGCGCGCGCTGGCCGAATGCCGCATCGAGGGCGTCGCCACCAACCTCGCGCTGCTGCGCGCATTGGCCGCGCGGCCCGAGATGGAGCGCCAGCAGGTGCACACGCGCTGGCTCGAATCCGTGCTGCCGGAGCTGCTGGATTTGTCAAAAAACATAGCTGCCAGCGCTTATCCAGAAAGCGCTGGAGGCCAAAATGACCATGAAATTGTAGCCCCCATGCCCGCGCGCCTGGTGCAGGTCAGCGTGGCCGAGGGCGACGTGGTCGCCGCCGGCGGCGAGCTGGCCGTGCTCGAAGCCATGAAGATGGAGCATGTGCTGCACGCCCCGCACGCCGGCCGCGTGCGCATGCTGCTGGCCGTGCCGGGCGCCTACCTCGCCCAAGGCCAGCCCCTGCTGGTGCTCGATCCGGTGGAGGAGGGCGCCGCCGCGCAAGACGCCCAGCAAGGCCCGGCGCACGACCCCGGCGCCATCCGTCCCGACCTGCAGCGCGTGATCGACCGCCACGCCTTCACCCTCGACGCTGCCCGGCCCGAGGCCATCATCAAGCGCCACGCCCAGGGCGGCCGCACCGCGCGCGAGAACATCGCCGACCTGTGCGACGAAGGCAGCTTCATCGAATACGGCCAGCTCGCCATCGCCGCGCAGGCGCGCCGCCGCAGCGTGGAAGACCTCATCGCCAACACGCCCGCCGACGGGATGGTCACGGGCATCGGCGGCATCAATGGCGCGCTGTTCGGGGCGGAGGCCTCGCGCGCCGTGGTCATGTCCTACGACGCCACCGTGCTCGCCGGCACGCAGGGCATGCGCAACCACGCCAAGACCGACCGCATGCTGGGCATCGCCCTGGCGCAGAAGCTGCCCGTGGTGCTGTTCGCCGAGGGCGGCGGCGGCCGGCCGGGCGACACCGACATGCCCATCGTCGCCGGCCTGCACGTGCCCACCTTCGCCAGCTACGCCGCGCTCTCGGGCCAGGTGCCCGTGGTCGGCATCGCGGCGGGGCGCTGCTTCGCGGGCAACGCGGCGCTGCTGGGCTGCAGCGACGTGATCATCGCCACGCGCGGCAGCAACATCGGCATGGGCGGCCCCGCGATGATCGAGGGCGGCGGCCTGGGCGTCTTCAAGCCCGGGCAGATCGGCCCCAGCAGCGTGCAGCACGCCAACGGCGTGATCGACGTGCTGGTGGACGACGAGGCGCAAGCCGTCGCGGCCGCGCGGCGCTACCTGTCGTTCTTCCAGGGCCGCACGGCCGAATGGTCCGCGCCCGACCAGCGCCTGCTGCGCGCCGTGGTGCCCGAGAACCGCCTGCGCGTGTACGACACGCGCGCCGTGATGCGCGGCCTCGTGGACGAGGGCAGCCTGCTGATGCTGCGCACCGGCTTCGGCCTGGGGCTGCACACCGCGCTGGCGCGCATCGAGGGCCGCCCCGTGGGCCTGATCGCCAACAACCCGCTGCACCTGGGCGGCGCCATTGACGCCGATGCGGCCGACAAGGGCGCGCGCTTCCTGCAGCTGTGCAACGCGCACGGCCTGCCCGTGGTGGGCCTGGTGGACACGCCCGGCTTCATGGTCGGCCCCGAGGTGGAGGCCACGGCCCAGGTGCGCCACGTCAGCCGGCTGTTCGTCACCGCCGCGCACCTGCGCGTGCCGTACTTCGGCGTGGTGCTGCGCAAGGGCTACGGCCTGGGCGCCATGGGCATGGCGGCCGGGGGCTTCCATGCGCCGGTGTTCACCGTGGCCTGGCCCACGGGCGAGTTCGGCGCGATGGGTCTCGAAGGCGCGGTGCGCCTGGGCTTCCGCAAGGAACTGGAAGCTCTGCCCGAAGGCGCCGAGCGCGATGCGCTGTTCGCCAGGCTGCTGGCCAAGTCGTATGCCAACGGCGAGGCCCTGCACCTGGCCGCCACGCTGGAGATCGACGCCGTGATCGACCCGGCCGAAACGCGCGCCTGGCTGGCGCGCGGGCTGCAGAGCGCCGCGCTCGGCGGCGTACCGGAACGTCACGCGCGATTCATCGACACGTGGTAGGGTGGCCCGCACATGGCCGCCGACTACCGCCGCACCCCGCTGCCCGACACGGCGCGCACGCCGCTGGGCTGGCTTGCGGCCTGCTGGGGCCTGCTGCTGCTCAGCCCCTTCATCGGCTTCGCGCTGCATGGCCGGGTGGGCGAGCCGGGGCTGGTGACGGGCCTGGCCCTGGCCCTGCTGCCGCTGGCGGGCCTGGCCGGGCTGGCCTGGCGGCGCTGGCGCGGTTGGCGCGCCCTGACCCCTGCGCTGCGCGCGGAGTGGACGCAGGGCCGCCTCGTGCCCGCCCAGGGCGGGCCGGCCGTGCTGCCGCCCGTCCGCTTCACCCAGGGGGAGCGCTGGATCGAGATGCGCGGCGACGGCGTCGTCGCCTCGCGCACCAGCCTGCTCGGCATGCAGGGCGTGCCCCGGCCGCTGGAGGCCGCCTGGGTGGCCGACCAGGCCGGCCAGCTGTTCGTGCCCTGGGACGAGGTCGTGGAGTGGGCGGTCGAGACCGACAGCGATGGGCCGGACGGCTACCGGCTGGTGCTGCGCCAGGGCGGGCTGCGCCTGCGCCGCCTGAGCCCCGCGCAGGGCACGGAGTGCGACCTGCTCGACGCCGTGCGCGCCGTGGGCGGGCGGCCCGTGCGGCTGCGCTGCGACGTGGCGTGCTAAGCTGGCCCGCTCTTTTTTGACCCCCCAAACCGTACGCGGAGACAAACCCCATGCCCGGCCTTTTGCCCGATATCGACCCCGATGGCCTGCTCGAATTCTCGGTGGTCTACACCGACCGCGCGCTCAACCACATGTCCAAGCGCTTCACCGGCGTGGTGCAGGACATCCTGGCCACGCTGAAAGAGGTCTACCACGCCCACACCGCCGTGCTGGTGCCCGGCAGCGGCACCTTCGGCATGGAGGCCGTGGCACGCCAGTTCGCCAACCAGCAGAAGGTGCTGATCGTGCGCAACGGCTGGTTCAGCTACCGCTGGACGCAGATCTTCGATGCCGACAAGGGCCTGGGCGGCGGCTCCGTGGTGTGCAAGGCGCGCCAGCAGGGCAGCGGCCCGCAGGCGCCCTGGGCGCCCTGCCCGGCCGAGGAGGTGGCGGCCACCATCCGCGCCGAAAAGCCCAAGGTGGTGTTCGCGCCGCACGTGGAGACGGCCAGCGGCATCATCTTGAGTGACGACTACATCCGCGCCGTGGCCAATGCCGCGCACGAAGTGGGCGCGCTCTTCGTGCTCGACTGCGTGGCCTCGGGCGCAATGTGGGTGGACATGCAAAAGACCGGCGTGGACGTGCTGATCAGCGCCCCGCAAAAGGGCTGGAGCAGCTCGCCCTGCTGCGCGATGGTGATGCTGTCCGAGCGCGCCCGCCAGGCCATCGACGGCACCACCAGCAGCAGCTTCTCGTGCGACCTCAAGAAGTGGATGCAGATCGCCGAGGGCTACGAAAAAGGCCAGCACGCCTACCACACCACCATGCCCACCGACGCGCTGGTGCGCCTGCGCGACGTGATGCTGGAGACGCGCGACTATGGCTTCGACAAGGTGCGCGCCGAGCAGGTCGATCTGGGCGCCCAGGTGCGCGCGCTGCTCGAATCGCGGGGCTTTCCCAGCGTGGCCGCCGAGGGCTGGAAGGCCCCCGGCGTGGTGGTGAGCTACACCACCGACCCCGGCATCCAGAACGCCAGCAAGTTCGCCGCCGTGGGCCTGCAGACCGCCGCGGGCGTGCCGCTGCAGTGCGACGAGGGGCCGGACTTCAAGACCTTCCGCATCGGCCTGTTCGGCCTGGAGAAGTGGCACAACGTGGACCGCACGGTGGGCCACCTCGCGGCCGCACTGGACAAGATCGGCCAGAACTGAGCCCTTGCTTGCCCCGCCGCCCGACCACGCCCGCCTGCTGCGGCGGGCCCAGCGCCAGGCCACCGGCCTGCTGCTGGCGGTGGGCGCGGTCTTCGCGCTGACCTACGCCTTTCCCCCCGGGCTGCTGGTGGCGGGCGTGCGCGCGGTGGCCGAGGCCGCAATGGTCGGGGCGCTGGCCGACTGGTTCGCCGTGTCGGCCCTGTTCCGGCGCATTCCGCTGCCGCTGGTGCAGCGCCACACCGACATCATCGCGCGCAACAAGGACCGCATCGGCGGCAACCTCGCGGCCTTCGTGCGCGACAAGTTCCTCGACGCGCCCTCGCTGGTGCAATTGATCCGCCACCACGACCCGGTGGACATGCTGGCGCTGTGGCTGGCCGCGCCAGCCAACGCCGACCTGCTGGGGCGCCAGGTGGCGCGCCTCGCGCTGGCGGGGCTCGACACGGTGGAGGACGCCAAGGTCCAGCGCTTCATCGCCCAGGCGGCCCGCGCGCTGCTGGGGCAGCTGGACCTGTCGCGCTCCATGGCCTCGGCCCTGGCCGCGCTCACCCACGAAGGGCGGCACCAGGCGCTGCTGGACGACCTGTTCGAGCGCCTCTCCGCCGTGGTGCGCCGCGAGGAGACCCGCGCCTTCGTCTCCGACACCCTGGTGCAGTGGCTGCGGCGCGAGCACCCGCTGAAGGAAAAGGTGCTGCCCACCGACTGGCTCTCGGGCAAGGGTGCGGCGGCCGTCACCCACGCGCTCGACGCGCTGCTGCAGGCCATGGCCGAAGACCCCGCGCACGAGCTGCGCGGTGCGCTCGACGCGGCCCTGCAGCGCCTCATCACCCGCCTGCAGGACGACCCCGACTGGCTGCGCCGGGGCGAGGAGGTGCGCGCCTACCTGCAGAACGACGCGGTGCTGGCCCGCTACGTGCACGACCTGTGGGCCGGCCTGCGCGAGCGGCTGCGCGCCGACCTCGCCGACGAGGATTCCGCCATCGCCCGCCGCGTGGCCGGCATGGGCCGCTGGCTGGGCGAGGCGCTGGCGCAGGATGCGGCGCTGCGCGCGCGCCTGAACGTGCGCCTGGAGCTGTGGGTCGCGCAGTGGGCGCCGGAGGTCTCGGAGACGGTGGCGGAGCACATCCGCACCACCGTGGAGCGCTGGGACGCCCGGGAGATGGCGCGGCTGGTGGAGCTGCACATCGGCCGCGACCTGCAGTACATCCGCATCAACGGCACGCTGGTGGGCGGCTTCATCGGGCTGGTGCTGTTCCTCATCGCCCATGCGGGGGCGCTGTGGGCCCTCGCCGCCCCATAATTAGCACGCTTTCCCGCAAGGCCCCGTATGCAGTTGCGGCGGCCGGGTACTGCCTTGCAAAAGCGGGGCGGGAATAACACTCTTGGTATGCGGAGGGCCTGAATCCATAGTCTCCAGCCGGGCAGCGCGCCGTGCGCTCCCGCCCCTGTGCCCACCTGGAGAAGCGCCGTGCCCCTGTCCCGTCTACTCGCCACCTGCGCCGCCGGCGTGATCGCCGCGGCCGCCGCCAGCGCCGCGCAGGCCGTGGACCTCGTCATCGCGACGGTGGACAATCGCCAGATGGCGGACATGCAGCGCCTCGCCCCGGAGTTCGAGCGGGTGCACCCCGGCATCCGGCTGCAGTGGAAGGTGCTGGGCGAGGACGAACTGCGCAAGCGCGTGGCCGCCGACGTGGCGGCCCGCACGGGCGAGTTCGACGTGGTCACCATCGGCATGTACGAAGCACCCATCTGGGCCGGCAAGGGCTGGCTGCGCGAGTTCCAGCCGGACGCGGACTACGACGTGCGCGACCTGCTGCCGCCCATCCGCGCGGGCCTGTCGTGGAACGGCAAGCTCTACGCCGCCCCGTTCTACGGCGAAAGCTCGATGACCCTGTACCGCACGGACCTGCTGGAGAAGGCCGGCGTTTCCTTCGCGCAGCGCCCCACCTGGACGCAGGTGCGCGAGGCCGCCGCCAAGATCCACAACCCCCAGGCGGGCGTCTACGGCGTGTGCCTGCGCGGCCAGCCCGGCTGGGGCGCCAACATGGCCCTGGTGACCACCATGGTCAACGCCTTCGGCGGCCAGTGGTTCGACATGCAATGGAAGCCGCGCATCGACACGCCCGCGTGGCGCAGCGCGGTGGGCGCCTACGTGGAGCTGCTCACGCGCTACGGCCCGCCCGGCGCGGTGAACAACAACTTCAACGAGAACCTGCAGCTCTTCACCGAGGGGAAGTGCGGCATCTGGGTGGATGCGACGGTGGCCGGCGCGGCGGTGCTGGACGCCAAGTTCTCCCGCGTCGCCGACAAGGCGGGCTTCGCGCTCGCGCCCACGGGGGCCACGGCCCAGGGGGCGGGGTGGCTCTGGGCCTGGGCGCTGGCGATCCCGGCCTCGTCCCCACGCGCGGACGCCGCGCAGGCCTTCGTGCGCTGGGCCACGTCCAAGGCCTACCTGGACCTGGTGGCGAGCAAGCTCGGCGTGCTCTCCATGCCCACGGGCACGCGCATCTCCACCTATCGGAACAAAGCCTTCCTGTCGGCCGCGCGCTATGCGCTGATCGAGTCCGTGGCCATCTCCATGGCCGACCCGCGCGACGCCACGCTGCCGCGCTCGCCCTACGTGGGCGTGCAGTTCGCCGCCATCCCGCAGTTCGTGGCCATCGGCGACTACACCGGCCAGCGCATCAGCGAGGTGCTGACGGGCCGGCGCTCCCTGGCCGACGCGCTGGCGGACGCCCAGCGCTTCGCGGAGGAGGAAATGGCCCGCAGCGGGCATGCCCGATAGGCGTGCCTACCGATGACGCTCCTTGATTGATAGCTGTTGGCGCTTGCTGGATAAGCGCTGGAGGCCGATTTGACCATCAAGGCGCGTCAGCCGCGCTCCGCCTCCTCGGCCTCGTGGGCGCGGGCGATCGCCAGGATCACGTCCCGCGCCAGGCGGCGCTTGGGCACGGGCAGGCGCAGGTAGATCTCGAACAGCTCCCGGTCCTGGTAGCCCAGGCCCGCGTTCCAGGCGGGCGGGGTGCGTTCGCGCGTGCCGTGCTGCTGCGGCGCCTCGCCGTAGCCCAGCTGCTGCACGGGCACCTGCAGCCACTCGGCCAGCGTGGTGAGCTTGCGGTAGTCCGGCAGCGTCTCGCCGCGCAGCCAGCGGCGCACGCCATGCAAGGTCATCGGTTTGCCCCAGTGGCGGGTGTTGAATTCGCGCTCCAGCACGGCGGGGCGGGGTTCGTAGCCCGCCGCCACCATCGCGTCGCGTAACCGGGCCGCAAACTGTTCTCTTGCACTTTGCATGCCGCGGAGGCTAGATATGGCGCAAGGAAATGGCGTAATTAATGGATATAGTTACATGTTTTCATGGACTGCGGGTTACGTTACCGGGCAGGCCCCTCACTGCGAGAGAAGGAGCAGGCATGTTCAAGAACAAGACGCGGGCAGAACAGCAGCAGCCGCCGCCGCACGCGGGCAGCGGCTTCGGTGCGCTGGAGGGCGCGCCGGGCCCCGTGCCGCTGACGCGGGCGCAGCGCGAGAGCATGGAGGCCAACATGCAGCGGCTGCGCGCGTGGCGCGAGGAGGAGAAGAAGAGGCTGCGCCAGCAGCAGCAACAGCAGCCACCAGGGCGCCGCACGCCGCCCAAGGAGTAGCCGCCGCCCGTCAGAACCGGGGCAGGTCCGGGTGGCTGATGCGCCCGCCGCGCACCAGCATCTTTCCGTACTCCGCGCAGCGGTTCAGCGTGGGGATCACCTTGCCGGGGTTGAGCAGCCCGTCCGGGTCGAAGGCGGCCTTCAGGCCCCGCATCTGCGCGTTCTCCTCGGCGGTGAACTGCACGCACATGCTGCTCAGCTTTTCCACGCCCACGCCGTGCTCGCCGGTCACGGTGCCGCCCATCTGCACGCTGGTCTCCAGGATGTCCGCGCCGAAGAGTTCGCAGCGGCGCAGCTGGTCGGCGTCGTTCGCGTCGAACAGGATCAGCGGGTGCAGGTTGCCATCGCCCGCGTGGAACACGTTGGCGCAGCGCAGCTGGTATTTCTTTTCCATCTCCTGGATGGCCAGCAGGATGTC